>Ga0137403_10003408_pt1 | contig 19107 bp, 19 predicted proteins | sample CZOMad2_1_16fung_FD_122057 | JGI IMG/M metagenome (GOLD analysis project Ga0137403, IMG submission 122057) | Vadose zone soil fungal communities from Angelo Coast Range Reserve, California, USA - CZOMad2_1_16fungal (Hybrid Assembly) | ecosystem: Environmental > Terrestrial > Soil > Vadose zone...
AGGAACACCCGCCCCGGCGGGGCGCTCCACGCTGGAAGCAGGAGGTGAAGCGCGCCGCGTTTGATCTCGTCGCGCACCAGCCAATCGGGGAGCAGCGCGATGCCGGCTCCTAACAGCACCGCGTCCCTCAAGGCGAACAGCGCATTGGTGCGGAAGCTCGTGAGCCCCTCGACCTTCACCTCGCGGCCCTCCCCGAAAAGCTGCCATCCCGGCGCGATTCCCGGCGCGCCGAGGTGGAGCAGCAGATCGTGACTTGCCAGAGCCTCCGGCGCCTCGGGCTCGCCGCGCCGATCCAGGTAGGCCGGCGACGCCACCAGGACTCGCCCGTAAATCATTAGCGGTTGCGCGATGAGCGAGCCGCTGTCCGGCGGGTCGATGCCGCTGCGGATGGCGATGTCGACGCCGTCGCTCACGATGTCGACGACGCGGTCCTCGAGGCGGAGGTCGATGCGCAAGCCGGGGTGCTTGGCGAGAAGCGCGGGCACATGCGGACACACACGAGCCAGGCCCAGCGTCACAGGCGCGCTGACCGTCAGGACCCCCTGGACCGTCTTGTCGGCCCGCACCGACTGCTGGGCGTCGTCGATCTCGCGGACCACGCGGAGGCATCGCTCGTAGTACTGCCTCCCCGCATCGGTGACGGTGGAACGTCGCGTCGTGCGTAGGATCAGCGGCGCTCCGAGCGTCTGCTCGAGCGCCAAGAGCTGCCGGCTGACAGTCGCTGCCGAGACGCGCAGGTGCCGCGCTGCCGCCGTCAGGCTCCCGGATTCCACGACGCGCACGAAGACCTTCATCTGACCGAGCAGATCCATCTGCGTCCAAGTACGTCGGGCGGCGCAGATCGTTACACGCAGCACAAGGGTGTTGTGCTTCCCGCGCACGAGACCAACGGCTCGCCATCGGTATCAAAGGCAGTCATGACGACGCAGAGACGAGGCGTTACGCCGGTCTGTCCGGAAGAAGCACTGGCCAACGCGGTCCCTCCCGATCTCTTCCCCGACTCTGTCGAAGCTCCGGCCGCGGCCCACGCCCGGTTCGATCCAGCGGCGCTCGCGCCGGCCTTGGACGTCGCGGGCGGTGCAGTGCTGCGCTACGGACTCGTGGCTATTCTCGTGCTCTTCGGCGCGTTCAAATTCACCGCTGTGGAGGCGGCCGGAATCGAGCCGCTCGTGCGCCACAGCCCGCTTCTCTCCTGGCTTTATGCGCTGACCAGCGTGAGGGGCGCTTCCGACGTTATCGGCGTAATTGAGCTGCTCGTCGCAGCGCTCATCGCCGCCCGCCGGTTTTCGCCGCGAGCCGCTGCGGCCGGCAGCATCGGGGCGGTGGCGGTGTTCGTGGCGACGCTGACCTTTCTCGTCAGTACCCCCGGGATTTGGGTCATGGTGCCGGGCTTCCCGCTGGCGGTCCCGAACGCGACCGGCGCCTTTCTCGTGAAGGATGTCTTCCTCCTCGGCGCCGCGCTCTGGAGCGCGGGCGAAGCGCTGCGCGCAATTCACCGGCCGAAGGCCACAGCGACTCCGGCGTAGTGGGGAGAATCCCGACCGACGAGGAGATGATGGCCCGCTACACACCGTCGTGCAGCAATTGAAAGGAGAAGTGAACCATGGGGTTAGCGCAGAGAGAAGAAATCGAGAATGTGTTCATCGACGGAGGATTTGCAATGAATACACATCAACACGGAGGAAGCGCGAACATGAGCAGAATATCGAAACGGGCAAGGTTGGTACTGTTCTCCGCAACGGCGGCAGCAATCACACTCTTTTCGGCCGCGGCATCCGCGGCAGACAGACACGAAAACGAGGAAGACAGACCCCTGCAAGTCGGAAATGGTCCCGGGCCGGCAGCGAATGGACCCGGTCCCGGATGCAACGTGATACCACCAGAGGCCTCGATAGGGACGAAAGTCGATATTTCAGAGTTTCCGCCGCCCGACTCGCTCACGGATCCGGAGCTGGCAGGGCCGGTCCAGCTGCTGCGCTCAGGTAAGTTCGACATCCCAGTCGAACGGCTGACGGGGGTGGAGGTCCCCAGCGGGAGCCCCAGAGGAACGATTACACTGCCGCTCTTCAAGGGCGCGGTGAAGACGCCGTCTGGTCTGAAGCCCGCGTGGTACATCATCCTCGATGCAGGCGACCAAGCGGAGGCGGACCGCCTTGGCGTGAACTTCTCCAGGAAACTGCGGAACGCCGGCGACGCCGCACGCCCCGCCACGCGTCGCGCCGACGGGACGTTTCTCTTCGAGTCCGGCATCGTAGACTTCAGCCCAGACCGGGTGGTCATGCCCGGCCCTGAGGATCGACCGTTCCCACCCAGGGTCGCCCAGCCGGGCTCGGTCGGCGATGCGAACTACAGCCCGCTGGTAAGGGTCGACGGCATCGTTTACGACGCGCCCATCATTGCCGCTGCGGTGGAAAATGCGGCTATCAACTTCCCCAACGGAAGCCCGGACTACGCTCTCGTACATGATCAGGTGATTGCCATTGATCCGGCGCATGGGACAGTCACGCTCGCCCTAATCAACGGCTTTAGCTTTGGCAAGCCGGTCTTGTATATCTCTACCGACTCAAGCGATCCCGGTGTGTCTGCGATCGAGGCGAACACTTTCGCTCCACGTATGCGCCGACTCGAGGTCGGGATCGACGACATCGCTCGAAGCGCTGTCGAGCGGATCTTTATCGCGACGAACGGCCCATCAGAAGGCGGCTGCAACAATCCGCAGCGTCAGGGCCTGTCCGCCGCCCTTTTGGACGGGCATCGCCCGAACAACACGTTTGGTGGCATTCCCACGATCGCCACCGATTACAGCCCGGTCTGGGACGCCAACCTCTATGAGTGGACCAAAGACGCCATCGAAAAAGGCCATCGCGGTCTCCTGACCGAGGAGTTCCGCATTTTGAAACTGGCGAGAGACGGATACATCACCGGGCCGAACGGTGCGCCGTTCGGCAGCGCTGGCCCCGTAATCGTGTGCGGTGTCGCCGCTCGACTTAACTGAACGAGACTGGCAGAGTGACACTTTAACAGCAGCGGAGCGGCGGATTGCATCCGCTTGCTCCGCTTCGCTGCGCGGTCGGGCCGCGCAGAGTCGGCAGCGACCCCCGGACGAGACCGTGAACGACCTCCCGGTCGCCGCCCACGATTCGCCGAAGCTCCTCAATCAGCGATTTGAGCATCGAGAGTTCCTCGCGAAGCGTCGCGGTCTGCTGCTCGAGCGCGCCCTCGATCTGCTCGAGCGGAACCGGGTCAACGAGGTGATGTCGTCGAGGTCTCCCGCGACCACCTCCGCTCCATTTCGCGCGAGCGCCTGGGCCGAGGCCTTGCTCGGGCTTCGACTGAGCGCGCGGACCGGGATCCCGCGCCGCAGGAGGCTGCGGCGTGACTTGATGGGGTTCGCTCATGCTCGGCCCAGAATGTAGAAAGCGAACAGCAACGTCAGGGCAAACAGGGCGTGCGCCGCCGGCTCGCCAGCCATCAGCGTTGAAACGGTGGCGCCGAGCAGGGTTGACGATGAAGCCCGCATATGCCCATTCGCGGAGCCTTGGCATGCTCGGCAGGATGATCATGCGCGTGTCGGGAGGAGTCTTCCTCGGCATCGCAGTCTTCCTGGTGGCGTGCATCGCATCCGAACGCCGGCTGCTTGCCGGGGGATGCTATACGGCAACGCACCCACTGACGCGGTGACCTATTGCTTGGTCGCGGTCGTCCTGATCTCGGTCGCCGCGGTGGCGAGCCTCGTGCCTGCGCGGTGGCCCTCGAAGGTCGACCCGCTGGTGGCGTTGCGCGCTGGTGACCGCTCCAGCGATCCGGTCTCCACAGGCGCCGCCACGCTCGGAGAAGAGCGATCTGCGCTAGCCGCCGGCCGCCCGAACCGCCACGGCTTCCAGCAATTCATCTTGCGCGCCATCCACGACAGTGGGCCGCGATCAAGCACGATATGCGAGCGGCGCCGTCGCCACTGGCGGCCGCACCGACAGGGGGGACAGCTCCTCGCCGCGCATCAGCCAGCGGATGAGCGGAGTCGCTACCAAGGTGCTGAGGATGGCCATGATGACGAGCTTCGTGAACATGCTGCGCGGGAGCACGCCCATCTCGTAGCCGATATTGATGGCGACCAACTCCATCAGCGCCCGCGTGTTCATGCAGACGCCGAGGATCAGCGCGCTGCGGTTCGGCTCGCCGGCGATCCGCGCGCCGGCGTAGGCGCCGCCGAACTTCGTGGCGAATGCGAGCCCGCAGACCACCGCGCAGATGGCCCACTCGCGCCCGCTGTCCAGCGAACCGATGTCGGTCCGCAGGCCGGTGAAGGCGAAGAACACCGGCAGGAAGAAGGTGTTGACCAGCGGCGAGACCTTGCGCTTCCACTCGGCGACGAAGTTGCGGTCGTCGTGCAGCGCCACCCCGATACAGAAGCCGCCGATGATGGCGAAGACGCCCAGGTTCGAGGTGACGGCGGCGGAGGCGAAGAGCACGACCAGGAGAAGCGCGATTCCGCCTTGGCGCAGCTCTCCGGCGCCCGCCAGGTGTCGGGCGAGAAAGCGCTTCAAGAGTGGCCGCGCTGCAAACACCACGACCGCGCCATAGAGCGCGAGCCCGGTCACCCGGCCGAGCAGCCAGCCCCACGAGAACTGGTTCTGAACGATGAGCGAGACCAGGCCCAGGAGGAGCCAACCCGCGACGTCGTCGATGGCTGCGGCGCTGATGGTCAGCGCGGCGGTTCGCGAGTGCGAGAGGCCGAGCTCCATGAAGATCCGGCCGAGGATGGGGATGGCGGTGATCGACATGGCGATGGCGAAGAATAGCTGGAAGCCGAGCTCTGGCGGCCGCGCCGCCTCGGGAAGCCGAGCGAGGAACCAGGGCGCGGCGACGAAGCCCAGCGCGAACGGCGTCACGATGCCGAGACCGCTCACCAGAATGACCGTTCTCCGAGTGTCCTTGAGCTGCGCCGAGAACTCGAACTCGAGACCCACCTGGAACATCAAGAGCACGAGGCCAATCTGCGCGATGGCCACGAAGGCCGGCGAGGTCTGGGCGTCGAACAGCCGGTGCATCGCAACGGGAAAGAAAGCGCCGAGGCAACTCGGGCCGAGCAAGAGGCCGGCGAGGATCTCGCCGGACACCTGCGTCTGCCCGCTGCGCCGCGCGAGCACGACCACCACCCGCGTCACGATCAGGATCGCGAGCAACTGGTAGAGCACGTGCAACACTAGGTGCTCGGCACTGGCTCCGACAGCGGACTGGGCGGCGTGCATCACCTTTCACTCTCGAGCTTCGGCGGCACCACGTCGCGCACCAGTTCGGAGCTCTTCCAGCTCGGCTCGGGCGTCTCGCATCCCGCGTGCGGCACGAAGGGCGACGCTTGCAGCTTCTGATAGCGGTGCACGTAACGGCTGCAGTTCGGGTACACGCGCCGCACCGTCACGCGCACGGCCAGCGGCGCCTCGGGCCAGAGCCAGGGGAAGGAAGGGGGGGAACCATCCATTCTCGAGCAGGAAGGAGGCGAACTCCTCGATGCTCACCTCGTCTGCGAGCTGCTCGTACCAGCGGTGGCGATGCGCCCGGTGATCGGCGATCGCGCTCTCGGCGTCCAGATCCGGCAGTGCCAACAGCCTCGTGAAGAGGCCATGCGAGCGCGCCCTCTGTCCCGCCCACCAGCTCTGGAGCGCCAGGCGGTCGCCCTCGGCGAGTTGCGAGCCCATGCGCTTGGCGCAGGTGATCAACAATTCCATCGTCACTGATTCAGGTCCTCCGCTTCGAAATAGCGCTCGCAGAGACGCTGCCTGCGTGCGTCCCAGACCATGTAGGTTCCCAGGACGAGTTGGACCAGGCTGCGGCCCACTTCCTCCCAGCGGTCGCGCACCCCCAGGAAGACGAGGAGTGTCTCGCGCATCCACACCCGCGGAGTGTCGGTCCGCGCCACCAGCATGCACGGTCCGCGATTCGGCAGCGAGCGAGTGTGCGCTGCAGTGGAATGCAATTCGAATCTGCGCAGCATTTCGCGAGCAGCGGCCCGCATCGTGACGAGCGCGATCGTCTGTGCCGGGCAGGGCCGATTGGCCGCTACGCCGAACGGAATGTAGTGGGCCGGTCTAGCCGGTTGCGACTCCCAGCGAGCGGGACAGAACCTTCCGGAATCCTCGACGCCACTCTTCTGGTACTCGAGATAGTTGAAGCAAAGGACCGATCCTTTGGGCAAGGTGGTCTCTCCGACCTCGATATCGGCCGATGTAATGCGGTGAGCGACCCCGAATAGTGGATATGCCCGGAGGGATTCAGCGATGGCCAGGTCGAGGACGCGATCATCGTCGAGCGCGGCCTGAACCGTCGCTTGCGCCGCCTGGTTCTGCGCCAACGCCAGAAGCAGGTGCGCCATCGCTTCCGACATCTGCACGACGGCGGTATTGAAGAAGACACCTTGTAGATACAACGCGCGCTGCTCGAGCGAGAGATGCGCCGGCAGCCTTCCAGCCAACTCTCCTTCTGCAAGTCTTTCGACCAGGTAACGTGTCAACCGATGGCGCCGCTCCATGTGGCGCAGGCTCGACATCTTGAGCGCCGTGACAACGTCGTCCGCGTTGGCGACGATCAAGTCGCGCGCGAAGCGCGGGCAGGGCTGCCCGAAGACGAGCTGATAGTACAGCTCCGCCCAAATCGGCATCATGAGATCGCGCAGGCGGATCAGCTCGACGCGTTTGGAACCGCGCTCGTCGAGCACGCGTGACGCGCATCGCGCGGCGAGGTCCTCCGCGGTCTTCTTCGCGATCGCGAGGAACCCGCGTGTGGCGGAAGCCACCTCTTGATAGCGAGGCCCGGGTTCCAGGTGCTCCTGGTGCAAGTCCGGCCCGGGCGAGAGCCAGTACCAGAACAGATCGGACAGGGCCGCGCCCCGGCTCCGCCCGTTTGCCGCGGGGTGCGAGTACACCCGCTTGAACTGGTGGGCGCCGACGAGCTTGCCCGGGATGGCGATGCCTTCTTCGCCATTGATGCCGGTGAAGATTCGCACCCGCAGGGCGACGACCGCCCGAGGGAGCCAGAGCGGAAGCGTGGCGGCCAGCGCCGCGATCACGATCAGGATGGGGACGGCCATCGCCGCCTCTCTTCAGTCGGCAGCCACAACAGATCGCGGCCGACCTCGGCGACCGAGCAGCAGCCGCACAGCGCCAACGCGCGGTCGATCTCCTGGCGAAGCAGCGCGAGCACGGCCGCGACGCCTTCCTGTCCTGCGGTTGCGAGGCCCCAGAGCGCGGGCCGTCCGATGGCGACGGCCGTCGCACCCAGCGCCAACGCTTTGATCACGTCGGTTCCGCGGCGGATCCCTCCGTCGAGCAGCAGAGGGACGGTGCCACCTACTGCGTCGACGATGCCGGGCAGGGCCTCGATGGCCGCCGGCGCTCCGTCGAGCTGCCTTCCCCCGTGGTTGGAGACGATGATGCCGTCCGCACCATGGCCCACGGCGAGCTTCGCGTCGAGCGGGTTCAGGATCCCTTTGAGGACGATCGGGAGCGAGGTGGTCTTTCTCAGCCAATCGAGGTGATCCCAGCCGAGCTCGGGGCAGACTGCGATCGGCCGCGCCTTTGTTGCGCCTCGTTCGCGCATGTTCTCGCAACACAGGCCCTCAGGCAGATCGAGAAAGCCGTTGCGCAGGTCTCGCTCGCGATGACCGAACACTGGCGAGTCCACCGTGACCACCAGCGCCTTGCACGCGGCTGCCTCGGCGCGGCGCACGATCGATTCGGTGAAGGCGAGGTCAGCTTGCAAATAGAGCTGGAACCAGATGCATCCGCCGGCCGCGGCGATCTCTTCGATCGCGACGGTCGACGCCATGCTCGCCACCATGACGACACCTGCCGTGGCCGCAGCCCGCGCCGTCGCGATTTCTCCGTCAGCATGCGCCAGGCGGTGAAACGCGGTCGGAGCAAGCAGCACCGGCATGGATGACCGGCAACCCAGGAGCGCGATGCGCGCATCACGCGTCGGCGCGCCGCGGAGCACGCGCGGCAGAAGGCCGATCCGGCGGAACGCTTCCTCGTTGGCGCCGAGGGTTCTCTCGTCGTCGGCCCCGCCAGCGAAGTAATCGTAGACGACGGGGTCGAGCCGCAGCCGGGCTTCTCGCTCGAAGTCGGCCAGGGAAACTGCGCCCAACGACACCTCGGGCTGCCACTGGCCGAGCTCACGCGCGAAGAAAGACTTCAACGGCTCGCGGTGCGTGGCCTCCCACGTCCAATCGTTCTCCAGGTTCTCGGTGACGTGGTGCGTGGCTGCGAGCTCCCCGTCGCGATAGTGGCGCACGACCGGATGCAGATAGTGGCCTTCTTCGGCGCGCGCGGTCTCATCCTGCTTGATGCGCGCGACCTCAATATCGAAGGGATCGTGCGCATCGTGATCGGGCCCGTATTCGAGCGAGATCGTGAAATGGCTCCCGCCGCGATACCGTTCCCGGGCATAGTCGAGCGGCAGCTCCTCGCAATAGCGGGCGCGCCCGCCGCCGACCGAGATGGAGTCGCACATGAAACCGAACTGCTGCCAGAGCGCCGAGCTGCGATTGACGCGCGCGAGCACAGCCTCCATCAGCGCGCCCGGCTCGGCGGGCACGACGCGGTGCGGCCACTCGACTCCTTCGTATCTCGACTCGAGCATGCGATGCAGCGCGCGCACGCCGTAGCGGAAGCCGTGGATGAAACCGCTCGTCGACTTCTTCCAGTCGCGCACCTGCATCAGGGTGCCGGCGAAGAAGAGACCGGGCACATTGACCGATTCGAACCCCGAGGTCTGATCGGGGAAGCGATCGTCGTGCACCAGCTTCGGCCGGCAGTCGGGGGCAAAGATGGAAGCGTCGAACTTGAACCCTGTGCAGACGATCACCCGGTGATAGCGAAGGTCCTTTTTCACTTCGTTCGCGCGAGTGAAGCTGAATGTGACCTTGAAAGTACCGTCCTGGTCGCGCTCGAGGCGCTCGACGAAGCCATCGAGCAACGCGTTCTGCGACTTCAATTGATAGGTATCGAGGAAGTTGTTGTTCACCGCGCGCAGGTGGCCGACGTAGTGGGTCCTCCAAGCCATCTTGATCGAGCGCGGTCCGGCGACGTGGATCACGGCCGCGGCGGCGATCAGGTTGTCCGCCGTCTCGAAAGCGGAGTTGCCCTTGCCGATGATCAGGATGCGCTGGCCCTTGAAGTCGCGCGGATCGATCGAGACGTCGCGATATTGCTCCGCCAGCTCGATACCCGGAATATCCGGGACGTACGAGGCGGATACCCCCGTCGAGACGATCAGCCGTCGCGCCTCGTGGAACAAGCCCACGTGGTCGGTCAGGCGAAAGCGCTGGTCCGCGCCGCGCTCGACGCGCACCACACGGGCGTCTGCGCGGATCGGCAGGCGATGCCGGCTGGCGAAGTCTTCCAGGTATCGAACCAGCTCATCTGCAGGAGGGAAATACCGGTCCGAGTAGCGCGTGAATCGAACATCGTCCGAGTCGCCCAGCAGCGAGTTCCAATCCATCCGGAGGTTGATCTCGGGGTCGTCGCTGCCCGTCTCGACCTTGTTGACGGAAATCAGCGTGCGATGCCGCGGGAAGCTGCGGAAGAAAGTTCCCGGCGCTGCGCCGGCCTCGAGGATCAAAACGTCGCGCCCGGCGCGCGCGAGGTGATGGCCCATCTGCAAGCCGGCTGGCCCGGCGCCGATGATCAGGTAGTCGTGCACGACAGGTTCCATGTGACTCCTCGCGACTGGCCTGGCACCAGAGGTATGAGGCCTGGAAGCCCCGGGCCTCCCCCAAAAAGGGCCCGCCCTGCGGCCCTACTCCTCGTCGCCATCCAGCCCGTCGATGGGCGTGAGGGTGCCAAACAGCCCGTCGCTTTCGTTGTCGATGCCGGCACTGAAGAACAAGCTGTTCGCCGGTCCCGCGTTCGCGCCATTCCCGAACGTAAGGGACCACAGGCCGTCGATGGTCACGAGCGAGTTGTCCGGGTTCCTGAGAAAGCCGATGAACTGGTGAGTGAAACCATTGAACGCCGCCACCCAGCCGCTGCGGAAATTGCCGACCAGGATGGCATTGCTGAACTCACCGAAGTCGCGCGTGGTCCACACCACTCCCCAAGGAGCATTGAACCAGTCGCCGTGTTGCAAGTGGCCGATGTGCTTCCCCGACGGGGTAAAGAGCTCGACGAACCCGAGACCATCGCCTCCTACGGGATCGTGCCGCGCAGCATCCTGCTTTGCGTAGGTGACGAAGATCGTTCCGCCGATGTTTTGAACATTGAACGGTGAGAAGCCTCTGGGAATTGCATCGTCGTCGAAGGCATCCTCGTTCAGGTGTACGCGCTTGAATTTCGTGTCGTAGACCTCGACCTTGGCGGAGCGGAAGTTCGTTACATAGAGGAATCTCCTGCCGTCGATCTCCGCGGACGTAGCGCCTTTGTAGACGGCGCCATTCGCGGAGCCTCCGTCCGAGTTGTCCACTACCAGCGCCGCGCTCTTCCCGCTGGCCCAGCCCGAGATCGTGCCGTCCTCGGTGGCGAAGATGAAATGCGCCGCCGCCCCCGGTGCAACCAGGAAGTCCGTGGGGCTTCCGTTGAAAACCACTCCGGTTGGAGCGGACTGCGCATTCGGCGCGAATCCAGGGGGCGGAACAAGAACTGTTCCCGTCCCATTGATGGGGATGATCTGGCCAGACCCGGTATAGAGAGTCGAGGTGCCCGAGTTGTTGTTCGCCACCCACCAGGGACTGGTCGCGCTACGGGTGAGTCCCCAGGGGTTCTTCAGATTCGGGTCGGTGATCGGAGCCATCCCCGCGACGTTGGAAACGAGGTTGGTCTGTTTGTAATGCTGGGCTCTTGCCACGACGGGGAACAGGAAGAGGGAGAAGGCGAGCGCCGCCAGGCGGTTTGCGCACCGGGTTGTCGATGGCATTTGAATCCTCCGTAAGAGTGAGAACAAGACTGCGCGCTCACACGCGCAGTCCGGTTGGACTGTGAAAGAGAGCAGAGACTCACCGATCGTCGGCGTCCCGTCCGGCGGATGCGGGGATTGCGGGACTGACGGCCACCCGCGCTCCGCTCAACACCCAGGCCCGCTGGCTGGGCGAGAAGCGCGGCGCCAGCAGCCCGTCGTTGATCTCGCGCGTCACGGCGAAGCGCTCGAAAACCGTCGGCGCCAGGTAGAGGCGCGTGTTGTCGGCGAAGCCGTCGGTTGGCGTGTCGATGTCTCCCTCCGGAGCGGAAATGATGCCGTCGCCGTTTTGGTCGACGCGCGCCACCTCGGCGGCGTACGCGTCGAAGAGGCGGTGCTGGAGGTTCCTCTCCCAGGGCTCGAACGACGCGCGCCGCACGTACACGTCGAGGAAGATCTCGTTCGCCAGCCCGCTGGGGATGCCGCGCTGCCGGAATTCCCGCTGCGCATCGACGGTCCCGTCGAACTTGTCCGGATCGCGCGGCAGGTTGGGATCGTCTCCGACGCGGCGAGGATCGTTCCTCACGCCGTTGGGCCCCGAGCCCGGCACGATGGATTGCAGCTTGCCGATCTCGCCGTCGGCGAAGGTGTCGGGCGCTGCGCCCAACCGGTCCGGGAATCCGCCGGTGAAGGGCAGCTCATAGAGTGGATGAACCCAGTTGGTTCCCAGGTAATTGAATTCCCAATAAGCGTGGGCATCGGATTGCTGCAGCGCATTGAACGCGCCCATGCTCAGGTAGATCGGGACCACGTTGGTCTGCGCGTCGGGGAAGTGATCGGATGCGCTGGGGAAACGCGGCTTCCTTCCGTCGACCGTGAAGGTGTGTCCCGGGACGTTGTTGCCGGCGCCCATCCTGGCGAGGAGCGCGGCATCGCGGGGCAGGATGGCGCCGAAGTGGGCGTGCCCGTCGGGACGCGCGACGGGGTCGATCGCCGGCACGGTGACGTCGTGAATCATCCAGCCTTCGTACCAGCCGCTCTCGTTGTTGATGACGAACAGGCCGGAGATGTCGGTGAAGACGTCGATGAAGGCGCGGGGGTCGGTGGGATCGGTCGGCAGGCCGGGCTTCGGCTCGAGCACGACGCGGACCGCCCCCACCGCCGGCAAGCCGCAGTTGCCGCCGGTGACTGTCAGCTGAGCGGCATCATTCACGCCCGGAATGCGGCTGGTGAAGACGTTGGGCTCGAAACCGGTCGAGTCGAGGAGGTAGTACTGGAAGAGCTGGCTGGCGAGATCGGCCTCGGCGCGGGCCTGCACGGGCAGGACGCTGTGCGGCCGCTCGGCCATGCGCACAAGCTGATCGCGTAGCGGCGCGGGCAGCGGCGCGACGTCGCCACGCGCGCCAACCGCCGCAGCGTCAGCGACTGCGTCGGGATTCGGATGGCAAGGCGCGGGAGGCTGCTCGGCCCGCGCCATGGTCGTCGCCATCAGCGGCAGGAGCAGCACCGCCCGGAGGATGAAGGAATTCCTAAGCCTCGATTCAATCATTTTCGTTCTCCTTGGGGGAAACCGAGCTGGACACGACGAATTGGGCGACCTTCTGGCCCAGGCGATGGCCGGCGCTGAGGTCGAACCTGAAATGCTGGCCGGCGAAGATGCGGCTCAGCGTCGCCTCGCGGGCTGCGGCGGCGAACGACTCGAAGGAGCGCTGCGTGCCGGGCAGAACCTCGGATGTGACGCTGAAGGCAAAATCGTCCTCCTCGAGAAAGCCCTCGAGCACGGCCGCGGCGGCAGCGCTGATGACGGCGTGCGCGCCCGGATAGGAGGGATCGGGCGCGGTCCTGCCCGCCTGCGGGAGCCAGTTCGGGTCCGCGGCCGTCTCGGGGTTGCCGTCGGTATCCGCGGCACGAATGGCGGTCACCGGCCGCCAGAAGGCATAGGTGTACTTCGCGTCGTAGAAGGCGATGACCGAGTCCGCGATCGCGACATCGAGGAGCGCGAACAGGCGCGCCGTTTCCGCCGTGGTCAGGCGACGGTTCAATGCCGCCGTCTGGGCGATCTCGTTCCAGTAGTTCTGGATGGCGCCGTTCCAGAATCGGCCAGTCAGCGCCTGGTCCGCGGACGCGGTGGAGCCGCTTGCGGTGCCGAGGGACTTGATCTCGTTGAGGGCGTCGGCGTAGGCGTCGCTCTCCAGCGCGGGAGGCGGGCCGGGCCGAAACTGGCTCGCGCGCTCCAGGGCGAACGGCTTCACGTGCGGCCAGCTCGTGAACTGCGGCTGGGAGGGGAAGTTCGGCGGAGTCGACTGATATGCGCCGGGGAGCGTTCCGAAGGTAAACTTGAGCGGCGGCGCCGCGGAGCCGTCGTCGGCACGCGCGGCGAGGACGCGGCCGGCGAAGTCCTGCCCGATGCGGACGCCCTCGGTCTTCGGCGCGCCGTCCGGAACTTGCGCCAGCGATTGCTGGAGCTGGGTGTCGAGCTGCGCCGCGAACGATGGGTACAGCGCGACGAGGAGGTCGTGAGCCGCCGCTGCAGCCGCGGCCTCCTGCGAGGCTTCCTGCGAAGACGCGCGAATCAGGCGCGGCGTCCGGTCGATGGAATCGACCGCGCCGCGGATCGCCAGATGGAGCATGGCGAAGCTGCGCGTCGGGTGGATGGTCGCTGGCTGGGCGCCGGGCGTACGGACCATGCGAAGGAGCGCCCGGTTCCACTCCACCACGGGGTTGGCCGGCTCCTGCGTCTCCGCAGTGGAGACCGCCGGACGTCCCTGCGCCAAGGGCGCTCTGGCGGGAGGATTGCTGCACGCGGCAGCGAGAGCTGCAAACTGAATCGCGATCAGCGGCGTTCGATTCATCGGGTACCTCGAGAGAGGGGTGGAGTCGAAGCGGAAGTCTGCAAATGCTGATCAGGGAGGCCCGCCAGCCGGAGGAGCCTGCGTTCGCGCCCAGTCCTCCGAGGAGCGGCCGGACGCGTCGCGGCGTGCGAGCGATGCGCCCGCTGCGGTCAGGAGATCGGCCACTTCGGAGCGCCCGAAGAGCCGGGCGAACATCAGCGCAGTCTGGCCGACTCGGTTGGCCTGGTCGACGGCGCAGGGCTGCGCGAGAAGCAGCTCGACCACGCGCTTCTGTCCCTGGAACGCCGCGCCCATGAGGGCCGAGTTGCCGCGACCGTCGCCGGCACAGGCGTCGGCGCCCAGCCGCAGCAGCGTGCGCACCGCCTCGGCGTGACCGTGATACGCGGCGAGGATGAGGGCAGTGAAGCCGCGGGAATCGCGCGTCTCCACCGAGACGCCTGCGCCCACCAGGCCCTCGATCGCCGCCGCCTCTCCTTCGCGAGCGGCGGCGAGCAGGTAACGCTCAGCGTCCGCCCGGGGGACTTCTCGTCTCGAGAGGGCCGGCAGTGCTGCGAAGAGCGCTCCACCAAGGAGCAGCGGGAACGCCAGCAAGGCCACCGTTGCGCGCGACGTCATGGTCAGCGTACCGCGAGCCGCGCAGCGTCCGCGCTCACGCCTACCGCTTCGGCGAGCCGGCCGCCGTAGTCCTCGTCGGCCTGCAGCATGAAGCCGACGATCCGCGCCTTCACGGCCGCATTCTTCACCTGCCCGAGATCGCCGGCCAGGTTCTGCACCAGCCGCGCGCGCGCCGGCGCATCGAGCCCCCGATAAAATGCGCCTGCCTGCGAGAAGTCGTCGGTCTTTTCGATGCGCGCCTGCTGCGTGGTGCCGGAGAGCGGCGCGCGCGAATAAGCATAGGCCGGCGTTTCGGCGACTGCGCCCGACACGCTCGGCTCGTAGTTGACGTCGCTCGCCGGACGCGCGCTGCTCATCGGGCCGGCCTGGTTGTTGTTGGCCACCGGCGAGCGGGAGTGATTGACCGGAAGCTGGAGATAGTTGGGCCCGACCCGGTAACGCTGCGTGTCGGTGTACGCGAAAAGCCGGCCCTGCAGGAGCCTGTCCTCCGAGGGCTCGATTCCAGGCGGCTGCACCGCCGGGCTGAACGCGGACTGCTCGGTGTCCTCGAAGAAGTTCTCCGGTGTGCGCTCCAGGGTGAAGCGGCCGAGGACCAGCGAAGGAACCTGATCCTCCGGCCAGATCTTGGTGGGGTCGAGGGCGTCGAAGCGGAAGCGGTCAAGGTCCTTCGATTCGACGATCTGCGCCGTCAGTTCCCAGCTCGGGTGGTCGCCGCGCGCGATCGCGTCGTAGAGGTCCTTGGTGGCGTGCTGGAAGTCGGCGGCCTGAAGTTTCGCCGCCTCCTCCGGGGTGAGCGTCTTCACGCCCTGGCGCGAGAGGTAGTGAAACTTCACGTAATGGACCACGCCCTTGGCGTTGACGAGCTTGAACGCGTGCACGCCGTGGCCGTCCATCTGCCGGTAGTTCGCGGGGACGCCCAGGTCGGAATAGAGCTGCGTGATCATGTGCGTCGATTCGGGCACGTGCGAAAAGAAGTCGAAGAACCGATTCGGGTCCTGCCGGTTGGTCACCGGCGACGGCTTGAGCGAGTGGACCATGTCGGGGAACTTGATCGCGTCGCGGATGAAGAACACCGGCAGGTCGTTGCCGACCAGATCCCAGTTGCCCTCCTCGGTGTAGAACTTGAGGGCGAACCCGCGCGGATCGCGCAGCGTCTCGGGCGAATTGCCGCCGTGCACGACGGTGGAGAAGCGCACGAACATCGACGTGCGCTTGCCCTTGGCGGAAAAGATCTTCGCGCGGGTGAGCGCGGAGAAGTCCGCCGCGCTCTCGAACGTGCCGTAGGCGCCAACGCCTCGGGCGTGCACCACTCTTTCTGGGATGCGCTCGCGATCGAAGCGCGCAAGCTTCTCGATCAGCGTGAAGTCCTCGAGCAATACGCTGCCGCGCGCGCCGGCAGTTTTTGAGTTCTGGTTGCTGCCGACCGGCGCGCCGGAGTCGGTGGTGAGAGGGGCAGTTGCTGCGAGGAGTGCGGCGAAGAGGAGACGCATGTCTGGTTCCTTTCCGTGGGGCGTGACCGGAACGCGGGCCGACTTATTCCTCGCGGGTGTCCGAACCGTTCCTGGGAATGCCGGCGGCGAACCAGTGCCCGTTGGCGGCGCTGAGGATGAGCAGCACTGGGTTGTCGCAGGAGCCCGGCACCGCTGGCGTGAGCGCGTCGTCGATGTGGAAATCGCCCGTGGCGGCGAGGGCCACGCCGGCGGCGCTCGTGCTGTGAGCGGTGGCCGTCGCCGCGGGTCCGCAGAAGACCGCGGCGAAGACGCGTTGCGCGCCGGTGGTGCCGATCGCATTGCCGGCGGTGAGCAGCAGGCCCGGCCCATCGACGGAGTTGCGGCCGTCCGCCTGGATTTCCGCCGTGAGCGCGGTGATCTGCCAGGTAAAGCCGCCCGGCGAAACGTCGCGGACGACGTTGACGGCGGGGGTACCCGTCGAGGTCACTCCGGCGACCGGATCGACTCCGATGACGCCTTTGAAGGCGAGCACGGTGGAATCGGCCGAGGCCAGGCTGGGAAACAGGATGCCGAGGGCGAGGGCGAGCGTTTTCATGAGACCTCCAGCTCGGAACGCGGGTTGGACTCGTCCGGCCGACGCACGGTTCGCGCGGGAATAAAATCGCCGCGCCGCGGTCTGCAGCTACCCCCGAGCGGCGTCGAATGGCGGCCAGGATCCGCGGGGCCGCGAAGAATGACTCGGTACCTGATCACCTCGTGCTCGAGAAGCACCCGGAGACTAAGGAAGACGTCCGCTACAGCCTGATCGAAGGGTCGCTCTGCGATGCGAGCTGCGGGCTGGGCGACGGATGACTTGATGCTCGATGCGACGCAGCCGCGGTTTATTCCCGGCCGGAGCGGAGGGGAATTTCCAGACGCGCTGGCGATCGTGGGGCAAAGAGCGGCCCCTTCAGCCGCGCGGAGATCGCGATGAGAAAATTGGTGACAGGTGCATTACTACTGCTCTGTTCTTGCGCGAGCTCGTCGGGAGCGCTCGGCCGCCGGGGGGATTCCCTGGCCGGAAGTTGGAGCGGGGTGCTGGTGAAGGGAGTGGTCCGCAGCCCGGCGGATTTCGAGTTCACCGGACACGACGGTGAATACAGCGGGACCTGGTGGAGCTCGGCCCTCACGCCGGTTGCGCTGACCAACGTGCAGCTCGCCAGCCCGTCTCTTGCGGCGTCGGGAGCGATGAGCAACGGGCAGCTCGAGTCCTCCCTGCGGTTCGAGCTGGCCCGGCTGGCCGTCTTCGAAGGCATCATTCGCGGCGAGACCATCGAGGGCACGTTCCGCGATGAACAGGGCGGCGGCTGGTTCCGACTCGAGAAGCGGCCGGACTTGAGCGACGATGTCCGCTTCACCCCTTGATCGGCTGCGGCCAGAACGGCCGCGGCCCTCATCCTCAATAGCAGCGCGCGATGCATGGTCATGAGCCATGACGGACTCGGGAACTTGATCGCGCAGCTCGGGTGAGAGCCCGGGAATGACCGCGACCGCGGTGGACTTTGAGGAATGTAGCTTGGAGCAGATCGTCGGCCTCACTGGAGGCGCCGGTGACGCGAAGGAAATAGCCATGAAGGCGCGGCGCTCAACGAGCAAAGATCTCCTTGAAGGAGTGGCGATCTCCTTCCGCGTAGCGGGGCATGATCTCCTCGTCAGTCACGCTCAACCCCTCGCTACGCCGGAGCTGACCGCGCGCTACGGTACGGGTAGGAATCGCGGCTTGCGCACCGAGCCTCGCGCCTCACCCTGGGATCAACCTGCTCGGGCGCGGATGCTGAGGGGATGAGCCCGCCATCGAAACCGAGGTGCGCGCTTTGCTTGCGTCGATCACTCCTTGATTTTCCGAGTCGCGCGGCCGCCGGACCGGAGCACCGGCTTGCTTATTCCCTCGGGAATGATCGCTGCGAGCGAGCAATCCACCTTCCCGAGTGCGGCCACCAGGCGGGAGATGTCGATGAGAACAACGATCGCGTCGTCGATTCTGATCCTCTCCGCTTGCGCCATTCCTGCGGGGAAGATGCGAAACTCTTCGGAGTCGTTCGCGGGTCCATGGCGCGGAGTACTGGTGAAAGGCGAGGCAAGCATCCCGGCGGACTTCCGCTTCTCCACCGGCGAGGGCGGTTATCAGGGCTTCTTCTGGGGCCGGACTCTCACGCCCATCGCGCTAAAGAATTTGCAGCTCGGCCACTCGGTCCACTTCGAGATCCCGCAGATGGCCGTCTTCGACGGGACGGCGAACGGCGAAACCATGGAGGGCACGTTCCGCGACGGAACCGGCGAAGGATCGTTCAGGCTGGAAAAGCAGCTCGACTGGGACGACCCGCGCAATGCTCCTTGAGCAGCCGCGCGGGACAGATCACTCACCTGCACGGCGCCGTAGATTCCCATGGCGCGCGACTCTCATTGGCGGCCCGGCGGCTCGAGCGCCGGCCTTTCCTGCTCCGGATCCGCGCTGGTGACGCCGCGCTTGAAGCCGCGGATCGCCTCACCCAGGCTGGCTCCCAGAGCCGGCAGCTTGGAGGGCCCGAAGAAAAGCAACGCCAGCCCCAGCACCACCAGGATCTCTCCGACTCCAAGTCTCATAGCAGCTCCATTCCAGTTCCCGTCGGACTAAGTAGCCCCGCGATTATTCCCAGGAGGAATTTCCAGATGCGGCCGCGGTCGGCGTCGAGGTGCATGCGCTTCCATTGCTCTCGAGTTTCCTGCTCATCCTGCTCGCGGAGCTGCCGGACAAGACCCTCTATACAGTGCTGTTCCTTGCCACGCGCAATCGACCGTGGCCGGTGTTGTTCGGCGCATGGGCGGCCTTTCTCGCACACGGTTTCATCGCGGTCGGCTTGGCCAACATCTTGGGAGCGCTACCAACTTGGCTGCTGACGTTCGGGACAGCCGGCCTGTTCATCACCTTCGGGTTGCGTCTGCTCCTTCAACGCAACGAGATCGGGGAATCGGCAGACCCTCTGGCTGCGGATCGGGTCCTGACCACCAGCTTCTGGCTCGTATTCGCGGCGGAGTGGGGAGACGCTACGCAGATCGGCACGGCGGCACTGGTGGCGCGGTTCCCGGAGCACCGCTGGCAGGTGCTTTCGGGAGCGACACTGGGTCTCTGGGTTGGCGCGTTGCTTGCGGTCGCCATCGGCAGAGCTGCCGGCCACTGGTTGCCCGAGGTCGCGATGCGGCGGGTCGCCGGTGCAGTCTTCTGCGCATTCGCGATCTTCACCGTGGTCCACGGATACTGAGACTGGAGGGACGCATCGTGTTCGGGG
>Ga0137403_10003409_pt1 | contig 19104 bp, 18 predicted proteins | sample CZOMad2_1_16fung_FD_122057 | JGI IMG/M metagenome (GOLD analysis project Ga0137403, IMG submission 122057) | Vadose zone soil fungal communities from Angelo Coast Range Reserve, California, USA - CZOMad2_1_16fungal (Hybrid Assembly) | ecosystem: Environmental > Terrestrial > Soil > Vadose zone...
CGTGCGGAACAACCCCTGGGTAGAGAGGCGGTCCCGATGAGCCGAATGTCCGGCGGAATTCGCAAGGCGCAGGCGCTGCTGGCCGCATGCAGCGTCGCGCTGGGTGTGGGGGCGTGCGGAGACGACAACAGCGGCACGAGTAGCGCGGTGGGGCCGGGCGGCAGTGCGAATCTACCGACCCAGGCTGTACTACTGCAGAAGCTTAAAGAGGCGCAGCTGGAGGACAACAAGGGGTTCGGCCTCCACATGTGGGCGACTGTGGTCGATCGGAGCGGGATTGTACGCGCCGTCGCGTTCTCAGGCGCGGCCGAGGACGACCAGTGGCCGGCTTCGCGCGTCATCTCCGCCCAGAAAGCAAACACCGCCAACAGTCTCAGCCTCGACCTGCTCGCACTCGCCACCGCGAACCTCTACAGCGCGGTTCAGCCCGGAGGAAGCCTCTTGTTGGGTTTTTCCACAAACGGGTCCCACACACAGTCCCACCTTCATCCCAGCCCGCCCCGATAAAACCCAATCCTGCTACCATTCCGATCAGCCGCCATAGCGAAATGGAATCGCACCCCGACGAGGCAAAGCCCTGCACCCATCACGCCGCCGCATAGAAGAGCTACTCTGGGCCCTCGGCCTAAGCAAACTAACCGCCCCGCTTTGGGAGCGCCTAAGAGGCCGCCGCACCATCCAACGATCCCACCGAATGCGGCAGTTCTACTCCCAACTCCTACCCAAAGGTGCCCTTATCTTCGACATCGGCGCCAACGTAGGCACCATGACCACCATCTTCGTCTCGTTAGGCGCAAAGGTTGTAGCGGTTGAGCCCAATCCCGATTGCGCCACCCACATCGAGCGCACCACCTCGCGTGACGCCGTAGAAGTCCTTCAAGCCGCGGTAGGCGAAACAAACGGCGTAGCCGAGCTACAAATCTCCGATCGCAAAGACAAAATGAGCTCGCTCTCCACCGAGTGGCGCGAAGCCGTTTCGAAAGGGAATCAAGACTACATCGGCTTGTGGAACCGGAAACTGAAGGTCCCGATGATCACTCTGGATTCGCTGGTCCAGAAATATGGACTCCCGTTCTACATCAAAGTCGATGTCGAAGGGTACGAAGAACAAGTCCTCCAAGCCCTGTCGACCTGCCCGCCATTACTCTCCTTCGAATTCAACACCACGTTCCTCGACACCACACTCCGCACCCTCGATAACAAGATCTTCGACCGGGCATCCTTCAACTACACTCTCATCGACCCAGTCAAATTCGAGCTCGAAAGCTGGGTAAACCGAGACGCTCTAAAGAACACAATGTTGAGCCTAAAAAGCGCTTCAGGTTTGGGAGATATTTTCGCGCGCACTCCGAATCGAAAAGATGCCGTCAATGGCTATTTCCCCGAACCCCACGAAAAAGAAGACTCGTAGTTTTCGGAATCCTCGCCTCGTCACTTATCGCCGCTTGGTATCTCTGGCCGTAACGGTCACCTCCACGCGAGCCCCCTTTTTGAGTTTCACCTCGTCGCCGTGCTCGTCAGTCAGCGAATTCTCAAAACGGAGGTCTCGGTATCCGTCAGCGCCTTCGATAGAAATCTGCGCCTTCTCCGGCTCGCTTGATTAGGCTTAAAGTCCTTTAGAAACCAGACATTTTCGCGCCGCGCTGACAGCGGCCCCAACAGTGCTCACCCAGAGACAGCGGAACTTTCCTATGCCAATCCAACTTACAGAGAGTCCCAAAACCGTTCCCGCCATTTCAGCATGGCGACCGTCGTCCTTTTCTCCGCCGCTTCCGTCCGCACTGCCGGGCATCACTTCCGGAGCCACTTGAACTTTTCTCCGGGAGCCCGTACCGTCTAGTTGCCGCCTGGCGCATGCACCCCTCCAAGAAAACTCTCGCTCTTCGAAGCGTGGCCGTGTTTGAGGCCGCCAAAGGCCTGCTCGTCTTGATGCTGGGTCTCGGCCTCCTTCGCTTCCTCCACAAAAATCTGGAAGACATCGCCGAGCAAATTATCCGCTTCCTGCACGCCAGCCCCGGGGGACACCTTTCCAATCTGTTCATCACCGCTGCTGGCCATACTACCGACAAGGGGCTGTGGGCGCTGGCGGCTGCGGCGCTGGTCTACGCTCTCGTGCGTTTCGCCGAAGCATACGGTCTGTGGAACGATCGCGAATGGGCGGAATGGTTCGCGCTGCTCTCCGGCGCGATGTATCTGCCTTGGGAGATGTATTCGTTGATGCGTCATCCCCAGCCGATCAAGTGGGTGATCTTGCTGGCTAACCTCGCGATTGTTTTGTACATGCTGGTGCTGCGAGTCCAGGCCGGCGCGCACAGAACCACTGCACGAAGTGGTTCGTGAAATTCGAGTATGAGAAAAACAGGAAGAAAAACTATTTTAGTAGTTCGTTAGCGTAGCGAACCGGAACCGCGAGATTGGAGCCGCCGAAACCTTTCAGGATGGCGAAATTTACGCCGATCACTTTGCCGCTGCGGTTGAATAGCGGACCACCAGAACCGCCCGACGTTGTTGCCGCGTCGTAGACGATTTTGTCTTGCAGGATGTCGCCGATGTGGCCCTGCGTGGTCGTGGGTCGAATCAGTTGCTGCGACGCGAGTTGCGAAACGATGCGGGTTACGTTTTGCGTGTCGGTGATTTTTTGCGCGACGTCGGACCCGGCGCGCGCCAAAATTCCTTCGATCCCGGTGGGGTAGCCGATCAGCACAACGGGGTCGCCGGTGACCGTCGCGTCATGGCGCTCGTCGAGTTCGAGTAGAGTGGCGCGCGGAGGAATCGGGGCTTCGAGCTTTAGCGTTGCCACATCGGCGTCGGAGGAAATACGATCGAGCTTGGCGGAGATGCCCTCGGCGCTTCCTGGGAAGTACGCTTTGTAGGAGAGTACGTAAGCCGCGGCGCCTCGATCGAGGAGTTCTTTCAGTTCCCCGTTGTTCCACCAAGGCTCGGCGACGTGGTGATTGGTCACGATGCGACCATCGCGGCGAACCAGGAAACCGGTGCCGAACACATCGATTTGTAGATGCGGCCCGGAACCACCCGAGTCGAGCCGGACCATCCCTTGGTCGTCGACTTCGGGCTTGCCCAGGCCATCCACGGCGATCTGGATGGGCTTGCCGGACTGCTTGTCGAGAAATTCCACAACGACGTGCAGCAGGCAGACACTGGGCCCGTAACTGTGGACCACGGTTTCCGCGACTTTTCCTTCGTTTTCCAGGAGTTTCAGCCGGTTTTGCGTTTGCGTGAGTTGCTGTTTGAGGGAATCCGAATCAGAGCTTCCGCTGGCAGCGGCCATTTTCTTGCGCAAGTCTTCGGACTGCGCTTTCAGCGAATCGCGGGTGGCGGAATCGGAGCGGGATTGCGCTTCGAAGGAATTGCGGGCTAACTGAGCGCGTTCGAGCAAGCCGCTTTGTTGCCCCAAGCCATAGCTGAGGCGGGCGATTTCGGCTTTGAGCTGAAGGGTATCTTTGCGGCTGCGATGATCGGAAACCACCATGAAGAGGGAAGCGATCACCGCGGCGACGCTCACGGCGAAGATCGCGGGTAGCAGCCAGCGGCGGCGTTTGGTGACCCCGGCCGCGTCGGTGAGAGATTCGACGGCCAGGTCCGCGATGCTCTCGCGTTGCGTGGCGTACTTCAGCATGGTCTGGAGTTCTTCTTGCGGCTGGCGCTCGCGGAATTGCGTGCGGATTCTGGCGGCAAACTCCACGCCATCAAAGGGAAGCGAGATGACATCGTCGGCGCCGAGGTCAAGTCCCCGGGCGCGCTCGAGCGGGCCTCCCGGGACGATCATCAGGACTTTTAGAGTGCGAAGGTCCGGACGCGATTTGAGCTGGGCTATCAGGCCGCAGCAGGCCAGGTCGGTCGGAGCCGCTTCGGTGACCAGGACCTCGGGAGCGAGAGCGAGGACCTGATCGACATTGAGGCCGATTTCCGTCGCGATATCGTAGCCTTGGCCGGCCAAGGCATTGTTGGCCTCGACGAGGGATTCGGCACTGAGATTGAGAAACAGGATCCGCATCGGAAGAAGCTTACCATCACCGTCTGGTTAAACCTTTTCGATGCCTGGCGACGCGATCGGGATACAGTCTATATTTTCGGGCCGGGCGTATCTTTTTTTGTTTCTATGGATTATGCTCCCGTGCACATTCCATCCTGCTCTGCGGATAGGCAGGGCGAAAATACCGCAATTACAGCAGCCCAGTGAAGACGAGCGGGCACCGCTCACAAAAGTAGAGGGCGAGGAAGCGGGAGATGCGGAAGGAAAATGGATAGCAGAAACGAAGGGAGACGTACATGAGGGCCGAACTTCAGCGAGTGCTATTTGTGGGATTTTTGGCGGCGTTCAGTCCCTGGACTTTGGCGACTTTCGCACAGCAGCCGGAGGTGCCTGTGAAGGTCGTGCAGATCATGGGACTGACCGGAGTGAAAAACAAGACCGGCGGGAAACTGACGGTGGACGGCGGAAACCTGCACTTCGTGCATGGGGCGGCGAAGGTCGATGTGGCGACAGCCTCGATGGAGGACGTGGTAACCGGGGCGGATAGCCAGCGAATCATTCACGGAACGCTGGGGTCCATTGGGTTGATGGCGGCGCCGTACGGATCGGGGCGATTTTTGAGTTTGTTTCGCAGCAAGCTGGACACGCTTACGGTGAAATACCGCGATGCCGACGGTGGATTGCACGGGGTGATCTTCATGATGCCCGTCGGTAAGGCCGAAGTGATCAAGAAAGAGCTTCTGGCGCAAGGAGCGCATACCACCGCTCCGGAAGAAGCGGCCAATGCAGGGGCGTCATCGCCCGCGGCGAAGGAGCAAAAACAATGAAGAGCATGCTGAGGAGCGGAATCGTGGGGCTGGCTTTGCTGGCAGGGGTTGCGACCGCGCCGGTCCTTCGGGCGCAAGCGAACAAGCCGGCAAAAATTAAGGCGTCGGCAATTAGGGTGGAGATGATCCATTCCGACGAGATCAAGCTGCCGGCGGAATTTCAGGTGTCACTGTATGAGGACCTGATCCAGCAACTCGAGAAGAAGGGCGGATTTCAGCACATTTACCGGCAAGGTGACCGGAATGCGGAGAAGGTCGCGGATCTGGTGATCTTGCACAGCACAGTGACCGGGTTTAAGAAGGGAAACGAAGAGCTACGGCAGGTCACTACCGTTGCGGGCGCGACCTCGATCAAATTGCACTGCGTATTTAAGGACAAAGAGGGCAAAGCGTTGCTGGAGAGCGACGTCACCGGAAATGTGCGTTTTTTTGGCGGGAATTTGCGGGCGACGTATGACTTTGCCAAGAAGACGGCGCAGATTGCGCACGACAGCTTTTCGCCTACCGCAGGAACCTGAGGGCCGGCCTGGGCATGAGCGGAGATTTATTGTTGAAGGTGGAACTGCGCAGCGATCCTAGTATGCTGTGCGTAGTGCGGGGCGCGATGGAACGTTTGACGGAAACGTTCGGATTCTCGCCCGCGGAATGCAGGTCCGTGACCCGGGCTGTGGATGAAGCCATCACCAACATCATGAGGCATAGTTATAAGGGGCAGTTGGACCGCCCGATCGAAATGTTGTGCCGGCGTGTGCCCAAACGGCTCGGCACTGGCGAGGGATTCGAGGTCCTGCTGGCGGATCAAGGGCCGGCAGTCGATCCGTCCAAACTGCGCGGGCGCCACCTGGATGAAATCAAACCTGGAGGACTGGGGCTTCATTTTATCCGGCAAAGTATGGATGTGGTGGAATTCAAGCGCACGGGCGGCGCGAACCAACTGCGGTTGGTCAAGTATTTGCAGCCTGAGAAGCAGGACTGACCTTGGGAAGAGGAGACAAGATCTTGCAGATTTCGGCGCGGAGAATCGAAGCGACAACTATTTTCGATATTACCGGGGATATTGATTTGGCGAACTCACCGGAGATCCGAAAGGCGCTGCTCAAGGAGATCAAGGAGAGTAAGACGCCGCGAGTGGTGATGAACTTGTTGAAGGTGCGGTACATCGATAGTTCCGGCGTGGCGTCGCTGGTGGAGGGGTTGAAGGCTTCGCGGGATGCGGGGACACGATTTATTTTGTTTGGGTTGAGCCCGGCGGCGCGCGAAGTGTTGCAGCTTTCGAGGCTGCTGAAGATTTTTGAGGTGCATGAGACGGAGGAGCAGGCGCTGGCGTAGGCGGGGGACTCGCCGTCTCGCGGGGAACGCGCTAAAGCGCGCCCCTACATCGTTTATCAGAGCTTCGCAGGGTGTGTTCTTGCAGGGCGCGTGTAAGGTCGAGGATGGAACTAGTCTCACAGATTGGCGGGGGCGTGTTGAATGGCCTCGCCTACATCGGATCGTTGACGACGCTAGCTTGGCGGGCGGCTTATTTCACGTTCGTGGCGCCGTTTCGGGGCAAGCCGTTGCGATTCCAGCGGGCTGTGTCGCAGGCGCTGGATGTGGGGGTCCTGGCGTTGCCGATCCTTTCCCTGATTACGTTTTTTATTGGTCTGATTCTGGCGCTGCAGAGCGCTTACGAGTTGCGGAAGTTTGGGGCTTTGGACTTGGTGGCCACGGCGGTGGCGATCTCGATGACGCGGGAGCTTGGTCCGCTGATTACGGCGATCGTGGTGATCGGGCGATCGGGGTCGGCGTTTGCGGCGGAAATCGGCACGATGAAGGTGACCGAAGAGATTGACGCGCTGGAGACGATGGCGATCAGTCCCATCCATTTTCTGGTGACGCCGAAATTTCTGGCGATGATCGTGATGCTGCCTTGCCTGACGATCTGGGCAAATTCGATGGGAATTTTGGGTGGAGCGTTGTTTGGCGTGGCGCAGGCGGATTTTACCTGGGGCCGGTACATTCGGACGTCGATCGATGCGCTGTTTTTGAGGGATATTGTGACCGGGTTGATCAAGAGCGTCATGTTCGGAATGACCATTACCGCGGTGGGATGCCTGGAGGGCTTGAATACCGGGGCTGGGGCCGAGGAGGTTGGAAGGTCGACGACGCGGGCGGTGGTGATGTCGATTTTTATGGTGGTGGTGGTGGATTTGGTTTTTACGATGTTGTTTTTCTTTTTGGGGGGATAAAAAAGAGAAACGGCGACGTAACGAAGTAACGATGTAACGACGGGGAAAAAGAACACATGGAAGAAGGGACTACGGGGACCGGTTGATGGATCGGGAAAACACGGAGTTGGTCGATTCGGACGTGATGGTTTCCGTGCGGGACTTGCACGTTAGCTACGGGGATCGCGAGATTTTGCACGGGATTAACTTTGATGTGAAGCGCGGGGAGACTCTGGTTATTTTAGGTGGTTCCGGTTCGGGCAAGAGCACGCTTTTGCGGACCCTGGTGGGATTGGAACACGCCAGCTCGGGGCAGATTTGGATTAAGGGCAAAGATATCGCGACGATTTCGCAAGAGGAAATGGACGAGATTCGGAAGCGTATCGGGATGTCGTTTCAGGGGAGCGCGCTCTTTGGGTCGATGTCGGTGGGCGAGAATGTGGCGCTGCCGCTGCGCGAGCACACCAAGCTGGAAGATTCGACGATTGAAATCATGCTGCGGCTGAAGCTTGAGCAAGTGGGCCTGGCGGGTTTTGAATACTACATGCCGTCACAGCTCAGCGGGGGAATGATGAAGCGTGCGGCGGTGGCGCGAGCGCTGGCGATGGATCCGGAGATTTTGTTTTTTGACGAACCTTCGGCGGGATTGGACCCAATCATCGCGGCGGGCATCGATCAATTGATTCTGGAGCTGAAGAGAGCGTTTCGGATGACGATCATCGTGGTGACGCACGAATTGGCCAGCGCGTTCCTGATCGCCGATCGCATGGTGCTGATCGACAAAGGGAACATCGTGGCGATCGGAACAACGACGGAGATGCGTACGAGCCAGCAGCCGCGTGTGCGGCAGTTTCTGGATCGGGTTGCGGAGCCGGAAGTGGCGCGCGAACTGGATTATCTGCAGATGTTGACCGAAGAGCGGCGGTCCGGCGGTGTAGCTGGCGGGAGAAGGGGAACCTGATGAATGCAAAGGGGCAGCAGGCCCTGGTGGGGCTGTTTGTAATCGTGGCTGCGACGGTATTGATTGGCACGGTGTTCATGATCAGCGGCGCGTTCGGGCGGTCCGTGAAGACATTTCACTCCTACTTTCCTTTCGCAGGCGGTCTGGAGCCCGGGGCTACGGTGCGATACTCGGGCGGAACGAAAGCTGGGCGCGTGGAGAAATTACGGATCGATCCGCAGGATCCAGCGCGAATTGAAGTGACGTTCAGCGTGCAGACGGATCTGCCGGTGAAGATTGACAGTAGAGCGAAGATCATGAGCCTGAGCCCGCTGGGCGAAAATCACCTGGAGATTGTGCCGGGCAGCCCGAGTGCCCCACTGGCCAAGGATGGGGCGCTGTTGCCGGCGGAAGACTACCTGGACTTTAACTCTTTGACGAAGAGGATCAACGACATTGCGCCGGATGCGCAGCAGCTGTTGCACACGTTGAACGATCGTGCGACGGAACTGAAGGTGACGATCGATCGCGTCAACGACCTGCTCAGCGCGCAGAACCGAGCCAACCTGGCGGGCACGCTGGCTAATACGCGAGCCATGCTGGAAGAAGACCGGCCGCAGATCAAGTCCACGTTGAAGAACCTGAATACCGTGACCGAGAAGCTGCAGCCGCTGCTGGACGATTTCAAAAAGACGACAGCGGAAGCGAATAAGACCCTCGATCACATCGATGGGATGATCGGAGAAAATCGAGTGGACGTGCACCAAGCGGTGCTGGAATTGCGGAGAACGCTGGTGAATACGACGAGCCTTACCGCGAGTCTGGACCAGACGCTCAATGTGAACTCGGAGAATATCGATGAGCTGCTCGATAACCTTCGGATGATCAGTGAGAATTTGAGGGAATTTTCGGCCACGATCAAGGCGCGTCCTTATTCATTGATTCGATCCGTGAATCCGCGGGAGCACAAGCCAGGTGAGCAGCCATGATGAATCGTAGAGTGATGATTTTGGGGTTGATGGCGGGCGCGGTTTGCGGAGGATGGTTGAGTGGGTGCGGTGCGGCAAAGCCGATCAAGTATTACGGGTTGACGGTGCCGGGGGACATGACGCCCGGATCCGATCCCAACGCCTATCCGGTCACATTGTTGCTGGGTCAAATGACGGGATCGCATCTGTATCGCGAAGATCACATCGTGTACAGCACGGCCGGCGAAAACATGGGGATGTACGATTCGCAGCGGTGGGCGGAGCCGCCGACGGAAATGATGCAGCAGGTGTTATTCCGGCAACTGCGAGCGTCGGGGCGGTATCGGACGGTGAACACGCTGCGGAGTAACGCGCGGGGGGATTTTGTTTTGACGGGCCGGCTGTACGACTTTAAGGAAGTATCGGGAAATGGTTTGGTGGCGCGCGTGACCGTGGAATACGAGTTGCGGGAGACCAAGAGCGGGACGACGGTGTGGTCCCACTATTATTCGCATGACGAGCCGGTGAGCGGGAAGGACGTGGGGGCCGTGGTGGCGGCTTTGGACCGGAACGCTCAGGGGATTGTGGGGCAGGTCAAGGCGGGATTGGACCAGTACTTTGCGGCGCATCCTGTTGCCGCGGCCGACAAACAACAATGACTTGGATTCGGCAGCGCCGTCGTCCAGAGAACTAGAATGAGCCCGTGGAGTGGTAGAGACAAATGCCTTCCGTCCGCTCATTTGTAGGCGTCGGCGGTCGTTGAGATTCTTCGGCCATCCTGGTCGGATGCCCTCAGAATGATAATTCTTGTTTTTGTTGAATAAACGACAGGGGCCCCGGAACACTAAGAGTTGAAGTTGATTTGGGGGGAGCGGCGCAGGGTCAGCAAGGTGATGTCGTCGTCGAGTTCGGTGCGGCCGCGATATTCGTGGATGCCAGCTAGCAGGGAACTGGAGAATACCGGAAGGGCAAGCGGTTGCGGTAGATTGGCCAGCGTGTTGGCGGCGAAATTCAGGAAACCGTTGGCCGTCAGTTGCTCACCGCCGGGAGATTGTACTTCGGTTGCGCCGTCGGAGAATGCCAGGATCATGTCGCCGGGATCGAGGCGCACGCTTTGCTCGTTGTATTGCTCGCCTGTGATGTAGCCTAACGGAAAATTCTCCATGCCGTCGCCGATCTGGTGAAACTTTGCGTCGCAAGCGCGCCAGAGGAGCATGCGCGGGTGGGCGGCGTACGCGAAGTTGAACTCGCCGGTGCTGCCATCGAACGTGCCGGTGACTACTGTGGTCATGCGCAGGGGACCGTCGGATTCTTCGGTATTCAGGGTGAATTCGTCGTTGAGCGAGGCTAGCAGGCCGGCGGTGTCGCGCATGTCCTGGAATTTGTGAAGCAGGCGGTGGATGTGGCGGGCTACGCCGCTAGCGCTGTACCCGTGGCCTACGCAATCGGCTAGAACTACGCGCGCGATGTTGTCGCTGCATGAGAAAACGGCGGAGAGATCGCCTCCGGATTCAGCGCCGCTGGGGACGGCGATTACGTCCGCTTCGAGGCCGGCTAGTTCGATGGAACGATGAGCTTTTTCGTTGCCGGCCCAGAGTTCCATGCAGCCGAAGGGGCGGGCTTTGCTGGTGGTGCACTCGAAGGTTTGGGGTTCGATTTTTTTGAATTTCATTTGCTGCTCATGCTAGCACGCGATTGAGATCGGGTTCGCGTGCCCGGCGTCCTGGCGTTTCATTTCTTACACTCTCTTAGATACCCTGGGTGGTTTTTGGATACATAGGCCAATGGGAGCCCGTTGGTCGCAGCCTCGGTGAGGCTCGAGCGGACATCGGCCTTTCGATGCTCCCTCCGTTTCTCATGGCAAGTAGAGTAAAGAGTGGCTGTGCTACTTCGAGCCGAGCGTGCGGTCCAAGTTGAAGGCGGCGCTGATCAGCGCCAGGTGCGTGAAGGCTTGCGGGAAATTGCCGAGGGCTTGGCCTTGGGCGCTGGTTTGTTCGGCGTAGAGGCCCAGGTGATTGGCGAAGCCTAGCATGCGTTCGAAGAGCAGGCGCGCTTCGTCTAGCCACGCGGGATTGGCGGTGCCCGCGCGGGTGAGGGCTTCGACTAGCCAGAAGGAACACATGTTGAAGGTGCCTTCTTCGCCGGGGAGGCCGTCTACTCGTGGCTGCGGCGGGTAGCGGTAAACCAGGCCATCACTCACAAGCCCGCCCTTGCTGGGACTTTCCAGGACGGCTTTCAGCGTGGAGATCATGCGCGGATCGCTGGGCGCCATGAAAAAAACGAGGGGCATCATCAGGACCGAGGCGTCGAGATCTTCGCTGCCGTAGTACTGCGTGAAAGCTTGGCGTTTTTCGTTCCAGCCTTTGGCCATGACTTCTTCGTAGATGGCGTCGCGTTCTTCTGTCCATCGCTGGCGGTCACCTGGAAAGGAACGCTTGTCGGCCAAGCGGATGCCGCGATCGAGCGCGACCCAGTTCATTAGTCTTGAGTAGACGAAATCTTGTTTGCCGCTGCGCATCTCCCAGATGCCTTCGTCGGACTTTTGCCAGTTGTCGCAAATCCAATCGAGGCGGCTGCGAATCCTGACCCACAAGTCGTAGGCGATCGGACCGACGTATTTGTTGGAGAGGTAGAGCGAGTCCATTAGCTCGCCATAGATGTCGGCTTGATATTGCTCGGAGGCGGCGTTGCCGATGCGGACTGGAGAGGAGCCAAGATAGCCCTCCCAGTGATCGAGGGATTCCTCCGGTGGAAGCGGCTCGCCGTAAATTGTGAAAACCGTGGGGAGTTGCACGCCGGTGTGCGGATGTTTGGCGACGTGGTGATGCAGCCAATTTATGAAGGCTGCGGCTTCGGCGTAGAAGCCCAGGCGCACGAACGCATAAACGGTGAAGGCGGCGTCCCGAACCCAGGCGAAGCGATAGTCCCAATTGCGCGAGCCGCCGATGACTTCCGGGAGGCTGGTGGTGGGCGAGGCGACGATGGCGCCGGTGGGCTCGAAGGTGAGGAGTTTGAGGGCTAGGGCGGAACGCTCTACCCGTTCGCGCCAGCGGCCACGGTAGGTACAGTTGGCTAACCAGTCTTGCCAAAATTTTACGGTGCGTTCGAAGGGTTCTTTGGCCTCGAGTTCCGAGGTCCGGGATGCGGGCGGCGTGGCTTCGCCGTTGTGTTGAAAGATGAAGGTTTTCGATTGTCCCTCTTCGAGGACGAATTCGCCGGTTGCGCCGCCTTGTTGGTCGAGTTGAACAGCGATGGCGGTGGACAGCCTGAAATTTGTATTTTTCGCGCGGAAGATGGCGCCGCCTTCGACGAGGTTGGCCTCATGAGGTTGACGCCCGTAGTCAAAAGCTGGGCGGCACACTACCGAGAGGCGGACGGAGCCGCGGACGCAGCGGACTCGGCGGTGGAGTTGGTGATAGGAGAGAGAGTCGGAGGCGAAACCTACGGGCATGAAATCTTCGATCTCGACGATGCCGTCTTCATGCGAAAAACGCGTGACCAGGATATTAGTGGACGGCCAGTAGAATTGCTTGTGGCGAACTTTGTCGGCGATGGGGGCGATTTGGAAGCGGCCGCCTCTTTTTTCGTCTAAGATTGCGCCGAAAATGCTTGGCGAGTCGAAATTGGGGGAACAGTGCCAGTCGATGGAGCCGTTCATGCCGACCAGCGCGACGGTGCGCATGTTGCCGATGATTACGTAGTCTTCGATCGGTTGGTGGGGCATGCAAGCTTTCTCCCGGATGGAAATGATCTCACGCTATAGATTCACCACGGGCGGCAAACGACGCACAGATATTTGCCAGCGTCGTGAGAGGGGCGGCAGGCTGGATGACGCCGAGCGGGGCAGGGGATAAAAGCGCCATGGCGGATTGGAGACCAGCGTCGGTCGTTCATTGGCTGCTCGATCCGGCTTACGGAGCGTCGGACCGGCTGTTTTCAAGATGGATATTTCTGCGGGCACTCGGGCTGATTTATTTCTCGGCATTTTTTTCGTTAATTTTTCAGATTCGCGGCTTGATTGGCCCTGAGGGGATTCTCCCGGCAAGCGAGTATCTGCGGGCCGTGGCGCAGTCGGCTGGAGGCGGACGTTTTTGGTACGCGCCGACGTTGTTCTGGCTATCCAGTAGTTCGCACATGTTGACGGCGGTGTGCTGGATCGGAATCGCAGCGTCGATTGCGGTGGTATTCAATGTTTGGCCGCGCGGCGGACTGTTTCTCTGCTTTCTTTGTTTTCTTTCGTTTGTCAGCGCGGCTGGGGAGTTTTCCGGGTATCAGTCGGACGGGATGTTGCTGGAGGCCGGATTCCTTGCGTTGTTTTTTGCGCCTTGGGGATTGCGGCCCGGATTGGGAGCGGCGCATCCGCCGATCCGCGGCAGCATATTCTTGCTGCTGTGGGAGTGGTTCCGGATCTACTTCGAATCGGGCGTGGCGAAGATCGCTAGTGGCGATCCGGAGTGGCGACAATTTACGGCGATGGACGAGTACTACCAGAATGGGCCACTGCCGACGTGGATTGGCTGGTACGTGCAGCATTTTCCGCATTGGTTTCATGCGGCGACGGCGTTTGGGACGCTGGCGCTGGAATTAGCTTTGGTGTGGATGTTGTTTTTGCCGCGCCGATGGCGGATCGTTTGCTTTTTTATCGTCACCCCGTGGCAAGTCGGAATCATCCTGACGGCGAACTACACTTTCTTGAATTACTTGGTGCTGGCGCTGGGAATTTTGTTGCTGGACGATCGCTTCTTGATTCAACTTGTACCGCGGCGGTGGCAGGAATGTATGCCGGTTTCGCCAACCGCACCTCAGCTTGGCGAACAGGAACATCCTGCCATTGATTCGCCGTCGATACTGTCGACCGGAACAATATTTACGTCGGAGGTTTCCGACCCGGCGCGGGAACCTGTCGAACACAAGCCGGCCCCGTCATTGACCGACGTCGTGCACCGGTACGTGGCCTCGATTCAACTTGCGCTCACAGCGGTCATGCTGGCGTGGCTCTTTTACGCCAGCACCGCATTGCTGCTGTGGATGCTGTGGCCGGCTGCGCCCTTCCCGAGTTCGCCGGTCGTTGCCCTGGAACCGTTTCGAATCGCCGACCGATACGGACTGTTTGCCAGGATGACGCGCGGACGGTACGAAATCGAGTTCCAGGGCTCGCAGGACGGCCAAAGCTGGTTGACGTATCCGTTCCGCTACAAGCCGCAAGATCCCAGCACGGCACCGGGCATCTATGCGCCGTATCAGCCACGTTTCGATTGGAATTTGTGGTTCGCTTCGCTCGGGGAGTGGCGTTCGAATCCGATCGTCCCGCGGACGGAGGAGCGTCTGCTAACGGGAAGTGAAGATGTACTCGCGCTGTTTGCCGGCAATCCTTTTCCTCAAGGCCCTCCGCGTCAGGTCCGCGCCGTTGTCTGGCAGTACTGGTTCAGCACACGGGAGCAAAAGCGGACGCAGGGCGTGTGGTGGACACGTCAGCTCCTTGGGCTCTATGCGCCAACGCTGGAGCGTGAAGCCGACGGAAAGATAACCGTGGTGGAATGGCCCGCGGCGTCCCAAGCGCCGCGAGAGTGAGCAAATGACGATCATTCTACGCGACCGCCAAAATGAAGTTTCGCCGCTATCGCCACACCTACGCCTTCAGCGAAAGCAAATCTCCCGATGAGCCGCCGAGCCTGTGTGATCGGTGCAGGTCCCAACGGACTCGCCGCAGCGATCGTTCTTGCGCAGGCTGGATTACAAGTGGAGGTGTTCGAGGCGGAGCTTCAGGCGGGAGGGGCCGCACGAACGCTCGAGCTGACTACTCCGGGTTTCCTTCACGATTTCGGTTCGGCAGTGCATCCGCTGGCGGTCGGATCGCCATTTTTCTCCTCGCTTCCTTTGCCGACCTACGGGCTGGAGTGGATCCACTCACCGTCGGTGCTTGCGCATCCACTCGATGACGGTACCGCAGTGACTTTGGAGCGCGATGTGTCCGCGACTTGCGTCGGCCTGGGGAGAGATGGCAAAGCTTGGCAGCGGCTGATGCAGCCACTCGCGAATCGATGGCCGGACTTGTCGGCCGAAGTGTTGCGCCCGGTCCACATTCTTTCCCGGCATCCTTGGCTCTTGGCACGGTTCGGGCTTAGCGCCTTGCCTTCTGCGATTGCTCTTAGTAATTTTCTATTTCGCGGGGAGCGGACGAAAGCACTCTTTGCGGGTTTAGCAGCGCATTCCTTTCTAAGTCTCGACGAGCCACTGAGCGCCGCGTTCGGCGTTTTGCTAGGGGCCGCTGGACACGCGGTGGGCTGGCCGATACCACGCGGCGGAGCACAATCCATCACCGATGCCCTTTGCGGTCATCTCTCGAGTCTTGGGGCGGCGATAAAGGCATCCGCTCGAGTGGAGAAGCTGCGCGATCTTCCCGAGTACGACGTGACGTTGTGCGACGTGACCCCGCGGCAGTTGCTTCGAATGGCGGACGGAGAACTATCAACGCAGTACCGACGGCAACTCGAGAAGTTTCGCTATGGTCCGGGTGTTTTCAAAGTGGATTACGCACTGGCAAAGCCGATCCCATGGAAGGCTAGTGAGTGTCTTCGCGCTGCCACCGTGCATGTTGGCGGTAGCGCGGCAGACATAACGGCATCGGAAGCTGCGGTTCGAAGAGGCGAACATCCCGAGCGCCCATTCATTTTGTTAGCCCAGCCCAGCTTGTTCGACAGGACGCGCGCGCCAGAAGGGAAGCATGTAGCCTGGGCTTATTGCCACGTCCCCAACGGATCGAAGGTAGACATGCTTGAGAGGTTCGAGAGCCAAATCGAGCGCTTCGCCCCGGGATTCCGAGAGTGCATACTGGCCCGGCGCGTTTTCTCTCCCGCAGCGATCGAAGCGATGGATGCCAATCTTATCGGCGGCGACATTGGTGGTGGGGCGATGGATCTGCGCCAATTCGTGTTCCGCCCGACGTGGCGCCATTATGCGACTTCGGCGCGAGACGTGTATATATGCTCGTCATCGACGCCGCCCGGAGCCGGTGTTCACGGAATGTGCGGTTACCATGCGGCGCGATCGGCGCTGTCACGGTTCGGGGTATAGATGCGAGAATCTGCGGCAAATCCAGGTACAGGGCCGACACCATCTGGGGCGGTAGCTGATGAACGTTTTCGCGCGCGTCTAAACGAACGCCGCAAACATCAGTAAGCCATGAAAGCTTGTCTCCTCAAAAAACCCGGCCCTATCGAGTCCAATCCACTGGTGCTTGCGGACGTCCCGAATCCGCAACCGGCCGAGGGAGAAGTCCTCGTGCGCGTTAGCCATTGTGGCGTCTGTCGAACAGATCTCCACGTCGTCGAGGCCGAACTGCCTCCACGCAAATCTCCCGTGATTCCCGGCCACCAAGTTGTAGGGACCATCGAAGCCTTCGGAGCTGGCGCTCACAAATTCCAGGCCGGCGCGCGTGTCGGAGTTGCGTGGCTGCATCACACGGACGGCACCTGCCAATACTGCCGCTCGGGCGCCGAAAATCTTTGCGACAACCCGACGTTTACGGGATACAGCGTAGACGGCGGATACGCCGAATACGTCGTTGCCCCCGAAGACTTCGTGTACCCGATTCCACAAGCTTTCTCCGATGACCAGGCAGCCCCGTTACTGTGCGCCGGAATTATCGGATTTCGATGTCTGCGCCTTTCTGGAATCAAGAGTGGTGGCAAGCTCGGCTTCTATGGCTTTGGCGCCGCCGCCCACCTCGCGATACAAGTCGCACTCCACTGGGACGCCGACGTGTATGCGATGACCCGGGACGCGCGTCATCAACGCCTCGCGCTCGACCTCGGAGCGAAATGGGCGGGGGACACGTTTGCTGAACCTCCGGACCAACTCGATGCCGCCATCGTCTTCGCACCCGCGGGAGAAATCATTCCTACGGCACTAAAAGCCCTTCACAAGGGCGGAACGCTTGTTCTCGGCGGCATCCATATGAGCCCGATCCCTTCATTCAGTTATAAGCTGCTTTACCAGGAGCGCGTCATTCGCAGTGTCGCAAACAATACACGCCAGGATGGAAAAGACTTCCTGCGCGTCGCCGCGGAAATTCCCATTCGTACGCGCGTACAATTGTTTTCGCTCTCTGAGGCGAATCGCGCGCTCAATGCCTTGAAGAACGACGCCATCGAGGGAGCGGCGGTTCTCAAAATTGCGACGACCTGATATTTTTTCCTGGATGCCAGATACTCAGATGAACATCCACTCCGATTGTTCCACGAATCTTCGCCGGGCGCTGCCCCGTGCGCGAATGCGGTCGTCCGAAATCGGGACGTGCATTCCCGTTAGTGAGACCAGGTCCTATTTTGGAAATAACCCAAGGCCCGCAAGTTTCATCAAACCAGCGGTTTACACCCACAATGGGATTGGAACGTCACCTGCCATGCCTACCCTAACCGGAGAACTAGACACCGGCGCAGCGGAGGTTGCAGGATATGCCGGCGGCAACGATCGAAGTTTCCACACAAGTTAGAGCGATGCAGACTCGAATCCTCATTGCGGACGATCAGCAGGACGTCGTAAGGGCGCTACATCTGCTCCTGAAAGCGAATGGCTACGCCACCGAGTCGGTCACATCGCCGGCGGAGTTGCTGGATACCATCGCTCACAACGAGTTCGATCTCATTTTGATGGATCTGAATTACGCCCGAGACACCACTTCGGGGCGCGAAGGGCTCGACCTATTGGCGGCTCTTGGGGCCATTGAAGGACTACCGCCAATTATTGTCATGACCGGCTGGGCCACGGTGGGCATTGCGGTGGAAGCGATGCAGCACGGAGTCACCGATTTTGTCGAGAAACCCTGGACTAACACCAAGCTGCTGGAGAGTCTGCAAAAACAGATTACCCTTGGGCGCGAGCGCCGGGAGTTGGCTCGCTCCACGGTGCGCGAGAGTAAAGCCCATCAAGAAGTAGCTTCACAACTACACAAGCACGAGCGCGACATCGCGGAAGCGAAATCGATTCAGGAAGGATTCCTCCCAAAAGAAATCCCGCAGTTCCCGGGATACGAGCTGGCCAGCGCGTGGCAGTCCGCGTTTATCGTCGGCGGAGACTATTTCGATGTGCTCTCGTTCGACCAGACTTCGCTGGGTCTGTGTATCGCCGACGTCGCCGGAAAAGGCCTGCCCGCGGCGCTCCTCATGTCGAACTTACAGGCCGCCGTTCGCGGCCTGGCCTCGGCGGACTTGCGCCCAGACCAATTGTGCACACGCCTGAATACCTTGCTTTGTAGGAATATGGCGAGTGACCGCTTCATCACCTTTTTCTACGCCCACCTCGATGGCGCGTCTCGCACTCTGCAATACGCCAATGCCGGGCATAATCCACCCATCTTGTTGCACCAGGACGGTTCGCACCACCGCCTCACCGAAGGCGGCGGGGTGTTCGGCGTCTTCCCAAACCAAACCTTCGTCCTCGCTACCATCCGTCTGGAACTCGGAGACCGCTTGGTTCTTTACACCGACGGTGTCACCGAGGCGACCGACATACACGATGAGGAATTTGGAGACGAGCGCCTGGTGCGCTTGCTCCAGGAGAACTCCTCCTCGTCCGCGAACGAAATCCAAGCCAGGATTTTGAAAAATGTTGGCGAATTCTGCGGCGGCCGTTGGCACGACGACGCCACCTTGCTGGTCCTCGCCGTCTCCAACTGAAGATAAGACACCGGAAATTTCCCGAGTCCCCCCTCAGGATCGTCCTGAACCGGCAAAGCGCCGTCCCATCACACCGAGAATTTCGGATCACCCTCGACAATCTGCATTTCGAGTTTTGGCGTTTGGCCTTTATCCCACAGCCGCGCGCGAAACTTGGCTCGATATTTAAGCGGCCCACCATCCGGTCCATCGCTGCGCTCCAGTGGCCGGGGAATGCATACAAATTCCGTTTCGAGAGCTTCGCTGGTGGCACGAACCACCGAATACCCGTGCCCACCCATATCGACAAAAGAAACATGGGGCGACAAGTCTGGATTCGATAACGCGCGCGCCTTGGCAATGTCTCCACTCCGGGCATACTCCAGGCACGACCGCACCCCGTGTCGCAGCAGCAGGTTCACCGTCGGTTGCGGGCCGTGGTCGTTAGGTCCTTGCCCAACAAACAGCGAGCGCAGCGGATGCTCCTTCGGAAATTTGTGCTCATGCGCCTC
>Ga0137403_10003410_pt1 | contig 19101 bp, 13 predicted proteins | sample CZOMad2_1_16fung_FD_122057 | JGI IMG/M metagenome (GOLD analysis project Ga0137403, IMG submission 122057) | Vadose zone soil fungal communities from Angelo Coast Range Reserve, California, USA - CZOMad2_1_16fungal (Hybrid Assembly) | ecosystem: Environmental > Terrestrial > Soil > Vadose zone...
ACCTCGCTCGCTCGTTTCAATCCCTCGGCGCCCATCATGCGGATGTACATCCAGGCAATCGTCAGAATACTGGCGCTACCGTAAGGGGCGGCGGAAACCGGACCGACACGATTGCAGATTGCGGGCCACGGCGGCTGAACTTCGTGCGGATTGCGGATTGAAGAATGCGCGGGCAGAAACTCAACGAGGTGTTTGGCTACACCAATTGGTCCCACGCCTGCGCCGCCGCCGCCGTGGGGCAAGCTAAAGGTCTTGTGCAAATTCAGATGGCAAACGTCCGCGCCGTAATCGCCAGGGCGGCAAATGCCCACCTGCGCGTTCATGTTCGCGCCGTCCAGGTAAACCTGGCCACCATGCGCGTGCACAATGTCGCAAATTTCGCGGATGGCTGGCTCGAAGACGCCGTGCGTGGAGGGATACGTCACCATTAACGCGGCAAGATGGCTCGCGTGTTCATCCGTTTGGGCACGCAGATGAGCAAGATCGATATTTCCATCTTTCAAACAGGCAACCGAGACAACCTTGAAGCCGGCCATCACCGCGCTGGCCGGGTTCGTGCCGTGAGCCGAGGTCGGTATGAGACAGACATTGCGATGCGCTTCATTACGCGACGCGTGATACTCGCGAATCGCCAGTAAGCCGGCGAATTCGCCCTGCGATCCGGCGTTGGGTTGCAGTGATACGGCGGCGAGACCGGTGATTTCAGCAAGCCACTTTTCGAGCTGCTTGCAAATCTCCATATATCCGACCGTCTGTTCGCCGGGAGCGAATGGATGCAGCTTCGAAATTTCCGGCCACGAAATTGGAAACATTGCCGCTGTGGCGGTTGATTTCATCGTGCACGAGCCGAGTGGGATCATCGACGTCGTTAGCGAAAGATCGCGCGATTCGAGTTTTTTGATGTACCGCAACATTTCTGTCTCGGTGTGGTGTGAGTTGAAGGCGGGATGGTCGAGGAATTGCGAAGTGCGGATGGCGAACTGCGGAATCCGGAGCGGTTGCTCGCCTAAATCGTCGTCGCCAAGATCGCGCGCAGTCGTGCCGCGAAAAATCGACATCAACAGCTCGATATCGCGGCTGGTGGTTGTTTCGTCGAATGAAATGCCGACCGCGCGTGGCCCGAGCGCACGCAAATTACATCCCACCTTTTGAGCGTGCTCGATAAGTGTGCTGCTCGATTCGACCTCCACAGAGATTGTATCGAAGAAATTTTCGTTCGTGATAGTGCAACCAAAAGCGCGCAAACCATCGGCAAGTTGACTCGTTAGGCGATGAACTCCCTCGGCGATTGCGCGCAACCCGTGTGGCCCGTGATAAACTCCGTACATCGAGGCGATGACAGCGGGAAGGACCGCCGCGGTGCAAATGTTGCTCGTTGCCTTGTCGCGACGGACATGTTGCTCGCGGGTCTGCAGCGCGAGTCGATAGGCGCGCCCACCTTCCGCGTCGTGCGAAACGCCCACCAGCCGGCCGGGCATGTGACGTTTGTATCGGTCGCGGGTGGCGAAGTATGCCGCGTGCGGCCCGCCAAACCCAAGCGGAGTGCCGAAACGCTGCGTGCTACCGACCGCGAGATCCGCGCCAAATTCCCCGGGTGGTTTCAATAATGTCAGCGCAAGAATATCGGCAGCCACGACAACGAGGGCGCCGGCGTCATGCGCTTGCTTAATAAATTCACTATAATCGTAAATCGCGCCATCAGTGGCGGGATACTGCACAAGCGCGCCGAAAACAGTCTCGTCGAATTTGAAATGCGAGTAATCACCGACCTTGATCGCGATATCACGCGCCTTCGCGCGTGTTTGAACAACGGCAATCGTTTGCGGGTGACAAGTCTCGGCCACAAAGAAGGCCTTGCGGTTTGGAGCAACCGCACGACAAAGCGACATCGCCTCCGCTGCTGCAGTCGCTTCGTCCAAGAGCGATGCGTTCGCAACATCGAGCGCCGTTAAGTCCATAATCATCTGCTGAAAATTGAGCAACGCTTCCAGGCGACCTTGCGCGATTTCCGCCTGGTAAGCCGTGTAAGCGGTGTACCAGCCGGGATTTTCCAAGATATTTCGCTGGATGACCGCCGGTGTAACACAGTCGTAATAGCCGGCGCCGATAAACGAGCGCGCGACCGTGTTCTTTCTAGAAATTGTGCGGAGCTCGGCCAGCGCTTCGCTCTCCGATTTCGCTTCGGGCAAATTTAGTTTCCGATCCAGCCGGATATTTTTGGGGACCGCAAAATTGATCAGCGAATCGAGTGATTCGAACCCCAGTCCGCGCAACATCCACTGCAAGGACGCCCCCCTGCCCCGCGCGCTGTGGGAGGTCGCCACAGCGCGTGGACCCTGCCATGCGCCGGCTTGCGGTATATTTATGAATCCATGGGAGTTCCGTTTTCGGAGCTCTGGTTTGGATGGCAGAACAGCTTCTACAGAAGGCAACAAAGGAAACGAAGATTGTGACCCCGGCTTCCTTGCAAACACCACAAATTGATTGGTGAAACCAAGTGTCTCACTAAAGCGATGGTCTGCTAAGGTGTTCATGTTATCGTCGATTGTTGATTCATTGGCCTTCTTCTTCCTAAAGCTTCTAAAGGCGGATATTTCAGAAAATCGAAATTTCTTTTCTCCGATGCTTTTCGGAGTTTGGAGCGCGACCGCAATTCCCCCTTTTTCTCTCGATCAAACTAATCGCCGCAGCGGACGCGATTCATAGACGGGGACGATGCGCTCCCGCGATCGGCCAAATCATATGTCCACAGCCGAAAATGTGATGACCAACCTTCTCGCGTTCGCGGACATTCGCATCAACCCCGAATGCTTTCGGGGCTGGGACATACAGGTGCATGACCAGCGCTTCTTTAGCCGAGTCCTGGCTTCGGGGACACTTGGTTTCGGAGAATCCTACATGGACGGGTGGTGGGACTGCGATGCGCTGGATGAGATGTGTTGCCGCGCTATCTGTGCCGGGGTTGAGAAGCGTTTCGCATTTCGACTTCCCGATGTCTGGGCGCTACTCACCGCGCTTATCGCGAACCAGCAAACTCGCCGGCGCGCCCGAAAAGTCGGTCGTGTGCATTACGATCTAAGCAACGATTTCTTCGAAGCGATGCTCGATCCGAACATGCAATATTCCTGTGCGCTCTTCGCCGAAGGTGACGATTTAGCCTCGGCGCAACTGCGGAAGCTACATTGGATTTGCGAGAGACTGCGTCTGCGACCCGGCCTCCGCCTGTTGGACATCGGCTGCGGCTGGGGTGGCTTGGCTCGTTATGCCGCTAGTCACTACGGTTGCCAGGTAGTCGGGAGCACAATTTCACGGGAGCAATTCCGTTACGCGCGACGTTGGTGTCGCGGATCGGACGTGGAAATCCAGCTGCGCGACTACCGCGAAGTCACCGAGCAATTTGATCGGGTGGTGAGCGTGGGCATGGTCGAGCATGTCGGGCACAAAAATTATCCCACCTATATGCGGGCGGCCGCTCGCTCGCTGGCCAAGGATGGATTGTTTCTTTGTCAGGGAATTTGCGGACACTCTTCGCGACGCCACACCGATCCCTGGATCACGCGCTACATTTTCCCAAATTCCGTGCTCCCTTCCCTCGCTCGCCTGACGCGCGCTGCGGAGGGCGTTTTCATCGTTGAAGACGTCAAGAACATCGGGCCGAATTACGACCCGACACTCCTCGCGTGGGAGGAAAACTTCCGCCGCTCATGGCCGCGCTTTGCAGATCATTACGGCGAACGTTTCCAGCGAATGTGGCGATTTTACCTGCTCAGTTGCGCCGGCGCATTTCGGGCGCGCAGTCTGCACGTCTTTTCGATTCTCTTTTCCAAAGAAGGCACCGCCATTGGGAGCGGTGTTCGCGACCAGAGACAGGCTGCGTCCTCATCGCGCACGGAAGTTCTCGAGCCGAGTGCACTCCGCTGACCTCTGCCTTCTTAGTTCTTCTAACTCCGTCACCTTGTCGATTCTGTCAGTTTTGTTGGTCGCCTCTCTAGCAAAAACGCAACTCCCGCTAGAAACGCGTAGAAGATCAGCGCCCTGATTGCGAATGCTCGGTCAGACGAAGGCGGCCGACCTCCAAAAGCGTTCCATGTCTGAAGCAAAATCAACGCGAGTCCGAAAATGATAACGCCGACTTTCCGCGCAATTGCACGGTTTCGCTTTAGATAAACCAAGATGCCACCAGCGAGCAGTCCAATCTCCAGACCAAATTCCAGACCTCGGTGATTCCAGAGACCAAAACCGACTTTCAAAGTGTCATCGTAAATGGCGAGATCAGGCCGATGAACAATCAGATCGAGAAGCCAGTGGGAAAAAACAGCGAAGCCCACGAGCAACGCGGCAGCATTTGATGCAGTTTCGCGCCAGCCGATTTTGTAAATTACAAACGACGACGACGACCAAAAAAGCGCGCCAACGAGGCTGTGTGTGTAGGGCATATAATAGAGATCGAGTGCATTAGTCGCGGTGATTCCCGGAACGATGCGCACCTTTTCGATGCCGAAAAGGATGAATGGCGCCCACAGAAAATCGAGCAACTGCACCGCCACGAACAGCACCCACAACGGGATTTTGTTTCGCTCCGTTTTAGCCGCGAATGCCACGCTATAGTGCCCGACGAACATGGCCTTGATTTGCTCAAGTCTGACGCTGCGCCGCAAGGCTTAACTGTAGATTCGCATGTCTTACGTCTTAAATTTTACTTCTGCTTTTCCTTAGTTGCGCTCAAATAGATTCAGTCTTCGCGAGTTCGGGGCAGAAAATGTCAAATGCCCTGCTCGCGAATGGAGCCGCAGGGGTGCGAGCGACATAGATGGGTTAAGCCGAGAGGCCGAAATAAGCGGGAGCGAGTGAGTCAAAGCTTTCGGAGTTTAGACACGGCCCTTTCCTCTCCCCCTCCTTTGTTCCCGGCTTATTTCTTCGTTTTGGCTCTGTCTTTTCCGCCGCGCGTGTGCCCGGGAAAAGCGATCTGCACAAGCATCGCGTCATCTGGTGCATCGATGCTGATGCAGGTGATTTCGTCGCTTAGCAGTCGGAGCAACTCCACCTGCCGCGGTCTTTCGCTCGCGATCGCGGTTACTTGCTTCTTGCTCTCTCCGCTTGCAATCAGCTTCGGCGGGCGTCCGAAGTGAGCAATCAGCAAATCGACTTGGTCGACGGGCGTTGGCAGTTGCAGCTGATACTTGCCTTGCAGCGCCAAGCCCCGGATGCCCGACCGTTCGACGATGTGCGCCGTGTATGGCTGCTTGCCGGTCGTTTCCACACGGATGCCTGCTTTCGCCAACGGATCCTCGCAGTCCCCGATGGAATGCGACGACAGGTCGACAATCGTTTCGACGCGTGCGAGGAGATCGCGTTGATGCTGCCGCCAGTGCGGCGGATCAATTGTCGCCTCAAGCACGCGTGGATCGATGAACTCATAGTGAAGGAGCACGCCACGGCGACGCTTGAAGTACATCATCGACGGGTCGGGTCGCCCGACGAAACACATTTCGTTGAACCGATACTTGCGGATGAAATGCAGCGCAGCCGCTGCGTTGCCGTGCCCTGGGCCAAAGTCGAGCAGCCAGTGTGCCCCTTCGGCGATTTTCCAGCGCCCGCCCACTTCGATCACGGCAAGCTGATCGGTGTCGAACGGGAGGCAATCCTCACCGGTTAGATTGCCGCTAGGTGCGACGCGGGTGGTCGTGAGCCAGTACATCATCGGCCGCACATCCCCGCAGGTTGGTCGACCGACGAAACACATCGAGGCCAACTTGTAATGCTTGATGATAGCGAGGATGCGATTGGCTTCGGCTTTGCTGGTGCCAGTGTCGATCATCCAATGATTACCTTCTACTACCTTCCAGCGCCCGCCGAACTGGGCGACCGATAGGTTCGCTCGGTTGAACGGAATCCGGTCCTCGGGGATCCAGGGTGGCGTGATCTCCGTGACGGTGTTGCCTTGAATGCGCAAGCCGGTCCACTCGGTGTTGTCGCCAAAACAACTTTCTCCGACAACATGCTTGGCATTCGTCGTGGACTGCAGCGTGTAGTCACCATCGGGCACGTTGTCGATCACAATGTACTGACACGGCAGGCCCGAGCTGTATACGTCGGCCCAACCCGCCGATATGCCTTGATCATTATTGCAATCATGAAAGCGCCCGGACGCACTCGCGTTCGGACTGATTCGTTCGATATCGATGGCGCAAAAAGCTTGCTTGTAGCCGATGGTCGCCAGTCCGCCTTGCGCGTTAAAGAGCAGGAACTCGTTGAAGTCGCGCAGGTGATAGTGGCCGTGCCCGGCAGACCAGACGAACAAGTCCGGCCGCGATGCCGGACTACCGATCACCAGGTCCGAGCTGCCGGCGTTATAGGAGAGAAAGTCGAAGCGCATAATTCGGTGCGCGCCGGGTGTGACGCAGCCATCCTGTACGTCGTGATCGTTTGCGCTGAAGGTCTGGGTGCTAATCGCGAAATTGCGGACCCGTGTGACGAGATTGACGCTCATGTTCAGCACTCCTGTGGAAATGCTCCAAGGAAAACTGTGTCAGGATCACTTGAGGAAGTCATTGATAATTGATAGGAATTTGCTCCTTCACGGTGACCGGAGGATAGCCGTTCCAAGAGCGCGGGGACAAGCAAAAAATTGATAATTGATGGCTCTCGCAAATCCGCTGTGAAACCCCAGTGCGGCGATCCCGCCGGGTACACTGCCATAGGCCGCATGGTGATGCGACCGAGTAATCGGGAGATTGCGAGTCAACGCCGGCGTCTTTCGATAGTTTCCATCGGCCTCTCAACTCTCAACACTCAACTATCAACCTGTCGCAATAGCGCCGCTCATCCGCTAACGAATGGGATCACATTATTCTTTACGACCGCAACAGCCAGCGTGAATCCGCAAGCCGCTGTGAAATGTCAAATGCCCTGCTTGCGAATGGAGCCGTAGGGTGCGAGCGACATAGGATACCGGATTCAGGGACGTGACTCGCTTTGCGCCTTCTGGCCAATTGCCTTCCACAAATTTTCTCACCGCTGGAAGGACAATCTCGGGAAACTCATCAAAAGACTGATGCGCACCGTCCTTAATCGTTAGCAAACGCGCGTTCGGCAGCGTCAGCGCCCACTCTCGCCCGAAACTATATGGGGGCGTGCTCGCCCCAGACGCGAACTCGTGTTCGTCACCCGCGCTACGTGGCCCTCCGACTCTCCTTCTCGATAGCGTCCTGGAATAGGTAGTAGTGATCATCGATTTGTAGGCCGGCGGCTTTGAGGAAGGCAAAAACCCGGTCGAGGGACTCCTTCATGTCCGCGACGACACGTCTCATATCCTCGATCGTCTTGGGCTCCACGTTCGGAAGCTCGCGGCGCCGCCTGCGATACAGGTCTTCCCAGCGATCGTAGCCGTCTTCGAGCTCTTCCTGAAAAATTTTGATGTGCCGGAGTTGCCGGGGCGAGAGTTTCTCCAGGTCGCTGGGAGTGAGGGTCGTCTGGTCTCTGCGGTTCTTCGCGGCGATGTGGTCACCCTTTCCCTCGTACACGACGCCATATTCCCTGTGCTCTTCAGGTTGATTGGAGTGAAAGCTCTCCAGTTGGGGATACATCTTGTTGACGGTGTTCAGGGAACTGGAAAACGCTTGCATGGCGGTAGCGGTGGGTGCATCCCCGTGCCGCTTCGTCTCCTCGACCGCCTTGACGCGTTTTCGCAAGGCGTCGGTAATGGTCTGGAAGATGGCTTTGCGCTTGCCTGGCGGCTGGTAAAAGTGCTGCTCGATGTTCTGGCCGTTGCCGGGAAGGAACTGGCGGGAGCGGAGCCAGTCCAGCTCCTGCCAGTCGCACGCCGACAGGATCACGGGGAAGATAATGAACCCCTCTTCGCGCGAGCGGAACAGAAATGACTTAACCTCGTCGTTCTGGCCGTAATTGGAATACAGGAACATCTGACTGACCAGGACGAGGGCGATGTCAGCTCGTTTGATCTCCGACTTGATTCGCTCGTCCCAGGCGTCGCCACCTTCGATCTGCGTATCGGTCCAGAAACGCGCACCGTCCCTTTCGAGGCCCCTCAAATGACCGAGCAGCGAATCGTCCTTCAGGTACCGGGCGTCCTTGTGGCTGTAGCTGACGAATATCTCTGTGGTCATCGCCCCCGATCCTCCAGGGTCAGCCCGCGCCCGCAGTCCCAAGCGGAAGCGAGGGAGCGCTTGAGTTAGCGCTCAAGCTCCCCCTCTTCAAGATAAATCTCTGCAACTGCTTCTACTTGCAGGTCGAAGAATTGATGTGCTCCAGCAGCGTGGCCCTGTCCAGCAAGTATCTCCCCCGGCTTGATGCGTTCGGATGCACGATTAGGTCGTCCGTGGAAGGTGACGCCTACGCCCTGAAGTGTTTCAGACTGGGTGAACCGGTGTGTTTCTTCCGCACTGAACTCGTGACCCGTGACGTTGACTAAGACGACGTGGTCAAAATCCGGTGGCTCAGTAATCCGATGAACCAGGAATTTCTCCGGACCTTTCCCAAACAGCAAGTATTCGAGCTCGGGGCCTTTAGGGCTGGAAGCGCCTATCTCTTGAAAGTAAAGCACCTCGGTGACGTGAACCTTAACGTGCTCAGAAATGCGCTCGCCGCCCCTCTCAAAATGGAATCTAAACAGACTTCCGCCGAAAGAGGTCAACGCCGGCTTGCCAGGATCACGTGAGATCAGGTCGGTGATATGAAACTTCTTGGGCTCGAACGTGTACAGGCCGTTGCGACCAAAGTGAGCACGAGAGTCGTGCAGACGCCCCGCCGCTTCATCGTTGAGGGTCACCGCCAGGATAACCTGGAAATTGTGAGGTGACATGAACATGGGCAGGTGAGAGAGGTAAAGTGTTTCCTCACCGAAAAGCAGCATGCCGTGGGTTCCGAAGGTGGAACTAGGATCGGGGTGGTCGTGGCTGACCTCCGGCATGTGCATAGCTGACATCTCGGACATTTTGTGCATTTTCTTTTTCACGGTGAACCGGAGGATAGCCATTCCAGAGGCGCGGGGACAAGGAAAAAAATTGATAAAGGATTGCTCACCTACGATGGCGCAACCGCCGAGTTGAAGTTCGCCGCCGCGTTTACCGATCAAAAAGATAAGCGCAAGCCCATTGTTCTTGTGATCACGCATCAGAAACTTCCGGTGGAAAAATGGGAGAGCGAAGCTTTCCTACTTCTTCCTTCTAACTTCCTTGGCGCGCCGTAGCCTCGTGCGAAGGCGGCTAACTTTCCTCGCCGCCGTATTTCCCGCTGCGCTCAAATAGATTCAGTCTTCGCGAGTTCGCGGCAGAAAATGTCACCATGCCTGCTCAGCCTGCCCGCCGTGGTGGGCGAAAAGCTCCAACCCGTCGATGTACTCGCCGGCGAATTGGCGTGCTTTGTCCAGGAGCAATGAAAAGCCATCCGGATCGGCCCAATGTGTCGTTGTTGATATTTGTTCGTTGTCCATCAGTACTTTTTCCTAGCGCTCCGCTTTCGATTAGGGAGCCGACTATGTTTGATGAAAATAAGAGATTTCATCGCCCGTCACGCTCTCAGTCACTTTTCGAACAAGTCGACTTCCGGTCAAGCCTTGAGGTCGCCGATCCGCTTTGTCGCCCGGTCATCCATCGCCGAATGGGACAACATTATTCCGTACAATCGCAATTAGCCGAGTTGAAGGATTGCACGCTTCGGCAAGATCGACATCCGCCCAGGTGTGCGCTGTTCTCTGTCCTCCGTCCTCTGCCCGCTGACTTGTTCTACTTTCTAATTTCTACTTCCTACTTTTCGAGCTGCACCGACTCCATCACCTTGTCGATCTCTTCTCCATGTAATTGATCAACCTCTTCCGCTGGCGCATGGTTATGCGCACTGAAGCTAACTTGAACGCCGCTCCTCGTCACCCACACGCTAAACGGATACTTCAAGAGCGACTCCTTACTGGAGTGGCATCCTTTGAGGAGTTGGAAGCACGGATTGCAGCGCTGCCGACTCAGGTAGAACGTGGCGCCGCTTTCGAGGTTTTTGCTGAAGGATGGTTCGCGACGCAGCGAATCGCACAGGCGCGCCAGATCTGGCCTGGAGATTCGCCGCCGCTTTCCCTTCAGGAAAAACTTCGACTCCCGCTCAGGGACATGGGGGTTGATGGAATTGTCGAGACAGCAACAGATGAACTGTTCTGCTACCAAGCGAAGTTTCGTCGCGGTCGGCCAGCTCTGACATGGACGGAGCTGTCCACCTTTTTTGGACTAACCGATTCCGGTAATGGACGGCTGGTATTTACAAACTGCGACGACATTGCTGCAGTGGCCGAGCAAAGACCTGCAGCTGTCTTTGTGCGAGGCAGTGACCTCGATCGATTAACGCCTGATGATTTTCGTTTGATTGAAGCATGGCTTTCCGGTGCTTCGATCACTAGGCAACGAAAGTCACCGCTGCCGCATCAAGTCAAAGCGGTTGATCAAATTCTTGCCGGGTTGAGTCGCTACCCGCGCGCGACTGCGCTGATGGCGTGCGGCACTGGTAAAACTCTCGTCTCCTTGTGGGCAGCCGAAGGATTGAACGCTCGATGCATACTCGTCTTATTGCCATCGCTCGCGTTAGTGCGGCAGACGCTGCACGAATGGCTGCATGAGATGAGCTCGGAATCGCGTGAGTACCTATGCGTTTGCTCCGACCCATCCGTACAATCTGACGAAGACGCACTTGTCGTCCGCCCTTCGGATGTGGACTTCAAGGTTACTACGAAGAGCGCCGACGTGCGCCGCTTTCTGGAGCGATCAACCGATGCGGTGCGGATTGTTTTTTCCACATATCATTCGAGTGGCGTCGTAGCTGAGGCTGCGGCGGGAAACCCCGTCTTCGACTTCGGAGTATTTGACGAGGCGCACAAGACCGCTGGACGTGATGGCGCAAAATTTAGTCTCGCCCTGAAAGATGAAAAGCTCCCAGTCACTCGCCGGCTTTTCCTCACAGCTACGCCGCGCCACTACAGTGTCGCGACTAAGGACAAGTCAGGCGATGCAAAAGTTTTATTCTCGATGGATGTGCCGGAAGTTTACGGTCCGGTCGTTCATCGACTACCATTTAGCGCGGCCGCAAAGCTGGAAGTCATCACTGACTACAAGGTCCTGATATCCATCGTCACCTCAGAAATGGTGACTAACGAGTTAATCAGACGCGGAGTGGTGCTCGTGCAAGGGCAGGAAATCAAAGCGCGGCAGGTTGCAAATCAAATCGCATTACAGTCGATCATTCAGCAATACAACGTCCGCAAGATTTTCACATTCCACACCAAGGTCGAGTCTGCGCGCTCGTTCACTTCCGCTGGTCCTGAAGGTATCGCGACATATCTTGGTGCCTTTCACTGCGGCCACATCAACGGAAGGATGCCCACGGCACAGCGCGAACGACGCATGCGCGAATTCGAAGCAGCGCCTCGCGCGATCATGTCTAACGCACGGTGCCTGACCGAAGGAGTTGATGTTCCCGCCGTCGACGTGGTCGCGTTTCTTAGCCCTCGCCGGAGCTTGGTCGACATTGTGCAGGCGACAGGCCGAGCGATGCGTCGATCGCCAGGGAAAAGCTTCGGCTACGTGCTCGTACCGCTTTACGTTGAGCAGGCGCGCGGAGAAACCATCGAAGAAGCGGTAATTCGCAGCGACTTCGCTGAAGTTTGGAATGTCCTGAATCGTTTACAGGAGCACGACGATTTATTGGCGCAGACGATCGCGGAGATGCGGATGGATCGTGGCAAAACCGGTGGCTTTGATGACACTCGTTTCCGTGAAAAAGTTGAGCTTCTGCCACCAGAGCTGTCTTTCGAAAGCTTACGCCAGGCTATCACTGCCGCATGCCTCGAAGCGATTGGCGACACTTGGTTCGAACGATACGGGCAACTTGCTTCGTATCGAGAGAAATTCGGTGACTGCGATGTTCCCGCACGGTGGCCGGAGAACAAGCCTCTCGGCACTTGGGTGCGAGATCAACGCGTGTTGCGAAAACGCAAAGCACTTCCCCGCGACCGAGTCGCGCTGCTCGACAAGGTCGGATTTAACTGGTCACCAAAATCGCGCACGTGGCGCGCTAACTACATCGCCCTCATCGCCTACAAGGACACATACGGCGACTGCCGAGTTCCACAGTTATGGGCGGAGAATCAACGCTTAGCAACTTGGGTTTCGACGCAGCGAGATTTCCGGAGACGAGGGCGCCTGACTGAAGAACGAGCCCGGTTGCTGGAGAAGATCGGCTTCGAATGGTTTGCCGGAAAAGGAACCTGGGAAGAGCGGTTTGAACAACTGTGCATATATCGTCAGGTCCATGGGCATTGCCGGGTGCCCGCGCGATGGAATGAAAACCCCAAAACTCGCGTCATGGGTTGCAGCCCAACGATCCGACCGGCGGAAGGCCGAGTTGCGTCCAGACTATCAGGCGCGACTCGAAGAGATCGGATTTGAATGGGATTTACAGCTAACTCCACAAGCGGCATGGCGTAGCTGGGTAGAGCGTCTGAAGCGTTTCATTGATAAGAACGGGCACTATAAAGTACCCGAGCACGACGAAGAATTCCGCGGTTTGGCAAAGTGGATGTCACGCCAACGCAGAGCTGCTCGAAAAGGACAACTATCTGCTTCGGCAAAATCAACGCTGGATGGTCTCGGCTTTCCTTGGATCGCAGAGCGCGCAAAGAAGGCAAAGCGCGCCTCAGAAAAGCTAGCGCAGCTTCACTCTAAGAAGACCTGGGAGGACTATCTGGCGGAGATTGAGGATTACTTCAAAAACTTTGGCAACTGCGATGTCCCTCAGGATTGGCACGTGAACCGTCAACTCGGCCGCTGGGTCTTGAGGCAACGAGAATTACAACGCGCGGGACGCATGGATCCTGAGCAAGAGCGCCGACTAGATAACCTTGGATTTACGTGGGGAAGTTCTTCTTCCAGCTGGGAAGCAATGTTCGAACAACTTCAACAACAGCTGGAACTCTCGCGTTCCGATCTCAAGCCGCAGTTCTCACCAAAACTGCGGCGCTGGATGCTTACACAACGGCAATTCAAGAAACGCGGCCTGCTAGGTCCGGACCGTGAGAAGAAACTGTCTGGCATTGGATTTGTCTGGGATCCTTTTGCCGCTCGTTGGCACTCCATGTTCGGTCAGCTGGAGAAGTATCATTCCGAGCACGGTCATTGTAACGTTCCTGCCGATTGGATTGGTAATCGGCAATTAGCGAACTGGGTCGGCGTTCAGCGCGCCAATAAAACTGCGGGAAAACTTTCCATAGAACACACTGCGGCGCTGGATGGACTTGGGTTTAGTTGGCGGCGGGGACAATATTCGGGTAGCCGTTCTCCGATCGAGTCATGGAATGTAATGCTCAACCGGCTCGTCGCCTTCCATACTGAGCACGGCCATGCGAATGTGCCCCAGCAATACGCGCCGGACAGAAAGCTTGGTTGGTGGGTGACGACGCAACGCCGGAATCGGCGCAAAGGCAAGCTGATCGCTGGGCAAATCGCCGCGCTTGACACACTGAATTTCGTTTGGTCTCCGTTCGACAATCATAAAGTTTCCAGACCTAGAGGATCAGTTGCCAAAAGAGAACGCGCCGGCACCGAGAATTCCTGGGTCAGAAACTTCGATGCGTTGAAACAATACAAGGAGGAACACGGGAATTGCCTCGTCCCTCAAAGTTGGCAGGAAGACCGTGTACTCGCTTATTGGGTCACTGAACAACGAATGGCCCGCAACAGATCGATAATCGATCCCGCACAAGAACAACAACTCACAGATCTCGGATTCGATTGGAACCCCGCTGACACCGCGTGGGATGCAATGTTCGCGCAGCTGGTTGCCTTCAAAAATGAATATGGTCACACGGATGTTCCGCAACGATCCGGACGATACAAAAAGCTGGCATGTTGGGTGCACAATCAACGTGCGGCGAAAAAACTGAACCGTCCGATCATGGCAGAAAGAGGAAAACGATTGGACACGCTCGGTTTCATCTGGGGCTTCGTCGATCCCCTTTCGTGGGATCACATGTTTGAAAAGCTCGTGATTTTTAAGGAAACGCATGGTCATTGCAGAGTCCCGCAGCACTGGCGGGAAGACCCACGCTTCGGGAAGTGGGTGAATACTCAGCGAACCGCGTTCAAACGCGGGAAAATACCCACAGAACGCCGCGACAAACTGAAATCCATTGGATTCGTTTGGAACACAAAGGCGCCCGTCGCGACTACTTCTTCGGCGGCCTAGCCGTTGTTGTAATGGAGAAGCCATTGTCTCCGCGGATCTCAAGGCCTGCGCGTGGCCAGCTAGCGAGGCTAGTCCCTCGCACATCCGATTCAACATATTCGGGTGGCCCGCGTTCAGCGGTAACGTCAAATGTGTGAAGATTAACCCTATCTTCTACCCTTTATTGCGTGAGCAGCACTCTTTTGCTCGTGCGACCGCAAATACGCGATTGCTGCGATCAGTTGAATAACCCAGCTCGCGATAACTATCGAAATCACAGGGCAAGACAGGGTCAGAGTAGGGTTGCATTGATTTGACGGACAGTGGGCTAAGGGTCAAAACCCGAAGGGAAGCCCACATGAAGACACAGTTATCGAAGCCGGCTCGCAGCAAGGCGAGATACACCGATCAATATAAACAGGAGGCGTTGGAGTTGTGGCGTGCGAGTGGACGCAGTGCAGCCAAGGTAGCGGCCGAGCTGGGGATCCGTCCGCCGCTGCTCTATCGTTGGGCGCACGCGGAACGCGTGCCTGACGCGCCAAAAGCCGGACGCAAGCCGAAGCGCAGCTTGGAAGAACTGGAGGCGGAGAACCGACGCTTGCGCCAGGAGAACGCCAAGCTCTTGGAGCAGCGTGAAGTGCTAAAAAAATCACTGGGCATCCTCTCCGAAGCGCCGCCGAGAGATATGCCCGAATCGAACAGATGAGCGGCCAATACAAGGTAGCCTGGTTATGCGAGGCTCTTCTGGTCTCGCGCAGCGGTTACTACGACTGGAAAGAGCGGCGCCGCCAACCCGGACGGCGCCAACTGGAAAACATCCGCTTGCGCGAGCGCATCCGAGAGCAATTTGCTCGCAGTCGCCAGACTTACGGCAGCCCACGATTGGCTCATGCGCTGGGTTGTCCGGGACGACGCAATCGCATTGCCCGCCTCATGCGTCTGGAGCGGATCTTCGCCCGGCAGCGCTCCAAATATCGAGTGGCTACCACCGACAGTCGCCGTGGTGGACCCATTGCGCCTAACCGATTGCACAACCTCGCCGTTCGACGCTCCAATCAAGTCTGGGTCAGCGATGCCACCGCAGTGCTGACCGGCCAGGGTTGGCTGTATCTGGTCGCGGTCCTAGATCTCTTCACCAGGCGCGTAGTTGGATGGGCTATGAGCCAAATCCTCGACGCCGCACTGGTGATCAGCGCATTGCGCATGGCGCTTGGTCAACGTCCTCCCACGAGAAATCTTATCCTCCACTCCGATCGCGGGGCTCAGTTCGCCAGCGCCGCTTACCGACAAGTCCTGGCCCAACATGGCTTGGTCGCTTCCATGAGTCGCAAAGGCAACTGCTACGATAACGCCTTCATCGAGTCCTTCTTTAGCAGTCTCAAATACGAACTGGTCTACCATCATCGCTTCGCTACCCGCGCCCAGGCCCGCACCGCCATCTTCGATTACATCGAAACCTTCTACAACCGCACCAGACTCCACTCCAGTCTTGACTACCAAAGCCCTATCAATTTTGAATCCAAATTGAACTAAAGATTATCCCTTACTTACTGTCCGAGAAATGAGGGCAAGCCCACTCTGACCCTTTTTCCTCCTTCGAACAGCGGCGTACGCTTGGCAGGCCGAAGTTGACGTTGTGCGGCTTATGCATCCAGACGTGGAATCAAACCGTGCCTCCTTCTTCCTTTACCCTCGGCGCGGCCAATTCTAAATAACGCGCTTCAATTCGCTTTTTCAGTACTTCCAGTTTCCGAGAGTAAGGATAACGCTTCAATAGTGTAACGGCTTCATCGCGTAGCGAACTCATGAGCCGCCGCCGCTCTTCGAAGCGACTTGGCCACTGCTCGATCCAATCGAGCTCTCGAGCACATAAAACGTGCGCCGGATACGGATCGTCTGGTCGTTCGTCTATCTGCGTAAGCAGTATTTTACGCGCTTCGTCTCGCAGAACTGTCGCCTCGTGTAGTTTCTGAGAATCCGCTGCTTGTTTGTAGAAAAGCATTGCCTTGGTCGTCTGGATAAAATCGTCTGGCCGTGGCGCGAGCTCCTCGGCCTGCGTCAAGTAATTCTCAGCCGTGGCAAGCTCGTCGTACTCTAATTCAAGCAACGCGTACTGCAGCAGAAAATGATAGTCGTGTCTTAGATACCCCTCGAGTGATTGAAAAATCGCGCGCGCCGAGGCAATCTCTGTACGAAAGCGCTGCTGTATGAGACGGTGATTGATAACCTCACGATACAGGCGGAATACTTTGGAGCGGTTAGGTTGGGCAAAGTCCAAATCGTGAGCGAGCGTTTGCAGTAATCGAATATACGCCTCCTTGACAAGCGTCCGCGGTGCGAGGCTGTCGAGTAACGCTTCGGCGATGATACGGTGTCGCGCTTGTACAGCTCGGAAATGTGGTTCCCTGCGGATGACGATGCCTTTCAATTGCGTATCGAGCAGGCCGAGAGCTTCGTTCGGGAAAACGTCGATAAGGCTAAGGAACTGATCAATCGTTAAGCGATTGCCAAAACTTGTCGCAAGGCAGATTGCCAAGTACGCAATCTTTGCCTCGTCTGATTCCACCGAATCAAATTCGCTTTCGATGATGTGATCGAAGGGTTCGCCCTGCGTAGCTTCGCGCATGGCGACCAAGATTTGCTTCTCGGCCCTAATTGAAAATTCGTAGCGCTGTTCGTTGCGCGTTTTGCCTGCTAATTTCCCAAGGAGATTGAATTCAGATAGTTTGTTGATCAGCGCGTCTATATCGTGGTCAGTTAGGTTTGGCATCTCGAATTCTTCGGCCTCAGCCAACGCCGTCAGCTTTTGCATCACACGCCCGCTTCGGTTGCTACGCTCTCCTGCAACAATGACAATTCGACGTTGGCCAAGCCGAACTGCTTCAACCAACGCGTTCAGTGTTGGAAGCAACGTTCGTGCGTCGTCAACGAATATCACTATCGGTTCGACGAATGTTGCGAGAGCTGGGGCGACATGATGCGGCGCTACCGAGTAAAACGGGTCAGCGAAAAGAACCTGCGTTCCTGCATTTGCAAGTTGCAATGCAACGCGCATTAGGACGGTACTTTTTCCCGATCCTGCAGAGCCGGATACCAACATGCCGGATGGCTCTGTGCCTGATAGCCGATCTTTAATCAGAGACAAGAGCGCATCCTCGCAATCCCGGTGCGCATCAAGATTGCCGTGAATAGCAGCCCAATCCGGCCCTGCACCAAGTAAGAATTCCTTTTCGACGCGCGGCATTCTCTCTGGTTGCCGAACAATGCGGAAGCCAGACAGAAACTCTCGAACGTGTGCTCGCTCAGCCTGCGAGACTTCATGGGTGGTGGCTAGTTGCTGCGCAATCTCGGGATGCAGCTGCCCGATGATTTGCTCACGGCTGATCAAGTTCTCAGGAACTGTGATAGCTTCGAGAAACTCTTGTGCTGTTCCTTCGATGGGAATCAAACCCAATGTGCCGAGCTTCTGTCGAACAACTGGCGAAAACGAGGGATTGACCACGAAAGCTTTAGATCGCCGCTCCTTACCGCCAAAGCGCTTGCCTCTAGCTTCGAGCGCCTGCCAGAACAATGGCTCATTCAGCCTACTGCCGAGAAACACGACAGGATGCGTTGAATAATCCCTTACAAAATGATCATACCACGTCGGATTTTCTGACGCCCGCCGCGCATATTGGCGGAATGAGAAAGTAAGCTTATCCGGGTCGCGGAGATTTACACCGTTAAGCTTAACGAGTTGTAGGCTCTCGAGGAATTGATCGCGATCTTTATAGTCAGCGCTTTGTCCGTTCACCACTTCGAGCTTTGTGTCCACTCCCGGGAAGCCGTAAATTCTTTGGACGACGTCGTCCACGTTCGTGGTGTAGATGCGATACCAGTAGATTTTAGGAAGCACTTGGTACCATTGCGGCAGATCTTTTGACGTAAAAAGATCACGTAGAAGAAATGCTAGTTGTTTCTTATCCCGCGATAGACACAGCTCAAAAAGATCTTGCAATGACGTGCCGTCGTATTCGTGTGTGAAACGAAGAAACGACCACAGCTTGCGGCAAAGTGTTTCGCCCGCCGGAATAGGTTCGTCGAGCTGATTCGTCGCTGCGGTAGAGAACCCAGCACCAAGAAATAATACTAGCGTGTTGCTACGCAGGGCTCGAGCAAGTTCCTCGCGCGTGGGTGCGTCCAAGTTCATAATACGCGTGGAAGTAATCTTGGTATCATTGATGCATCAGCAACGCAGATCATCTAGCAAAATCGATGACGCAGATTTTCGATATCAGATGGGCTTTTGATGCCATCGAGTACGCACAGGCGCCTCATTCATCAAGCAAGAACTTGCGCGTTTCTCGAACGACCAATGCTTCGTCTACTATGAACACGTAGCGGCAGGTGTTATGCAGTTCGATGACTCGCGAGTTCTTCACGCCTGAGCGGAAGCGCTGGATTGCGCCTTCTATCCACTTCGCGAGCGACTCGATGTTGCGATTGAATTCCTTGAATTGTACGAGGCAACAGTCGTGTCTCGTGGGACAAGGTCGTCGCAGAATAGAAAACCTGACCCCTCAGTTTGCCGACTTAACCTTCGTTGGGCGATCCGCCTGGTCCCCAGTCCGATTGGGCCGCCACAGCAATCGCGAGGAGTGCTCATTGGCCTTCGAGACGCCCGACAATACCGGTAACGAGCAACGCGGCGTTCTGGGCAGCGCTCTTCTCGAAGAGGAGTACGTTCTCCGGTGCCTTAGCGCCCGCGCTATCACTGAGGCTGCGCAGGATCAGGCACGGCACGCGCCGCTGCCAGCAGATCTGCGCCACCGCCGCGCCTTCCATCTCGGTCGCGTCGGCTTTGAACTCTTTGCGCAGCGCGTCCTTCTTCGCGGGCGAGGCCAC
>Ga0137403_10003411_pt1 | contig 19100 bp, 17 predicted proteins | sample CZOMad2_1_16fung_FD_122057 | JGI IMG/M metagenome (GOLD analysis project Ga0137403, IMG submission 122057) | Vadose zone soil fungal communities from Angelo Coast Range Reserve, California, USA - CZOMad2_1_16fungal (Hybrid Assembly) | ecosystem: Environmental > Terrestrial > Soil > Vadose zone...
ATGCCATAGGGCTCGCTGGTCGACGGCAGGGCCGGTTCGGGCAGCGCAGCGAAGGCATCACCGGCGCCCTTGCCGGCCGCCTTGCGCTTCCGGAGCTTGCCGCCATGCACCGTGACGAAGCTCGGGCAGAACCCCTTCACGCAGGAGAAATCCTTGTTGCAGGATGACTGGTCGATGGCGCGCTTGCGCCCGAACTCGGTCTCGACGGGAATCACCGACAGACAGTTCGATTGCACGCCGCAATCGCCGCAGCCCTCGCACACGGCCTCGTTGATGACCACGCGCTTGGGCGGATCGGGATAGAGACCGCGCTTGCGCCGCCGCCGCTTCTCGGCCGCGCAGGTCTGGTCGTAGATGATGGCGGTGACGCCGGGGATCTCGCGGAACTCGCGCTGCACGCGATCGAGTTCGTCGCGATGATGCACCGACGTCTCCGGCGGGAAGCCGCCGCCGGTCGGGTACTTGTCCGGTTCGTCGCTGACCACGGTGATGCGCTTCACGCCCTCGGCATGGAGCTGGTGGGCGATCATCGGCACGTCGAGCGGCCCGTCCATAGGCTGGCCGCCGGTCATCGCGACGGCGTCGTTATAGAGGATCTTGTAGGTGATGTTGACGTTGGCGGCGACGCAGGCGCGGATCGCCAGCAGACCGGAGTGGTAGTAGGTGCCGTCGCCCAGGTTCTGGAACACATGGTTCGTCTTGCTGAACGGCGCCTGGCCGATCCAGGTAGCACCCTCGCCGCCCATCTGGGTGAAGGTGTCGGTGTTGCGGTCCATCCATTGGACCATGTAGTGGCAGCCGATGCCGGCGAGCGCGCGGCTGCCTTCGGGCACCTTGGTCGAGCTGTTGTGCGGGCAGCCCGAGCAGAAATAGGGAATGCGCTGGATCGGCGGCTTGTGGCCGGTGAGCGCCTTCTCCTTGGCGTCGAGGAAGGCGAGCCGCTGCGCGATCCGTTCGCTCGTGTGGAAGCGCGCGATGCGCCTGGCGATGACGCGGGCGATGCGCGCCGGCGTCAGCTCGTCGGCCGAGGGCAGGATCCATTCCCGGTTCTCGTCGAACTTGCCGATCACCTTCGGCCGCACGCCCTCTTTCCAGTTGTAGAGCTGCTCCTTCAGCTGGTTCTCGATGAGCGCGCGCTTCTCCTCGACGACCAGGATCTCCTCGAGCCCCTCGGCGAACTGCCGCACGCCCTCGCGCTCCAGCGGCCAGGTCATGCCGACCTTGTAGACGGTGAGGCCGATTTCCGCCGCGTACGCCTCGTCGATGCCGAGATCGTCGAGCGCCTGCCGCACGTCGAGATAGGACTTGCCGCAGGTGACGATGCCGAAGCGGCGCTTCGGGCTATCGATGACGACGCGGTTGAGCTTGTTGGCGCGGCAATAGGCGAGGGCGGCGTAGAGCTTGTACTTGTGCAGCCGCATTTCCTGCTGCAGCGGCGTGTCGGGCCAGCGGATGTTGAGCCCGTCGGCCGGCAATTCGAAATCCTCGGGCATCACGATCTCGATCCGCTGCGGATCGACATGGACCGAGGCGGAGCTGTCGACCGTCTCCGCCACCACCTTGAACGCCACCCAGCAGCCGCTGTAGCGCGACATCGCCCAGCCATGCAGGCCGAGGTCGAGGAATTCCTGCACGCCCGAGGGATTCAACACGGGAATGCCGGCGTCCATGAAGGCATATTCGGTCTGGTGCGCCGTGGTGGAGGACTTGCAGGTGTGATCGTCGCCGGCCAGGAGCAACACGCCGCCATGGCGCGACGTGCCCGCGAAGTTGCCGTGGCGCAGCACGTCGCCCGAGCGGTCGACGCCCGGTCCCTTGGCGTACCAGAGGGCGAACACGCCATCGTGCTTGTTGTCGCCGGCGAGGTGCGTCTGCTGGCTGCCCCAGACGGCCGTCGCGGCCAGGTCCTCGTTGACGCCCGGCTGGAAGTGGATCTGGTTGTTCCTGAGGAACTTCTTCGCCCGCCACATCGCCTGGTCGACGCCGCCGAGCGGCGAGCCCCGGTAGCCCGTGACGAAGCAGGCGGTATCGAGCCCGGCTGCATGGTCGCGCTGCCGCTGCATCATCGGCAGCCGCACCAGCGCCTGCGTGCCCGTGATGAACACGCGTCCGGATTCAAGGGAGTACTTGTCGTCGAGCGAGACGGCGGCGAGCGCCATGCCAGAGCCTCAGGGCAAAGCCAGAATCGTTGCTTGCTTATTACAGTAGTGAAGCCCAGCCTTTGGTGCAATCGAGCACCGTTGCCGAACCCGGTCCGCAATGACCTTTCGCGGTAGCTCCGTGGCAATCAACGAGATTGCGCCGTCCACCGTCCTGGCCTCAGGATGTGTCCGAAGCATCCGCGGCTGGAGGATCAGCGATGGGGGTGTTGATCTGTGAAACGCACGGGCAGCAATTCATCCGTCTCGTGTCGCCAGCGTTGCGCTCGGCCTCTATCGAACATCGGAGTTTTTCTCGCAGCGATCTCTGCAAGGTGCGGCATGTGTATTTCGACGGCGAGAAGGAGACTTGGTTTTGGTGCGACCGCGACGCAACACGCAGGTTTGCCATTCCGTTGGAACGGCCGCTGTCTGAGGACGAATATTGGGGGCTGCCACTACCGCTCGAGCCGGTCTGCCCGCGATGCTTCGACGAATGGCTCAAGAAGAACACGATCGACGCTCGCTGAAGCTCTCTTGTCGGCCGGCGTAGCCGGTCACGCCGCGAAGTGGACACACGGACTGCGGTTGGAGAACAGCTGCGATCGAGAAACCTGGGCGGTGGCTTCGTCACTCCCCCGGGCTGATCGTCTTGCCCTGCGGATCGGGTGTGCGCTTCACCGGCTTCGCGCGCGGCGTCATGTGCTTGAGGCCGGCCGACAGGTAGTCGTAACCGGTGACCATCGTGATCGCCGCTGCGATCCACAGCCCCAGCTCACCCGCCCATTGCGTCCAGTCGCCGGCAGCGTCGCCGACGATGAGGATGCCGAGCGCGATCAGCTGCAGCGCGGTCTTCCATTTGGCCAGCCGGCTCACGGGCACGCCGACATTCACCTGGGCCAGGAACTCGCGCAGGCCGGAGACCATGACCTCGCGGCACAGGATCACCAGCGCCGGCAGCACCACGAGGCCCCGGATGCGATGGGTGGCGACAAGCATGAGAATCACGGCCGCCACCAGCAGCTTGTCGGCGATCGGATCGAGGAAGCGCCCGAAGGCCGAGATCTGGGCCCATTTGCGCGCCAGGTAGCCGTCGAAGTAGTCGGTGACGCCGGCCAGGCTGAACAGCACCACGGACACCCAGCGCCAGACGTTGTCGTCGAGATAGAACAGCCCGACCAGCACGGGAATGATGATGATGCGCGACAGCGTCAGCAGGTTCGGCAGATCTGTCAGCATGGCCCAGACGGTGTCCCCGCGATGTCGACTGCAGGCATCTTAACCATTGGAGTTGAAATGATCATGGATCTTTTTTGCTACCGCTTCGTTAATGCCTTCAACGGCTTGCAGATCCGCGATTCCCGCGCGCGCCACCGCGCGGGCGGAACCGAAATGCAGCAGCAGGGCACGCTTGCGGCGGGCGCCGATGCCGGGGATCTCGTCGAGCGGCGACTGCGCGATCTGCTTCGACCGCTTGGCCCGATGGGCGCCGATGGCGAAGCGATGCGCCTCGTCGCGTAGCCTCTGCAGGAAGTACAGCACGGGATCCTTCGGTTCCAGGCCGAACGGCTCGCGCCCGGGCAGGAAGAAGCGCTCGCGGCCGGCGTCGCGGTCCGGCCCCTTGGCGACGCCGGCCACGGCGACGTCGGTGACGCCGAGTTCGACGAACACCTCGAGCGCGCTCGACAGTTGCCCGGCGCCGCCGTCGACCAGCACCAGATCGGGCCAGGTCCCGCGCTCGCGCTCCGGATCTTCTTTCAGCGCGCGCGAAAATCGCCGCGTCAGCACCTCGCGCATCATGGCGTAGTCGTCGCCGGGTTGAGCGCCGGCGGGATTGTTGATGGTGAACTTGCGGTAGGCGCCCTTGATGAACCCGTCGGGTCCGGCGACGATCATGGCGCCGTAGGCGTGGCGCCCGGAGATATGGCTGTTGTCATAGACCTCGATGCGCTCGGGCGCCGCCTCCAGCCCGAAGGCCGCCGCCACGCCCTCCAGCAGCCGCCGTTGCGAGGCATTTTCCGACAGCCGGCGGGCGAGCGCCTCGCGGGCGTTCAGCAGCGCGTTTTGGACCAGATCGCGCTTGCCGCCGCGCTGCGGCACCTCCAGGCGAACGGAATGACCCGCCTTCGTCGCGAGCGCTTCCTGCAACAGTTCGCGTTCGGCGGGGCGGTCGCTCAGCAGGATCAGCTTGGGCGGCTCCTTGTTGTCGTAGAACTGGCCGATGAAGGCGGCGAGGATCTGATCGAGTTCCAGATCATTGGCATGGCTCGGGAAGTAGGCGCGGTTGCCGTAGTTGCTGCCGGCGCGGAAGAAGAACACCTGGATGCAGACGTTTCCACCGGCCTGGTGTGCGGCGATGACATCGGCCTCGTCGAGGCCGGCGACGTTGATCGCCTGGTGCGATTGAATCTGGGCGAGCGCGCGGATGCGATCGCGCAACCGTGCCGCGCCCTCGAACTCCAGCGCTTCGCTCTTGGTCTGCATCTCCACCGCCAGCCGCTGCTGCACCTCGCGGCTCTTGCCGGCCAGGAACTCGCGCGCCTCCGCCACCAGGGCGGCATAGTCCGCGCTGCCGATGCGGCCGACGCAGGGGCCGGAGCAGCGCTTGATCTGGTATTGCAGGCAGGGCCGCGTGCGGCTGGCGTAGACGCTGTCGGAGCAGGAGCGCAGCAGGAAGGCGCGCTGCAGCGCCGTGATGGTGGCGTTGACGGCGCCGGCCGAAGCGAACGGCCCGTAGAAATCGCCGGCGCGGTTGTGCGCGCCGCGATGCTTCAGGATCTGCGGCGACGGATGGTCGCCGGTGATGAGGATGTAGGGGAACGACTTGTCGTCGCGCAGCGACAGGTTGTAGCGCGGCGTCATCCGCTTGATCAGGTTGCTCTCGAGCAGCAGCGCCTCGACCTCCGACCGGGTCGTGATGACCTCGAGCGTCGCCGTCTCCGCCACCATGCGCTTCAGCCGGTTGGACAGGCGGTCGACCTGGGTGTAGGCGGCGACGCGCTTCTTGAGGCTCTTGGCCTTGCCGACATAGAGCGCGTCGCCCTTGCGGTTGAGCATGCGATAGACGCCGGGCCCGCCCGGCAGCGTCGCCAGTTGCGCCGCGATGATGGCGGCGCCAGTGGCCAGCGCTCCGCCGGGAATCGGGATGGGCGGCTCCGGCTCGGTGGCGGGATTGGATCTTTCGCTCATTTGCCGTGTTGTGCTAGTGCTGGGGCCGCTGCAGCGGCCGCCTTGTTAACCTATATTGGCGGTTTTCTGCCGCTTTCACCCCGGCGAACAGGTATCCACCAAGTCTGTGGATAACTTTGTTGGTAAGCCCGTCGGCGGATGGCGCGACCATAGGATTCTCTTCGCCTTTAGCCTGCTGCTCAAAAAATAGGCACCAATTGCTAAGTCATTGATATTGCGAGAACCGCGTTCTTGCAATCGTAATGAAAGGATTACCAACCCGTCACGCCAGAGTTTTTTTCGTTGACTCCGCGATCGATCCGGCGTGTCGGGGCGGCCATGTGCACAACTTCCGGCTGCGGTGGCGCTAACTATCGTGTAACCGCCCTATTCTGTCGCACTACCGCCACGCTTCACTCGCGCGCGACATAGCCGCGCGACGGCTGCGCCCAGCCGAGATGCTGGCCGGCGTCGAGGGCGATCATCTGGCCGGTCACGGCCGGTGCACCCAAAATGAACTGAACGGCGGCGCAGATCTCCTCCAGCGTCGTGGCACGACCCAGCGGCGTGGCCCGGCATTGCTCGGCGAATTGCTCCGGGCTCTGGCGCGGGCTCGGTAGGGTCGGACCGGGGCCGATGCCGTTGACGCGGATGCGCGGCGCCAGGGCCAGGGCCAGCGTGCGCGTCAGCGTCCACAAGCCCATCTTCGCCACCGTGTAGGATAGGAAGTAGGGCGTCAGGTTCCAGACCCGCTGGTCCAGCATGTTGACGATATTGCCCTGACTGCCGGCCGGCAGCTGGCCCGCGAAGTCCTGCGACAACACCAGCGGCGCCCGCAGGTCGGTCTCGATGTGGGCGTCCCAGGAGGCGCGCGTCACCGTCTCGATCTTGTCCATCTCGAACAGCGAGGCGTTGTTGACGAGGCAGGTGAGGGGCCCCAGCGCCTCGACCGCGCGTGCGATCAGCGCGTGCGTGTGAGCTTCACGCGCGAGATCGGCCGGCAGCGCGACGGCGCGTCCGCCGGCCTGCTCGATCTCGCGCACCAACGCGGCCGCATCCGCTGCGGAGTGATGGTAGTGCACCGCCACGGCCCAGCCATGGCGGGCGAGGTCGCGCGCGATGGCGCCGCCGATGCGCTTGGCGGCGCCGGTGACGAGGGCGGCCTTGGGTCCCGTCGGTTCTGCCATGGCGCGAAGATGCGGCAGCCGCCGCCCGGCGGCAAGGGCCCGGGAAAGCGCTCAGGCCGCGCCGAGGAACCCGCCGACCTGGCGGTTCCACAGCCGCGCATAGTGGCCGCCGAGCCGCAGCAGCGCCTGGTGGCTGCCCTGCTCGACGATGCGGCCGCTCTCGAGATAGAGGATGCGGTCCATGCCGGTGATGGTCGAGAGCCGGTGGGCGATGGCGATCACCGTGCGGCCCTCCATCAGCGCGAACAGCGCTTCCTGGATGCGGTGCTCGCTCTCGCTGTCCAGTGAGCTCGTGGCCTCGTCGAGCACGAGGATGCGGGCATCCTTCAGGATGGCCCGCGCGATGGCGAGGCGCTGGCGCTCGCCGCCCGAGAGCTTGATGCCCTGCTCGCCGACGATGGTGTCGTAGCCGGTCGGCCGCTGCACAATGAACTCGTGGCTGCTGGCGCTGATGGCGGCTTCGATCACGGCCGCCTCGGGCGCGTCCTCGCGGGCGTAGCGGATGTTGTCGCGCAAGGGGCGGTGGAACACGCCCGGCAGCTGGCTCACCTCGGCGATCGCCTCGTTCAGGCTGTCCCAGGTGACGCCCGCGATGTCCTGGCCATCGATCTCGATGCGCCCGCCCTGCGGCTCGAAATGCCGGCGCAGCAGCTTGATGAGTGTCGACTTGCCGGCGCCCGACGGCCCCACCAGCGCCACCTTCTCGCCCGCCGCCACCTCCAGGTTGAGCTTGTCGAACAGCTGCGAGCCGTCGGGATGGGCGTAGCAGACGTCGCGAAAGGCGATGGCGCCCCGGCTCACCGCCAGCGGCCGGGCGCCCGCGTGGTCGACGATCTCGTGCGGCTGGGTCACAAGGTCGATCGACTCGGTCAGGGTGCCGATCTGCTCGAAGAAGTCGAGCATGCGGTTCGAGAGGTTCCAGACGTTGAGGGCGATGAAGTTCGAGAGCGTGAACACCAGCGTGAAGGAGCCGAGGTCGAGCTGGCCCGCCAGCGTCGCCCGCAGCGCCAGCCACACCATGACCCCCAGCAGGCTGACGACGGCGATCACCTGGAACAGCCGCATGATCGTGAGGAACCAGCGCAGGCGGATGGAGCGGCGCGCCTCCTCGTCGAGATAGTCGGCGAGCAGCCGGCGCTCGAACGCCGCCTTGGCGAAGCTGCGGACGGTGTCGGCATTGGCGATGGAGTCGATGAGCCGGCCGGTCGAGGTGCTGACCGCCGCCGAGAACGCCTTCGACAGCAGCACGCAGCGGCGGGCGAGGGTCGTCGTGACGGCCAGATAGATGGCCATCCAGGCCAGCAGCAGCACGGCGAACAGCGGCGCCTGCACCGCCATCAGCGTCGTCGCCACCACCAGGATGACCGTGATCTTGCTGGCGTCGAAACAGAGGATATCGAGGATGCCCAGGATGGCGCGTCCGGCCTCCTTGATCTTCTGCCCGAGCTTGCCGGCGAAGTTCTCCTGGAAATAGCGCGGCGAGTGGCCGATCAGGTAGGAGAACATCTGCTTCTGCACCTTGGCCCGCAGGGGCGGCCCGGTGTTGATGTCCACGATCTGGTAGACCCGCATCAGCAGCATGGAGACGCCCCACAGGCCGAAGCCCACGATGAACCAGGTCGTCACCGGCGCCGCCGAGGCGCCGGTCTTCACGGTGGCGGAGAGCGCGTTGATCATGCGCTTCAGCACATAGGGCTCGAGCGTCTCCAGCCCCTGTCCCAGCAGCACGGCCAGCACCATCAGCATATAGCGGTGCAGGTAGTAGCGCCGCACGAAGTACCACAGGAACGGCCAGGGCCGGGTCGGCAGGCTGCGGACCGGCGCGAGGTCTTCCTCGTCCGTCGGCGCTCCGGCCCTCTCCTCCAGCAGATGTTCCGTCGTCGCAGTCATGTCGGCTCCGCATCGCGCGGACACCCGCGCCCGCCGCGGCCAACGCCGCGACGGCCTTCGCTCCCCCATCCTGGATAGCCGGGAAAATAGCCGAAGATTCGCCGAATGATAACTGCGTTTTCCGCGCGCCCGGCCTGCGCCGCGTTCGCGGCCGGCGCGTTACTTCTTCTCGGGCTCGAAATCCAGCGACGCCGAGTTGATGCAGTAGCGCTGGCCCGTCGGCTCGGGGCCGTCGGGAAAGACGTGGCCGAGATGAGCGGCACAGCGGGCGCAATGCACCTCGGTGCGCGTCATGAAGAAGCCGCGGTCGGTCTGGGTCTCGACGGCTTCCTTGCCGGCCGGCTGATAGAAGCTCGGCCAGCCGGTGCCGGAATCGAACTTCGTCGCCGAATCGAACACCGGCTCGCCGCAGCAGACGCAGGTATACGTCCCCGCCTCATGATGGTCCCAGAACTCGCCGGTGAAGGCGCGCTCGGTGCCGTGCTGGCGAGCCACCTTGTACTGCTCGGGCGTCAGCTGCTGGCGCCACTCCGCATCGCTCTTTTCGACCTTGTCCTTCGTCTTTGCATCCATCTCGCTCACCATCCGATGACGCTGGCTCATATGGTGATCCCGCGCCGGTACGCCATCACACATTCGCGCGAGCGCCCCGTCAATAGGGCTCGCCGTTCTTGCGCGTGAAGCCGAACTTGCCGTCCCTCGCGCTCGGCCCATAGTGCAGATCGACGTCGGAATAGGAGCACTGGTCCTCCTCCTTGCGGTCGCCGACCTCCAGATAGACGGCATCGCGCGCCGAGCGATTGACGAGATGGTGCCCGTCGCGCCCGCCCGCCGGGAAACCCGCGCACATGCCGGCGGTGAGCGTCTGCCCGCCGGAATCGGTGACCAGCTCGACCTCGCCCTCGACGATATAGACGAACTCGTCCTCATGGGTATGCCAATGGCGCTGCGACGACGTGGTTCCCGGCGGCAGCCGCACCAGGTTGACGCCGAAGTTCTTCAGGCCGGCAGCGTCGCCCAGCACCCGTTTCTCGCGCGCCGCTGCCGCGCGGCCGAAAGGCTCGGGATAGGAGTTGCCGGTTCGCGGCTTCACGGCTGAGGGATCGAGGGCGGGAAGGGCGAAGGGCTTGCGGGTCGGCATGACGGGCCTCGGCTGCTGCGGGAAAGGGCAGTTTTCCGCGATTGCCAGCCTCTTGGCAACAGGCCGCCCGAGCCCGCGGGGCGGCGATTTGACAAATCGCCGGTTCCGTCGTATATTTCTGTCCAGACAGAAATAACGGAACAAGACGATGAAGCTGACACCGGTCATGGAGAAGTACGTCCTGCATTGGGGCGAGATGGGCACCCGCTGGGGCGTCAACCGTTCGATCGCCCAGATCCACGCGCTGCTCTATCTGTCGCCCCAGCCGCTGACGGCCGAGGAGATCGCGGACACGCTGTCGATCGCCCGCTCCAACGTCAGCACCAGCCTGAAGGAGCTGCAGGGCTTCGGTCTGGTCCGCATGACCCATCTGCTGGGCGACCGCCGCGACCACTTCGAATCGATCAAGGACAACTGGGAGATGCTCACCCTGATCATCGAGGAGCGCAAACGGCGGGAGATCGATCCCACGCTCACGCTCCTGCGCGAGTGCGTGGCCGAGGCCGAGGCCGACAAAGGCACCGATCCCGAGGTCAAGGCCCGCATCGAGCGCATGCTCACCTTCGTCGATACGCTGAACACCTGGTACGAGCAGGTGAAGGCGCTCCCGAAACCGACCCTCGTCGCCCTCATGAAGATGGGCAGCAAGGTCGCGCGGTTCGTCGCGAAGGTGGCGTAGAACAATGCCCAGCACCGAGCACAACGCCCTCACCCTAACCCTCTCCCGCTTCGCGGTAGAGGGGACACCGTCGCAGCGGTCGCTCTCGCTAGCCCCCTCTACCGCGAAGCGGGAGAGGGTGGGGGTGAGGGCGCGTAGGGCAGACGCAGGCAGACAGGCACGAAAATTTTTTGACCAAGAATTTCTGTTAATTCAGAATTAACCGACAATAAAGGAGAAACCAACATGCCCAGGCACAATATCTGGGGCGAGCGCAGGGGTTGCACGCTGCTCCCCGCCGGTGGCGACCTGGCCGCCGTCACCGGCCGCGATCCCGGCGATGGCCGCGCCGTGCTGGCGGTGTTCTACAACGGCGATTGCGCCATCTGCAGGACGCGCATCGCCACCTACCAGGCCGCCAGCACCGGTCGCTCCCGGCTGATCGCCTGGTGCGACGTGGCGCGCACGCCCTGGGCGCTGCGGCGCTGGGGCATCGACGGCGACCGGGCGCGCCGGCGCATGCATGTGGTCGACGCCGCCGGCCGCGTCTATGGCGGGGCCGCCGCCTTCGCGCGGCTGTGGTGCGAGCTGCCCGGCCATCGCTGGCTCGGCCACCTCGTCGGCCTGCCCGGTATCGGGCTGCTGGCCGAGGGCCTCTACCGGTTCAATCTCGCCGTCAATCCCGCCTACCGCGATCTCGGCGGCGCGGCCTGCGGTACGCGCCATGCCTAGCGCCGGCAGGCGGCCACGGATGCTCGAGCCGCCGGCGCCGCCGGCGGAAGGTCGGGACAATACCCTTGCCACCGACCCGACCTTCCGCCGGCTGCTGGGCGAGGCGGGCTGGCACCGCCTGAACCCGAACGTGCGCGCCCGCTTCGCGGTCAAACCGGCAGCCGGCCAGATCTTCGCCTTCGCCGGCGTGATGGCGGTGGTTCGGCGCTCCTGGTTCGGCTGGCTTCTCGGCCACATCTGCCGGTTGATCGGCACGCCCGTCGCCCCCCAAAGGGGCCGCGACGTACCGACCGTGGTACGCATCTACCGCAGCGGCTGCGACGACGGCATCGTGTGGGAGCGCCGCTATGGGTTCTCCGGCCGGGCCCCGGTCGTCGTCTCCTCCACGAAGCGGGCCGATCCTCCCCATGGCCTGCTCGAATGCGCGAGCCGCGGCTTCGCCATGCGGCTGCGGCTGTTCGAGCGCGCCGGCGCCATTCATTTCGCGAGCACGGGGTACTGCCTCGACCTCGGACGCTGGCGTCTGCCGATACCGCAGCTGCTGACGCCCGGCGAGGCCCACGTCGTGCATAGCGACGAAGGCGATGGCTGGTTCCGCTTCACCATGAGCTTCCGCCACCGGCTGTTCGGCGAGACCTATTTCCAGGATGGCCTGTTCCATCAAACGGAAGGGACGCCATGACCGCCCTGTTCTTCGCGCTGACGTTGCAGATCGCCCTCGGCGCCTTCGATACGCTCTATCATCACGAATTCACCGAGCGCCTGACCTGGCGGCCGGCCGCCGCGCGCGAGCTGCGCCTGCACGGGTTGCGCAATCTCATCTACGCGATCGTCTTCGCAGCCCTCGGCTGGAGCGAATGGCATGGCGCGCTCGCCTGGCTGTTCGCCGCGCTGCTTGCGGTCGAGGTGGTCCTCACCTTGTGGGACTTCCTGGTCGAAGACCGCACGCGCCTGCTGCCGCCGAGCGAGCGGGTGACGCATGCGCTGCTGGGCATCAACTATGGCGTGATCCTCGCGTTGCTGGCGCCGGAACTGCTGCGCTGGGCCGCGGCCTCGACGGGGATCTTGCTGATTGACCATGGCATCTGGTCCTGGCTGATGACGGCCGCCGTCGCCGGCGTCCTGTTCTGGGGCGTGCGCGACTCGTTCCGCGCGATCCGTCTCGGCCGTCCGCGGCCGCCTGCGGCCGAGCTGGTCACGCCCCATCTGCCGGGGCACCACAGCGTGCTGATCACCGGCGGCACCGGCTTCATCGGCCGACGACTCGCCGAGGCCCTCATCGACGCCGGCCACCGCGTCGCCATCCTCACGCGCGACCCGCGCAAGGCCGCCTTCATCCGCGGACCGGTGACGCTCATCGACGATCTCGACCGGCTCGGCGATGATGTCGCGTTCGATGCCATCGTCAATCTTGCGGGCGAGCCGCACGGTCGCTGGACCGCGGCCAAGAAGCGGAAACTGCTCGGCAGCCGCCTCGCCGTCACCGAGGCCGTGCTGCGCTTCATCGCCCGCAGCCGCGTCAAGCCGCAGGTGCTCCTCAGCGGCTCGGCCATCGGCATCTACGCCGAAGGCACGGACAATTTCTCCCGCGACTTGTGCGAGACTTGGGAACGCTGCGCTCGCGCCGCCGAGAATCACGGCGTGCGCGTCGTGCTGCTGCGCACGGGCATCGTACTCGATGCCGACGGCGGCCCGCTCGGCCAGATGCTGCTGCCCTTCGAGCTGGGCCTCGGCGGCCGCCTCGGCCATGGCCGCCAGTGGATGTCGTGGATCCACCGCGACGACCTCGTGGCGCTGATCGTCTGCGCCATCGGCAATCCCGCCCTCCGCGGCCCGCTCGATGCCACGGCGCCCGCGCCGGTGACCAACGCCGCGTTCGCCAAGGAGCTGGGTCACGCCCTGCGCCGCCCCGCGTTGTTCCCCGTGCCGGCCTTCGTCCTGCGCGCTCTCCTGGGGCAGATGGCCGACGAAATCATGCTCAGCGGCCCGCGCGTTCTCCCGACCCGGGCTGTAGAGGCAGGCTTCACGTTCCGCTTTCCGACACTCGACGCCGCGTTCAGGGAGATCCTGCGCCTGCGCGCCGATCGGCGACCCGCTCTCCGGCATCCCTTCGAAACTCGGCGCAGTCCGACCGGGCCTTCGCGACCGCCGATCGGAGGATAGGCAGCGGGCGCCTCTTGGTATTCCTCCCGCTCGCGGGCGGGAGATGTTTCCGAGCGGCGCGGCATGATAGGATTCCGGCAACCACGGATTCGCGGTTCAGGGGAAATCCCGTGCGCAGTGCAGCGATTGACACGCGGTCAGCGACACCGACGACGCAACTCCTGCGCTCGGGCCGTCTCGCCGGCGTCGAATGGCGCGATCTGGTGGCGCTGACGCCGATTGAGGCGGCGCGCGAGCTGACTCTGTGCCTGCCCTGGCTGGCGCTCTCGCTGGCATTCGCCGCCGGGCATCTCTATCCGCCCGCGCTGGCGGCCTCGTTCATGATGTTCCTCACGGGCTTGCGCCAGGTCCACAACGGCCATCACCACGCCCTCGGCCTGGGCCGCCGCGCCAACGAATGGTTCCTGTTCGCCATGAGCGTAGTGATGCTGGGCGCCATGCATGCGGTGAAGTTCAATCACCTGCGCCATCACAAGCTCTGCATGGGCGACGGTGATGTCGAGGCGGCGAGCGCCCGCATGTCCGGCTGGCAGGCGATCGCCTTCGGCCCGCTGTTCCCGTTGCTGCTGCACCGTACGGCGCTCGCCAAGGGCAACCGCACGGTGCGGCTGTGGATCTGCGGCGAGCTGGCGGCCAATGCCGCGTGGATCGCCGCCGTGTTCCTGTGGCTGCGGTTCGATGCGCTGCGCTATCACGTCATCGCCATGGGCGTCGCCCAGTGCCTGACCGCGTTCTTCGCGGTCTGGACCGTGCACCACGACACCGCGGATGCCCCCTATCCCGCGCGCACCCAGCGCGGCCGGATCAGGAATCTCGTCTCCTACCACATGTTCCTGCATGTCGAGCACCACCTCTTCCCGCAGGTCCCGACCTGCCATCTGCCGGCGCTGGCCCGCCGACTCGACCGGGCGATGCCCGAGCACAACCTGAGGCACGTAATGCAACGCTCTCGCCCCAGGCCGGCTTGAAGGTTCACCACGAAGCCACGAAGAGCACAAAGATAGGGAGCGCCGGTGCAGACGTCGCGATTCTCATCTTCAGTGCCATTCGCCTTCGTGTCCTTCGTGCCTTTGTGGTGAGCCCTTACTTGGCTACCGGGTCGGGGTGTGAGCTTGCTCACGGTCGGAATTCTGGTTACCTGCTGCAATGCGTGCTCCAATGGCGTCGAACCGCCGCGGCGGCGGCAACGCGAGGGAGCAGGCGATGGCCATCACCGTCTACTACGCCACCAACCGCAACGAGACCGGCACGGACGCCAGTCCGGGCTTCGGCCCCAATTTCCACCAGAAGGGCCCGCAATATCTGCGTTTCGGGTCGGCGGAGGTGCAGCCGCCGGCGGCGCCGGGCGGTGACTATCAGGTGGTTTCCGTCCAGCTAGCGCCCGAGCAGATCACCACGCCGGGCGCGCCGCAGGTGCTCGGGAGCCGCCAGGTCTTCGATGAGCTGCGCAATCGCATGAAGACCGAGCGCGCCGACCTCATCCTGCTCATCCACGGCTATTCCTGCGATTTCACCACCGCCTTGCAGCGCGTCGCGCAGGTCAAGCAGGAGTACCAGCAGGCCGGGCACCCGGTGGAGGCGGCGGTCTTTTCCTGGCCGGCCGACGGCGAGATGATCCCCTGGGTCTCCTATTACAGCGATCGCGACGACGCCAAGGCCTCCGGCCCGGCCATCGCCCGCGCCTTCCTGAAGCTGCTCGACTATTTCCGCGACATCGGGCCGGATCAGTATTGCTGGCAGCACCTGCACCTGGTCGCCCACAGCATGGGCAACTATGCGCTGCGCTACGCGCTCCAGGGCATCATCGCGCAGTATCCGGGCAACACGCTGCCGCGCGTCTTCCAGAACATCTTCCTGATGGCGGCGGACGAGGACAACGACGCCCTCGAGCTCGACTACAAGATGGCGCGGCTGCCGGAACTGGCGCAGGCGGTGCAGGTCTACTACTCCGCGACCGACGGCGCGCTCAGCATCAGTGACGAGACCAAGGGCAACCCCGACCGTCTCGGCAGCACCGGCCCCCGCACCCTCACCAACCTGCCGCACAAGATCACGCTGGTCGATTGCCGCAAGGTGAACGAGACCTCGCCGCCCACCGACGTGCGCCACCAGTATTACCGCAAGCGGCCAGAAGTGATCGCCGACGTGCGCCAGGTGCTCGCCGGCCTGACGCCCGACGAGATCACCAACCGCGACTACGTCGCGGAGAAGCGCGCCTACCGGATCCGAGCGTTCTGAGGCTGCGCCTCGGCACCGTCGAAGTGGCATTGAACAGCGTGGCGGATGGCCGTGCGGAGATCGTCTACCGTATCGGCCTCGGTGAAGATCGAAACTCCAAGCGCGCGCGCTGTGTAGCCGCCTTCCGGGGCTTCTTCGATGACGAATATGATCTCGCTCATGCGATTTTTCGCGTCGTCATGTCGGGAACTGTGCGTACGCGGTTTCGCCCCGTCAAGCGATGGTGCAGACCGCAGCAGGGCAATCGTATGGAGGCGGGTTTGACGCTTGCGGAACACTAACTCAGTTGTCACCCCCGCGAAAGCGGGGGTCCAGGACAAGCGACGTGGCGGTTGCCCTGGATTCCCGCTTTCGCGGGAATGACAGGTGAGGGGAATTGCCCGTGCACGCGATTGCGCTGCAGACCGCGGCCCTACGGGCCCCGCCGTCTCCGCCCGCCCGGCCGACCTCTGAATCCCGTCTCCTTCCCCGCGCTCCGCCCGCCGAGCCCCTTGCCGCTCGTCGTCCCCGGCGCGCCGCCGGTGGAGCGCGCCCGCGGCGTGCCGTCCGTGGGCACGCCCAGGTCCAAAGCCTCCAGCCGCTTGATCTCGTCGCGGTAGCGGGCGGCGTCCTCGAATTCCAGGTCGGCCGCCGCCGCGCGCATCTTCTGCTCGAGGTCGGCAATCACGGCCTTCAGGTTGTGGCCGACCAGCGCCGCCTCGCCGGCGACGCCCGTATCCACCGTCACATGGTCGCGCTCGTACATGCTCTGCATGATGTCGGCGATGCCCTTGCGCACGCTCTCCGGCGTGATGCCGTTGGCGGCGTTATAGGCCTGCTGCTTCTCGCGCCGGCGGTTGGTCTCGGCCAGCGCGTGCTGCAGCGAGTTCGTCATGACGTCGGCGTAGAGGATGACGCGGCCGTCGATGTTGCGCGCGGCGCGCCCGATGGTCTGCACCAGCGAGGTCTGCGAGCGCAGATAGCCCTCCTTGTCGGCGTCGAGGATGCAGACCAGTGCGCATTCCGGAATGTCCAAGCCCTCGCGCAGGAGGTTGATGCCGACGAGCACGTCGAAGGCACCGAGGCGAAGGTCGCGGATGATCTCGATCCGCTCCAGGGTCTCCACGTCCGAGTGGATGTAGCGCACGCGCATGCCGGCCTCGTGCATGTATTCCGTGAGGTCCTCGGCCATGCGCTTGGTGAGCGTCGTCACCAGCACGCGCTGGCCGTTGGCCGCCACCGCCCGGCATTCGGCGATGCAGTCGTCCACCTGTGTCTCGGTCGGCCGGATGATGCAGACGGGATCGATCAGGCCCGTGGGCCGGATCACCTGCTCGGCGAACACGCCGCCGGTCTGCTCCATCTCCCACTTGCTGGGTGTGGCCGAGACATAGACGGTCTGCGGCCGCATCGCGTTCCACTCCTCGAACTTCAGCGGCCGGTTGTCGCAGGCCGAGGGCAGGCGGAAGCCGAACTCGGCGAGCGTCGATTTGCGCGCCCAGTCGCCCTTGAACATGCCGCCGAGCTGCGGCACCGTCACATGGCTCTCGTCGACAATCAGCAACGCGTCGTCCGGGATGTATTCGAACAGCGTCGGCGGCGGCTCGCCGGCGTTGCGTCCCGTCAGATAACGGGAATAATTCTCGATGCCCGCGCAGGAGCCGGTCGCCTCGATCATCTCCAGGTCGAACATCGTGCGCTGTTCCAGCCTTTGCGCCTCCAGTAGCTTGCCCTCGGCATTGAGCTCGTTCAGGCGGAGCTTCAGGTCCACCTTGATCATCTTCACCGCCTGGGTCAGCGTCGGCTTCGGCGTCACATAGTGGCTGTTGGCGTAGACGCGCACATAGTCGAGCGCCGCCGTCTTCTCGCCGGTCAGCGGATCGAACTCGTGGATCGCCTCCACCTCGTCGCCGAACAGCGAGAAGCGCCAGGCCCGGTCCTCCAGATGCGCCGGGAACAGCTCGATCGAATCGCCGCGCGCCCGGAACATGCCGCGCACGAAGTTGGCGTCGTTCCGTTTGTATTGCAGCTCCACGAACTTGCGCAGGAGGTCCGTGCGATCGATGCTCTGGCCGCGCTTCAGCGACAGCGTCATGCGCGAATAGTCCTCGGGCGAGCCGATGCCGTAGATGCAGGACACCGATGCCACGATGACGACGTCGCGCCGCTCGAACAGCGCCCGCGTCGCCGAGTGGCGCATGCGGTCGATCTGCTCGTTGATCGAGGATTCCTTCTCGATGTAGGTGTCGGTGCGTGCCACATAGGCTTCCGGCTGGTAGTAGTCGTAGTACGACACGAAATACTCGACCGCGTTGTCCGGGAAGAAGCCCTTCATCTCGCCATAGAGCTGGGCCGCCAGCGTCTTGTTGGGCGCCAGGATCAGGGTCGGCCGCTGCAGCGCCTGGATGCAATGCGCCATGGTGAAGGTCTTGCCCGAACCGGTGACGCCCAGCAGCACCTGGTCGCGCTCGCCCTTCTGCAGGCCCTGGATAAGGTCGTGAATCGCCTGCGGCTGATCGCCCGCCGGTTGGAATTCCGACACGATCTTGAAGGGCACGCCGGCCGTTGCCGGCAGCGGCCTCTCGGCGATGACGAGGGACATGGTCGTAATATAGGGCGCGGCGCGCGCCCGGCCAACGGCCGCGGCGGCGGCCTGCTGACAGTGGCTGTCAGCAGGCAGCGGGCAGGACAAAAGCGCCGCGCCGGGGCAGGGACATCGAGCCGTTCACCGCCCGCACAGCCCTAGCAGAAGGGCAGGCGGCCGGGACTTGCTACTGTGGCGCCTCGCCCGCCTGCCAATGGCCTCTGTAACTCGGCGCCGAAGCGTCTTGCGATCCGCTTGGCAAGCTGTCCGAAGAGTCGTCGCCCTCGGGGGATGTCGGCGCCGCGGCGGCGGTTTGCTGCGGCGCTCCCTGCGGCAGATGGTCGAACGGCGACATCGCCGCCACCGCGATGGTCGCGAGGATGAACGCTGCGGCGATCATGATGCTGTAGTTCATGGTGGCCTTCCGGTCGGCAATTCGCCTCTACGAATGAGACCGAAGGTCTTAAGAGGCGGTTAACGGCGGCGGCGAAAATGGGCGGGCGGCGGGCATCCCTCGGCGCACTCGGAATTAACCTTCTTGACACCGACTTTAACTCCCATCGATCCTATCGAAATGATAGGGATTGAACGATGCTGTCGCAGAAGGCCAAGTATGCGTTGCGGGCCCTGCTGATGCTGGCCGAGCGGCCGGCAGGGGAGCCGCTGCTGATCGCCGATATCGCCGAGCGGCAGAACCTGCCGCGGAAGTTCCTCGAGCTCATCCTGCTCGACCTCAAGCATCACGGCATCCTGCACAGCCGGCGCGGCAAGAACGGCGGCTACCTGCTCGCCCGCGATCCCGCGGCGGTCAGCTTCGGCGAGGTCGTGCGCATCGTCGACGGGCCGCTCGCCTCGGTGCTGTGCGCCAGCCAGACCGCCTATCGCCGCTGCGACGACTGCCGCGACGAGACCACCTGCGCCATCCGCAAGGTGTTCCGGCGCGTGCGCGACGCCACCGCCGCCATCCTCGACGATCACACGCTGGCCGACGCCCTCCGGCGCGGTTCCAAGCGGCCCGGACGGGCGCGCTAGAGTGGTTTCACCATCACTGGAATCGAAGAGCAACTTCCGTTGTCATTCCGGCGAAAGAGGCTGTGAACGAATCGCTGAAGCGGCGGTGGATCACGATCCTGCGTCCTTCGAGACGGCCGCTTCGCGGCCTCCTCAGGATGAGGAATTTTCTTCGTGCCATCAAAGATCTGCCTCATCCTGAGGAGCGCCC
>Ga0137403_10003412_pt1 | contig 19092 bp, 14 predicted proteins | sample CZOMad2_1_16fung_FD_122057 | JGI IMG/M metagenome (GOLD analysis project Ga0137403, IMG submission 122057) | Vadose zone soil fungal communities from Angelo Coast Range Reserve, California, USA - CZOMad2_1_16fungal (Hybrid Assembly) | ecosystem: Environmental > Terrestrial > Soil > Vadose zone...
CGGCTGGGGATGAAAAAAATCGGCCTGATCGGCAACGAGCAGTTCATCCGCTGAAGCCCCGAACCGCAAGCCCCATGCGCGCCTGTCTTTGCTTCGCTTTCTGGATCGCATTATCCGCCGCGAGCGCGCTCGCCCAGGAGCCGGCTCCGAGCGGCCAGACGGTACGGCCCGAGGTCGGCAAGCCGATCCAGGCCGCGATCGAGCTCCTGAAATCCAAAAAAGGCAAGGAAGCGCTCGCCAAGGTGCGCGAAGCGCAGGCCGTCGGCGACAGGACGCCATACGAAAACTACCTGGTCGAGCGCGTCCTGGGACAGGCCGCGGCCACGGCGGGGGAGCCGGCCATCGCGGCCCGCGCCTTCGAGAACGTGGCGACCTCGCCGACCTCGCCCGAGGGGGAAAGGCGGCAGTTTCTCGCGGCCGCCGCCAGCCAGTACTACCTCATGAAAAACTACGCCAAGACCGCCGAGCTGGCGGCGCGCTACTTCAAGGACGGCGGCACGGAAAAGTCGGTGCGCACGATTTACATCCAGGCGCTCTACCTGGGCAGCGACTCCGCGGGCGCGGCCAGGGAGCTGATGAAGGACATCGAAGCCGACGAACGCGAGAACAAGGCGCCCGCCGAGGAGCAGTTGCAGCTGCTCGCGAGCTCCTGCACGCAAGCCAAGGACGCCGCGTGCAACGGCAAGGCGATGGAAATGCTCGTCGCCTACTACCCGAAGCGGGAATACTGGCTCAGCGTCATTTACGGCATTGCGACGCGTCCCGGGTTTTCCGAGCGGCTCGCGCTCGACCTGGCTCGCCTCAAGATCGAGACCGGCACGATGCGCGGCGCGGAGGAGTACCTGGACGCAGCGCAGCTCTCGCTCCAGGAAGGATTCCCGATGGAGGCGGTCAGGATCATCGACAAGGGCTACGCGTCCGGCGTTCTGGGCACCGGGCCCGAAGCCGCGCGACACAAGCGCCTGAAGGACATGGCGGCGAAGAACCTCGCCGAGGACAAGAAAGCGCTCGCGCGCGAGGAGTCACAGTCGGGAGCCGCAAAGGACGGCAGGGCGCTTTTCAACGAGGGCTTCAATTACGTCCTGCTCGGCAAGCCGGAACAGGGACTCGTGCTGATGGAGAAGGGGATTCGCGACGCCAAGGCCTTCAGGCGGCTGGAACACGCGAAGCTCCAGCTGGGGTACGCCTACCATCTGGCGGGCCAGAACCAGAAGGCGGTCCAGATCCTGAAGACGGTGCAAGGGGCGGACGGCGCCGCCGCGCTCGCCCGCTTGTGGGCGATCCGTTTGAGCCGCGCAGCCTGATTTCAGTGCGCGGCCTTGCGCGCCTTTTCGCGGTGGCGGCGCACCTTGACGACGTTTCCGCAACTCGCCATTTCACACCAGCGCCGGCTGTGGTTCCGGGTCTCGTCGATGAACAGCCAGTAGCAGGTTGATTTTCCGCACCGGCGCAGCCGCTCGAGCTTGGCCGAAGTGAGCAGGCTCACGGCCGATTCGACCAGGGGCTGCATCGCGGCGTCGAGCGCGGCGGCCGACGCATCCAGCGACCAGCTATACCCCTCTCCGGTCCAGGAGAGCCGGGCGAACGCTACCGCGCGCGCGTGCTCCGCTTCGATATTTGAGAGATCCTCGCGCGCAACCTTACCGCCTTCGGCCTTCGCGTTCAGAACGCGAAACAGGGCTTCGCGAAACTTGATCGCCCGACTCCATACCTGGGTTGCGGCGCGGGGCGATGCCGCGCCGGCCTGCCGAAGCCTGGCCGCCTGACTTCCCGTGACGGCCTCCGCCGCCTCGAGCCAGTCGATCAGATCGGTAAAGCTCGCGATCCACTCGGCGCCGGAGGCGTGTCGGGTGCCCCCCCCGGAATTGCAGAAATCGAGGCACAAGGCGCCCCCCGGGCAGCGAAACGTCTCCGCGTAGAGCTTGCCCTTGGAGCGCTGAAAGGCGGTCGATCCGGCCATAGTCTAACTCTCCTGTAACCCTCGTGTAACCTTCAAACAGCGCTTGACAAGTTACATTGTGCCACATTAATCTGTAACTGTCTAGATCAAGTTAAGGGGTTACAGCCATGAGGACGATGGGTAAAGGGGAACGGGTTGCCGCGGCGATCGCCGCCGTTGCAGTGTCGCTGTCGATACTGGCAGGAATGAACCAGCTTTCGGACCGCTACGCGCGGGAGGCGCTCGACTCGGCCCCGGGAAAAATCATCGCATGCCTTCGATCTCTTGCATGAGCGCGCGCTCGAGCAGCTTGGGCGGCAGAAGGCCCTGCGCTATGACGAAGTCGTGGAATTTGCGCTGCTCGAAGCGCGGCCCGAGCGCAATCTCGGCCTTCAGCCGGAGCTCGCGCAGCCGCGTGTAGCCGTAGAAATACGAGACCGCCTGGCCGGGAGATCTGAATGCATAACGGTCCGCCTCCTGCTGCGCGAAGGGCTCGGAGAGCGCGACCTCGCGCATAAGGAATGCCTTGGCCTCGTCGGGGGTCATCCTGCCCAGATTGACCATCGGGTCGAGGAACGCCCGGGCGGCCCGGAGGAGGCGAAGCTGGAGAGAGAACAACTGCCCTTCCGGGGGAAAGTAGGGAATCATCAGGCTCTCGGCGTAAAGGCCCCAGCCTTCGACGTTGGTGCTGTTGAAGGCAAAGGCCGCGCGAGCGAGCGAAACGCCGCCCTCGACCATCGCCGCGAACTGCAGCTCGTGACCGGGCCGCGCTTCGTGCGCGGTCAGCGTCCACGCCGCCGTCGCCGCGGTGAAATCATCGACCGGATCGGATGACTTTGCATTCGGATTTTGCAGCGGCAGGACGAACTCCCCCACTTCGCCCCGGTTGCCCACGAGGCGGGGCGGGTTCATGAAGGGCGCGGCGATGGCGGCCGATTCCGCCTCGCTCGCGAGCCGGATCGAGGCCGCGCGCCGCGGCAGGCTGATGATCCGTTCGCGCAACACGATCTCCTCGATGTCCTTCAAGCGATCGCGATAGAGCGCGAGGATCCGATCGCGCGGCACCGGACTGCGCTTCAGCTCGCGGATGACGTCGCGGTAGTCCGCCGACGCGAGATTGCGCTCGCGCGCAATGCGGGCGGCGAGGCGCACCGCCTCGTCGCGGATCTCGGTGAATGCGAATGTGCCCATCGAGATCGCCTGTTCGGGTTCGAGGTCGATCCCGGTGGTCTTCAGGCGGTCCGCGTACAGCTCGCGCGGCAGCGTGTGCTCTTTGCGCGCGCGCGGAAGGACGGTGGTCTTTACCCATTCGGAGTGGTTGCGCAATTGCGCCGCGAGCCGGGCGTGGGCCGCTTCCCAGTCGCGCAGCGCGCTCGAGCGAAACAGCTCGGCGATCCCCGCGATGTAGCGTTCGGAGTTATCGAGGTCCTGGCGCACCTGTCCTTCATAGGGCCAGACGAGTTGCGCGGTGCGGAAACGTTCGCTCGTGCGAGCGCGCGCGAGCTCGGCGAGCGGCGCTGTGCCCGGCTCCATCCCGGCGTAGCGCCGCAGGCGTTGCAGGGCGCTGCGCCGCCTCGACTCGTCGTTGCGCGCGTCGAGCAGCACCTGGAGTCCCTGAAAGACGTGTTTGGACAGGTCGAAGTAGGGAACGAGGAGACGATATTCGAGCGCACGCGTTTGCCGCTTGCTCTCGACCGCGTCGATGAGGATGTCGAGGTCCTGTCTTACCTTCGGATCGGATTCGGCCTTTCGCTTTGCCGCCAGCAGCTCCAGCACGCGTCCCGCCGCAGCGTCATAGCGCTTCGCATTCTCCGGGCCGAGGTCGAGCACGGCGGTATCGAAACGATCGATTCCCAGTTCCGACGCAAACTCGGGGTGGAAAGCGCCCTGCATCTCGATTACGATCGCGGAGTTGCGGTCGCTCCTCTCGATCCAGGATTCCGCGGCCGGCGCGGCTGGAGGGAAACAAAGCATTCCGGACACCAGGATGAAAAGGAAAACCTCGCGCGATCGCATATGGAAAAGACTCGCCTCCGGACGAAAGGAGCCGTCATAGTATCCCGGCCAAGCGGATTGGGGGCTGCCATCCGGCTCGAAAGCCCGCGCCAGGAGGACGTGATGCGGCTCCTCGCCGCGCTCGATGCCTTTCTCGAGTCGCTCTATCCCCCGGAAAGCAACCACATCCTCGATATCGACACGCTGTGTGCGCCGAACATCCGCTTCTTCGTCGCGCGGCGCGAAGGCGAGGCCGTCGGCTGCGGGGCGCTGCGCATCGACCCGGCGGGCTACGGCGAAGTGAAACGCATGTTCGTGCATCCCGAGGCCCGCGGGCAGAAGCTGGGGCGCGCGATCCTGGTGCGCATCGAGGAGCAGGCCTCGCGGGAGGGCCTCGCGCTGCTGCGCCTCGAGACCGGAATCCATCAGGCGGCGGCGCTCGCCCTCTACCGTCATGCGGGGTACGCGGAGCGCGAACCGTTCGGGGAGTACGCGCCCGATCCGCTCAGTCATTTTTTTGAGAAAGTACTATAAGATGGGCAGGCTTCGACCCGGGTTTCCCGGTTTCCGAAAGGAGAAGACGATGCGCAAATTATTTATCGCTGCCGCGGTACTGCCTCTTCTGGCTTTTCCCGGCCTTGCTCCGGCGGACACCTCCCTCGGTCTTCGCGGCGGAACGCTCGGCGGAGGGGCCGAGCTGTCGTACGCCTTGAGCCAGCGCGCCGCGGTGCGCCTCAATGCGGACGGCTACACCCGCAAGCAAACGAGCACCCGGGACAGTATCGACTACGACATGAAGCTGAAGCTGCAGACGGCGTCGCTGCTCGGCGACTGGTTCCCCTTCGCCAACAATTTCCGCATCAGTGCAGGCGCGATGTTCAACGGGAACAAGTTCGCGCTCAACGGAAAACCGTCGGGCCCAGGCTACACGATCAACGGCACCTTCTACCCTGCTGCGCAAGTCGGCTCGTTCGACGCTGCGGTGGATTTCAACAAGGCAGCACCCTACTTCGGCATCGGCTACGGGCGCCCCATCAACCACGGCCTGTCGCTGATATTCGACTTGGGCGTTATGTCGCAGGGCAGCGCCAAGTCCAAGATCGACGTAACCTGTGGCTCTGCGGCGAGCGCTCCGCAATGCGCACAGCTGAAGAGCGACGCGCAAGCCGAGCAATCCAAGCTCGACGACAGTCTTCACAGTTTCAAGTACTACCCGGTGATTTCTCTGGGGCTCCCCTACACGTTCTAGCCCGGGTGCGTCTCCGGCGCGTCTTCGCCGGCGCCGCGATCGCCGTCGCGGCCCTGGCGTTCGCCGCATACGTCCAAGCGCAGGGCTCCTACCCCAGCAAGCCGATCCGCATGGTCGTGGGGTTTCCGCCGGGCGGCGGAATGGACTTGAGCGCGCGCGTCTATTCCGCGAAGCTGCAGGACGCGCTCAGCACGCCGATCGTGGTGGAGAACCGGCCCGGGGGCACGGGTCTGCTCGCCGGTGAGCACGTCGCAAGATCAGCGCCCGACGGCTACACCCTGCTCGTCGGAGCCTCGGGCCAGATGACCATCAATCCGGTGCTGATGGCGGAGCACCCCTACGACACGGTCCGCGACTTTGCCGCGATCACCGTTGCCGAATCCGGGGTTCCCGGCTACGACATCTCGGTCTGGGCGGGTCTCTTCGCCCCGGCCGGCACGTCGCAGGCAGTGGTCGCACGGCTATACCGGGAAGCCTCGCGTGCGATGAGCGCGCCCGACACCCGGGAAAAATTGAGGAACATAGGCATGGACCCCGGGGGATTGGCGCCCGAGCGGCTCGCCGCGATGATCAAGGCGGATATCGTCCGATACGGGGCCATCGTCAAGGCGGCGGGCATCAAGGCCGAGTAGAGCCGCCCCGGCGGGCCGGGCTGGATCCCGGCGCCCCGCCCAAGCGGAGGCATGGGTGATCGACCCGGGTGCGCGGGCCGTCTCCGCTTTCGGTTCGACCTGTAGCCCGCGGGGCTACTCGACCTTTTCACGATCCTGAGCCCGGTATATACTCCCGCCAATCTAAGCCGCCATTCAAGACATGCTACTAAGGGAGGTGGTGCAATGAGGATCTCTAAGATCTGGCTTATTACGTCGCTGCTGGCCGTTTTCATGGCTGGATGCGGAGGTGGCAATACTCCTTATAGTGGAGGAGGCCCGGCACCGGTAGGAGACATCACTCCCCCGACCGTGAGGTCGACTGACCCCGGCGACACGGCCACCGGCGTAGGCATCAACAGCAAGCTCGTCGCCAACTTCAGTGAGGCAGTGAACCCGGCGACGTGTACCGCAACCACATTTACCCTGGCGCGAGGCGCAACGGCTGTTCCAGGCACCGTGAGTTGCGTTGGCAAGACTGCGACCTTCACCCCGACAGGCAATCTCACAGTCACTGCCGCTCATACGGCCACGCTCACGACCGGGATCAAGGACTTGGCAGGCAATGCATTGGCTGCCAATGCGACGTGGAATTTTACGACAGGAGCGGGGGCGGACGGCACCGCCCCCACGGTGACTTCCACGGACCCCGCCGATACAGCCACCAGTGTGCCCGTCAGCAACAACATCACGGCAACCTTCAGTGAGGCAATCGACCCTGCAACGGCCACCACAGCGACCTTTACCTTGACCCAGCTTCAATCGACGGGGCCCGGATGTGCTTTTCAAGCTCCAGATGATGATCCATGTCCGCCGCCGCCGGCGCCTGCGCCGCTTATTGACGGGAGCGTGTCCTCCACGGGCACGGTTGCGACCTTCATCCCAACAATCTCTCTCGAAACCTGGTCGACCAACTTCAACCCTCCTAGCAACGGGGGTCTCATCACGCCGCACTATATGGCCACGGTCACGACCGGGGTCAAGGACCTGGCAGGCAATGCGTTGGCAGGCGCCCAGGCGTGGAGCTTTACACCACGTTTTCGAGTGACCGGAGGTGCGGCGCTGCCAGCACTGGGAGCAGCCGCCGGTTTCGCGGTTCTGGCAAAAACGGGAGTCGCAGACACTCCTGCCTCTGTCATCACCGGAGATGTCGGAGCAAGTCCCAGCGCCGGTTCTACCATCGGTGTGACCTGCGCGGAAGTGACAGGGTTAATACACTCGGCCGATGCGACGGGTCCTCTTCCGTGCAGGGTAACCGACGCTTCATTTCTGGCCACGGCGGTATCCGACATGGATAACGCGTACACCGACGCCGCCGCACGGCCGGACGCCTTACGGCCGCTACCTGTTGCCGTCGACTTGGGCGCCGGAAATATCGGCGGGATGACACTCGCTCCCGGTCTTTACAAATCGACGGCCGGGGTTTCAATACCGACCAGCGTCACTCTCTCGGGCACGAACGCAGATGACGTCTGGATCTTCCAGATCGCGTCAGATCTCACCGTGGCCAACGGAGTAACGGTCGTCCTGGGCGGTTCCGCGCAGGCCAAGAACGTCTTTTGGCAGGTCGGAGGCCAAGCGACCATCGGAACGACGGCCACCTTCAATGGCACGATATTGTCCCAAACGTCGATTTCGCTGGGTGCCGGCGCAGTGTTGAACGGCAGGGCGCTGGCAAAGACCACGGTGACATTGAACACGAATACCGTGGCCAGGCCGTAAGGCGGCCGGGCACAGAGCTAGGGGATCTTTCCATCCTTCTGGAGCACCGGAAGGTCCCCTAGCAGTACGAAATCAACGTTGCGGCCCGCACCCCGTGTGCTCAGCCCGGAACCGAGTCGTCCTGCTCAACGCCAGGACAGGAAAGGCAAAACCCCCATAAGCGCGAGGCCTACGGGGTTTGCGAACGTCGCTGCCGCCTATCTGAACGTGTAGGTGACACCGACGCCGATCGCTTTGACATCGACGTCGACTCCGCCCACGGCGGACGGGTAGCTTTTCTTCTTGAGATACTGCACGTAGTCGATCGAGCCCGAGAGGTCACGGGTGAAGGGGTACTGGACGCCGACACCGTACGCCACGCTCCGCTCGGATTGGGTGCCGGTCATCAAGCTGCCGCTGAGATCGACCTTCGTGCTGGCCAACCCCACCAAGCCGTAAAGATTCACCGGGCCGACGTTGACGTTGGGCTTGGCGAATGCCGCTGCAACGGTCGTCCTCGACTTGTTGGAAGAGGTGCCCGTGGTGCTGTACGTTTTGTCTTGCGGCGACAGCGCCACATGGAACTCCGCATCCAGCCAGTCCAGAATGTGCGCACCCCCTCTGAGGCGAAGGGCCGTCGAATTTGCGCTTCCAGACGTATTCGCACCGGTTGTATCGTCGATTTTCGTCTTGAGCCCGACAGCGTCACCGCCAATATAAAACACCGGCGGGGCCGCGTGCGCCACCCCGATCATCGCGGCCGTCCCTAGGGCAATTGCCAGGAGCTTCTTAGTCATTTCCCCCCCTTTTATGAAAAGTGGACGAGCCGATTCTAGCCCAAAGCGCCGTATCCGCAAAGCCACGGAACATTCCTCTGCTCTCGGCGGCGAGGTCTTCGGTCCGGACCGGACGACTGGCTCGATTTCCCCGCTTCGCGAGCCCCCGCTTGCCCTTCTTCAATCCCGGCATCTCGAGGGGCAAGGAAGACCCCACCCTCGGGTGTGCTCGAGGACGATGGACGTGACCCTACTGCCCCGTGATCTCGCGCGCAAGATCGGCCGCCCCGTACACCTTGTTCAGGGATTCCAGAATCGCGCCGCTATGGACCGCGACCGCGCGGTTGTTGCGCTCGTCGAACCAGAAGGCGCCGCCCAGCGAATGGATGTTGCCGTCGAAAATCAGGCCGACGATTTCGCCGCCGCGGTTGATCACCGGGCTGCCGGAATTACCGCCGATGATGTCGTTGTCGGTCGTGAAATCGAACCGCTGCGCCAGATTCAGCTTGCCCTTCGCCGCATGCCATGACGCCGGCAACGCAAATGGATCGACGCCCGTGTCGCGCGCGAACGCACCGGCGAAATCGGTGAAGGGCGGGATTTTCCTGCCGCCTTCGTCCCAGCCTTTCACTTCGCCATACGAAAGCCGCAACGTAAAAGTCGCATCCGGATAGGGGCTGGTCCCCTGCTGCGCGAATCGCGCCTGCGCGATCAATTCCGTATTCTTCTGCACCACGGATTCCACTTCCCGTTCATAGCGCTTGCGGATGGCGCGTGCCGCGGGGTCGACCGCCAGCGCGAGCTTGATGAACGGATCGTCCGACTTTGCGATCGCCTCCTTGCCGCCGGTCCACAAGGCCTTGCGCGCCGCCGGGTCGCCCAGTTTCGTTCCGGAGATCAATGCCGCGCCGACCTGATCGGGCGACTTCCTGCCGAGCACCTGACGAACGAAAGGATCGTCCGCGCCGAGGAGCTCGCGCATTTTCGTCAGCGACCAGCCGAGCTTCACCTTTTCATACTCGGGGTAGATCGGCGCGGTCGAAAACAGATCCTGTTCGATCTCCGGCAAGCGCGAATCGGTGAACTCGGGCAGCCGCTCCGCGTTCGGCTTCGCGCGCTCTTCCGCACCGCGTACCAGCTGGCGCGCGTAGCTGAAATAACGGCCGGCAAAGGCGCGCGCGCGCTCGATGACCGAATACTCGGTCTCGATGTCGCGATAGGCGCGCTGGGCCTTGTCTATCGCATCCCACGCCCCGCCCACCCTGGCCTTGAGCGCCGGCCGCGAAGCGACAAAACCGCGCAGATCGCGTTCTTCCCGCCGCTTGCGCCTCATCAATGCAGGGTCGAGCAGCGCTTTCAGCTCGCCGCGCAGCGCCTTGTAGCTGTTTTCGACGCCGAACAGATCGTCTTCCGCGATCCGCGCCGCCTCGGGCCCGAGCTTGCCGTACTGTTCCAGGACGCCGCGCTCCTCGGCAAGGCGCAGCAGGTCGCCCAACAAGCGCACGTCGCGGAAGGTATCCAGCTCCGACATCGTCAGCTGTCGCTGCGTCGAGCCCGGATGGCCGGTGACGAAGACCGTTTCCCCTGCCTCCGCGCCGGTTTTGCTGAACGGGAAGAAGTCTTTCGTCTGCGCCGGCCTGCCGTTTTCGTAGGCGCGCAGCAGGGCGATGTCGAGGTCGTAGCGCGGGAAGTTGAAGTTGTCCGGGTCGCCGCCGAAGAACGCGACTGCCTGTTCCGGAGCCCAGGCAAGGCGGACGTCCTGAAAACGGTGATATTTGTAGAGATGGTAACGGCCGCCGTGATAGAGATCGACGACGTCGCAGCGCGTGGTTTGTTTTTCGGCGCCGACGCAAGCCGACGACAATTTCGCCTTGACGGCATTTTGCGCGTCCTTGAATGCCTCGCCGTCGAGGCCGGCGGTCGCCCCCTTGACCTCGCCGGTCACGTCGGTGATCCGCTCCAGGCGGTTGAGCTCGATCTCCGGGCAGCGCGCTTCTTCCTGGCGGCCGTGCGCGAGGAAGCCGGCGGCGGCGAGATTTTTCTCGGCGGTCGAGAGCTGGCTGAGGCAGCGCGCGGCGCAGTGGTGATTGGTCATCACCAGGCCGTCCTTCGAGACGAACGAAGCCGAGCAGCCGCCGGCGATGCGCGCCGACGCGCGCATCACGCGATCCACCCAGTCGCGGCCCGGCGTGAATTTGTATTCCGCCTGCAGGCGGGAGAGCGGCAGATTGTCGAGGAGCCACATTCCCTCGGCGGCGAACACTGCGCCCGGGATCAACGGAAAAAACCCGACGACGGCGCGCAATGCGAATCCGGCGAGCCGGGCGCGGTCGGGGACGAGGGGCTGATGCGAGGGAGCGGGCACGCGGGTCATTCTATAATGATCCTTCGCCATCGCGCCGCTGTCCACACCCCGACCGATGAAACACCCCCGCCTTCTCCTCGCCGCGGCCTTGGCCGCGGCTCTCGGCTTTCCTGCGTCGGCTCAGACTCCCGCGACCGGGCCTTCTCCGCGGGCGCCCGAGACGCCGTTGACCTCGCTTCCCTACACACCCGGCCTCGACGTGGGCGCAATGGACAAGTCGGCGGATCCCTGCGTCGACTTCTACCAGTTCGCCTGCGGCGGATGGATCAGGAACAACCCCATCCCGCCCGACGAGTCGCGCTGGAGCGTGTACGGCAAGCTCGCCCGGGACAATCAGCGTTTCCTCTGGGGAATTCTCGACGGCCTGGCGAAGAGCACTACCGGCAGAAGCCTTACGCAGCAGAAAATCGGGGACTATTTCGCCGCCTGCATGGACGAAGCAGCCGTCGAGAAACTGGGCGCGCAGCCGTTGAAGCGCACCCTCGATCGGATAAACGGAATGAAATCGAAGCGCGATCTTCCCGCGGTGCTCGCCGGACTGCATCTCGCGACCGGCTCGAGCGGCCTGTTCTTCGGCTTCGATTCGAATCAGGACTACGCGGACGCCACCCAGGTGATCGCGTTCGCCGGCTCGGGCGGTCTCGGCCTGCCCGACCGCGACTTCTACACGAAGGACGACGACAAGTCGAAGGAGCTCCGCGCCCGGTACGTGGCCCACGTCGGGCGCATGTTCGATCTCCTCGGCGATTCGCCCGACGCGGCAAAGCGCGAAGCCGCCAAGGTCATGGAGATCGAGACTGCGCTCGCCCGCGCCTCTCTCACCCGCACCGAGCGCCGCGATCCGTACAAGCTCTTCCACAAGATGGATTCTGGGGGTTTGAAGGCGCTTACGCCGGGATTCGACTGGGACGTCTACCTCGAGACCGCCGGTCTTTCGCGATTGAATACGTTCAACGTCACCGAGCCGGAATTCTTCAAGGAGCTGGACAAGCAATGGCGCTCGCTCAGCCTGGCCGACATCAAGACCTACCTGCGCTGGCATGCCGCCCATGCGACCGCGCCGTTCCTGTCTTCCGCATTCGTCAACGAGGATTTCGATTTCTTCGGCAGGACGCTCTACGGCGCGCCCGAGTTGCGGCCCCGCTGGAAACGCTGCGTGGCGCTGGTCGACGCGCAACTGGGCGAAGCGCTCGGCCGGGAGTTCGTGAGCCGCGCCTTCAGCCCCGAGCTGAAACGGAAGACTCTGCACATGACAAAACAAATCGAGCAGGCGATGGAGGACGACCTCAATCGGATCGACTGGATGAGCGCAGCGACCAGGCAAAAGGCCCTGGAAAAGCTGCGCGCCATCGTGAACAAGATCGGATATCCCGACAAGTGGCGCGACTACGGGACCGTGGAGGTCAGGCGCGATGACTTCGCCGGCAACGTGGCGCGCGCCAACCTGTTCGAATCGCGCCGCAGGCTCGCCAAGATCGGCAAGCCGCTCGATCGCGGCGAGTGGAGCATGACGCCGCCGACGGTCAATGCCTACTACGACCCGCAGATGAACGACATCAACTTCCCCGCGGGGGTGCTGCAGCCGCCCCTGTACGACCCGAAAATGGACGACGCGCCCAATTACGGCGACACCGGCGGCACCATCGGCCACGAATTGACGCACGGATTCGACGACGAGGGACGCCACTTCGACGCGCAGGGCAATCTCAAGGACTGGTGGACGGAGAAGGACGCGAGGGAGTTCAACGAACGCGCGCAATGCATCGTCGATCAGTACGCGCAGTACACGATCGTCGACGAAATCAGGATCAACAGCAAGCTGACCGAAGGCGAAGACATCGCCGACCTCGGCGGGCTCGTGCTCGCCTGGATGGCCTGGAAAGCCGAGACGGCCAACGTCAAACCGGAAAGCCGGGACGGCCTCACGCCCGAGCAGCGTTTCTTCGTCGGATACGCGCAGTGGGCTTGCGAACACCATCGCCCGGAGGATCTGCGGGCAAGGGCCCTGACCGACGCGCACTCGCCCGGCAGATACCGCGTCAACGGCCTGGTGGTGAACATGCCCGAGTTCGAGCGGGCGTTCTCGTGCAAGGCCGGCCAGCCCATGGTCCGTGAAAACCGTTGCCGCGTGTGGTGATGGCGGATTCCGTCGCCGAGGGCACCGCACCCGGCTTGAGCCCGCTGATCCTCGCCTGCCTCGCCGCGACCTGGCTGATCTGGGGCTCGACTTATCTCGCGATCAAATGGGCCCTCATCAGCCTGCCCCCGTTTTTCCAGATGGGAACGCGCTTCCTCGTGGCCGGGGCGTTCCTCATGGCGTGGATGCGCCTCGTGCGCAAGGCGACCTGGCCCACGCGCGTGCAGTGGCGCAACGCGTTTCTCGTGGGAACGCTGATGCTGGGCGGCGGCATGGGCAGCACCGCGTATGCCGAGCAGTCGGTGGAGTCCGGGCTGGCGGTGGCTTTCATCGCCGTGGTGCCGATCATGATCGCGGCGATCAACATGATGTGGAAGGTGTATCCCTCGAAGCTGGAAGCGGCCGGGATCGCGGTGGGACTCGCCGGCGTTTTGATGCTGACGCAGGGCGCGGGCTTTCGCGCGTCGCCGCAGGGCCTCGCAGCGATCGCCGTGGCCTGCCTGAGCTGGTCGGTGGGCAGCGTGATGAGCCAGCGCCGCTGGACGCTCGCGCCCGGGGCCACGGGTTTCGCGAGCGAAATGCTCTGCGGCGGCTGCGCCTTGATGCTGGTGTCGCTCGCCGCGGGCGAGCCGGCCGCCGTGGCTTCGAACTGGCCGTTCCACGCGAAGGCCGTGCTCGCATGGGCCTACCTCGTGGTGTTCGGCTCGCTGATGGCCTTCAACGCCTACATGGTGCTGCTCGCGCGCGTGTCGGGCGGCCTGGCATCGAGCTACACCTTCGTCAACCCCGTCATCGCGATGCTGCTGGGCGTGTGGCTCGCAGGGGAAGTGGTCACCGGTTACGAGTGGCTGTCGTCCGCGGTGATCCTGCTCGGCGTTATCCTCCTCATGTCAAGGGGCTGGCGCTGAGAGCGCGGGCTCACGCCGAACGGGCGGCAGCGTGTTCCCGGGTATCGCTGGCGATCACCCAGACGTAGTGCGTGGCCGCGCCGTTCTTGTTCCTTACCGCGGAGACGCTGGCACGGACGGAGACGACTCTGCCGTCCTTGCGCGGCTCCTTGAACTGCCCGTGCCAGCTGCCCGTCCGGCCGACGGCACGCCAGATCTCCTCGAAGAGCTGCCCGGACTGGAGCGCGGAGCGCAGATCGTTGACGGTCCGCCCGACCACTTCGCCCGGCTCGTAACCGGTGAGGTCCGCGTAAGCCTTGTTGACGTACTCGACGCGACCCGAGCCGTCGCTGATCAGCACGCCGTCGCTCAAGCCGTCGAAGGCGTGCGCGGCAAGCAGCAGATCGATTTCCGCGCGCGCGCGCGCGGTGACGTCGCGGCACACGAGGATCACCGTTTCCCCATTGCCGCGATGGTCGCTGGCGGGATTCCCGTCGCACTCGAGGACGCGCGAAGGTCCGTGCGCGGAGAGCATGCGCAGTCCGACGCGCTCGCCCGAGCGCGATGTCGTCATATAGCGCAGAAAATTGCGCGCGCGCTCGCGATCGTCCGGATGCACCAGGGCGAGCCAGTCCCCGCCCTCCCTCACGGCCTCTCCGGCGAAATGCACGCGGTGCGAAGCGCTCGCATAGAGAAAGCGGGCGTTCGCGTCGAGGACGGCGACGAAATCGCCCGCGTGCTCGGCGATGAAGCGGGATTGTTCCTCGCTCGAGCGCACCGCGTCGCGGGCCCGGATCAGGTGCTTGTTCTGCCGGTAGACGATCGTGCCGATCCAGGAGGTGTATGCGACGATCCCCGCAAGGCAGAGACCCGAAACCAGCGGCCCGGTCTGCGGCTCGAACGAATAGCCGAGCACCGCGCCCCACGCCGCCGCGGCCCCGGCGAACAGGGCCGCACCGCAGCCGAATCTCTTGAGTCCCCCGGTGGTGGCATTGTTGAGGCAGACGGCGGCAAAAAGACCGCACGAAGGCCACAGGGCGAAATGCAGCTGCGCCGCCCAGATCCCGAGCATCATGGAGTCCGCGGCGAGGTTGCGAAGCTCCGCGCGCCTGGAATCGGGCGCCACACGCGCGTGCAGATAAGCGAGATGCGGATAAACGAGGAACTGCAGCACCCCGAAAAACAGCAGCCATGCCGACAGGCCGCGCTCGATCATGAGCGCCTGGAGCACCAGGAGCGAAAAGGCGAACGCGAAAACCCGCGGCGCGTAATTGACCTGCGCTAAACGGTGTGCCGGCCGCAAAGCAAGCATGGACGCCCTCCCAGACGCTCCTTCAGTCCGACAGCTTATCACCCCGGGCCAAGCTGGACGGTATTCCCGGCTCGCGATGCAACGGGTAAACCCCTACGGGGAATGTCGGGTCTTCCATCAAATCAGAAGGTGCTTATTTGACCCGTCGGTACCGACGAGCGTAGATTTTCCTGTCGCTTCGGTTCTAGAGGTGTCATGGACAAGAACGTTGTCTTTCTGGCTGATGGAACGTGGAATAGTCCTGACCAGGACGAGGACTCGGACGGCTCCCCCGATTACACGAACGTCTACAAGTTGTTCCTGACGCTGGCCGGAACCGACCCGGCCGGGTCACTGAGATTGCAGCGCGAGCAGGAGAAGGAGCAGCGCGGCGACGGTATCGTGCAGATTGCCAAATACATTCACGGCGTCGGCGATTCGAGCAACGCAATCACACGGATCGTAGGCGGCGTGTTCGGAGCGGGAATCATCTCGCGGGTGGTGCGCGGGTATACGTTCATTTCCCGCAACTACGAACCCGGGGCGCACATTTGCATAGTGGGTTTCAGTCGCGGCGCGTACACGGCCCGGGCTCTTGCCGGTCTCATCGTGTCGCAGGGACTTTTGGGTCGGCATATCACCCGGGACAAAGAGCTCGCCTATCGCTGCGGCAAGGAGGCGTGGTACCGCTATCGCGCGGCCGGCAAGACCAAACCGAACTTTTTCGCGCGCGCGGCGGAAGCCTTGGCGAACCCCCGGGAATTGTTTACACGCGACATTCTCAAGAACTCCGATCTGATGCCGATCGATCGCATCGCCTCCGTTGGAGTCTGGGACACGGTTGGTTCCATGGGGATCCCTGATTACAAGAAGAATGCCCGCCTCGATGAATTCAAGTTTGCCAATACCCAGCTCAGCACCAAGGTGGCCGGGGGGTTTCATGCGGTCGCTCTGGATGAGCAGCGCGTCGATTTCACGCCGACGCTTTGGGATACCGCTCCGAACGTGACACAGGTGCTCTTTCCAGGCGCGCACGCGGACGTGGGCGGCGGCTATCCAAATGACCCCGCGGAAAGCGGGCTGTCGAATGTGCCTCTACGGTGGATGATCGAAATGCTCAAGAAGACCGGCGTGCGATTCGAGCAAGACGAAGTAAAGGCCTTCGTGCCAAATGCCGCAGCCACCGCGCACAAGCCATGGGCCCATAGTCCATGGCAAATACTCCCCAAGAGAAACAGGGCGTTCCCAAAGGGATTGATCGAGCATCCATCGATTCTCGAACGCATGTCGGCGGCGAGCGTGATCGCAGAACCGGGGGAAGCTCCCGTTCCGTACCGGCCGAGCAATCGACCGTAAATTCCCGTCTAGGATTGAAACTCCGACCGTACTGCCACCACTGAGAGGGCCAATCATGGCGACTCCTCGTCGAACGAGATTCGCGGCTTTCGCAATGATCGCGATAGCGTCTCTTTACCCGTCTCTTGCAGGAGCACAAAAGTGTGACGGGAGGGGCGTCGTAGCTTCAACGACCGATGCGTACGAGAACGTTCCACAATTCGTCACGGGTCGAGGTTGGCAAGGGAAACGCATCGCATCCTTGCGTCAGGCAACCCAGGTGTATATATGCAGCGAACAGAACGCGGATTTTGGACTTTCGACGAAAGTATGGTTGCACGTTGCGTTCAGACAGATGAGGAACGGGAAAGAGGAATGGGTATATGGCTGGGTATTGGGCGAAACGGTTACTTCGGTGCCGCGTGGGCGTTCGTCACAGGCCGATCATGGTTATTCCATCATGAAAGTTGCGCTGGCTGACCAACCCGCCGCGCCGAGTACGCGCGCCGAGAATTCGTGGAGCCTTGGCAGCCCGCCTTCTGCGCCACCGGCAGTCGGCGCCGGCTCGCCCACCCAAGGACAAACCCCCACGACCATCGGCGATCTGGCGGTGTTGTACCGTCCACTCTTTATCGCGATGTTGCTCGGGATGATAGCGAAGACCGCGGTGGACTGGCTCGACACACGACGCAGGGGCACGTTGATCGAACACCTCCGCAACGGTTCCATAGCCGTCCTGGTCTCCCCTATCGTGTTTCTTGGCTTCCTGCAGGCAGGCGAGTTCAACGCGTCGACGCAGGCATTTGCCGTGTTGTGCCTTCTGGCATTCCAGAACGGATTTTTCTGGCAAACGGTCCTGAAGCGCAATGTGTGATTCCGAGACCATGGTTCATGACGGTCAGGGGGATCACCACGGCGCGGCCTGGTAGGGCGTGCAGGAGTCGAACCTGCGACCAACGGATTAAAAGTCCGCTGCTCTACCAACTGAGCTAACGCCCCGGAAAGGAGCGCGATTCTAGTATGTCGCGCGAGCGAGCGTCAATGTAAATGCAGCCTCATCCGGCGATCCAGCGCTCACGCTTGCCGCATCAGCCGCCAGTACTGGATCTTCATCGTCAGCGCGGCGCCGGCGACGATGGCGAAGAACGCGAGGAAGGAGCCGAGCGCGAGCGTGGAAAGGCCCGATATTCCCTGGCCGATGGTGCAGCCGAGCGCGAGCACGCCGCCGAAGCCCATCAGCGCGCCTCCGACCATGTGATTGATCAGGTCCTCGGCGTCGCGAAAGCTCTCCAGCCGGAACGTCCGGCTCGCAAGCGACCAGGCGAGCGAGCCCGCGACCATCCCGAGAACCGAAGCGGTGCCGAAGGTCATCACGCGGCTCTTGTCGCTCCACAGCATCAGAAGCTCGAGGAAGTAGGCCTGCGGCGCAACGAAGGAGAGCGACTCCATGCGGCCGGAGTTGGTGGCGAGGAATTTCTCTTCGAGCGTTGCCGGGTCCTCGGCGAGATGCCCGACGTGGCCGGAGAGATACCAGCCTCCGACGACGACGAGGCCGACGACCACTCCTCCCAGGACGTTGTCGAAAGTCCGGAACTCGCGCGCCCTGAAAACGAACGCGGCGAGGCCCAGCGAGATCGCGAGACCGAGCGCGGCGAGCACGATCCGCTTGTCGAATCCGAGCGGACCCGCGATCAGCGACGGAAGATCCTGGCTCCCGGCAAGCGTCGCGCCCACGGAATCGAGCGCCGCCACGCGGAACACGCCGAGGATGCCTTTGAGCGTCATGTACGCGGTGAGCGCCAGCACGATCGCGACGACGAGCGACTTGAGATTGCCGGTGCCGATCCGGATCAGCGTTCTCGATCCGCAGCCCGAGCCGAGCGTCATGCCGATCCCGAAGAGCAGGCCGCCCAGGATGTAGGAGAGCCAGGTGAACCGGGGCGCGGTATAGATCGTCTTGGAGAGATCGACCAGGCCCGCGAGCTGCAGGGCGCTTGCGCCCGCGGTCGCCACGGCGATGGCGAGCAGCCACATGCGCATGCGGTTCCAGTCGCCCATGTTGACCACGTCCGAAACCGCGCCCATGGTGCAGAAGTGCGTCTTGTTGCCCACGGCGCCGAAGATGAAAGTGAGGGCAAAGGCCCCCCAGACCACCGCCGAGGCGAGCGCTGCCGGATTGGATTCGGTCAAGAGACCTCGGCAAGCCCCGCCGGAACCCGACTTATTTCTTCTGCGCGAGGCGCTGCTTGGCCTGCTCGGCTGCCGAGCTCGAAGGATACTTCTTCACGAGCGCGCGCAGCGTCTCGCGGGCCGCCGGGCTCTCTCCGAGCTCGGCCTGGGAGCTGGCGATGTTGAGCAGCGCGTCGGGCGCCTTCGAGTTGTCGGGCCAGAGCTTGACCACTTTCTGCTGGGCGGCGATGGCGGACTTGTAGTCGCGCATCGCGTAGTAGGCGTTGCCGATCCAGTACTGCGCCGAGGGCAGGAGGTCGCTGCTCGAGAAATTGGTCATGAAGTTCTGGAAGCTGGTGATGGCGAGCTGGTAGTTGCCGAGCTTGAACTGGTTGAGCGCCAACTCGTAGGCCTGCTTCTCGGCGGCCGCGCTGCGCTCGCCCTGGCTCAGCTTGTCCTGCAGCTGCGTCTGCGTCTGCTCGAGCTTTCTCAAGCGGTTGTCCAGGTCGACGTAGAGGTCCTTCTGGCGCCGCTCGAGCGTCTCGGTCTGGTTCGAGAGCACCTCGATCGACCCGCGCAGCTTTGCGACGTCCTGCTT
>Ga0137403_10003413_pt1 | contig 19089 bp, 17 predicted proteins | sample CZOMad2_1_16fung_FD_122057 | JGI IMG/M metagenome (GOLD analysis project Ga0137403, IMG submission 122057) | Vadose zone soil fungal communities from Angelo Coast Range Reserve, California, USA - CZOMad2_1_16fungal (Hybrid Assembly) | ecosystem: Environmental > Terrestrial > Soil > Vadose zone...
TCGGCACGCCGCGACTGATCCAGTTCTCGTTGCGGTACGCGTTCTAAGAATTTCCTATATCAACTTTTTCCAAAAGCGCCCTGTCACGCAGGGCGCTTTTGCTTTTTGCATGTAAAATTCTTCGGAGGCAAACGAAATGAGCACTGACAGCAGAGTTCGTCTGTTAGCAAGGGATCAGGTCGCGCCGGAGATTGGCGCTGTCTATGAGGCGCTGCTTGCCGCTCGCGGCGTCGTACCCAATATGTTTAGAGTGCTTGCGCACGCGCCTGCGATTACACCTGCAGTCGCAGGCTTTCTCAAACCGCTCCTGGCCGATGGCGCACTCCAAGGCTGGTACAAGGAATTGGTGGCGGTCCGTGTTTCGCAACGAAATGCTTGCGAGTATGCCATTCGAGCGCACAGTATTTCCGCGCGTCAGAAAGGCGCAACGGAAGAGCAAATCGCGGGTGTCACTGATTTCGAGAGCGGGCCTTATTCTCCAAAAGAAAAGATCGGATTCCGCCTCGCCGACAAGTTGCACTTGGGCGGCTCAGCCGTGGACGACAGTTTCTTTGCCGAACTGAGCACGGTGTTTTTGGAGCCGGAACTCGTCGAACTGTTTTTGACCGCCGCCGCATTCGAAATGTTTCCGCGCTTCATTGATGGCCTCCGCATTCCCGTCACTCCGCCTCCCGCCGCGAAATGATAGACTGCTGCCCATGGGAACCCGGCGAATCGCAACGCGCGTTTCACAGCTGAATGGCGAAGGCGCCCTCGCCGTCTTCTCGCGCGCAAAGGAATTGGAAAAGCAGGGCCATTCCATTATTCACTTGGAGCTTGGCGAGCCCGATTTTCACCCCGCGCCGCCCGTTGTAGATGCGATGCGCAGCGCCGTCGCCGGCGGACGCGATCGTTATTGCGCCACGCGCGGCATTCCGGCCTTGCGCGAGGAAATTGCCGCTTATCTCAAACGCACGCGCCGCATTGACGTCAGGCCAGAGGAAGTTCTCGTTGCGCCCGGCTGCAAGATGGCGCTCTCGCTAGCCATGATGGCGTTGATCGAGCCGGGCGACGAAGTGCTTTATCCCGACCCTGGGTTTCCCATTTATCCCTCGTTCACGCGAGGGCTCGGCGCAAAGGCGATTCCATTCGCCCTGTCCGAGAAAAACAAGTTTCAGCCGGACTTGAACGAAATTGCCTCAAAAATTACGCCCAAAACCAGCGTTTTGATTTTCAATTCTCCGAACAACCCGACGGGCACGGTATTTGACGAACGGGCCCTGCGTGGCCTCGCGGATCTCTCGCAAAAACACGATCTGTGGCTGCTCAGCGACGAAATTTATGCGCGTATCCTTTTTGGCGGTGAATATCTTTCGCCATGGGCTTTGCCTGGAATGGCGGAGCGCACAGTCATCATTGATGGGTTCTCCAAAAGTTTCGCAATGACGGGCTGGCGTCTCGGTTACGGCGTTGCGCCAAAACATGTAATCGAAGCGATGGATATGCTCGTGCTCAACACGTTCACCTGCGCCGCAGAATTTACCCAGGTCGCCGCAATCGAAGCCCTGCGTGATTCCACCAACGCTGTCGACGCCATGACCGCCGAATATCGAAAGCGTCGCGATCTGTTCGTCTCCAGCCTAAACAAAATTCCCGGCTTTCGCTGCCAATCTCCCGACGGCGCTTTTTATGCCTGGGTCAATGTCGAAGATACCGGAACGAGCGCGGAGGAGATCCAGAAAATCCTGCTGGAAGAAGCAGGCGTCGCCGCGATTGCCGGAGCGGCATTTGGCGCGGAAGGCAAGAATTTCCTCCGGTTCTCGCTCGTCAGCGCCCGGAATCTTCTCGAAGAAGCATTGGAAAGAATACAGCGCGTTTCCTTGAAATGGCGCGTCGCAGTCGCCAAGTAACAGACTTTTGTATCGAACAAAAAGCACATTCTTTGCCGGGGGTTCGAATGAAGCGATGCGTATTAACTACAATCTTTGCCGGGTTGGCGCTTGGTGCGGCAACGACTGTTTCTGCTCAGACTAGCCCCTTCCCATCCGCGGACTTCCCGGCTATCTACGATCGCCTCTCGCAGAAAATCGAGCGCATTCCCATCTATGACAATCATTCGCACCCGGGTTTTGCCGACGATTCCGATGTCGACGCGATGGCCTCGCCGCCCGACGAGAGCAGCGTGCTCCGCCTGCGCGACGACAATCCTGAATTCATCACCGCGGCGAAAGCGATGTTTGGCTATCCCTACGACGATTTCAAGCCCGAGCACGCCAAGTGGCTCGCCGACAAGAAAAAAGCCGCCGAAGCAAAAGGCGATTCCGCCTACTTCGACGGCATTCTCGACAAATTGAATTTCGACATCTGCCTCGCCAATCGCGCCTTCATGGCTCCGTACCTCGATCCGAAGCGCTTTCACTGGGTTTTTTTTGGGGATTCCTTTTTCTATCCCTTCGATAACCGCGACCAAAAAGCGAGCACGCCAGACATGGGCGTATACGTCCCGCTGCAGGAAAAAATGCTCATTCGCTACAAGAAGCAGATGAACATGGCGGGCCTCCCCGCGGTTCTCACGGACTATGAAGACTTCGTGCGGCGAACCATGGAGGATAATCAGAAGCGCGGCGGCGTTGCCGTCAAGTTCGAAGCCGCCTATTTCCGGTCGCTATACTTCAGCGATCCGCCGCGCGAAAAGGCTGCCGCGATCTACGCGAAATACAAAGACGGTGGCATCCCAACCGCCGACGAGTATCGCCTCTTTCAGGACTATATTTTCCGCGTCATGGTCGTTCAAGCGGGAAAGCTCAAGTTGCCGATGCATTTTCACACCGCGGTCGGCATCGGCGATTATTTCAGCCTGCGCCAGGGCAACGTACTCAATCTCGAAAATGTGCTCCGCGATCCGCGCTATAAGGACACCACGTTCGTGCTCGTTCACGGCGGTTGGCCGTACGAGAGAGAAGCGGCTCTCCTCACGGCCGTCAAGAATGTTTATCTGGATACTTCGTTCCAATCGGAAATGTTGTATCCGTCGCAGTTCAAGATTGTCTTGAAGCAATTGCTCACGATCTATCCGGACAAGATGATGTTCGGCTCCGATGCCTTTCCGTTCAACGACGCACTCGGCGCCGAAGAGAGTTTCTGGCTTGCGGCCCGGACGACGCGGTCGTCTTTGTCGGCCGCGCTCGCGGAACTTGTCGCCGAAGGAGCCATGAGCGAGGACAAAGCAATGGAACTCGCACGGCTCTATCTGCACGACACCGCTGCGAAACTTTACGGAGACAAGAAATGACCAGCCCAGCCCAAGCAAAGTACATTCCCTGGAATACCGTCGCGCGTGAAACGCTCAACCCGCTCATCGATCGCGAAATGCTCACCGGCCAGAACCTGATGCTCGCCCGTGTAATCATGAAAAAAGGCGCGCATGTTCCGCTCCATCACCATCACAATGAACAAGTTACGTACATTCTGGAAGGCGCGCTCAAGTTTGCCATCGATGGCAAGGAGATCGTCGTCAAAGCCGGAGAAGTGCTCTGCATCCCGTCCAACATGCCACACGAGGCCTGGGCCCTTGAAGACACCATTGACCTGGATGTGTTCAATCCTCCCCGCGAAGATTGGCTGAACAAAACCGACGACTACTTGCGGCACGGTCGCTAGCCGCGCGCCGCTTCCCCCATAGGTACGTTTCCGGAATCTGCCTGCATCGTGCTGTTTTGCCTGCTACTCGCAAGAAATAGCATGGACAAACCCGCCGCTGGTTGTTTACCGTAAACGGGTGGCCAATTTCTGGCGCGCGGCCAACACCTGCCAACACCTGAAGGATTACGAATATGAGACGGTTCGCCCTGGCTGTACTCACCATTCTTTGCTGCGCCGGTCTTGCTCCCGCGCAAAGCGGTACGCTGAATTTGTATACTTCGGACGCGGACACCTTGCGTCCGCTTGCCGCCGCGAAGGGCGACCTGCGTCTCTTTGCGAACGGCGCCACCGACACCGTTGCGGTCGCGTTAGTTCCCATCGATCTCAATCCCCAGCCAGCTGCGCCTGCGCCGACTCCCGCTCCGATTCCGCCGTTCGGGCATTACGAGGGCTATCGATTTCAATTGGGTGTGGGTTACAGCTACTTCCGCTTCCGGTCAGCGCCTTTCAATTCAAACATGAGCGGACTTCAGACTTCTCTGTCGTACTTCCTGAACGACTGGTTCGCGGTGGAAGGTAATACCGTCGCCGCGTTTGGCTCCAGCGTATTCGGCAGCGATCGCTCAAAGGCCCTTCTCTTCACAGGCGGAGCAAGAATCGCCTGGCGGGACAGCAGGCGCCGGTTCGAGCCTTGGATGCACGGACTCATTGGCGGCCTGCACATGCTTCCGCAGACCGCAGTTGGTGGCAAAACTGGTTTTGCGGTTCAGGCTGGCGGCGGTGTCGACTACCGTCTGAGCGGCAGGGCATCTGCGCGCTTCGGCGGCGACTATATCCGCTCGCAGCTTTATTCCACGTCACAAAATAATTTTCAGATTGGCGGCGGACTCGTCATCAACTTCTAGCTCGCTGCGTCCGAACGGCGCATGGCTTGAACCGTTACCGCTCGGTCGTTCCGAAAAAAGTGCCGCGCCCGTTTCGTAAATCTCGCCCATAAGAAAGCACAACCGCAACGCTTCCGAGTACGCGCAATTTTACCTGTACCCCTGTGTCCACCAGCCACCTCGGGTCGCCGAACGCCGCGGTATCGTCCGTAATTTTGCCCATATCGACAAACGGCCCGGCCAGCACGCGAAAGAATCCTCCGTTGTACAACTGCCGGTCGTAGTCGGAATTGATCAGCACGTATCGGCGCCCGAGAGGCGCGCGTCCTTTTCGTCCGTCCGTCGTCGCGCTATGGCCGCGTAGCCATAGTTCCGAATCGCGATCTAGTCCCAGCTCGAACAGTTGGTCGAGCGGCACTCTTCCAAACAAGTTCGAACCACGAACGTTTGAATGGAAGGCGTCAGCCTCGCCTTTTGCATGCGGTAGCCAGTCCGCGCGAATTGAGCCTCCCGTCGACCCAAATGGCCCAAGATTATCCTTGAATCCGCGTCCGAAGCGGGACTCGAGCGAGCCTGTCACGGTAAAACGGCGCTCCGGCACCCTCCAAATCGCACGCTTCACGCCGGCCCATGCTTCCAGCGATGTGCTGCTGATGAAAAAAGGTGAACCGCCGACGCTCGCTGTCACGTCGCCATTCCTGAAGCTTCGGCCGATCACGCCCGACCCCGCCGTCCAACTCCAATTTCCATTCACAACAGAGCGCAATTCAATCCCTGCTTCGATGCGCCGCAGATTCAAATCAGTAATTGGCGCCGCTGAACCAGAAAATGTCTGTGACAGATTCCAATTCTCGTCCCGCCCGTCCACAAAAATCTCGACCACGCGGTCCGCCTCGTGGCCGATTGGAACGGTCAAGGAAGCGTGGGCACGGCGCTTCTGCGAGTCCCAACGAACCATCGATGCAAAATTAACCGCGCGATGGCCGATGTTGTACCACTCTGGGTACACGGTTTGGTAAGGCACCCCACTCAACAGGGAAATCGCGCCGGTCCAGCGCGAATATTCCCATCCACCCCGTTCGTTCAAGTGAAGCACCGCTTCGTACTCTGATTCTCCTACCGGCTTCAGTTCCAGTCGAACTTGAGGGAACACGCCCAAATTCGCAAGTCGCGCCTCGGTCGTGCGAAACGCTCCGAGCTCCAACACTTGCGGTGCGTTAAACGCCAGCGCGCGAGAAATCAATTCATCTTTCAGTTGCGGTTTTGGAGAAAGCGTCACGCGGGCGAGCCGCGGTTTTTCTTCGTTGTTCCAGTACTTCAATGCTGCTTCCAAATTTCCTTCTAGCAGGTAAATCGTCCCGAGAAAGTCGAGCGTATATTGATCCTTCGGTTGGGTCCGCAGCGCCGCGCGCAAATCCGATTTAGCAGCCGGAAAATCTTTTAGCCGGTATTCTGCGCCGGCGCGCTCCACCAGAAATCGCGTATCCTGCGGAGTCTTTTCTATTCCAGAAGTGAAGGCCTCCCGCGCCTCTTGCCATCGGTTCAACCGCATTAACGCCATCCCGCGCAGGTAGAGAAATTCAGTCGGCTGTCCGGACTGCTCGCTGGTGAGCCGGACGACCTCGTCCCATTTTTGGTCGGCATAAAGTTTTTCCGCAGTCTGCAGCTGGAGGCGTTTGGCGGGAGCCTGCTGCGCGCGGGCTACCGGCGCGCTCAAGTCCCAAAACGCTACAAAAAAACACGTGGCAATAAATTTGTTCACGCGACAGGCTTCGGGACGGCCAGCAGGGTCCAATCGTTGGTTCGCTGCCATTCTTTTTCAAATTCCGCTCGCTCGACGCGGAACAATTTCCCTCGCTCCGGATCGTTCAGAAGTACGGCTTCATGCTCCCGCTCGATTCCAACAACTACCACGTAATGCAGCGAACTCTTTCCGCCGGGTTGGATGCTGGCTATCAGCGGACGCCCTTTTTCGATATGCGTTCTCAGGTCGTTCCACTCGCCGCGAAAAACAAAAGGAGAAAAGCCCGATTCGCGCAGGTACTCCTCCATCGCGGAGGCACGGATTCCGTGAGCTTCCTTCGAATACAATTCTCGTTGAATCTTCTCCGCGTCGATACGTTCAGCCGGAAGCGCCGCGCCTTTCTGACTCCAATACTGCAGAATCATGGCGAGAGCTGCCGAGCCACAGCCTTCCTTTTCCTGGTGGACGTATGGCACGTCGAGCCAGACGCTACTGCCGGCCCCAGTTGCGAGAACGGGGACCAGCAGCATGCCCAGGATCAGCCGCGTGTGCACATTCATCTTTCTTTGGCGATCGGCGTCAGCGGACTGCGACGATGATTAATACCAGGGCGGCGATGCATAGGAGGACGATCAGCAGATCGCGGTCGGTGAAATTTCCCGCCGCGATGTCCTTTTGCACTGCTCGAGACTGTGCTGCCAGGCGAGCCGCTTCTTCGTCGCTCAACTGGCTAACGGCCCGATTCACTTTTGTGAAGTCAGCGCCCGATGATTTCAGAGCTTTTTGGCCCTGCTCCGTGGAGAGCAGCTCGCGGATTGCAGTTTCGTTCGACTGGCGGTCCGTGGAAGCCTTTTGAACGTCATTGCGTAGTTCTTGCGGGGAAACCGCGTGTTCTTTTTCTTGCCCCAAAACAGATTGCGAAACCCCTATGGTCAAACCGGTAACCAACAGCAGCCCCAGGCACATACGGGTGCGAACCTTCATCGTTTCCTCCAATTTTGTCTGGGCTCTAAAAGTTTACGGAAAGTCGCGCGCGTAGACAAGCGCGGAAAGCCAGGCGCGCCAAAAATTAAATTATTATTTCGCTGGAAACGATTCGTACTTGGACGTATCCACCTGTTGCCATTCGCCGTGCAAAATTCCGTCGCGAATTTGCGTGGCAGTTTTCTTTTTCATCGTCTGCTCGTATGCGTAGAACGCTTCCTTCATGCAAACATCGCAAACCGCGGCATGCTTGCCGACGTAGCAATCCAGCAGGCTTTCGTGTCCGAAGCCGCGATCGCAATGGCAAAAGCACGGCTGCTGGTAGAGTACCCGTTTCACTTTCGCCGCCAGCGCGTAGGCGTTTTGCACGATCGGATTGTTGAATGAAGCTGGGTCCATGGTCTGCGGCAAAGCGCCCTGCGGCACCTGTGCGTGGTAGGCCGGTGTCGGCTCGTTGCCTTGCGCGGCGCGTGACTCCGCCCCGCGTGGCACAGCGAGCAGCGCCGCCCCGGCAACGGCAATCGCGCCAACCACCATCACAATTTTACGTGAAGGATTCATTTTCTCCCCCATGCTCTGTGCATTGCTAAAGCCAGGTCGAAGTTATTTCCCTGAAGATGCCGTAAACGAATCGTCGGTCCGGCCCCGCCGTCGCACGTCGATTCCCAGCCGCTTGATCTTCTGATTCAGAGTCGAAAGCGGAATCATGAATCGTTCGGCGGCCTCGGTCTGATTCCAATTCGTCCGCTCCAGCATATCTACGATAATACGCCGTTCAATCTCGTCCATGATTTGGAAAAGGGAAGGGTGCGAATTATCGGCCGATGCGCGCGCGCCAGCCTCTCCCGGCAGCGGCGGCATAAATTCCGAGAGTTGCAGCCGCACGCCGCGCACGATCTCCTTGCTCCGAATGCTCTCGGGCAATAAGTCCACGTCCACGCGTTCGGACGTCGAAAGCACGACCGCGCGCTCCACGACATTTTCCAATTCGCGCACGTTGCCCGGCCAGTCGTAATCCATTAGCAATTTCATCGCGCCCGGCGTAAATGTCCGCATCGGCTTCGTATTTTCCTGGCAATAGCGCTCCATGAAGTGCGTCAGCAGCATTGGCACGTCTTCGCGCCGGTCGCGCAGGGGCGGCAATTGCAGGTGAATCACGTTCAAGCGGTGATACAAATCCTCGCGGAATCGCCCTTCGCGCACCAGCGTTAGCAGCTCGATATTCGACGCCGCGACAATTCGTACATCCACCTTCAACTGCTCCGTGCCGCCCAGCCGCATGAATTCGCGTTCCTGAATCACGCGCAACAGCTTCGCCTGCGTTTCGGGGCTGATCGTCGCAATCTCGTCGAAGAAAATCGTTCCCTGATCCGCAACTTCGAACAATCCTTTTTTCGACGCTACCGCGCTCGTGAACGCACCCTTAACGTGCCCGAAAAGTTGCGACTCCAGCAAATCCACCGGAATCGAGCCAGTGTTCACGGGCACAAAAGCTTTGTCCGCTCGCGGCGAAGCCGAGTGAATGGCTTTGGCAATCAGCTCCTTGCCCGTGCCGCTCTCTCCGCTGATTAGCACTGTTGAGCGCGACGCCGCCACCTGCGCCACCAGATCCAGCAACGTCTGCATTTTTTCGCTTTTGCCGATGATGTTTGGAAAATTGAAGCGCTGCTTCAACGCGCGCTTCAGTTGTACGTTTTCTTCCCGCAGCTTGCGCGATTCGACGGCCTGCGCCACCTGCGCCAGCAACTCGTCGTTCGACCACGGCTTGGTGATGTAATCCATCGCGCCGCTCTTGAATGCGGCACGCGCCATATCGATCGAGCCGTACGCGGTGATCAGCACGATCGGCAAATGCGGATCGCGCAACCGGATTTCACGGAGAAGGTCAATTCCGTTGCGGTCAGGCAGGCTCACATCGAGCAGAAGGAGATCATATGGCCGCTCTTCCAGCTTTCCGAGTCCGGATTCGCCCGTTTCCGCGCTGGAAACGCCGTATCCCTCGCTCGTTAGCAGCAGCTCCAGCCCTTCCCGAATTTCCGATTCATCATCAACTACAAGAATTGAGCCCTTAGACATGCACTGGCTTCCTGACTGCCGGGAATTCGACGTGGAAAGAAGTTCCTTTGCCCGGTGTTGAGCGAACGTCGATTTTTCCCGCGTGTTCCTTGATGATCCCGTAGCTTACCGAAAGTCCCAGGCCCGTCCCGCGCCCGGTCGCTTTCGTTGTGAAGAACGGATCAAAAATCTTGTGTATGTGCTCGCGCGGAATCCCCGCGCCCGTATCCACAATTTCAATCTCGACGCTGCCGTTATGCGCCGCCGTCTTCACTTCAAGCATCCCGCCGCTCGGCATCGCGTCCCGCGCGTTCAAAAAGAGGTTCAAAAACACCTGCTGCAGCTTGTTTGCCGATCCCCGTACCGAAGGCAGCGCATCGCCAAGATTCTTCACCACCTGAATTTGCGACGTCTTTAATGGATGCGCCACCAGCGAAAGCGTCTCTTCCACGACTCTGTTCACATCGATATTCGCCAACTCCGCGGCGCCGGTCCGCGAGAAATTCAGCAGGTTGTTCACGATTTCGCTCGCGCGGAACGTCTGCTTCACGATTTTTTCAATAATCGAATGCCGCGGATCGTCTTCCGGCATCTGCTTCGCCAGCATCTGAATGTAATTGGAAATCACGGCCAGCGGAGTGTTCACCTCGTGCGCCACTCCCGCCGCCAGCAAGCCGAGCGACGTCAGTTTCTCCGTCTGCGACATCTGCTCTTCCATCCGCTCGCGCTGCGTCACGTCGTCGAACAACAGCAGCCGTCCGATCCGATCGCCGGACTTGCTCACCAGCGGCGTAATCGAAACGTTCATCGTCAGCAACTTGCCCTGATGTTGCAGCCGCTGCTTGTAAATGCCCGTAACCTGTTCTTCGCCGCTGCGCGCAATAATTTCCGCGGCCAGCTCCGCCGGAAGCAGCGAATCCAGCTTGCGGCCTACCGCTTCCGCTCGTGTTACGCCAAAAAGCTGCTCCATCCGCGTGTTCCAGCTTTCCACGATTCCCGAAAGGTCCACCGCCAGTACGCCGATGTTCAGCGATTCCACGATGTTTTCGCTGAAATCCTTCAACCGCGCGATCTCCAGCGCCTTCTGCTCCAGCGAGCTGTAAAGTTTTGCATTGTCGAGCGCTACCGCAACGTATCCGCCGATCGTCGTGACCAGTTCAACGTCGTCGCTCGAGAGAAAATCTCCGTCCACTGTCTTGCCAAGTCCGAGCACCGCCACGGTCTGCTCGCGAATCCGGCACGGAACGAAATAATTCAGATCGAGCTGCTCCAGCGTTCGCTTCGCCGAATCGGGCACGTTTGCCGTTCTGGGAGACTCAAAGAAAATCGCGCCCGACGCGAACTCCGGCCGGTCTGGCGCGATAAAGCTCAGATCCAGCGGCCCGCTCGTGCGCAGCCCCATCGAACGCGCCAGGCGCAATTGTTCCGGCTGTTCGGTGTCTTCCACAAAAACAGCAATCCGATCCACAAGCAGCGTCTGCGAAACGCGGTCCAGCACCGAGCTGAGCATCGGGTCCAGCCGCACTTCATTCGTCAACGCGCTGCCGAACTCAATCAGCGTCCGTCGGTAATCCAACCGGTCGCGGTAGAAGAATCGGTCAAGCCGCCCTTGGAACCACTGCCGGAACGGCTCAAAAATCGAGGCTGCGATAACAATCGCAAGTACGCCGCCCCATTTGCCGTTCGCCTGTGTGTGGAACACCAGGCCAATCAATCCGATCAACGCGAAGAAAACCACCAGCACGCCCGCCGTCGCCGCCGTATACGCCAAGCCGCGCTTGAAGATGATGTCCACGTCCATCAAGCGGTAGCGGATAATCGCGTAGCCGAAACAAAGCGGAATCAGCACCAGACTCAGGACGGAAAATTTCATCCAGACTGCGGGGTTCTTGCCCAGAATGAAGGGCAGGATATAGAGCAGCGTGCACGGCACGCTTCCTACCAGCGTTCCGCCGGTCAACCACTTTAGTTGCTGGCGCAGAACTCCCGGCGCCGTTTTCCGATACGTCAGATAAAAAATTGCGCCGGCAACGACATTGAGCAATCCAAAATAGCCCAGCTCCAGCTGTGCCAGAGCTTCCCTCGATCCTCCCCACGGAATGAATCCAAGGAAGCGATTTGCCACCGCGATGTGTATCGCCCCTAAAATCAACGCGGGCACATACGCGAGTTTTGTCAGCAAACTATGCGACCCTTGCCCACGATCTGGAAAAACCAGCGCGAAGTGCAAAAGCAGCGCGGGCGCCAGCAGGGTTGCCGCTATATTCGCGCAATATACTTCGTAGTCGAACGGATCCAGTTTTCCGCTGTAGTGGAACGAGCAGAAAATAAACGACACCAGGCAAAAAACATAAAAATGAATTGCACGCGGTGCGTTCCACCGCTTCCAAAGAATGAAGAATCCAATGAATAGATACAGCAACCCGGCAAAGCGCAGATAATTCTCAATTGATTCGGGTTTTTCGGCGGGCGCCGTCACCAGCGGCGTTTCAAATTCTTCTCCATTGCGCGATAGCTTGTACCTTACTTGCGTCCAAAGTCCCGCGCGCCATAGTTTCTTGGTCACCTGCAACGCGCTGGCAACCGGAGTCGCGTTGATTTCGACTAGTTGATCTCCAACGCGGACGCCAGCTTTTTGACCGGGAGAATTAGCGCTTACCTGTAACGCTTCGACGCCACGTGTGGTATCCCGCCACGATATTCCGTCATCCGGCGATTCAAACCGGGCCCGCTGGTCGAAATTGAGCAAAGCAAAGACAATCGCGGCCATCGTCGCGATTGCCAGCACAACGGCACCCACCCTTGTCCCGACGGCAACAAGGACTGACCCAACGCTGGCACGGAGGCTCTGCTTCATCTGGCGGCTCTATCGGGCTACACCCCGAGTTATAAAATCTGGGTGCAACTGCGATTCCAATCTTTGGTATCTTCCTCTTCGTCTAAACGACTTATTATCTAGCGTTTACAGAAGTGGAAGGACGGGTGTCCCGCGGAACTCCACTTTCTGGTATAGCGTCTACAGCTTTCCAAACCCTTTCTGCTCTAAAACTGGACGCTCAAGCCGCCCCGGACAGTCCGAAACGCAGGCACCAGTATCGCTTGGCCATCCCGGGTAGTCATCGGAACATACCCTTGCGCCATCAAATTGTCGCAGTCGGCGATCGCTTCCCACCGTCCCAGCCCGAACCGAGGCAGCCTCTGCCGAATCGAGAAATGTAGAAAAGGATCCATCTGATACAGCGTCTCGCCGAAATTATCCAGCCGCGATAGTGCCGGCCCGTTAACCCACTTGTAGCCCGCCGTCACTTTTGTGTGTGAACGTTGCGAAGTCCAGCTCACATTGGTTCCAATCGAATTTCGAGAAACGCTCCGCAGTGACTCCCGCAAGGCCCCGCCCACCTCGTCCGACGGCGCCAGTACCCCGCCGAGCGCATACACGGTTGTCCACTCCAGGTCATCCGTCAGTTTTTCGCGCAGCGCTATCCGTCCGCCCCAGCTGCTTGCGGATCCGCCGTCGTAAGCAAATCCATTCGAAAAGGAATCCTGAAAATAATCTGCGATGGGAAGGTCTCGACCCTGCCCAAAAATCGCAATGTGGCGATTGTCGTCGTGAAATCCCGCAATCTGTAATTTCCCTTTTTCGCCCAATTTTCGTTCCGATGAAATTTCTTCGTGCCAACCGCCTTGCAAAACCGGTCGGCCATCATGCCACATCAACGCCGGGAAGGCGTCCAGTTCCCCCATCGCTTGGTTCAAGGCCGAGGCCAGGTCATTCGACTCGGCTTCCATCATGTTCGGTGAGCCCGGCTCCGACGCAAAAATCAAACCTGCTTTCCATACGTTCGTGATCCGCGCTTCCGCCGAAATTCTTGGCCGCAGCGCTGCAGCGCCGCTACCCAGGCCCACCAACATGTATTCCGCGCCATACCGGACCAGCACTCGATCCCCAAGTCCAACCGCGCCGCCTTGATCGAGTCTCACGCCGCGGAAAGTTAGCCCCGTGTCGCCCAATTTCGCTTCGCGCAGCACCAAAGCCGTGTGTGGCCCCGCGCCCAGCGTTCCCGTCGGCAGCCAAACTGTCGCAATCCCGCCCGCCGCGGAATCTTGATAACTCATCTGTCCGGCAACAAGTAAGTGGCTCGTACCGCCGAGCTTCTGATCGTACGCAAAGGATGTGCCCGGCGCCGACGCAATGTTCGAAACCGAACCTGGCCGCCGCGCTCCATCCGTGAATTCCAGCAACATCTTGGGAACGTTACTTCCCGATTCGCGCCGCCCATCGGACGTCAGAAGCACGCCATGCTCATCCCACTGCAACACCGGCCGCATGCCGGACGCCGAGCGCAACACCCATTTCCAATCGTCCGCATCGGCGGCCTTTGCCGTCGGCTGGCGCCTCAACTGATCGAGGCTTGCAAACATGGACTCCATCTCAATTCGCACCAGAGTCGTCAGGTTCGCATTGATACGCACATGTTGTTGGAGCGTCGGAAGAAACCCGGCAAGTGTCACCCGCACCGAATAGAGGCCCGGGACCAGCTTGTCGCTTCGGAAAACACCTTGCGTGTTGGTGAGAAAACTCAGTGAGGAGAATGTCGCTCCCGCCGCCTCGGGAACCAGCTCAACGCTGGCACCCATCTGCGGCGTACCACCTGCGTCGCGCACTACGCCAGTCACCTTGCCGGTAACAGACTTCCCCTGCGCCAGCGCCGCGCTCGCTCCCAGCGATGCGCACGCCGCCGTCAGGACCAGGGCCCCCAGGAATTGGAGTCGTCCCTGTTGCACGATGACTTACCTCCCCGGTGCTGTATTGGCCGCGGACTTTACAGGCGAAGCCGCGGGTACCTTTACCGTGAATTCTGCCGTTCGAGTGATCGTCTGATTCGTGATGGTATCCGTCGCGTTGATTTCCAACATGTATTTTCCGGGCGCAAGCGTCGCCAGCGGCAGCAACCGCTCGATCGTCACTTGGTCCCCCGCCTGCTTCATGTCAGCCGACGTCTCTTTGAACTGCATCACTTGCTGATCGCCCTTTTTTACCGTGTACTGGAATGCCGCTGAACTCTTGTGCGTGTTGTCGTCGGCCTTCAGGTTGTAAACCTGCATGTAAATTCCAAGTTTGTCCGACGTCGTAAAGTCTGCTTCCATGCGTGGCCGCACCTTCGAGGAGCCAAGCACGAACTGTCCCGCGCCGATCTGTTTTGCCGGCACGTGCTCAATCTGGTCAGCCAAAATCAGCGAACTCGAATCCAGCTTTGCATCTTCGTACTGATGAACCGCCAGCCGCGTATTCACCACGCCCACGTTCCCGCTCTGCACATCCTTGATCACCAGATCCAGCCGGTACAGTCCCGGCCGCAGCGGCACGGCCTTCTGATAAATCGATTGCAGCTTCACCGATTGCTGGAATAGCGAATCCGGAAAATCGCGGCTCACCGCGTCTTCAAATGTCTGCACCACGCGGCCCGTCAACGTGCTCACGCGCCCAAATACGTTCATCGTCGCCGAATGCACGCCGTCTTTCGACTGGAACGAAAGCTGGCTGTTCGGAATTTGCACCGTCACCGGTACAAGCACCGTGTCGTTCGTTACCTTCAGGAAATCCGTCCGCCAGGTAAAGTGCACTTGATCCCGCACCACGCGCGACGTCACCAGCGATTCCAAATCCTTGAACTTCACGGGTGGCGCCTGCTGCACCTTCGCATACAACTCCAGCCGGTTGAACTCGTTCATGCTCGCCGGTTGGCCGCCAAGGGTCGTTGGCATATTTGTTCCGTCTGACCGCGTGAATCGGTCCGCCTTCGATGCCATACCCATCGATTCCATCAAGCTCAAGCCCGCGCCCGGTACGTGCAGCAGCGCATCCTTCTCTGAAGGGTCCATCGTCAGGTGATACTCGCCCGACCCGCTTGGGTCCACGAACTCCAGTTCGACGTTATTTCCCATTCCCTCGAGATACCGATACCGCCACTTTTCCCACGGATACGTCGAGGTTGAGCCGCCGCCTTCTTCCATCGGACGATCATAAGTGCCGCCCGTCGGGTGCGAATCCACTTCGTCCGCCGGCCCCCAAATAATGTAAATGCGTCCCCGGTCTGTTCTCCATCCTGGAATTCCAGAAGCGTAGTGCTCGTTCGCGTACGCGATACGCCGATAATGCTCTTCCTTAAAATCGTTATCCGGCAAATCCGGATTGCCGCTGCGGCGCAGCCAGAATTGTTCGATGAATTGTTCCCGCTCTTCGTTCGTATCGAGTTGCAAAAACGCCGTCCGCTCGTCCGGCGAAATAATGTAAATCACGTCCTCGTTCAGCCATTCCTTGTATTGCTTGTCGAGCTCTTTCAGAGCGCGACCCATCTTCTTCTTCTGATCTTTAGTCAGCTTTTGCGGACCAGGCGCAGCCGTTGGGTCGTTGGCAGGCGCTTGCGCCTGCTGCGCCGACACTGGCGGCAGTGAAATGCAAATGGCAAAAACGCCTGAGACCAGCGTATGGATAACCTTGGACATGATAGGAGACACCTCTACTTCTAGGACTTGTGGATTCTACCCCTGGGCCATGAGCACGTCAAATGCGCAATCCCCTGCATTTTGTGACACTTGTCCCCCAGCAGGGGTTGGAATCCGGCGCTCGCGAATAGGTTGCCTGGCGCGCCCTTAACCTGTACTAACGGACAGGTTTTTACTGTTTTTGGTAGGTTATTTTTCTTCAACCAAACGAGGGAACCACACAAACGACGCTACTGAATCCGCTGATTTCCTTCCGACTCAACCAATAAATCAAAAATCGCCAGCACATGCCGCCGGTATTCGACCATTCTCGAAAAAATATCGCGCAACTGCGGCTCGCGCTCCGCTTCGCGATGCCATTTCGCAAGCACCGCAGGCGGCACTTCAATATCCTGCCGCAACCGTTCCGCTGAATGTCCGCGCAAAAACAGCCCGTAAAAAAACGCCGCTTCCTTCTGCGGATATTCCAGATCCGCGGGAGGAACCGCCGGAACGAATTGGACGCTCGTCGCCATGGAGAAATCGCAGTTTACCGAAAATCATTTCCGCGTCAAGTAGTACTGCGCCCTACGCGCCGCGTTCCAATCAACTCCCCCACTCCCCAACCCGCCTCCCAGTAGCGTAGGCTTCAGCCTGCGCTCTGGCGACCACCCACCCAACTTTCGCCTCAATCCGCAATCGGCCCACCCAAGTCTCCGACGTCCACCCGCATCAACGCACCCACTTCCCAGCCCACCTAACCGCCCTAAGATGCGCTAAACTAAAGCAGGGTTACACGCTATGAGCATCGGGACCTCAGTGACGAGGCTTTTCCGGTTCGGTCTGCGCGGCGGCATGCGCTCGATCGAAATCAATCGCGAAGATTTCCGCCGTTACCTCGCGCGCAAACACAAAATTTACGTCGCCGATTTTCGCCAGCTCCGCAATTTTCCCGTCGAACAATTAGACTCCGTCGCCGCCGCTTTGGTTCGCGACGCCCAGCGTCTCGCGCTCCTGGAAGGCGCCGGCTTCGGCCTCGGCGGAATGATCACGCTCGTTCCCGATGCCGGCCTGCTCACAATCATCACACTCCGCCTGATCCAGCGGCTCTGCCTTCTCTACGGTTTTGATTTTCGCAATGACGAGCAAAAGAGCGAGCTCTGGCTCGCCGCCGCCGCTGCCACCGGAATCGATTTCGGCAAGGACCTCGCGGAAAAAGGTCTCGTCGAAAAAATCGCGCCCATGATTGTCGAGCGCCTCGCCGTCCGCCTCGGCGCCGAAGCCGCGGAAAAATGGGTCGCCCGCCTCATCCCGCTCGCCAGCTCCGCCATCTGTGGCGGCCTGAACTTCGCTTTCGTCCGCACGTGGGGCCGCCGCGTCCAACGCAACCTCCACGCCCAGTTCGTTTCCTCCGCGCCCGCTCCCCGTCCGCCTCTCGGCTCGCGCCGCGCCTTTACCATCGTCCCTTCCCTCGCCAACTAACCAAACGTTTGTCATTCCGACCGGAGTAGCCCGGCTGTTTCTTGCGTGCGGTCTGTGCACGCCGGGCTACGCAGTGGAGGAACCTCTCTTTCCTCCTGCCCTCCCCGTTTAACGTTCTTGCTTTTTGGACGTTCAGACGTTTCGACGTTCTAACGTTCCGACGATTCCGTAACTCCCCGTCCGCCTCTCCCCTCGCGCCCCGCCTTCACTATCCTCCCCGTTTACACCAAGAGCCTTAACCGAGGGGCCCTCGCCAACTAACCAAACGTTTGTCATTCCGAGCGCGGTTCTTTGCCCGAGGAATCCGCTTTTTCCTTTTTGTAGTGGCGGGTCTTCAGACCCGTTCTTTTTTCCGTCTTTTCCCGTCTTTTTTTGTAGTGGCGGGTCTTTAGACCCGTTCTTTTTTTCGTCTTTATCCTGTCATTCCTTCCTCAGTCTTGTCCGTGTACGGCCAGGACTTTTTACCCTGAGTGAAGCCGAAAGGGCAGTCCGGCCTCTTGCCTTTTCCGTCCATTGCCGTGGCTAATCTTTAGATTCGTTCCTTTCGCCTATGTACGGCCAGCACTTCCAGTCCGGCCTCTTGCCTTTTCTTCATTCCGCTCCGCGCCCCGAGCGCCACCATTCCGAATCGGCGCGCCAACCCAACACGTGTCATTCCGAACCCGCCGCTTTTTGGCGGGTTCGGAATCTGCTTTTTCTTCGGCATCGCGCAACGCCGTCATCCCGAATCGTGCTTGTCCGGGTAGCGTAGCCACTCTTGTTTACCCTGTAAGGGCCTGCCCCGAAGCATTTTTGAGGGGGCCGCGCTCTCTGAGCGTGCGGGTTCTGACTTCCACTGCGTCTTGTCGCAATCACAACCACAGTAAGACCCTCAGCAACAAGCAAGCACTTACAACCCTGAGCTAAATTGGATGGTGTACCAGTTTTCGCTTCAGTGGATTCCCGTGCATGTAGTGCAATTTTTCTTTCAACTTCTTCTCGCTCCACACAATGGCGCAGGGGCCAAGCAGTCCCTGGTGATAGGACTTCTCTTAGACATTCCTTACGGATTGCTCAGGACTCCCTGACGCTTGCTTCGCTATGTTTGTCTCCGGAGTAGGGACGGTCAGTTCGTCGAATTCTCCGCGTTGGGGAATGCGGCGCGCTTCGCAGGTTCCGTTTTCCGGACCATGGCTCTCATCGTATTGACAACGATTTGTTCGCTTGCCTGTCTCTTCCTTCTTTTCGTCCTTTACCAATGGATCCGAGAGACGAAGCGTAAGACGACAACTCGTTCCGCAGTTGGTAACGAAGCCGATGAGACCCAGGAGACGAAGCATCCTTACATCGTTGGTGCCCGGAAGGCTGTGGAAAGACGCGATCGCTCTGGAGTCCGGTCGCAGCGGGCGGATGCAGCGACAGAGCCGTTGGGCGGCCGCGAGCCTACGACGAGCGCGAGCGGATCGCCTACGGGAGGATCGCGAGATCGTTCAAACCCGGAAAGAGAAGCTAGGAGAGAAGAATGCGGATTTTCAAATGGAAGAAACTTGTGTCGCTGATGTTGGTCGGAGTGTTCTGCGGAAGTGCGATTAGCGCTTCTGCATTTGCGGATGGCGGGTGGCAGGCCCTCGAAACGCGGGTGGTGCACTCGATCGGAATCATTAAAAAATGAATGAGTGAATGCTCCGGGGTGGCCCATCCTTTGCGATTTTGACTCTGGCAAAGGATGGGTTCTTTCTTTTGACTTTTCTTTCCGTTCGTACGAATTTCCACAGCTCATTCGAATACTTATAAAATAATTCTTGACTTAGTAAAAGACACCATGCTACACTGACGAGTGTAATCAAGCTCCAT
>Ga0137403_10003414_pt1 | contig 19086 bp, 20 predicted proteins | sample CZOMad2_1_16fung_FD_122057 | JGI IMG/M metagenome (GOLD analysis project Ga0137403, IMG submission 122057) | Vadose zone soil fungal communities from Angelo Coast Range Reserve, California, USA - CZOMad2_1_16fungal (Hybrid Assembly) | ecosystem: Environmental > Terrestrial > Soil > Vadose zone...
TCAAGGCGCTCACATTCGACGTCTTCGGCACCGTGGTCGACTGGCGGTCGAGCCTCATCCGAGAAGGCGAGGCGCTCGGCAAGGCGAAGGGGCTCAGTGTCGACTGGGCCAAGTTCGCCGACGCATGGCGCGGGCTCTACCAGCCGGCGATGGACGAGGTGCGGAGCGGCCGCCGTCCGTGGATGAAGCTCGACGACCTTCACCGGGAGAGCCTCGACAAGCTCCTGGCTCAGTTCGGGATCAAGGGCTTCACGGAGGCCGAGATCGATCACCTCAATCGCGCCTGGCACCGCCTCGATCCCTGGCCGGACTCGGTCCCCGGGCTCACGCGACTCAAGCGGAAGTTCGTGCTGGCGACGCTCTCGAACGGCAACGTGGCCCTGATCGTGAACATGGCCAAGTACGGCGGGCTCCCGTGGGATGCGGTCCTCGGCGCGGAGGTGGCGCGCCACTACAAGCCGCAGCCCGAGTGCTACCGGGCCACCGCCGCGCTGCTGGGGCTGGCGCCGGGCGAGTGCATGATGGTCGCCGCCCACAACGGCGACCTCGGCCACGCCAGCGAGGTCGGCCTGCGCACGGCGTTCGTGCCGCGGCCGAACGAGCACGGCCCGGGCTCGAACCGCGACGTCACCCCGGCGGGCCAGTGGGACATCGTCGCGAAGGACTTCCAGGACCTGGCACAGCAGCTGGGCTGCTGAGAGGAGCTCCCATGGCGAAGATCACGCAGTCGGTCGATCTCGAGACGCGCGGCCGGGTGGCCGTGCTGACCGTCGACAATCCGCCCGTCAACGCGCTCAGCCAGCACGTGCGCAAGGGCCTGCACGACGGGATCCGGCAGGCGACCGCCGACGTGGCCGTGCACGCCATCGTCATCGCGTGCGCGGGGCGTACGTTCATCGCCGGCGCCGACATCACCGAGTTCGGCAAGCCGCCCGTGGAGCCGTCGCTCCACTCGGTGCTGGACCTGATCGAGGGCTCGTCCAAGCCGGTCGTGGCCGCCATCCACGGCACGGCGCTCGGCGGCGGCCTCGAGGTCACGCTCGCGTGTCACTATCGCGTCGGCGTGAAGGCCGCTCGCTTCGGTCTGCCCGAGGTGAAGCTCGGCATCCTGCCCGGCGCCGGCGGCACCCAGCGCCTGCCGCGCGTGGTCGGTGTCGAGAAAGGCCTCTCGATGATGGTCAGCGGCGACCCCATCGGCGCCGACGAGGCGCTCAAGGCCGGCCTCATCGACGCGATCGTGGACGGAGACCTCGCCGCGGCCGGGGTGGCCTTCGCCGAGAAGGTCCTGAACGAGCAGCGTCCGCTCCGGAAGATTCGCGACCTCGACGACAATCTGGCGGCGGTGCGCGGCAAGCCCGAGGTCTTCGCGAGCTTCCGCAAGTCGATCGCGCGTCAGACGCGCGGGTTCCGCGCGCCGGAGAACATCGTCAAGGCCGTGGAGGCCGCCGTGAGCCTGCCGTTCGAACAGGGGCTCAAGCGCGAGCGCGAGCTGTTCGTCGAGCTGCTCAATTCATCCGAGTCAAAGGCGCAGCGGTACTTCTTCTTCGCCGAGCGTGAGGCCGCCAAGATCCCGGACGTGCCCGCGGACACGCCGACCAGGGAGATCAAGAAGGCGGCGGTCATCGGCGCCGGCACCATGGGCGGCGGCATCGCGATGAACTTCGCCAACGCCGGCATTCCGGTCACGGTGATCGAGGCGGCGCAGGAGGCGCTCGATCGCGGCCTCGGGATCGTCCGGAAGAACTACGAGGCCACTGCCGCCCGCGGGCGCCTGACCGCCGCGGACGTCGACAAGCGCATGGGCCTCATCACCGGGACCACCGACTTCAAGGCGGCGGCCGACGCGGACATGGTGGTCGAGGCGGTGTTCGAGGAGATGCCGGTCAAGAAGGAAGTGTTCGCGAAGCTCGACGCTATCTGCAAGCCCGACGCGGTCCTGGCGACCAACACGTCCACCCTCGACGTCGACGAGATCGCCTCGGCCACCAAGCGCCCGGAGAGCGTGATCGGCACCCACTTCTTCAGCCCGGCCAACGTGATGCGGCTGCTCGAGAACGTCCGCGGCCGGAAGTCGTCGAAGACCACGATCGCGACCGCCATGACCGTCGGGCGCCGGATCGGCAAGGTGCCGGTGCTGGTCGGCGTGTGCTACGGCTTCGTCGGCAACCGGATGCTGCACCAGCGGGGCCTGCAGGCCGAGAAGCTCATCCTGGAGGGCGCGGCGCCGCACCAGGTCGATCGGGTGCTCACCGACTTCGGCTTTCCGATGGGGCCGTTCGCGATGAGCGACCTGGCCGGGCTCGACGTCGGCTGGCGCATCCGCAAGGGCCGCGGCGCCAAGGCGCCGGTGGCCGACCGCATCTGCGAGCTGGGCCGATTCGGCCAGAAGACGGGGGCCGGCTACTTCAAGTACGAGAAGGGCGATCGGACGCCGGTGCCCGACCTGGAGGTGGAAAAGATCATCGTCGACGTCGCGACCTCGATGGGCGTCACGCGCCGCGCGATCTCGGACGACGAGATCTTGCAGCGGCTCCTCTATCCGATGGTCAACGAGGGCGCCAAGATCCTCGACGAGAAGATCGCCATCCGCGCCAGCGACATCGACGTGATCTGGGTGTACGGCTACGGCTGGCCCGTCTACCGGGGCGGCCCCATGTTCTGGGCCGACTCGATCGGGCTCAGGGCACTCCGCGACCGGCTGCTGGAGTTCAAGAAGCAGAGCGGCGACGCCTTCTGGACGCCCGCGCCGCTCCTCGACCGGCTGGCCACCGAGGGTAAGGGCTTCACCGCGTAGCCGCCCGGCCCCGAAGCGCCCGGCGGGAGCGCCTCGGACGCCTCGCCGAACCGCGGACGCCGCGCCGGGGCCGCGCCGCGTCCGCAACGCCCGCCACATATTGTCCGAGCTTGCCAAACCGGCCCGCCGTCCGTTCGCGGTGCCGCGCAAGTCCTTGAGAACTATGGACCGCGTCCCCTCTCCCACTGCGGGAGTCTCCTGGCATCGGCCGTGCTATTGCAGTCTCTTCGGGTAACCATGGAACTGCGCGTCCGTGCCCGACAGGCGAGTGACCCGGCATGAGGGTGTCGTGCGCGTGGTGCCAGCGTGAGGGAGAGCCGGCGAGTCTCGGGGAGCGGGCGCCGCTCGACGACCCGGCCGAGACTCACGGTATCTGCCGGCGCCACACGCTCGGGCTGCTCGACCGCCTGCCTTCTCGGTCCTTTCCCGGAGTCCGGCTGCTGCTGGTCGTGAGTCAGCGCGAAGCCGGCCTCTACGAGAACCTCCAGCGCGAGCTGGCCGGCGTCAGCGGCGTCAGGGTGATGCTGGAGCGGCGGCAGAGCGAGCGCAGGGTCGAGCAGCAGGACGTCACCGAGGAGCAGCGCCGCGACGAGCGCCGCGTGAGGCAGGGCGAAGTCTCCGCCCTCGGCTACACCGTGATCCGATTCGGCCGGGACTAGCCGCCCACCTCTGAAGTAGCCGCAGTCTCATCTCCCGGAGCCGGCACACCATCTCGTCTCACGCGGATCAGTAACTCCCTTCAGATGCGGCGTGGCTCCGCGCGCCGCCCGGCGCAGCGGTTCGCGGCCCGGCCTCGCGATTCTCATGAGAAAATGCCGCCGGATACGGGAATGCCAGCATCCCCACGCGGAACCCCCCGTGCTCCCCGGCAGTTTACCCGGTCAAAGTCCAAGGAGGAGCTATGCCCACCACACGCGCCGTGAGCCGGTGTCTCGTCCTGAGCGCCCTGGCCGTCCTGGTCCTGGCCAGCGCCGCCGTCGCGCTCGAAGTCGGGCAGAAAGCCCCCGACTTCGCGCTGAACGGAACCGACGGCAAGCCCGTCAAGCTGTCTGATTTGACGGCGAAGGGTCCGGTCGTCATTTATACGTTCATCGCCGCATACACCCCGACCTGAACCCGCGAGCTCAACGGTTTCGAGGCGGCCCTGCCGCAGTTCGAAGCCGTCGGCGCCCAGGTCGTGGGCGTGAGCACCGACCACCACCTCGCTCTGGCCGCTTGGCAAAAGGATCAGAAGTCCAAGCAGCTCCTCCTCTCGGATTTCCGCCGGCAGATGCTTCCCGCGTACGGCGCGATGGAAATGAACGAGGCCAGTCCGGTTTATCGCTACGCCAAGCGCGCCTACTTCATCATCGACAAGAGTGGTACGGTGAAGTTCGTGAAGGTGATGGACCGTGGAACGGATCTTCTCGAGCCCGCCGAGGTCCTGGCGGCGGTCAAGGCAGCGGCTCCATAACCCCGAGGGACGTCGTGGCAACCGTGAGATTCGTGATCCTGGCGGGGGTGATCGCGGCGATGACGTCGGCGTGCGCGAACATCGGCACCGGGGCGGCGCCCCCGCTATCCGTGACCGACACGACCTTGATGTACGGCTGGGAGAATCACTTCTCGATCGAGTGGGCGGCGACTCAGGGCCGCAACGGGACGCAGCGCGTCACCGGCTATATCTACAACCGGAAGGGCGAGTACGCGCTCGACCTCCGCGTCATGGCCCAGGCTGTCGACGCGTCGGGCGCCGTGGTCGGTCAGCGCATCGCGTTCGTGCCCGGCGGAGTGGGCGGCTTGGGGCGCATCTATTTCGAGGTCCCCAACCTACCGGTGGCCAGCACGTACCGTGTGAGTGTCTACGACTTCACCTGGTCGCAGGGAACGGGCGACTCTCGCCCCTGACCCGGTAAGCGGCTGAACTCCCGGGATCCGGGTGCTCGAGAGGGCATCACGGGTCCCGGGGCGATACTCTCCCCTTGACGCATCATCGCCTTCGAGCGGATGCTCTGCATCGAACGAACGAAGCGCCCAGTCAAGGGAGACACGTCCAATGCGTCCACGTCGGACATTCCGACCGGCCACGCCGCCGGTCATTTTGGCGCTGCTCGTAGCGTCCCTGCTTATCGTCGGTATCACCCGGGAAGTCACGGCCCAGGCGGCCCCGGCCGGAGAGGCCGTGGTCGCGTGGCACGTCACGATCGCCCCGACCTGGTTCGATCCATCGACCGCTCCGGCGCAGATCACCCCGTTCGGGATACTCTTCGCGCTCCACGACGCCCTGGTGCGGCCCCTGCCGGGCAAGGGCAAGATGTCCCCGAGCCTCGCCGAGTCGTGGTCGGAGAGCGCCGACGGGCTCGTGTATGAGTTCAAACTTCGGCGCGATCTCAAGTTCCACAACGGGGACCCGGTCACGGCCGAGGACGTGAAGTTCAGTTACGAGCGCTATCGGGGCGCGGGGGCCAAGGAGATCCAGGCGCACGTCCGTCAGGTCGAGATCGTCGATCCGCTGACGGTGCGCTTTCAGCTGAACGAGCCCTGGCCCGACTTCATGACCTTCTACGGCACGACCGCCACCGCGGCCGGCATCGTGGTCCCCAAGAAATACGTGACCCAGGTCGGCGACGACGGCTTCCGAAAGCACCCGATCGGCGCCGGCCCCTACAAGTTCGTGAGCCACAAGCCCGGCGTGGAGGTGGTGGTCGAGGCCTACACCGGGTACTGGCGCCGCGTGCCCAACGTGAAGCGCTTCGTCATGAAGAGCGTCCCCGAGGGGACGACCCGGGTGGCGATGCTCAAGAACGGCGAGGCGGACATCGCGTTCGCGCTCGACGGCGAGGACGCCCTGAACGTGAAGCGGGACTCGCGGCTGCAGCTGGTGCCGTCCAAGCACGCGTCCATCTACTGGATCGAGTTCGCCGACCAGTGGGATCCCAAGTCGCCGTGGCACGATCGGCGGCTCCGGCTGGCGGTCAACCATGCGCTGAATCGCCAGGCGATCAACGAGGTCTCGTGTCTCGGCTACTGCCCGCCGGCCGGGGTCATCGTGCCCCGCGTCATGGAGTTCGCGCTGCCGGCGACGCCGACGCCGTACGATCCGCCGAAGGCCAAGCAGTTGCTCGCCGAGGCGGGCTATCCCAACGGGATCGACGCGGGCGAGTTCGTGCCGACCCCCCCGTTCGTCACCACCGCCGAGGCGGCGACGAATTACTTGGGCGCGGTCGGGATTCGCACGCAGATGCGACTCATGGAGCGTGCCGCGTTCCTCGCCGCCTGGCGTGAGAAGAAGCTGCGCGGCCTGTTCATGGCCGCGGTCGGGAACTCGGGCAACGCGGCCAGCCGCGTGGAGGCGTTCATGTTCTCCAAGGGGAGCAACGCCTACGGCGGCTATCCCGACCTCGACGACCTGTTCCACCAGCAGGCGCGAGAGCGCGACAGCGCCAAGCGCGAGGCGATGCTCCACCGCATCCAGCAAATGTCCATCGATCGGGTCATGTTCGCCCCGATCATGGACTACCGCACGCTGCGCGGGGTCGGACCGCGCGTGGCCGAGCACATGCTCGACTCGATGCATCTGATCCCCTTCCCGTCCTACGAGGACGTGCGCCTGAAGGGGCAATAGCGATCGCGGGAGGTTGACGCGAACCACCTATGTACGCGGCATACTTCGGGCTGACCGAACGGCCCTTTTCTCTGGCCCCTGATCCGCGCTACCTCTATCTGAGCGAGGCGCACCGCGAGGCCCTTGCCCACCTCCTCTATGGCCTCGGCGAGGGCGGGAGCTTCGTGCAGCTGACGGGCGAGGTGGGGACCGGAAAGACCACCGTCTGCCGCGCCCTCTTGGAGCAGCTTCCCCCCGAAGTCGACGTCGCGATGATCTTCAATTCGCAGCTCACCTCGCTCGAGCTGCTCGCGGCCGTGTGCGACGAGCTCCGGGTGCCGTACCCGGCGGGGTCCACGAGTTTGAAAGTTTTGATCGACGCTCTGTCCCACGCGCTGCTCGACGCCCACGCGCGGCAGCGCCGGACCGTGCTCATCATCGACGAAGCTCAGAACCTGAGCGCGCGGGCGCTGGAAGAGGTCCGCCTGCTCACGAATCTGGAGACGACCACGGAAAAGCTCCTGCAGGTGATTCTCATCGGCCAGCCCGAGCTGGCCGAGCACCTGGCTCGCCGGAATCTTCGCCAGCTGGCTCAGCGCGTGACCGCGCGCTATCACCTGCGGCCGTTCAGCGAGCTCGAGACGCAGAAATATATCCAGCATCGGATGGAAGTCGCGGGCCAGCGCCAGCCGATCTTCACCAGGCTCGCCATGCGGACGGCGCACCGTCTGTCCGGCGGCGTTCCGCGTCTCTTGAACACGATCTGCGACCGCGCCCTGCTCGGCGCCTACGCGACGGGTCAGACGCGCGTCAAGGACGCGGTCGTGCGCCGCGCGGCGAGGGAAGTGCTGGGCCGCCGGCGGGGCCGCCGCTGGAAGGTCGCGACCGCGACGGCGGCGCTCCTGGTGGTCGCGGGTGGAGTCGCGCTGCTCGCCTGGGGCGGGCTTCCTCCCCTCGGGGCGTGGCCGCTGCCGCGAGTGGGGACGACGCCGTCGACGCCGCCGGCGGCGGCCCTGGGAGTGGCGGCGTCTCAGCCGTCGAGCCAGGGGCCGACGCTCGCGACGATCCTCGGCGATCCGTCGCTGACAGGCGATCGGGCTCGCGCGTTCACGAATCTCTATGCGCTCTGGAGCGTCGACGTCCGTCCGGGGAGCGCCGATCCCGGCTGCGACGCGGGACGCGCCGCGGGCCTGCGCTGTCTCTCGCGGACGGGAACATGGACCGTGCTCCGTCGGCTCAATCTGCCGGCGATCCTCGAGCTCACCACGCCCGACGGCCAGAAGCATCACGTCGTCCTGACCGCGCTCGACGGCGAGCGGGCCACGCTCCGGATCGACGATGTTCGTGTGACGATGCCGACCGCGGAGATCGAGCGCTTCTGGGACGGCGCGTTCGTGACGGTCTGGAAATCGCCCGTCGTCGGACCGCTACCGCTCCAGCCCGGTATGCGCGGTCGGGACGTCGCGTGGCTCCGCCGGGAGCTCGGCGCGCTGGACGGCCGTGCGCCGTCGGCCGGCGCCAGTCAGGTGTACGACGAGGAGCTTAAGCGCCGCGTGGCGGCCTTCCAGCAGGTCGAGTCGCTGACGCCCGACGGCATCGCCGGTGAGGAGACGCTCGTTCGCCTCGCCGCCGCCGCGCCCGGCGCCAGCGGACCGTCGCTGACCTCGGTGCAGCCGTAGCGATGTCCTACATTCTCGACGCGCTCACCAAGGCGGCCCAGCAGCGCGAGCGCCAGGTCCCGGTCGTGCAGCGGCTGCTCTCCGCCGCGCCCGCGCGGCGAGCGGCCTGGGCTCGGGTGCCCGGTCGCCTGCCGGCGGCGCTCGCCCTGAGCGTCGGTCTTCTGGCGGTGGCGCTGGTGTGGTGGCTCAGGTCCACGCCCAGCCCGGAGGCTCCGGAGATGACCCCCGCGCTCTCGGCGTCCGCCCCGAGATCGCCGGGCGTGGAGCCCGCGCGGCCCCTCAAGCTCGAGCCGCTGCCCAAGCCCGAGATTCCGACCGAGAAGCCGGCGCCCGTGGAGCGCGAGGGGAGCGCCAGCGCGCCGACGATCACCGCGAAGCCGCCGGCGCCGCCATCGGTAACGCGGTCACCGGCGGCGGTCCTTCAGCGGGCGCCAGCGCCGTCCAGCGCCGCGATCGCGCCGGCGACACCGGCGGTGCCCCCGCCGGCGGCGGCGACGCCGGCCGAGCGCGCCGGCCTCAAGCTCGAGGCGCTGATCTACTCGGATGTGCCGGCGCAGCGCATGGTCTTCATCAACGGCCGCCGCTACACCGAAGGTGACATGGTCGACGGCCGGCTCCGCGTCGAGGAGATCCAGGAAGACGGCGTCGCGCTGAGCGATCAGGGACGCCGCTTCACGCTCCGCGTCGCGCGCTGACGGTCGGATCTCCTCGCGAGCCGCCCCGACCGTGGAGGGCCTGGCGCTCAAGCTCGTGCTGACCCCCGCGCTGATCGGGGCGGTCAGCCTGGCGGGACGGCGCTGGGGACCCGGCGTGAGCGGCTGGCTCGTCGGGTTTCCACTCACCTCCGGCCCGGTCGCGTTCTTCCTCGCGCTCGATCAGGGCGTGGGGTTCGCCGCCGCGGCGGCCGTCGGCTCCATGACCGGCGCCGGCGCGCAGGCCGTGTTCTGTCTTCTCTACGGAAGGCTGGCGCGCGGCGGTCGCTGGGGATGGGCGCTCCTGGCCGGCTCTCTCGCGTTCGCGGCGGCGACCGTGGTCTTCCAGCGCATGGCCGTGTCGCTGGCCTGGCTCGTGCCGATCGTGCTCGGCGCGCTTGCCGTAGCGCTCGTTCTTATGCCGAACGATTCTGAAACCTGCACGCCGGCGCCGCTGCCGCGCTGGGACATCCCGGCCAGAATGACGGTGACGACCGCCCTTGTGCTGCTCCTGACGGGCTTCGCGACGGTCCTCGGTCCGCAGCTCACCGGCCTGCTCGCGACGTTTCCGCTCTATGGCGCGATCCTGGCCGGGTTCGCTCACCATCTCCAGGGCCCGGGACCCGCCATTCGGGTGCTGCGCGGCCTCCTGCTCGGTCTTTTCGCGTTCGCAGGGTTCTTCCTCGTGCTCGCGCTGTCGATCGAGCGCGCCGGTATTGCGCGCGCCTTCGCCGCGGCCATCGCGACCGCGCTCATCCTCCAGAGCGGAGCCCTCTGGGCTCTGCGCCGTGAGTCGCCGGTGTGCTCCCGACCGGGGCCGGGCGGGCCTGATTGACCCCTCGCGTCGCCCCTCCGGCGCTGGTAGGATGGGCATCATCTTGATCACACCCCGGCGGAAAATTCCGGAAGCTCTCCGACGCGCGAGCGCCCTGCTTCGGCTCGTGCCATTCGTGCTGGCGCTGCTGCTGGTGGTCGATGCGACACCCGGCGCCGCTCAGTGGCCCGAGGTAGAGCGCTGGTTCGACGGCTCGCAACCCATCACGTTCGGCGTGGAGTCGTCTCGCTTCCGCCTCTCCGTTCTCGGCTCGCGGCCGGTCATCGCGGTCGAGGACGCGTCGTCCGAGAATCCGCCCTACCGGTTCATCGACACCGATCTGCGGGGCTCCGGTGTCTCGCTCGACCTCAAGCTTCGATGGCCGACCGCCGCGGCGACGGGCACCTCAGGCTTCGGGGCGGTGGAGCCCTATTTCTCGTTCGGACCCATTCTCGGTCAGTCCGGATCGAAGTCAGACGGCGCGATGGCGCTCGGTCTCAGCATGGGCGCGGGGCTCTCCTGGCGGTTCGCGCGGAACGCGGAGCTGTTCGGCGGTTACCGGTTCATGCAGTATGGCCGCGACAGCGTGTTCTCCCGCGGCGAACGCTCGCTCTCTGATCCCGACGCCACCGGCCACGACTTTCTGTACGGCATCTCCGTCCGCTTCTAAAGAGGACCCTTCCATGGACCTTCGAAGACTGGGCAAGACGGGTCTCACCGTGTCCACGCTCGGGTTCGGGTGCGGCAACGTCGGAGGGCTGATCATCCGGGGGACGCCGGCGGAGCGCGAGCGCGGTGTCGCCCGGGCGATGGAGCTCGGGGTCAACTACTTCGACACGGCGCCGTCGTACGGCGACGGCGAGTCCGAGCGAAACCTCGGACAGGTGTTGAAGGCGCTGCGCGCGCGGGTGTACGTCGGTACGAAGTTTCGCCTCGACCCGCCGGACCTCTCCGACATCCCGGGCGCGGTCGCCCGCTCGCTCGACGCGAGCCTGCGCCGGCTCGGGATGGAGCGCGTCGACCTGCTTCAGCTCCACAACCGGATCGAGCCGGCCCGCGGCAAGGGCGCCCTGAGCCTGGCCGACGTCCTCGACGAGGTCGTGCCGGCGGTGCAGAAGCTCCGGCAGCAGGGCAAGGTGGGGTTCTGCGGCATCACGGCGCTCGGCGAGACGCCGTCGCTGCACCGCGCGATCGAATCCGGCGCGCTCGACACGGCTCAGGTCTGCTACAACCTGCTCAACCCGAGCGCGGGCAGCGCGGTCCCCGCCGGCTTTCCGGCCCAGGACTTCGGCGGGTTGCTCGGGCGCGCGCGTGAGCGCCAGGTCGGCGTCATCGTCATCCGCGCTCTCGCGGCCGGCGCGCTGAGCGGCATCGAGACGCGCCATCCCGTCGCGGTCCCCTCGGTGGATCCGATCGCCACAGCTCCGGACTACCGGACCGACGTGGCGCGGGCGCAGCTGCTCGGCGCGCTCGTGCGCGAGGGCCACGCGGGGAGCTTGATCGAGGCGACCATACGCCTGGCGGTGGGATCGGACGCGGTCTCGACGGTCCTCGTCGGCTACTCGAGCGTGGAGCACCTCGAGGCCGCCGCTGCGGCGGTGGATCGCGGCCCCCTGCCTCAGGCCGCGCTCGACCGTCTCGCCTCGCTCTGGTCCGGGCTCGCGGGACGCTGAGCGGCTCCAGCGTGCGGGAAACCGCGCGCGGCTAGGGGCGGTTGACGCGCACGACCGCCCAGCCAAACGTCCGCACGCGCTCGTCGATGTCGGGGCGCGCCCGTCGGCCCGCGCCGCGCCGGTCGACCATCCACGGCGACTGCTGCTGCCGCCGCTCGTTCGTCCGTCGATCGAAGATCACTTCGGCCCAGTCGACGTCGGCGAACGCGCGCTTGAGGTAGCCGTGGTAGCTCGCCGCGCGAGGCGATACCACGAAGAGGAGTCGGTGCCGCCACTGCCGCAGGACGTGAGTGACGTTCAGCACCCGGATGAGCTCGCCGAGACTCGTGTGGATCACGCCCGCGTCGCCGCCGTCCACGCGGGCCACCATGCCGATCTGATCGACGCGCACACGGCTCGTGCGACCGTCGTGCGTCGTGAACTCGATCCATCGCGCGTCGGGATCGTCCATGCTCTCCCCCCGAGAAGCTGCTTCGGGGAGACACGCTAGCAACCGCACGCGCCGACTCACGAAGTAATTCGGACACGCGAGAGCTTGGCGCGGCCGCCGCGTCGCCTACTAAATCTGGTGCCTCACGACGCGACCGAGCGTCCCGAGCGGTGAAGGCGGCTGTTGACGAGGGCGCCCCAGGTGGCGACGAGGAAGGGGACCAGATAGGTGAGGGGAATCTTCCACACGAGGGCGCGGGGCCACGCTGCCGACAGCAGCACGTCGCCTTGATTGATGATCAGGAGCAGCGTGCCGACGACGACCGCGACGGCGAGCGAGCGCCTGAGCATCGGCCGGTGGCGAAGGGCGCAACGCCCGCACTTCACGATCGTGCCCTCGCGCGTCTGGAAGACGAACGCGGTGGCGCCGCGCGGGATGCCGCACGCGTCGCAGCGGGAGCCGGCCGGCGCCTCGCTCACGACCCGATTCTAGTCCGGCTCCCCGGACCGGCCCGCCGGAACGCGCGGCGCGCGGGTGGCGGTGCGGGCGCCCAAGTGTGGTATACGGGAGGTCGCGAGAGGATGCGTCACGTGACCGGCGAAGATTCCGCATGATCAGTCTCCGCTTCGGCCAGGAGGCGCCCGGCTTCTCGCTGCCGTCCAGCACGGGCGCCCAGACGGCGCTCGCCGACTTCAAGGGCAAGTCGGACGTCGTGCTCGTCTTCTACTGCTACGACTGGGGAGGTATCTGAACCCCCGAGCTGGGCGACCTGGGCCAGGTCGCTGATGAGATCGCGCAGCGGGGGGCCACCGTGCTCGCCATCAGCGGCGACAGCCCCTTCTGTCACACGGCCTTCATGAAGGCGCGAAATCTCCCCTTTCAGCTCCTGAGCGACGTGCATCGCACGGCGATCCGCGCCTACGGCGTGCTGGACGCCGACCGCAACGTCGCCTACCGCTCGACCTTCATCGTGGACCGGGCCGGCGTGCTCCGCTGGGGTCAGGCCGGCGACCGTGAAATGGTTCGCGATGGCCGCGAAATCATTCGCGTGCTCGACGTCATCGAGGGGCTGCGGCGAAAGCGCTAGATTGCGCTAGATTGGAGGTATGAGCCTCCAGGCGCAGGAGGTCTTCCAGAAGCTCACGCAGAACCTCGAGACGGTCATGCGGGGCCAGTCGGCGACGATCCGCAAGCTCCTGGCGGCCTTCGCGAGCGGCGGCCACGTCCTGCTCGAGGATTATCCCGGCACCGGCAAGACCACCCTCGCCAAGGCGCTCGCCCGGTCCCTCGGCGCGCGCTTCAAGCGCGTCCAGTTCACGCCCGACCTGCTGCCCTCGGACATCCTGGGCGTGTCGGTCTTCGACCAGCGCGATCACGCGTTCCACTTCCACGAGGGGCCGATCTTCACCAACGTCCTGCTGGCCGACGAGATCAACCGCGCCTCGCCGCGGACCCAGTCGGCGCTGCTCGAGGCGATGGCGGAAGGCCAGGTCTCGGTCGAGGGCACCTCGTATCGGCTGTCCGAGCTCTTCTTCGTCATCGCCACGCAGAACCCCGTCGAGTTCCGCGGCACCTATCCCTTGCCCGAGGCGCAGATGGACCGGTTCGCTGTGCAGCTGAGTCTCGGCTACGTCGCGCCGGAGGAGGAGGTCGCCATCCTCTCGGACCAGGCGCGGCGCCACCCGATCGACGCGCTGACCGCGTGCGTGTCCATCGAGGACGTGTTAGACGTCCGGCGGCGGGCCACCGCCGTCCGCATGAGCGACGAGCTGAAGCGCTACGTCGTCGACGTCGTGCGGGAGACGCGCGCCGCGACCGGGGTCCAGCTGGGCGCGAGCCCGCGCGCGTCGCTCTCGCTCATGAAGGCGGCGCAGGCGCTCGCGCTCACCGAGGGGCGCGAGTTCGTCGTGCCCGAGGACGTCCGCGAGATGGCCGTGCCGGTCATCGCCCACCGCATGGTCGCCGAGCCCCAGGCGCGGTTCGCCGGCGTGACCACCGCGGGAATCGTCGAGGAAATCCTCACGAAAGTCCCGTCGCCGTCCTAGGGTCGGCGACTCCGTGAAGCGCCTCCTCTACCGCTGGTTCAGCTCTTTCTCGGCCTTCCAGTACCGGCTCGACCGGCGGTTCACGCGCGCCGGCTCGCTCGCCCTGAGCGTGCTCGGCGCCGCGGCGGTGATCGGGCTCGACACGAACCGCACGGTCGGCTACCAGGTGCTCACGCTCGTCCTCGCCCTGCTGCTGATCTCGACGGCGTCGAGCCTCGTCTTCCGGGGACACTTCGCCGCCCGTCGCGTCCTGCCGCGCTTCGCCTCGGTCGGCGTTCCGCTCACGTATCGCGTGGCGATCGGCAACCAGACGAGCCGCCGTCAGGAAGGTCTGGTGCTGCTCGAGGAGTTGGCCGATCCGCGACCGTCGTTCGAGGAGTTCACCACCGCCCGCGAGCCGGGCGAGGAGCGGCGGAACTGGTTCGATCGGAAGGTCGGGTACCCGCGCTGGGCCTGGCTCGTCTCGCAGAAGCGCGGCGCCGTCGTCCCGCCGCGGCCCTTGCCCCCGCTCGCCCCGTCGGTGGAGACCGACGTCACGGTCGAGGTCACGCCGCTGCGCCGCGGGCACGTCCGTTTCACCGGGCTCACGATCGCGCGGCCCGATCCCCTGGGGCTGATGCACGCGCTCAAGAGCATCCGGCTGCCGCAATCGCTCCTGGTCCTGCCGAGGCGCTACCCCATGGCGCAGATCCAGCTCGGCGGCTTTCGAAAGTATCAGCCGGGCGGCGTCGCGCTCGCCTCGTCCGTCGGCGACTCCGAGGAGTTCATGGCGCTGCGCGATTATCGGGCCGGCGATCCGATGCGCCGTATCCACTGGCGGACCTGGGCCCGGGTCGGACGGCCCGTTGTCAGGGAGTATCAGGACGAGTTCTTCGTGCGCCATGCCCTGGTGCTCGACACGTTCGCCGCGCCGGACGACCATCTGGTCTTCGAGGAGGCGATCTCCGTCGCCGCGTCGATCGCCGTCTCGGTGGAGACGCAGGAGTCGCTGCTCGATCTCATGTTCGTCGGTCCGGAGACGTACTGCTTCACCGCCGGCCGGGGCGTCGGCAACACGGACCGCCTGCTCGAGGTGCTGGCGTGCGTGAGCGCGTGTCACGACAAGCCGTTCCGCGCCCTGCACCGCGCGGTGATCGAGCGCCACGACGCCCTCAGCAGCTGCGTGTGCGTGCTGCTCGCGTGGGACGAGCCCCGCCAGGAGCTGGTCCGGCACCTCGAGGCGCTCGGCTCGCCGACCCGCGTGTTCGTCGTCGGTCGGCGCGGCGCGCTCGACGGGCTTCCCCCGCACGTCCACCGGCTGGAGGTCGGCCGGATCGGCGAAGGACTGGCGCGCCTGTGAGCCCGCCGCCCCTGCTGCTCGGCGCGGCGCTGATCTTCTGGGGGTGGCAGACCGGATTCCTGCTGGTCGCGATCCCGCTGGCCGTGCTGATCGAAGCCGCGGGGGCGCTCACGTGGCGCCTCGAGCTGTCGTCGACCGACTTCCATCGCGTGACGGATCTGTGCACGCTGCTGATCGGCGTGACCGGCGTCTACCTCTTCTCGACCACCGGCACCGCGCGGACCGCGGGCGGCCCGCGGGCCATGACGCTCTTGTTCCAGTGGCTCCCGCCGCTGCTCTTTCCCCTGATGGCCAGTCAGGCCTACAGCGTCGCCGGCAAGATCCCGCTGACCGCGTTCTTCTGGGGGCTCAGGCGCCAGGCCGCCCGCGATCCTTCGGCTCAGCCCGTCCCGGTGGATCTCGGTTACCTCTACTTCGCGCTCTGCATCCTCTCGGCCAGCGCGGCGAACCAGCGCACGCTCCCGTTCTACGCGGGGCTCTGCGGCCTCGCGGGCTGGGCGCTCTGGTCCTGGCGCTCCCGGCGGTTCTCGCCGCTCTGGTGGGCGCCGCTGGTGCTGGTCGCGGCCGTCGCGGGCTACGGCGGCCACATCGTGCTCCACCGGCTCCAGCAGACCCTCGAGCAGACGGCGTTCGAGTACATCTTCAGTCTCGTCCAGCGCGACATGGACCCGTTCCGGGCGACGACGGCCATCGGCTATCTCGGGAACCTCAAGTTCTCCGATCGGACCGTTCTCCGCGTCGAGCCGCGCGACGGGCTGCCGGTGCCGTTCCTCCTGCGCGAGGCGACCTACGACATCTACAACTCGTCCACGTGGCTCGCCACCGGCGCCGGCTTCACCCCCATCCAGCCCGATGCCGACGGCGAGACGTGGAAGTTCGCGACCGGGCGAGGTCCGGGCGAGCGCGTGACCGTTTCCGCGTATCTCAATCGCGGGCGCGGCGTCCTGGCGCTTCCGGGCGGCGCGTTCGAGCTCGACCGTCTGGCGGTCGTCAGCGTCAGCCGAAATCGCCTCGGGGCGGTGAGGGTCGAGGAAGGCCTCGGGCTCATCACGTACACCGCGCTCTTCGGCCCCGACGGCCCGCTCGACGGGCCGCCGATCGACACCGACCTGCGCATTCCTGCCCAGGAGGCCGCGGTCGTCGCTCCGATCGCGGCCGAGCTCGGGCTCGCCGGCGTGCCGCCGTCGGAGGCGGTGAAGCGCGTGGAGGGGTTCTTCAAGCAAAACTTTCGATACTCACTCTGGAAGCGCGAGCGTCCCAGGCACGGGACGGCCCTCGGGGAGTTCCTGCAGACCACGCGCGCCGGCCACTGCGAGTACTTCGCCAGCGCCACGGTCCTGCTCCTGCGCGCCGCCGGCGTGCCGGCCCGCTACGCGGTCGGCTTCTCGGTGCAGGAGTGGAGCCGTCTCGAGCGACGCTGGATCGTCCGCGCGCGCCACGCGCACTCGTGGGCGCTCGCCTACGTGGACGGCGCCTGGCGCGAAGTGGACACGACGCCGTCGCTCTGGGCCGACACCGAGCGGGACGAGGCGTCGGTCTTCGAGCCCCTGCGCGATCTCTGGTCGTGGGGCGGATTCCTGTTCTCCCGCTGGCGCTGGAGCGAGGGCGAGAGTGGAGTCGGCGACTACGCCGCCTGGCTCCTGATCCCGCTCGTCCTCCTGCTCGTCTGGCGTCTCTACTCGCGTCGTCACGTTCGCCGCGGGAACGGCGAGATCCGCGGGAGCGCCGCGGCCCCGCTCCGCCCCGGTCACGACTCCGAGTTCTACCTGATCGCGCGTCGCCTCGAGGCCGAGGGCCGCGGGCGGCGCCCAACGGAGCCGGCCTCGGCCTGGGTCGATCGCATCCAGGCCCCGGAGCTCCGCCCCATCGTCGCCCTCCACTACCAGTACCGCTTCGATCCCGCTGGGCTCGACGCGAGCGCGCGCGCTGCGCTGAGAAGCAGCGCCGAAGCCTGGCTCCGCGACCACGAAGACCGAGTCCCCGCCGCGCCCCGAACCGGCTGACGCCGCCGCGCCGCGGGCCGCGACGGCGGCCGCGGAGAGAACGTGCTAGAGTTCCCGCCATGACATTTCCACTCGCAACATCTACTGTCGAAGCGCTCGGTCTCGACCCGAAGCCGCTTGTCCGGCTCCGCGAGCTGATCACGGCTCACGTCGCGGAGAGCCGCTATCCGGCGGCGCAGATCGCCGTCGCGCGCCACGGCAAGCTCGGGCTCCTGTGGACGATCGGCGACGCGCGGCTCGAGCCCCAGCGCGCGCCCGCGCGGGACGACACGCTCTGGCTCCTCTACTCGAACACCAAGGTCATCACCGCGTGCGCGGTCTGGATCCTGGTCGAGCGCGGAGCGCTCGCGTTCACCGACCGGGTCGCCGATCACGTGCCCGGGTTCGAGGCCAACGGCAAGGGGGACATCTCGGTCATCCAGCTCCTGTCGCACCAGGGTGGGTTCCCGAGCGCCGACGTGCCCCGGGAGGCGTGGGAAGACCACGAGCTCCTGCGCCGCTCGGTGTCGGCGTTCACCCTCGAGTGGACGCCGGGCTCGCGCGTGCACTATCACTCCGGCGCCGCTCACTGGGTCGCGGCGGTCCTGATCGAGGCGCTCACCAAGACGGACTACCGGGCGTTCATCCGGGAGAACATCGCGGAGCCGCTCGGCCTCGCCGACGACCTGTTCGTGGGGCTGCCGGACAAGGCGCACGGCCGCACGGTCGACATGCACGAGCCGGCCCCGGACGGTGGGAGGTACGTGCGCCGGAGCGAGGACAACTCGCCGGAAGCCCGGCGCGCGGGCCGGCCGGGCGGCGGCGGCTACGCGACGGCGAGGGGAATGGCCGCGCTCTATCAGATGCTGCTCGCGGGCGGCCAGCTCGGCGGGGCGCGCGTGCTGTCGCCGCGGACCATCGCCTACGTCACGCGCAACTACACGGGCGACCGCGTCGACGGCAACATGGGCATGCCGATGCATCGCGGGCTCGGCCCACACCTGCGCGGGACGACCGACACGATCCGCGGGCTCGGCTCGCTCGCGTCGCCGAGGACGTTCGGGCACGGCGGCGTCGGCTCCTCGTATTGCTGGGCCGATCCCGACTCGGGTGTCTCGTTCGCCTATCTGACCAACGGCCGGGTGCCGGACCCGTGGCATTCGGCGCGGCTCGATCGCGTCAGCAACCTCGTTCACGCCGCGATCGTGTAGCTCGCTTCCGCGATGGCGCGGCGCTCCGTGCTCGTGACCGGGATGAGCGGGCTCATCGGCGGGGCGCTCCGCCGGCATCTCGAGGGCACGTACGCGCTCTCCGCGCTGAACCGGCGGCCGCTGCCCGGCGTGAAGTGCCATCAGGCCGACATCGCTGACCTCGAGGCGATCGCCCCGGCGTTCGACGGTGTGGACACGGTCGTCCACCTCGCCGCGCGGACCGGCGAGAGCGAGTCGTTCGACGAGATCCTCCGCGCCAACGTCATCGGCACCTACAACGTCTTCGAGGCGGCGCGCCGCGCGGGGGTCGGACGCGTCATCTTCGCCTCCAGCGGCGCGACGGTCAGCGCGTGGGAGCGCGATGCGCCCTGGAGCGCCCTGATCGCCGGGCGCTACGGCGAGGCCGGTCCGTTCGCGAAGATGACCCACGAGACGCCGACACGGCCGGCGGGCCTCTACGGCGCCAGCAAGATCTGGGGCGAGGCCCTCGCGCGCCACTACGCCGACACGCACGGCCTGTCGGCGATCTGCGTCCGGATCGGCCGCGTCAAGGCGGAGGATCGGCCGATGGCGACGCGCGACTATGCGGTCTGGTGCAGTCAGCGCGACATCGTCCGGATGATCGAGCTCTGCATCACGGCGCCGCCGACGCTCCGGTTCGACGTCTTCTTCGCCGTCTCCGACAACCGGTGGGGGTATCGCGATCTGGAGCACGCGCGCGCCGTCCTCGGCTTCGAGCCGCGCGACCGTGCGGAGGACCATCGATGATCCGCGACGTGGTGAGCGTGCGCGACCGGACCCGTATCCACTATCGAAAGCTCGGGCAGGGCCCCGGGATGGTCCT
>Ga0137403_10003415_pt1 | contig 19086 bp, 15 predicted proteins | sample CZOMad2_1_16fung_FD_122057 | JGI IMG/M metagenome (GOLD analysis project Ga0137403, IMG submission 122057) | Vadose zone soil fungal communities from Angelo Coast Range Reserve, California, USA - CZOMad2_1_16fungal (Hybrid Assembly) | ecosystem: Environmental > Terrestrial > Soil > Vadose zone...
CCGGACCGGCGCCGTCCGCCGAGCAGGCTGTCAGAAGCTTTATGCAGGCCGCGGCAGACAGCAACCTCAAGCGGATGGCACAGCTCTGGGGTACGCGCGCGGGATCCGCCTCCAAGACCGGGCAACCGCCCGACTACGAGCGCCGGCTGAGCATCATGCAGATCTACCTGAGCGGCGCACCCTACCGGCTGGTGCCGGCGAGCGCGGCGCAGGTGGAGCAGGCCGCCGGCGACACGCTGCGCCCAGGTAACGAGCCCGCCACCACCCGGCAGGTAGTGGTCCAGCTGGAGCGGCCGGGGTGCACCAAGTTCGTCCCGTTCGCGGTGGTGAAGGCGCAGGACAACGCCTGGGTGGTGAACCAGGTGGATCTCGCGGCGGCGGGACACCCGAAGCGTCCCTGTATCTCGGACAAGACGAGCAAGGACTCGACGTGATGGAACCCGGGCGACCAGCCCGCGGTTGCTACTCCGTGAGTTCGAGCAGGATGCCGGCAGTCGACTTAGGATGGACAAAGGCGATGCGCCGGCCGCCAACCCCGATGCGGGGTGCCTCGTCCACCAGGCGATAACCGGCCGCGCGACAGGCAGCGAGCGCGGCGTCGAGATCGGGCACCCGATAACAGATGTGATGGATGCCGGGTCCGCGCGTCGCCAGGAACTTGGCAATCGGGCTCGCCGGATCGGTGGAGGTCAGCAGCTCGACCTGCGACTCACCGAACGACAGTGAGACGATCTCGGCGCCGTCGGCGGTCTCCGGCGGTTGGGGAACCAGGCCGAGCACCTCACGGTAAAAGGATAACGCGCCGTCGAGGTCAGACACGGCGATCCCGATGTGGGCAATACGGGGGCGATCGGTCACGGTGGCTCCTCCGAACAACTCGAATGGAGAATAATGTCATGAGCGCCACGAACACCCTCGAGGTCACTGATGCGACCTTCGCCAGCGAGATCGAGCAGTCGTCCGGGCTCGTGCTGGTGGACTTCTGGGCGACGTGGTGCGGCCCCTGTCAGGTCGTGGCGCCGGTGCTGGACCAGATCGCGGGCGAATACGCCGGACGGGCCCGGATAGCCAAGCTCGACGTGGACAGCAATCAGCGCACTGCCATGCGGTTCAACGTGCGCTCCATCCCGAGCATCCTCTTCTTCAAGAACGGGCGGCACGTGGACACCGTGGTCGGCGCGGTCCCCAAGCCGGTGCTCGAAGGAAAGATCAAGCAGCACCTTATGTGAGGCGCATGGCGACCCTGTACGTCGTGGCGACGCCGCTCGGGAATCTGGCCGATTTGAGCCCCCGGGCGGCGGATTGTTTACGGCAGGTCGCCGTCGTCGCAGCCGAAGATACCCGGCGCACCCGGGGGCTGCTGGCCCACCTCGGAGCCCACCCGCAGCTCTTGAGCTTCCATGCGCACTCGGGCCGGGGCCGTACCGAGGCCCTGCTCGGGATGCTGGCAGACGGCCGCGACGTCGCGTTGGTGACCGACGCGGGCACTCCGGGAGTGAGCGATCCCGGTCCGGACCTGGTCTCCGCGGCCCGCGACGCGGGCTTCTCCGTGGTGCCGCTGCCGGGCGCCTCGGCGGTGACCGCGGCGCTGTCGGCATCCGGCCTCCCGGCCGACCGCTATCTGTTTCTCGGATTCATGCCCCGGAAGGGTGCCGAGCGGGCGCGGCTGCTGGCGCGGGCGTGCGCCGAAGAATGGACCGTCGTGTTCTTCGAGGCCCCCGGGCGGCTGGCGGCCTTACTACGGGACCTCGTGGCGCTCGTCGGACCGGATCGCCGCGTGGTGGTCGCGCGCGAGCTCACCAAGCTGCATGAGGAGCTCCGGGCCGGCACCGTGCTCGAGCTCGGGGATTACTATTCCCAGGAGGCACCCAAGGGCGAGGTGACCGTGCTACTCGCTGGAACCGGCGAGCCCGCCCCGCCCCCGGACCGCACCGCGGAGGGCCGGGCGCTGGCCCGGCAACTGCTCGACGGCGGAGCGACGCGGCGCGAGGCCGCCCAACGGGTGGCGGCGGAGCTGGGACTGGCTCGCAACGAGGCGTATCGGCTGGTGACGGAATTATGACGGCAGGCGGGCGGGCAGGCGGGCAGGCGGGCAGGCGGGCCGGCGGGCAGTTTGCGCAGCTGACGCTCAGCGTACTGATCCTGCTCCCCTTCGCGGCGGGCAGCCGAGCAGAGCTGTCCGCCCGCCCGCCTGCCCGCCTGTCCGCCCGTCGCCTGCCCGCCTTGATGACAATCGGCCGCCTCCATTACGACGGGGGCGGCGACTGGTACGCGAACCCCTCCAGCCTCCCCAACCTGCTTCAGGCCATCCATACCCGGACCAATCTCCGGGTCGCTTCTCAGGAAAAAGTCGTCACGCTGGGGGACGAGGATCTCTGGAACATTCCCTACCTCCACATGACCGGTCACGGCAACGTTCATTTCTCCGACCGTGACCTCGCCGTTCTGCGCGAATGGCTGCGGCAGGGCGGCTTCCTGCACGCAAGTGACAACTACGGGATGGATGCCTCGATTCGGCGGGAGCTGGCGCGGCTCTTCCCCGACCATCCTCTGGTCGAGGTCCCGCTGGAGCATCCGATCTATCACCTGGTGTACGACTTCCCCAAGGGGCTTCCCAAGATTCATGAGCATGACGGCAAGCCCGCGCAGGGGTTCGGGATCTTCCTCGACGGCCGTCTCGTCGTATTCTATGACTATCAGTGCGACCTCGGTGACGGCTGGGAGGATCCCGACGTGCATCACGATCCGCCGGCGAAGCACGAGGCGGCGCTCCGCATGGGCGTAAATCTGTTCGCATACGCCGTGGGCTACGGGGGATGACCGCAGTCGCGACCGGGCAGGCGCTCGAGCGCCTGGCGCGGCCGCTCCGCGCTGAGAGCCGGGCGGGATGGGCGGCGGGGGCGATTGGCCTCGCCGCCCTCGTGCTCGGGAGTGCTGCCTGGCTGGCCCGTTTCCGGGTGCTCACGGCGCCGTGGTGGGTGCTCGCGGCATGGGCCCTGGCGTTGGTGGGACTCGTCCTCGTGCTCGCCGCGGCGTGGCGGCGCGAGGCGACGCTGGCGCCTCGAGTCTTCGCCCGCCGCCTCGAACAGGGAGGCGGATGGCGGCACGGCGCGCTCTCGGCGCTGCTCGATCCGCCCGCGGCGGGAACCAGCGAGGCCCTATTCGGACTCGCCGACGCCGCGGGCGCCGCGCACCTCGCGGAGCGCGGTGCCGCCGCGGCACTGCCGGTGGCGCGCTCGGTACGACAGCGACTCCTGGCGGGCATCGGGGCGCTCGGCCTCGGAGCGCTCATTCTGGGAGCGGCGGGCCCGGTGGGTGGCGCGGCGGCCGCGCTCTGGCACCCGGGCACGGCGTGGGAGGCCACCCTGGCGCCGGTCCGGCTCCGGGCCGGAGCTGCCCAGGTCGATCGCGGCGCCATCGTCCCGCTCGAAGTCGAAGCGGCGGGCCGCCAGCACGTCACCCTCTGGCTCCGCACGCCGGGTGAATCCTGGCGGCCCCGGCTGCTTTCGCTCGACTCTCTGGGCCGCGGTCGCTTCATGGCGGGGCCGCTGGAGAGCGATCTCTTCGCCCGCGCGACCAGCGGCCGTGGCAGCTCGGACACGGTGCAGGTGCGGGTGCGGTTGCCGGCCTTTCTCGGGACCGTGTCGGTGACGGCGCACTACCCAGCCTATCTCGGACTGGATGACGAGCCGGTGCCGCTCGGGGGCGATACCGTTCTCGTTCCGGCCGGGACTCGGCTCGAGACCAAGGGCGAAGCGACCGCCCCACTGGCCTCGGCGGGGTGGACGGCCGGCGGCGGGACCGAGCAGCTTGCGGTCTCGGCCGCGCGATTCTCCGGGACTTTCGTCCCTCGAACCTCTGGCATCTACCGGCTTTCGCTGGTCACCACCGCGAGCACGCCGCTCGCGGGCGACACGGTTCGGCTGCCCATCCGCCTGGTGGCGGACAGCGCGCCCCGGGTCGATGTGCCGATTCCGGGGACTGACACCATCGCGCCCCTGAATCTCCTGGTTCCGCTGGTGATCGACGTGCGGGATGATCATGGCATCCGTGGCGTCGCGGTCGCCAGCCGGCGGATCAGCCAGTTGGGCGGGGCCGATCCGGTGCGGCGCGATCCGGTGCCGGTCCCACCCGGGACGACGGATCGGGGCATCCTCTCGTTTACGCTCGATCTCAACCGCCGCGGCCTGCTGCCGGGCGACACGTTGCGCTACGTCGCCATCGCCACCGACAACTCGCCGGCGGAGCAGGCCGGGCGGTCCCGCGAGTTCGTGCTGCGCCTGCCCACCATGAGTGAGGTGCGGGCCGCGGAACGACAGGCCAGTCGCGCGGTCGGCGGCCGGCTCGACAGCCTGGCCGCTGAGAGCCGCCGGCTGGAACGGCGGACCGAGGACCTGGCGCGGGAGCAGCCCCGCGGCGAGGTGGGGCAGGACGCGCAGCACCCCGATGCCCTTCCATATGAAGAGGCGAAGCGGGCTGAGGCGGTGGCCGCCCAGCAACAGAATCTGGTGGCGCAAGCGGAAGGACTGCGCCAGTCGCTGGAGGCCCTGGAGAAGGCTGCCGCGGCGGCGGGGCTGCACGATTCGGCCTGGCAGCAGCAGCTGGCGGAGATCCGGGAGCAGGTGCAGCGCGCGCTGACACCGGAGCTGCGGCAGCAGCTGGACAAGCTGCAGCAGGCGCTCAAGGACCTGAATGCGGACGCGACCAAAGAGGCCCTCGAACAGCTGGTCGAGCGCCAACAGCAGCTCCGGGAGGCGCTGGAGCAGGCGAAGGAGCTGTTCCGGCGGGCGGCGCTCGAGGGTGACCTCGCCAATCTCTCGCAAGAGTCCCGCGACCTGGCGCAGGAGCAGCGAACCTGGAACGATCAGATCGACTCGGCTGACAGCAGCCGCGCTGCCGCGACCGAGAAGCAGCTGGCGACCCGAACCGACTCGCTGGCCTCCGCGCTCAAGCAGGTGGTGCCCCAACTGCCCAAGGACCGCCAGAGCAAGGTCGATGAGGCGCAGCGGCTGGCCGCGGGTGCCGCCAACCAGATGCAGCAGGCCGGGCGATCGGCTCAGCAAGGCCAGCGGAAGCAGGCGCAGCAACAGGGCAAGCGCGCCGCCGACCAGCTGCAACCGGTGGGTGAGAGGCTCGACCAGCAGCGGCAGGGCCTCCAGCAGGAATGGCGTGCCGAGGTCACCGAGGGACTCGACCGCGCCCTGGGCGAGACCAGCCGGCTTTCCGAGCGACAGCTTGGTCTGGCTCGTGGCCTCGAACGTGGAGGTCCCACGCCGCTCGCGAGAGGGGAGCAGGCGGCAGTCCAGGAGGGGGTGGGTCGGCTTCAATCGCAGCTGCGCGGGCTGGCCGGGAAGAACGCGCTGGTGCCCCGCCAGATCGCCGAGGCGCTGGCCGCGGCGGAGCTGGAGATGACGCGGTCGCTCGAGGCGGTGTCGTCGGCCAATCCCAATGTGCGGGAGGCGGCAGAACGGGCCGGCTCGGCGGTGGACGCGCTCAACGTCGCCGCATACCAGCTGGTCCGGGCCCGCTCGAGCGTCGCCGGCGCCGCATCCGGATCGGGGCTCGCCGAGGCAATGGAGCGCATGACCCAGCTGGCTGGACAGCAGGGCCAGCTGGGGCAGCAGTCGGAGGGGCTGATGCCCATGCTGGGCGGCAAGGGTGTGGGCGAACAGCTGCGCCAGCTGGGACTGCGCCAGCGTGCGTTGGCGGAGGAGCTGGAGAAGCTGAAAGGCCAGGGCAACATGGCGGGGGCCGGCGAGATGGCGGACGAGGCCAAGGACCTGGCGCGTCGTCTGGAAGCCCAGCGGCTCGATCGGGAGACGGTCCAACGCCAGGAACGGCTCTTTCGCCGCATGCTCGATGCCGGTCGTACGCTGCAGGGCAGCCAGGAAGACCAGCGGAAAGAGCGACAGAGCACCACGGCGAAGGACGACAGCGTCCATCTCCCGCCGGCGCTCCGGGCGGCGCTGCTCGAGGGCGACAACCGGCTGCGGGTGCCGAGCTGGGAAGAGCTGCAACGGCTCTCGCCCGAGGAGCGGCGGCTGGTGGTGGATTACTTCAGGCGACTGGTTGAGAGTGAGAAGTGAGGTGAGAGGTGAGAGGTGAGAGGTAAGAGCGGTCGGCGGGCGACCGGATTGATCGGTTGCTTGCTGGCCTTGGGCGCGGCAGTGCCGGCGCTGAAAGCCCAGCAATCACCCGATCCAATGCGCCGCGGCCTCGAGCTCGAGCGGCGGGGGAACTACGCCGACGCCGCGGCGGCCTACCGCGAGGTGCTGAAGCAGAAGCCGGCCGAGGCGGCGGCGTTGTTCGGCCTGGAGCGGGCGCTGGTGGCGCTGGACCGCGTGGCCGACATTCTGCCGGACGCGCGGGCTGCGCTGGCAGCGAGCCCGTCGGCAGGCGCGTTCTATGGGGTCGTGCTACGCGCCTGGTCCGCGGCCGATCGTCCGGACAGTGTCCGCGCGGTGGCCGAGCGGTGGGCGGCACTCGATCCCACGGACGAGACCCCGTATCGTGAGTGGGGCGCCGCCGCCCTCGCGCGCCGCGACCGCGGGGAGGCGCGACGGGGCTATCTGACCGCGCGAGAGCGACTGCATCGGCCCGACGTGCTGGCGGGCGAGCTGGCCATTCTCCTCTCTCAGGACCAGGAGTGGACTGGCGCGGTGCACGAATGGGGGATCGCGGTCGGGAAGGTTGCCGGCTATCGCGTCACCGCCGCGAAGGTGCTCAGCGCCGCGCCGGACAGCATGCATGCCGACCTGGTGCGGCTGTTGGCTGCCGAGCCGGCCCCGGCGGCCCGCTGGCTCGAGGCCGACCTCCGGGCGCGCTGGGGCGATCCGGTGGGCGGGTTCCAGATCCTTGCGGCCAATCTTCCGGCGGATCGTGCCGGCGCGCTTGACGTGCTCTCCGGATTCCTCGACCAGGTTCGCGATCAGAAAGGCCCGACCGGCTCGCGGGCGCAGGGACTCGCGCTCGCGGCGCTGGCCGACCGGACGCCGGGGCCGGCCCGATCCCAACTGCGGGTAGAGGCGGCGCAGGCGTTTGCCGATGCGGGTGACGAAGAATCGGCCCGTCGGATGCTGAGCGGCCTCGCGGTCGAGCCCGGCACGGTCGAAGCCACGGCCTCCGGGGCGGCTACCGCCATGGTGGGTGTGCTGCTGAAGGAAGGCAAGGTGGAGGAGGCGGAGCGGAAGGTTGGTGAGGCCAAGGCGAGTCTGGCCAGCGACGACTGGCTCGCGCTCCGCCGCGGCGTCGCCTGGGGATGGGTGCGTGAGGGGAAGCTCGGACGGGCCGATACCATGGTGGTCGGAGACACCAGCGTCGAGGGTCTCGCGCTGGCGGGCCGGCTCCGACTGCTGCATGGCGAGCTGGATAGCGCCGCGGCGCTGCTCAAGCTGGCCGGCCCCTATGCCGGCAGCCGCGAGGAGGCCACCGCGCGCACCGCCATTCTCGCGATGCTCCAGCCGATCGAGGTCGACAGCCTGCCCGCGCTGGGTGCCGCGCTGCTCGCGGTCGAGCGAGGCGACACGGCGCGCGGCGTCGAAGGGCTGGAGAAGGTGGCCGCCGGCCTTCCTGCCGATCACGGTGGCGCGGAAGTGCGCCTGTACGCGGGCCGGATCGCGCAGGCGGCCCGCCGCTCCGGCGATGCCGAGCGACTGTATCGCGCCGCGGCGACACCCGACGCGAAGGCAACGGCACCGGCAGCGGAGCTCGCGCTGGCCCAGCTCCTGATCGACGGCAACCGGGCCCAGGAGGCCACCGACGTGCTCGAGCACCTCATTCTCGGCTTTCCCGACAGCGCATTGGTGCCGCAGGCGCGCCGTCTACTGGATCAGGCTCGTGGTGCGGTGCCCAAGACGTGAGCGCCATGAAACGGCGTGAGTTCGTCGGTCGGACCTTGGGGGCGCTCGCCGCGCTGAGCCCGGCGGCTCGAGTGCTCGGGGGACGCGCTGCCGCGGGCTGGCTGCTGGTCCCGATGGACGATGCGCAAAGCGACCACCTCAAAGCCTATGGGCTGACCTATCGGGCGGTGCAGCGGGGCGCGCGGGCCGAGTGGCTGCTCAACTACCGGAACGGGTCCTTTCTCATGCCGGCCGACCCGACGACGCCGCGCGACGCCGGGCTGTCGGGGATCACGATCGAGCCGCTGGACGACGGCGCGGTGCTCCAGCTCCGGGCCCAGATCCAGGGCGACAACATGGACGCGATCCCCCTGGAGAAACCACCCAAGGTGGCGGTGTACGTGCCCCCGAACGCGCCTCCCTGGGACGACGCCGTGACCATGGTGCTCAACTACGCCGGGATCGAGTTCGAGAAGATCTGGGACCCGGAGGTGCTGCGCGAGGGGCTCAAGAAGTACGACTGGCTGCACCTGCATCACGAGGACTTCACCGGCCAGTACTCCAAGTTCTATCTCAATTACGCCGGCGCGCCCTGGCTGCTGGACATGGTGAAGCAGAACACCGCCATGGCGAAGACCTTGGGCTTCCCCAGTGTGCCGGAGGAGAAGAAGGCGGTGGCCCGGGCGATCGCCGCGTACGTCGAGCGGGGCGGTTTTCTCTTCGCCATGTGCACGGCGACCGAGACGCTGGACCTTGCGCTCGCGGGGCAGGGCGTGGACATCGCGACCGATTACGCCGACCGAACGCCGATGGACCCGAACGCGTCCGCCAAGATGCACTGGGACTCGGCGCTCGCGTTCCAGAACGCCAAGCTCGAGCTCAACCCCTCGGTACCGGTGTTCTCCGACATCGACGGTCACCAGGTCAACTCGCTCGACCGGCGCCAGCCGCTGGGGTCTTTCAGCCTGTTCAACTTCAGCGCCAAGATCGATCCAGTGGCGACCATGCTGGTGCAGAACCACCGCCAGGTCATCCCCGATTTCTACGGGCTCACCACCTCGTTCATGCGCCGCACCCTGAAGCCCAGCATCACGGTCCTGGCGGACGAGCCCGGCGCGCCATGGGTCAAGTACATCCATGGAGAGCGGGGGCAGGGGACCTGGACGTTCTTCGGTGGGCACGACCCGGAAGATCCGCAACATCAAATCGGCGACCCGCCGACCGACCTCTCGCTCCACCCGCACTCGCCGGGCTACCGGCTCATTCTCAACAACGTCCTGTTCCCCGCGGCGAAGAAGAAAGAGCTCAAGACCTGAATTGCAACTGCAACTGCGAACCACAGAGGCACAGAGGCGCAGAGGACGGCGTGACTTTTGGTACGTGTCCGAAATGGATCTCGAGTAGATTCCACCAATGATCTTCCTCCGTGCCTCCCTGCTTCCGTGGTTCAAAAAGTCGTGACACAACCGACCGAACGAATTGCCGCTGACGCCCGGGCCTACCTCGCGCGCGAGATCGCTGCGGCCGGCGGGCGGGAGGTGTCGTTCGTCGCCCAGGTCGACCGCGACGGCGTCGTCACCGGCGCGCGCGCCGTCGCCCGGGGAACGGTGGATCTGGTGCTCGCGCTTCCGGGCGTGGCACGCCGGGGTGAGATGCTGCTCCACAACCACCCCAGCGGCCGGCTCGATCCCTCGGTGCCCGATCTGAACGTGGCCGCCACCCTTCACGATGGCGGAGTCGGCTTCGGCATCGTCGACAATTCGGCCGAGTCGCTCTACGTCGTGGTCGAGGTTCCCCACGACCGCGAGGTCAAGCGGATCGATCCGTTCGACGTGATCGCTACTCTGGGCGAGCACGGCCCCGTGGCCCGGGTGCTGGGCCGCTACGAAGACCGGCCGACGCAGCGAGACATGGCGGCGTACGTCGCCGACGCGTACAACGACGGAGGCGTGCTCCTGCTCGAGGCCGGCACTGGCGTCGGCAAGTCGTTCGCCTACCTCATTCCCGCGCTTGCCTGGGCCCGGGCCAACGGCGAGCGCACGGTAGTGAGCACCAACACCATCAATCTGCAGGAGCAGCTGGTCGGCAAAGACCTGCCGCTGCTTCGGCAGGCGCTCGCGACCGCCGACTACACGCCGACGTTCGCGCTGCTCAAGGGCTGGCGCAACTATCTCTGCCTCGCCCGGCTCGAGAGCGCGATGAGCGGGCAACGGACGCTGTTCGAGCCCGACAAGCACGACGAGGTGTTGGGGTTGGCCGAGTGGGCGGGCCACACCGCGGACGGCACCCTCAGCGACCTCCCCGTGGCGCCCACCGCTGAGGTCTGGGACGAGGTCAGCGCGGAGCCGGACCTCTGCACTCGCCTCAAGTGCCCCCATTTCGATCGGTGCTTTCTTTTCCGGGCGCGCCGCCGCGCGGCCGAGGCCGACGTGGTCGTGGTCAACCACCACCTGCTGGCGGCCGATCTGTCGGTCCGCCAGGCGTCCGACAACTGGGAAGAGGCGGCGGTGCTTCCACCCTATCGTCGCCTGGTGCTGGACGAAGCCCATCACGTGGAGGACGTAGCGGCCCAACACCTCGGCCTCCAGGTCAGCAGCCGAGGCGTTCAACGGCTGCTGGCCCGCTTCGAGCGACGGGGAAAGGGTCTGGTTCCCACCCTCGCATTCGAGCTGGTCGCCGAAGGCGGAGACGCCGGCCAGGCGGGACTCGCGTTGCTGCGGGAGCGTCTTCTCCCCGCGCTGAGCCAGGCGCGGCAGGCGAGCGACGCGCTGTTTCTCCGATTGCACGGGAGGCTGGAGGATGTTCCCGGCGCCCAGCTGCGGCTGGATGAGCAGTTCGCGGCGGACCCGGTGTGGACCGACGGCCTGCGGCGCGAGCTCGACGCGGCGCTCGACGCGCTGCGCGCCCTGGGCGAGATCCTCGATGGAGTCGCCGATCGACTGACCGAGGGCGAGGAGACCGACCGGTCACGCCAGCTGCTCCAGGAGCTGCGCGGTGTGATGCGACGCCTGGCCACCATCGGCGACGGGCTCAACCGCGCGCTCCGACCGGCAAGCGGCGGGCCGCCAACGGTGCGGTGGATGGAGCGAACCGGTCAGCGGGGCCAGACCTTGGCGCTATCGGCGGTGCCGCTCGACCTGGCGCCGCTGCTACGCGAACTCCTGTGGCAGCGGCTCGCCACCGTGGTTCTCACCAGCGCCACGCTGGCGGCCGGCGGCGAATTCGAGTTCCTGGAATCCAGGCTCGGGCTCGACGGGGAGGCGAGCCCGGTGACCGTGCGGGAAATCCTTGCCTCGCCGTTCGACTATCCGACCCAATGTCTGTTCGGGGTCCCCACCGATCTGCCCGCACCGCGGGATGACGAGCCCGGCCACGACGCGGCGCTGGCACAGATCGTGACCGACCTCGCGTTCGCCGCCGACGGAGGCATGTTCGTGCTCTTCACCAGTCACGCGGCGCTCAGACGTGCGGCGGCGACCCTGCGCGGAACGCTCGCCAGCCGGTGGCCGGTCCTGGTGCAAGGCGACGCCGCGCGCGATCTCCTGCTCCGGCGGTTTCGCGAAGCGGGCAACGCGATTCTCCTGGGCACCGATTCGTTCTGGGAGGGGGTGGACGTGCCGGGGCGCGCGCTCCGTGCCCTGGTGCTCAACAAGCTACCTTTTAAGGTTCCTTCGGAGCCGCTGACCGCAGCGCGGCTGGAGCGGCTGGCCGAGCAGGGCAGCGACGGGTTCACCGGCTACCTGCTCCCCCATGCCGCGCTCAAACTGAAGCAGGGCTTCGGGCGCCTGATCCGGAGCCGGCAGGACGTGGGGGTCGTGTTGTTGCTCGACAGTCGGGTGGTCACCAAGCGCTACGGGGCCTTGGTGTTGAACGGGCTGCCGCGGGCCGAGCAGGTGTTCGGGACTTGGGCGGAGGTTCGCATCAAGTGCGAGGACTTCTTTGCCCGTTTCGGCATTGGGGCCACCGTATGATGCCGGTCAAACCGGGCAAGATCATCGGGGTGGGGCGGAACTATCTGGCCCACGCCCAGGAGCTGGGCCACGACGTTCCCTCGGAGCCGATCATCTTCCTCAAGCCGAATACGGCCCTGCTCGAGCCCGGTGGCGCCATTGTGTTGCCGCGCGTCTCCCACCGGGTAGAGTTCGAGGCGGAGATCGGCGTGGTGCTGGGGCGACGGCTCCGGCATGCCACGGAGGAGCAGGCGGAGAGGGCGATCGGCGGGTTCACCTGCGTCAACGATGTCACCTGCCGGGACCTACAACAGAAGGATGGGCAGTGGAGCCGGGCCAAGGGCTTCGACACGTTCTGTCCGGTGGGGCCACGCGTGGTGTCGGGGCTGGACTGGCGCACGCTCGAGCTGCGCGGCCGGGTCAACGGGCAGGAGCGCCAGCGGGCCAAGGCGACGGACATGCACTTCTCGATTCCCGAGCTGGTGTCGTTCATCAGCGGGATCATGACGCTCGAGCCGGGCGACTTGATCGCGACCGGCACGCCGGCCGGGACGGGTCCGCTGGCCGACGGCGACGTGGTCGAAGTGGAAATCTCCGGTGTGGGCGTGCTCTCCAACCCGGTTCGGAGCGAGGACAGTCGATGATCACGTTCAGCGATCGGCTGGGTGCGCTGCCCGGCTATCCGCTCGCCGAGCTGCCGTCGATCAAGCGGCGGTTGATCGGCGAGGGCGTGGATGTGATCGACATCGGCCCCGGCGACAACGACGCGCCGCCGCCGGACCTCGTGGTCGAGACCATGGTGAGCGCGGTGCGAACCCCGGCCCTGAGCAAGTACGGGTTTCAGCAGGGTCTGCCGGAGTTTCGCCAGGCAGCCGCCCGCTGGGTGGAACGCCGGTTCGGCCTGCGATTCGACCCGGTCACGGAAACGCTGCCGCTGATCGGGTCCAAGGAGGGCCTGGCGCACGTGGTATTTGCCGTGGCCAATCCGGGGGACGTGGCGATCGTGCCCGAGCCGGGCTACCAGGCGTATCTCGGCGGCGCGATTCTGGCCGGCGCCGAACCGTACATCGCGCCGCTCCAGCTCGAGCAGGGTTTCCTGCTCGAGCTGGAGCGGATTCCGGAACACGTGCTCCGCCGTGCCAAGATCGTGTTCGTGAACTACCCCAACAACCCGACCGCCGCGGTCGCGACGCCCGACTACCTGGAGCGCACGGTCGCGGTCTGCCGCCGGCACGGGATTCTCCTGGCCTATGACAACGCCTACTGCGACCTCACATTCGACGGCTACCGGGCCCCCAGCATCTTCGAGATTCCCGGCGCGCGCGACGTCGCGGTCGAGTTCTTTTCGCTCTCGAAGAGCTTCTCGATGACCGGATGGCGGCTCGGCTTCGCCGTGGGCGGCAAGGAGTTGATCGGTGCGCTCACCCGGGTCAAGTCGTACGTTGATACCGGTCCGTGGCTGGCGGTGCAGAAGGCCGGTGCGGCAGCGCTCGACCAGGCCGAGGTGCTGGTGGCACCGATCCGCGCAGAGCTGGCGCGGCGGCGGGATGCCGGCGTCGTCGCACTGCGGGGGGCCGGGTTCGAGGTCGACACCCCCGAGGCCGCGATGTATCTATGGATTCCCCTCCCGGCCGATGTGCCGTCGGGCGTGTTCGCCCGCCGGGCGCTCGAGGAAGCGGGGGTGGTAGTCCTGCCGGGAAGTGCGTTCGGCCCGGCGGGCGAAGGGTATTTCCGCATCGCGCTCACGGTGGGCGCGGCGCGGCTCACCGAGGCGGTCACCCGACTCGGCGGGCTGCTGGAGCGATTGCGCCGTGGAGAACTCGCCAGCACGCCGTAGCGCCACGGGCCGAGGCCCGCGGCGCGAATGGCCCTGGATCGCGCTGGCGGTCAGCCTCGCGATCCACGTGGTCCTCGTGCTGATCAGCTCGGTCGAGGGTCGCCAGCCGGTGCTGCCTCACCGGCCGCGCCATCTTGTGGTGCTGCCGCCGCTTACCGACCCCTCCCGGTCCCTCGATATGCCCTACCGGTCGGCCCCGCCCAAGCCCGGCATGCCGGGTCCCCGACCCGTGGCGCGCCCGCGGCGCTTGCCGGAGAACCCTCCTGTCACCATCCTGCCGCCGCCGCCGGTGATCCATCACCGGGCTGACTCCACCGTCGTTGCGGCGCCGGAGCCAGTCACGCCCGAGCGGATAGGCCCCAACTTTGGCGACGGTCTGCTTTGGGTGCGTCCCCTGCCGCTCCCGCCCCGCGAGCTGGCCCAGCGGCTCAGGAAGACCGACGCCGAGTTGGCCGACAGCGTCGTGAAGGCGACCATCCAGGCGTTTCTCGATTCGATTGCCCGGGAGCCGGGAGCCGACCGGGCGACGCTGCCCGAGTGGAGCACCGAGATCGCCGGGAAGAAGTTCGGCATCAACCAGAAGTACGTGACGGTCGCCGGGCTCAAGATCCCGGCCGCCGTGCTGGCGCTCATTCCCCTGCATGGCGGGTACAACGAGTCGAAGGTCTTCGACCGGACCGACCAGCTGTTGGCCGACCTGCGGTTCGCCGCGAACCGGGCCGAGACGGTCGATGACTTCAAGCGCGCGATCGGGGAGATGCGGCGTCGCAAGCAGGCGGAGCACGAGTTCCAGCGCAACCAGCGCACCCCACCGCCCCCCGAGTTCCGTTCGCCGGCGCCGGTGCCGGTGGTCACCCAGGCCAACCCGGACACCATAACCCCGCGTCCACAATGAAGCTGATCGACACCGACGAAACGATCGTCCTGGTCACCGGTAGCGCTCTCACCGCCGAAGAGCGGGACCGGCCGACCGCGTATACGCTCAAGGCGGAGATCGACCGCCGGGGTGAAGGGCACACCTATCGCCGGGCGGTTGTGGTGGGCGACGTCTGGTACCTCGAGAACCGGATCTTCCATCTCAATCCGACCATCGCCATCGGCGGGCCGGGGGCCAATGGCGTGTCGAGTGAGCTGGCCCAGGCGCTTCCCACCCTGCTCAGCGTCGACGACCGGGTGTTCGTGCAGGCGGACTTCGAGGGCGATCTCAAGCGGGCGAGCCTATGGGGCGTGGACGCCGGCGCCACGGCGCAGGCGGTCGAGATGTTCGTGGGGCAGGGGTTCCTGGACGAGCTGCTGCAGAAGATTTGGAGGTTCAGGGCAGGAACGTTCGTGTGACAACTGCGTAAAGCGTGAAAGGTAAAAAGTGAAAAGGGACTCCGCAATTCACCGGAGCCCCTTTTTACTTTTCACTCTTCACGCAGTTTGTGGTTCACTCCCCGAGTAGATCTTCCAGGGCTTTATCCACCACTTCCGCCGTCCGGCCCTCGATGATCTTCCGCAGCACGTCGGCCGCCTCGAGCGGAAGACTGTCCGGATGGACCCGATCCTTGGCAAACCGCACCACCGTCCCCAGCGGGATCGGTGCGACCGGTGGGTCTTCCGATTCGTCGTCGCCCTGCGCGGCCGCTTCGTAGCCCGCCCCCGGCACGCTCTCGGCCCACGGCTCGGGCTCGTCGTCGGTGTCGAGCTGGAGATCCGGCGGCAGCGTCACCATGGCGAACAACTGACACTGGAGTCCGGGTGGCGCTTCGCGCGCAACCAGCACGACCGGTACCGGCTGCGCGAACAGGCGATGCGAATGCACCTGGTCCCACGCCTCCGGCGGCAGTGCACAGCGGGCCACCAGTCTCCCGTTCCTGTACGTCGCCATGCAGACCATGCCGTCGGGTGTCCGTTCGTCTTCGACCAGCCCGACGGCCAACTCGACCGGGCTCTCGGTCGCGGCCAACGCGGCCGGCGAGGGTTGCGAACCTGACTCCTCCGCGTCGAACGGCGTGATCATACCGGAGCGTAGCGACGGCGAGAGCGCGGCGCCACCCCCCGGGTCACAGGTGCGCTGGGTCACATCGAGCCATCATGGCGAGCCGATCGCGCCATTTTCGGCCACGTGTGCGGCCGATGCACCAAAATCGTCGTCCGAGAGCGCGCGCAGGAGGCGCGCCGAGGCACGCTCGGGATCTGGTGTGGGTCCCTGGAGAGGAATCTGGCGCATCGGCAACAGCTGCGCGCGCGCCCGGGTCCCGTCAGGTGCGAACTCGACCTGCAGCACGCCGGTCAGAGCCTGCGGGCCGGCCAGATTGAAGCCCCGGTAGGTGGCGAAGTTTCCCAGTGAGTATGCAATCAACCGGCCCTGCCACAGCTCGACACCTCGGAGAACGTGCGGTCCGTGGCCGACAACCAGGTCGGCGCCGGCCTCGACCACGGCATGAGCCCACGCACGCAGTTCGCCCCGGGGCTCATGCCCCAGCGACTCGGCCGCGAACGGCAGGTGCAGCGCACCCGACCCCTCGGCGCCAGCGTGGAAGGTGACGACCAGCAGGTCCACCAGGGGGCGCATCGAGTCCACCACGGCGACGCTTCGCGGAATGTCGAGCAGGTCGTAGGAGAAGGGATAGGTGGTGAACCCGATCAGGCCGATGGTCGTGCTGGCGTCGCCTCGGCGCACCGTATCGATGACCACGTCGCCCAGCGGGCCGTAGGTGCGCAGGCCGAGCCCAGCGAGGGTGGCTTCGGTCGAGCGGCGGCCGTCGATTCCGAAGTCGTTTGCGTGATTGTTGGCGAGGTTCAGATGGGTGAACCCCGCTTCGGCCAGGCGAGGCGCCAGGAGCGTCGGGGTAAGAAAGGCATAACACTGCACCGGCGCCGGTTTGGCGCGGTGGCGCCGGCGGCGCTCGCGATGTGGAGGTGGCGCGACCCGCACGGTTTCTGCCGGAGCGCCCCCGGTCCACGCTACCGATCGCCGTTTTCCGCACTTTTCGGTCTCGCCGCTATCCGCCAGCACACCTTCGAAGTTACCGATGACCAGGTCGCCGACCAGGAACGGCTTCGCGGCACGCAGGAGGCCGCGGCCGCTGTCCGGCGGCACACCACCTGGAATGGTCATGGTGCCAAGATTGATGTCGCCTACGAACGCGAGGCGGACGGGGGCTCGCACCCTGCGCGCTCGCGCGGCGGCCGCGCGGGCCGCGGAGTCCTCCCGCGCGCGAGTGGTGTCGGCCAGGGCGCCGGGCGGGAACGCCGGCGGTACTGCGGGCGCCGGCGCCGGCGCGGGGGGCTTGGGTGGTGCGCACGCCGCGGCGATGAGCAACAGCGCGAGCTGCGCCGACCGGGGCAGGTGCCTCAAGCCGCGGCGTCGCGGAGATAATCGGTGAGCCGACCGATGCTTTCCTCGCGGCCCACCACGGCAAGCAGCTCGTTGACCGGCTCGGAGACGGTGCCGCCGGTGAGCACCACCCGGATCGGCTGCAGCAGATCGCCCAGCTTGAGTCCGTTCTGTTCGGCCGCGGCCCTGAGGACCTCGAGCAGCTGCTCGGCCGACCACTGCTCGGGCGCGATGCCGTCGAACGTGCGCCGGGCGAGCTCCAGGCTCTGGCGGAACTGGGGTCCCATCTTCCGCACCAGCTGCTCGCCCTTGGCATCGAGCCGGACCCGGTTCCGGTCCAGCCGCACCGCCACCTGCTCGGCCAGCTGCACGATGGTGCGGGAGCGGGGCTTTACCGCATCGATGATCGGCCGGAGGTCGCGGCCCTGGTCGGTCACCTCGCTGCGCGCGAGCAGACGCCGCACCGGCTCGAGTAGCTGGTCGGCCGGCGTGAGCGACAAATACTGCCCATTCATCCATTCCAGCTTGGCGACGTCGAACACGGCCGGCTTGCTCTGGATCCCCTCGAGCGAAAAGAGCTGGATCAGCTCGGGTTCGGGGACGATCTCGCGATCACCGCCGGGCGACCACCCGAGGAGCGCGAGGAAATTCCGCATGGCCGCCGGGAAGATGCCCAGGTCCTGATAGTCGCCCACGGCGGTCGCCCCGTGGCGCTTCGAGAGCTTCTTGCCGTCCGGCCCGAGAATCATCGGCACGTGGGCGAAGATCGGCGGCTCGTAGCCGAGGGCCTGATAGAGCAGGATCTGCTTGGGCGTGTTCGAGACGTGGTCGTCGCCCCGGATCACGTGCGTGATCCGCATCGCGATGTCGTCCGACACGACGGCGAGGTTGTAGATCGCCGACCCGTCGCTCCGGAGAATCACGAAGTCGTCCAACTCCTGGCTGTGCACGCTGATGGGGCCGTGCACGGCGTCGTTCCAGGCCACCGCCTGGTCGGGCACCAGGAACCGGATGGTGAAGGGCGCGCCCTGCGCGATCCGGGTGCTGATCTCCTCCTGCGACAGCCGCCAGCACCGCCGGTCGTAGCGGAAGCTCAGGCCAGCGGCCACAGCCTCCGCCCGCCGCTGCTCGAGCTCTTCCCGGGTGCAGAAGCAGCGGTATGCCTTGCCCTCGGCCAGCAGGCGCTCGGCGTCGGCGCGATGGCGATCGGCGTAGGCGCCCTGAAAGTAGGGCCCTTCGTCCCAGGTAATGCCGAGCCAGCGGAGGCCCTCGAGGATCACCTGCGTGTGGGCGTCGGTGCTGCGTTCCCGGTCGGTGTCCTCGATTCGCAGCACAAAGGTGCCGCCGGTTTTCCGGGCAAAGAGCCAGTTGAACAAGGCCGTCCGAGCCCCCCCGACGTGGAGATAGCCGGTGGGCGAGGGAGCAAAGCGAAGTCGTGGCGTCATGGTGGTACAAGCGTAAACGATTGGCCGGCAACGGTAAACGGGGGCTCCGTGGGCGGGATTTCGGGAAAGCCCCTAATTATGTAGATTTAGGGCGGGCAAGCCATTAAGACAGCTTCAGGCAACGCTCAGCAAGCCTTCACAATTGGTCGCGTAAAGTAGCGCCGGCTGTTCCCGGGGCTCGCCGTCGATCACTCCGGGCTCCGACATCACGGGCCGCCGTCTCGTCACCATGGAGTCGTATGCGTTCGATGCTCGCTCTGGGGCTGGTCGCTCTCGTCGCTTGCGGCAATGACGCCACGACGTCACCCGACACGGGAGGAATCACGGCGGCGAAGACGGCCGCTCCGATCGAGCTGCCCTCGGCCAGCGATCCGGCGGTGCACACCGAGTTCGTCTGCGGGCCCAGCTACCCGTCGCCCGGCCCAGACGTTCCCCCCGACTGGTGCAGCGAGATCAAGTTCCTCTGGCTCCAGCCCTTTGCCAAGCACGCGTGGTATTTCGCGTGGCAGGTCGGGGGCGAGTTCCCGGGCGACACGCTGACCTTCACCTACGGCGTTTATCGCAGTCCCAAACCCATCATCCGGCACGACGGCATCTATCAGTTCGATGCGCTGAACGTGACGGTCGAGGGGCACCGGCGGTATCTCGAGGCGTCGGTGCGGGACAATCAGCCGGTCAACTGGGGCGTGTTCAC
>Ga0137403_10003417_pt1 | contig 19057 bp, 15 predicted proteins | sample CZOMad2_1_16fung_FD_122057 | JGI IMG/M metagenome (GOLD analysis project Ga0137403, IMG submission 122057) | Vadose zone soil fungal communities from Angelo Coast Range Reserve, California, USA - CZOMad2_1_16fungal (Hybrid Assembly) | ecosystem: Environmental > Terrestrial > Soil > Vadose zone...
ACCGTGAACACGGTGAGCCGCTCCCCGAGCCACCACACCCCGAGGAGCGCGCCGCCCAGCGGCTGGATGTTGAGGAAGATGGCCACGCGGGGCGTCTCCACCCGCTCCAGGCACCAGTTCCACACCGCGTAGCCGAGCGCGGTCATGACCACGCCCAGGTAGAGCGTGCCCGCCATGGTCCGCGGCGTCCACGCCGGCCCTGGACCGGTGGCCCACTCGAGGAGCGCGAGCGGGAGCATCGCGGCGGCGCCCCAGACAAGCGAGTAGGCGGTCACCACCAGCGCGGGGTGGCGGAGGAGCACGGGACGGGCGATGAGCGAGTAGGCGGCGTAGGCCACGCCGGAGAGGATCAGGACCAGGTCGCCGCGCCAGTGCGGGGCGAGGGCCAGCGTGACGCCCGGGATGCCGTTCACCACGATGACCGCCGCGCCCAGGATGGCCAGCGCGGCGCCGAGGCCTTCCTGTCGCGAGAGCCGCTCGCCGAGCAGCAGCGGCGAGAGCAGGATGAGCGAGGCGGGCTCCACCGTGATCAGAAGCGCCGCGTTGCTGGCGGTGGAGTGGGCCAGGCCCCAGTTGCCGAGCGCGAAGGCCAGGGTGAAGCCCACCACTCCGGTGAGCGCGAGGCGCCAGTGGTCCTCGCGGGAGAGCTTGGCCGCCGCCATGCCGCGCCAGGCCCACGGCACGAGGATCAGCGAGCCGATCGCCAGCCGCGCCATCGCGAGCGTGGCCGGGCCGATGTCCTCGAGGACGATCCGGGAGACCGAGTAGCCGGTGGCGAAGATCAGGTTGGAGACGAGGAGGACCATGTAGGCGGTCGGCACGGGGCGAGCTTAGCGTACTGTCGGCCGATTGCTGAAGGCAAAGGCCAGGCGTAGATTCGGCGCCATGACCAGCGACCCCGCGCCCACGCGAAAGAGCACTGCGCGCCGCCTGCCCCGTGTCGTCCGCATCGTCCGCGCTCGCCGGCGGCTATTTGTCGCGGTGGGGGTCGGTGCCGTCGTGGCGATCCTCGCCTGGTTGACCCACTTGAGGCCGGCGGCCAGTTTCCTGGTCGGTTGGGACGTCTGCGTTGGGCTCTATCTGATCCTCGCCTTCGAGGCCATGGCCAATTCGGACGTCGGTCGGATACGCGAGCGGGCCGCCGAGCAGGACGAGGGACAGATCGCCATCCTCGTGGGCACGGTGTCTGCCGCGCTCGCGAGTCTGGCCGCCATTCTCGCCACGTTCGCCAGCCCCGGGCCAACGGGGCCCGGGGCCCGGGTGGGCCCGGTCGCAGCGGGCCTCGCGATCTTTCTCTCGTGGGCTTTCATCCACACGATCTTCGCGCTGCACTACGCTCACGAGTTCTACGACCAGGACGGCGGCGGCGGCATGGCCTTCCCGGGCGGCGGCGAGGAGCCAGACTACTGGGACTTCGTCTACTTCTCCTTCGTCATCGGGATGACGTCGCAGGTCTCGGACGTGGGCGTCACCACCAAGACGGTTCGCCGCACCGTGGCGGCCCACGGGGTGGTGTCGTTCGCGTTCAACACCGCGCTGCTCGCCCTGTCGGTCAGTCTGGCCGGCAACGCCCTCCAGCGCTGACGTGACCGGCGCGGCCTGGAGTATAATCCCGCGCATGAAGCCCAAGATTCCGTGGCTCCCGCACGAGGTCCAGCCGGGTCAGCCGACCGAGACGTGTCCCCGCTGCGGCGCGAAGAAGCTGATGCCGTGGACGCTCAGGCGTGATCCCCAGCGCGTCACCCTTCTGCGGACGTGGGTCTGCACCGCCTGCCAGACGACCGAGGAGCGGGACGAGGCGGAAGGCTAGCTGGCGTTCACGAAGTCCAGCAGGGCGCGGAGGCGGGAGAAGCCGGAGCGGTTGAACGGTAGCACCAGCCTCGGCAGGTCCGGCAGCTCGTCCCCCTCCCCCGGTATCGGCCCCTTCGCCTGCGTGGCCGGCGCGCTCAGGATGTCGGTGAAGCGCGCGTTGAGGTCGGCGAGCGCGGCGGGAGAGATCGGCCGCCGGATGCGGAGCACGAGCGCGTCGCGCACGTAGCGCTGCGAGTGGTAGAGCTTGTAGAAGTTCTCGACCTCCGCGGCGGCCTGCTCCACGTCGTCGGTCACCCGATAGAGCTCGGGGTCGTTCGGCGATACGGTGCCCCGCCCCACCATCTCCCGCCGGATGAACTCGTCGAAGGTCTTCCAGTAGGTCCCGCCCGGCTCGTCGAGCATGACGAGCGGCAGCACCGGCGACTTTCCGGTCTGGATCAGGGTCAGCGCCTCGAACGCCTCGTCGGCGGTGCCGAAGCCGCCGGGCAGGAAGGCCATCGCGTGGGCCTCGCGCACCAGGAAGAGCTTGCGGGTGAAGAAGTACTTGAACGAGACCAGCTTCGGGTCGTCCGCGATCCAGGGATTGGCTTCCTGCTCGAAGGGCAGCCGGATATTGAGCCCGAACGAGCGCTCCCCGCCGGCGCCTTCCTGGGCGGAGCTCATCACCCCGCCCCCCGCGCCGGTGATGACCATCCACCCCGCGCCGGTGATCCGCTTGCTGAAGGCGTAGGACTGCTCGGAGATCGGATGGGCGCGCGGCGTGCGGGCGGAGCCGAAGATGGTGATCTTCGGCACGTTGCGCCAGGGCGCGAAGACCTTGAAGCCGTAGCGGATCTCCTTGAACGCGGCGTTGGCGATCCGGAGATCGGCCACGCCCGCGCCGTCCTCGTACATCTTGAGCGCGGTGGTGAGGAGATCCGCGTAGAGCGGCCAGGTGGACTCCGGCACCCGGAGCTGCTCGAGCAGCGCGTCGATCCGCCGGTTGGCGTCCTCGGATTGCAGGTGGTAATGCCGATCCGGACTCACATCAGCAGTATACACGGCGGTCCGTTTAGGCCAGCGTATGCCGGACCATCTTCCCCTCGACCAGGTAGATGACCATCTCCGCGATATTGGTGGCGTGGTCGGCCACCCGCTCCATGAACCGCGAGATCAGGATCACCCGGATCGCGCGGGAGACCGTCCGCGGGTCTTCCATCATGAAGGTCAGGAGCTCCCGGAAGATCTGCTCCTTGAGGGCGTCCACCTCGGCGTCCTCCCCGCACACCTGCCGGGCCAGGGCGGTGTCCCGCGCCACGAAGGCGTCCAGGCTCTCCTTGACCATGCGCTGCGCCTTGTCCGCCATCCGCGGCAGATCGATGTAGGGCTTGAGCTGGGGCTCCCGGTTCAGCTCGAGCGCGCGCTGGGCGATGTTGACCGCCTGATCGCCGATGCGCTCCAGATCGGTCACGATCTTCATGGCGGTGGTGATGAAGCGCAGGTCGCCGGCCGCCGGCTGGTGGAGCGCGAGCAGGTTCACGCACTGCTCGTCCACCTCGACGTCGTAGGTGTTCACCTGCCGGTCCCGGTCGATGACGTCCTGGGCGATGACGTCGTCGCGCTCGAGCAGGGCGCGCATGGCCCGCCGGATCTGATCCTCGACGAGGCCGCCCATCGCGAGCAGAGTCTGCTTGAGCGCCTCCAGCTCCTCGTGGAAATGCCGCTGCATTCGCGTCCCTCCCCCGGTCTACCCGAACCGCCCGGTGATGTAATCCTCGGTCTGCTTCTCCCGCGGGTTCGTGAAGAGCTGCCGGGTGACCCCGACCTCCACCAGCTCCCCCAGGAGCATGAACCCGGTGTGGTCCGATACCCGGGCCGCCTGCTGCATGTTGTGGGTCACGATGACGATCGTGTAGCTGTTCTTCAGATCGAGCATCAGGTCCTCGATCTTGGCGGTCGCGATCGGATCGAGCGCCGAGCACGGCTCGTCCATGAGCAGCACGTCCGGCTCCACCGCGATCGCGCGCGCGATGCAGAGCCGCTGCTGCTGGCCCCCCGAGAGCCTCAGGGCGCTGTCCCGCAGGCGGTCGTGCACCTCGTCCCACAGGGCCGCTCCCTTGAGACTCCGCTCCACGATGCCTTCCAGGTCGCTCTGGTTGCGCACCCCGAGGATGCGCGGCCCGTAGGCCACGTTCTCGAAGATGGACTTGGGGAACGGGTTCGACTTCTGGAACACCATGCCCACCCGCTTGCGCAGGTCGGTGACGTCGAGCCCCGGATCGTTGATGTCGGTCCCCCCGATCCGGATGCTCCCCGCGATCCGTACGCCGTCCACCAGGTCGTTCATGCGGTTCAAGCACCGCAGGAGCGTGGACTTGCCGCAGCCGGACGGACCGATATACGCGGTGATCCGGTGCTTGGGAATGGACATCGAGACGTCCTTGAGGGCGAGCTTGGCCCCGTACCAGAGTGACAGGTGATCGATCTCCACCATGGGCATCTCGATGATGGGCGCGGCGCCGGCGCTCGGCTTGAGGCTCGCGGTCACGCTCACGGATCCGGACATTGACACCTCCCTCGAAGGATATTCTAGACGGCCGACGTCGCGTACTTGCGACGCAGCCGGTTGCGCATGCTGATCGCGAACAGGTTCAGGAAGACCACGATGAGGAGCAGGAGCAGCGTGGTCGCGAAGACCATCGGCCGCGCCGCGTCCACGTTCGGGGACTGGAATCCCACGTCGTAGATGTGGAAGCCGAGATGCATGAACTTCCGGTCCATGTGCAGGAACGGCCACGTCCCGTCCAGCGGCAGCGCGGGCGCCAGCTTGACCACGCCCGTGATCATGAGCGGGGCCACCTCGCCGGCCGCCCGCGCCATCGCCAGGATGAGGCCGGTGAGGATGGACGGCATCACCGCGGGCAGGACCACCCGAAGCGTCGTCTCGAGCTTGGTGGCCGACAAGGCCAGCGACGCCTCGCGGGCCCCCCGGGGAATAGCGGCCAGCCCTTCCTCGGTGGCGACGATGACCACCGGCACCGTCAGCAGGGCCAGCGTGAGCGCGGCCCACAGGATGCCCCCGGTGCCGTAGGTCGGCGTCGGGAGCGCCTCCGCGTAGAAGAGCCGGTCGATCGAGCCACCCACGAAGTAGATGAAGAAGCCCACGCCGAACACCCCGAAGACGATGGACGGCACCCCCGCGAGGTTGTTGACCGCGATCCGCACCGCGCTGACGAACGCGCCCTGCCGTGCGTACTCGCGCAGGTAGAAGGCCGCGAGCACGCCGAGCGGGGTGACCACGATGCTCATGATCACCACCATCATCACGGTGCCGAAGATGGCCGGGAACACGCCGCCCTCGGTATTGGACTCGCGGGGGTCGTCGGCCACGAACTCCCAGACCCGCCTCGCGTAGTACGCGCTCTTGGCGAGCCCGCCCATCGCGTTCGGGAACCGGACGTCCACCACCTGCGCGATGGGCAGCTCCTTTTCCTTGCCGCCGTCCGCCACGACCACCACGGTGGTGGACTGGCTCTTCCGGAGCGCGCCGAGCCGAGCCTCCTCCGTCACGTACTTCTCCTGCAGCGGGCCGAGCTGCGCCTTGAGCGCCTCCACCTCGGGTCCCTGCGTGATCTTGCCCAGCTCGAAGCCTCTCAGCCGGAGCCGGATCTTCTCCTGCTGGGCGTTGATGGCGCCGATCGCCCCCGTCTCGATCCGATGGATCTCGCGCCGGATCCGGGCCGCCTCGGGGAGCCGCTTCTGGAGCTCGTCCCAGGCCGCCCCGGCCCCGACAGCCACCGGCTGACCACCCTCGCGCACCTCCTTGATGGTGCCGATCAGGAGGCCCCACTCGGTGCGCTCGACCACCGCCACGTCGGGCGGATACTCGCGGCGCTTGATCTGGCTTTCGTCCACCCACTGGAAGTCGGCCCCGTAGAGATCGCGATTGGCGACCTTGAGCTTGATCCGGTGCTGTCCGGCGGGCCCCGGCACCGCCTCCCGCTCGACGATCTGGCCGGTCAGCGTCTTGCCGTCCGCCAGCGTCGCGCGAAGTACGTCCCGGGGCCAGAAGAACCCGAGGCCGTTGTAGAGGATCAGGCCGATGAGGCCGGCCACGAGCAGCAGCGAGAGCGTCAACGCCCCGCCGGTGAGCCAGATGAAGGGCTCGCCGCTGGCGAAGATGCGGCGCACGCGGGTCCTCATAGGTACCGGTACTTCTGCCGGAGCTTCAGACGCACCAGCTCGGCGACGGTGTTGACCGCGAAGGTCAGGCAGAAGAGCAGGAAGGCGGCCAGGAACAGCACCCGGAAGAGCGTGCCGCCTTCCGGGGCCTCGGGGAGCTCGACCGCGATATTGGCGGAGAGCGCCCGGAACCCGTTGAAGATGCTCCAGTCCATCACCGGGGTATTGCCGGTGGCCATCAGGACGATCATGGTCTCGCCCACCGCGCGGCCGAAACCGATCATGATCGCGGAGAAGATACCGGGACTCGCGGTCGGCAGCACGATCCGGATCGCGCTTTGCCACCGGTTGGCCCCCAGCGCCAAGGACCCCGCGCGCAGGTGCTGCGGCACGTTCGCCAGCGAGTCCTCCGCGATCGTGAAGATGATCGGGATCACCGCGAACCCCATCGCCACCCCGACCACGAGCGAGTTGCGCTGGTCGTAGGTCAGCCCCAGGGCGGACAGCAGCCAGCCCCGATAGCTGCCGCCCAGGAGCAGGGCCTCGACGAGGCCGCCCAGGGTGAAGGCGAGCCACACGCCCGCGATGACCACCGGGATCAGCAGGAACACCTCGGTGCCGGTCTTGAAGCGGCCCCGGATCCGCTGCGGCACCGTGCGCCATGCGAAGTACGCCGCGAGGACGCATACCGGCAACACCAGGGGCAACAGGAACAGCCCCGGCACCACCCGCTCCACCATCGGCGCGAGCCACAATCCGGCCAGGAATCCGAGGACCACACTCGGCAGCGCGGCCATCACCTCGACGACCGGCTTGACGTAGGCCTTGACGGCGGGGTGCATGAACTCGCTGACGTAGACGGCGGCCAGCAGGGCCATCGGCACCGCGAAGACCAGCGCGTAGAAGGTCCCCTTCAAGGTTCCATAGATGAGCGGAGTCAGGCTGAACTTGGCCTCGAAGTCGTCGGTGCCCCCGGTGGACTGCCAGACATAGGCCGGCTCGGAGTAGCCCTCGTACCAGACCTTGCCGAAGACGGTCTTGAGCGTAATCTCGGGATGTGGGTTGTTCACCCGCCACCCACTCATCGTGCCCTGCGGGTTCACCAGCACGACCCCGTCCGCCTTCGGGGCGAACACGACCGAGTGGACGCCCCCCTCGGGAGCCTTCAGGGCGAGCAGCGTGTGCCCCGACGTCCCGTAGTGGACCAGCGCGCTCCCCGAGGCGTCCGCAGTCGCGAAGCCCTTGTCGCGCTTGGACGCGTCGATGCTCACCACCGGCCCCGCGTGTCCGGCGAACTGATAGATGTGGGTCAGTCGCCGCTCCCCGCCTCCCGGCGGTGGCACGACCTGCCAGGTGGACACGCCTCCGCCCTGGTCGCCGACCACGAGTGTCCGATCACCGATCAGGAATCCCAGCGCGGTCACCGCGAGGCCCGGCTTGCTCGTGACCGCGACCTGGTCCAGTGGTCGGGGCGCCTGTCGATCGCGCATGTCGTAGTGGATCACCTCGCCGGTCGAGGTACCGACGAACAGGTCCTCGGCTCTCCCGTCGAGCGCCAGCGCGGTGACCTCGCCGGTGGTCTGGACTTCGGCGGTCGTGAGCGATTCCTCCCGCCGGCCTGCTCCCACCAGGGCCTTCTTCTCGACCACCGCTTGAATCGCGAGCGTCTTCGGGCCGAGCTGCGCGATCGTCAGAGGTCCTCCGGACGGCTCCGCCCCGACGAGACGCAGCAGGGGCCGCTTCTTCTCCGGATCCAGGGCCGCCGCGGCGGTGAACACCGGGGCGGGCGTCACCTCGCGCTTCCCGTCCTTGAAGGAGACCTCGAACCGCATATCGAGCGGAATGACCCGGCCGTCGGTGGTGCCGATGAGATGCCGGCCCTTGCCCAGGCCCGCCACCGTGCTGACGCGGGCGCCGTCCAGCCCGGGAATCGCCACGCCGGCCAGGCGGCGGTCGTCCTTCAGCCCGACCAGCTCGAGCACTCCATCCGTGCCGACCGTGTATCCCACCTCGAGGTACTCGTCCATACCGGCTGCAGCCCCCGGAGCCGGGGCCCCCCCCGAGGTGACCGGCGATCGCGTGCCCAGAAACTCGGTGGTCGGCTGCTTGAACAGCGGGTACACCTCGGCCGCGATCACGAAGAGGATGGCCAGGATCGACGCGATGATGATGATGCCGCCGGAGACGACCAGCCGCGATGCCCACCGGTCGAGGACGATACGGCGTGCCGTTCGGGTGCGCGAGACAACGAGGGGGCGAGCCGGCCGAACCGGCTCGCCCGCCCCGAGCACCCCTGGATCGATCGCCACTACTGGATCTTCGCCAGCTCTTCCTTGGCGATGGAGGCGGGAATCGGGAAGTAGCCGTCCTTGATGACCACCTCCTGGCCTTCCCGGGAGAGGATCAGCTTCGCGAACTCGCGGGTCAACGGCTCGAGCGGCTTGCCGGGCGCCTTGTTGACGTAGACGAACAGGAAGCGGGACAGCGGGTAGTTCCCCGAATAGGCGTTGTCAGGATCCGCCTCGTAGCACTTGGTGCCTTCCTTCTCGGCCAGCGGGACGGCCCGCACGCCGGCGGTCGCATAGCCGATGCCGCTATAGCCGATGGCGAAGTGGTCCACCGTGACGCCCTGGACCACCGCCGCCGACCCGGGCTGCTCCTTCACGGAATCCTTGTAGTCGCCATTCTTGAGCGTGTGCTCCTTGAAGAACCCGTACGTCCCGGAGGCCGAGTTGCGTCCGTAGAGGCTCACGGGCTTGTTCGCCCAGTCCCCGGTGAGGCCGAGCTGGCCCCACGTGGTGATGTCCTCCTTGTAGCCCTGCCGGCGGGACTTGGAGAACACCGCGTCCGCCTGCGCGATCGTCATGCACTTGATCGGGTTGTCCTTGTTGACGAACACCGCGAGCGCGTCCACCGAGGTGCGGATCGGGGTCGGCTTGTAGCCGTACTTCTTCTCGAAGGCGTCCACCTCGGTGCCCTTCATCTCCCGCGACATCGGCCCGAGCTGCGCGGTTCCGGAGATCAGCGCGGGAGGCGCGGTGGACGAGCCCTTGCCCTCGATCTGGATCTTGGCGTTCGGATAGAACCGGTTGAAATTCTCCGCCCAGAGCGTCATCAGGTTGTTGAGGCTGTCCGAGCCGATGCTGGAGACGTTCCCGCTCACCCCGCTCACCGACTTGTAGGGCTGCAGCGCGGGATCGAGCTTCGGGGGCCCCATGGCGTACCCGACGGCCGCGGTCAGCCCGACCAGGGCCACCGCTGTGATCGCTCTCTTCATTCTTTTCTCTCCTTTGGGTTGTCGAGGGTCATGGTCTCCGGCCCGTGTTGCCGGAGCGTAACCGTGACATTACGATTCTGTTACGAGTCACTCCGGACCGAGTCCCGGAACCGGTAGCCCACGCCGCGGACCGTCTCGATGGCGGGCATCGGAGCCCGCGCGGCCGTGAACTTCGCCCGCAGCCGGGCCACGTGGACATCCACCGTCCGGGGCTCCACGAACCCGTCCTGGCCCCAGACGAGATCCAGCAGCTCCTCCCGGCCAAACACCCGGCCCGGCGTGCGGATCAGAGTGGCGAGCAGATCGAACTCCTTGCGGGTCAACTCGACCAGGCGGCCCTTCATCTTGACCTCGAAGCGCGGCCGGTCGATCTCGAGATCGCCCGCTCGCAGGACCTGACCGGCCTCCTGATCCGTCAGTCGCCCGCGGCGGGTGACCGCGCGCACGCGGGCCAGCAGCTCCCGCGGCGAGAAGGGCTTGGTCACGTAGTCGTCGGCGCCCATCTCGAAGCCGAGCACCTTGTCCCCTTCCTCCACGCGGCCGCTCACCATGATCACCGGAATGGCCGCGGTCTCCCGATCCTGCTTGAGGCGGCGGCAGATCTCCCACCCGTTGAGCTGCGGCACCATGATGTCCAGCAGGATCACGTCCGGTTTCGATTCCTTGACCTGACGGAGCGCGTCCGTGCCGTTGGCGGCGAGCCGGACGTCGTAGCCTTCTTTGCCGAGGTTGTAGCGGATCATCTCCGCGACGTCCGCTTCGTCCTCCACCACGAGCACCCGCGGTCCCCGGGGCGCACTCGGCTTCTCAGGACTTCCCCGCCGGCTACCGCTCGCCATCGGCTCCACCCCCACGCTTGTTCGTGTCATGAGCGGAGTCTGCGGGGGCGGGGTTACGGGATGATGACGCCGACGTAAATGCTGGGTGAACGCGAACCCGCGAACACCACGACGCCCCTGCCGCGCGGCAGGGGCGTCAGGTACGGCGGAGCGCGGGCGGGCTAGATCCCGAGCTCGCGCGTGGTGATCTTGTACCTGAAGCTGTCCGGATCCAGGCTGTCCTTGCGCGCCTCACCCGTCTCCGCCTGCGGGTACATGAAGAAGGCCACCGCGTCGTCCCGAGAGCCGAGCAGCTTGACGTCGTGCGCGTAGTTGTAGGCGAGCCAGTTCATCTCCCACTGGCCGAAGAGCTTCGCGCGCGCCTTCTGCGTCGTCGGGTCGTTGAGCGGGATGCCGCCCCGCTCCTCCAGCACGACCTTGCGGACGTCGGCCGGGTCCACCGGCACCCAGCCGTGGCTGGCGGAGTAAAACTCGGCCCGGCAGTGCTGCGCCCTGGTGATCTCGCCGGACTTGCCGAGGCTCTTGAACTCCGTGGAGTCCGCCGTGCGCACGCCGTAGACGTCGCGGGCCGGGATGCCCGCCGCGCGCGCGAGCCCCACGAAGAGCGCATTGAGGTCGGCGCACTTGCCGCCCAGGTTGCCGGTCTCGAGCATGGCCCGGATATCGCCCACGCCGCAGCCCCGCACCTTGGGATCGCGAAAGGTGTTCTCGACGATCCACTCGTAGATGGCGCGCGCCTTGTCCACATCCGTGTCCACGCCCTTGGTGATCTGCTGCGAGGTCTTCTTCACGATCCCGTCGGTGCGGACCAGCTTGCTCGACTCCCGGTACCGGTTCAGCGTGGCCCGGTCCTCGGGGGATGGGTTCATGCCCGGCTTCGTCACGTCGACCAGCCGGTCACGCGCGGCATACCGCGTCGTGACCTCCGCGACCGGCGCGCTCTCGCCCGCCGGCCACTCCGCGTAGAAGATGGCCGCCCCGTACTTGTCGTCGCGGTAGACGCGGGCCGAGCCGGCATTGCCCGTCCAGCTCTGCCCGAGGCTCTTCTGGTAGTCGGTGTCCACCGCGAGCGGCATCGGCAGCCAGACGCGCGTCGGGCTTGTCGGATTGGTCACTTCCACCCGGGTCACCACCTCGAAGGTGCGCCACTTGGCGCCGTCCGATCCGGTGGACGCGGCTCCGATGCGCGGCAGGCCGTTCATCGCGGCGACCGTCCCGACCGTGATCCCATTCCGCAGGAACTCCCGTCGCTTCATCCGTGGTCTCCCCTTCAGGCTGGATCGGCTGTATGATTCGGGAGCAGCATCGTCCGCCGGCACATCGTACAGCCTCGACGAGAAGCGTCAAATCCGAGTTGCCGATGAACGATGATGCGTGGATCGGCCAGACCTATAGCTTCACCCGAACGTAACAATTCTGTGATTTGACCTCCTGACCCGCCTCTCGGAGACTGGCGCCCATGCCGGACCGGATCGGCCTACCCTCGGACGTCTTCGTCAACCGCGAGCTGTCCTGGCTGGAGTTCAACCGCCGGGTCCTCGAGGAGGCCCAGGATCCCACCGTCCCGCTCATGGAACGGGTAAAGTTCCTGGCTATTTTCAGCTCGAACCTCGACGAATTCTTCATGGTCCGGGTGGCCGAGCTGAAGCGCCGGATCCGCGCCGGAGATCCGACCACCGGGCCGGACGGGCTCTCCCCGGCCGAGACCATGGCCGCGGTCGCGGACAAGGTCCACCGCCTGGTGGACGCCCAGCACCGCTGCTTCCTCGAGGACCTCGGGCCGATCCTCGCGTCCGAGGGCATTCGCCTGGTTCGGCCCAAGGAGGTCACGCCGGAGCAGGAGCGGTTCCTCGACGAGTATTTCCAGCGAACCCTCATGCCCGTTCTCACCCCACTGGCCATCGACCCGGGCCACCCCTTCCCGCACCTGGCCAACCGGTCGCTCTGCCTCGTGGTCGCGGTCAGGGCGGCGAGCGCCAGCCTGCTCCCGCACACCACGCTCACGGTGGTCCACATCCCGAGCCAGGTGGTGCCGCGCTTCGTGCCGCTCCCCGGCCCGCCCGGCCAGCACGCGTTCATCCTCCTGGAGGACGTCATCCGCCTCCAGCTTCCCGCGCTGTATGCCGGCTACGAGATCCTTTCCTGTCACGCCATCCGCGTCACGCGCGACGCGGACCTCGCGCTCGAGCGCAAGCGGGCGGTGGACCTGCTCACCAGCGTGGAGGCCGGGGTCCGGGAGCGGCGCATGGGCGACGCGGTCCGGCTGCAGTACGATCCCGACCTTCCCGCGGAGCTGCTCGCCACGCTGGTGGACGAGCTCGAGCTGGGCCCCGACGATCTCTACGCGGGCACCGGCTTCACCGCGTTCTCGGATCTCTTCCAGCTCTACGCGGCGGTGGACGTGCCGCGCCTCAAGGACCAGCCGATGCCGCCGCGGCCGGTCCCGGGCTTCGACGGCTCCTCCGACGTCTGGAGCGCGATCCGGGCGGGGGACGTGCTCGCCCATCACCCGTACCATTCCTTCGACGCGGTCACCCGCTTCGTGAGCGAGGCCGCGGTGGACCCCCGGGTGCTCGCCATCAAGATGACGCTCTACCGCGTGAGCCCGACCTCTCCGATCGCGCAGGCCCTCACGCTCGCGGCCGAGAACGGCAAGGAGGTCGCGGTGCTCGTGGAGCTGCAGGCGCGCTTCGACGAGGAGGCCAATATCCGCTGGGCTCGCGCGCTCGAGGGAGTCGGCGCGCACGTCGTCTATGGGCTGCCCGGCTACAAGACCCACTGCAAGGCCTGCCTCGTGGTCCGCCAGGAGCCCGATGGGATCCGGCGCTACTGCCACCTGGCCACCGGCAACTACAATGCCCGTACCGGCGGTACGTACGGAGACTTCGGTCTCTTCACGTGCCGGGAATCCTTCGGCGAGGACGTCACCGAGCTCTTCAACATGCTGACCGGCTATACGCGCCCCCGCCGGTTCCGTCACCTGCTGGTGGCGCCCACCGGATTGCGCGACGGCTTCCGCGACCGCATCCGGCGCGAGGCCGAGCACGCGCGGCGCGGGCGGCCCGCGCGCATCGTGGCCAAGATGAACAGCCTGGTGGACCGGACGCTGATCGAGGAGCTCTACCTGGCCAGCCAGGCCGGCGTCGCCATCGACCTGATCGTGCGCGGCATCTGCTGCCTGCGTCCGGGTATCCCGGGCCTGTCGGATCGCATCCGGGCGATCTCGATCGTGGACCGGTACCTCGAGCACGCCCGCGTCTTCTACTTCCAGAACGGCGGCGCCCCGGAGTACTGGCTGGCCTCCGCCGACTGGATGCCCCGCAACCTCGACCACCGCGTGGAGGTCGCCTTCCCGGTCCTGGACGCGCGTCTCCAGGCACAGATCCACGACGTGCTGGAGCTGCAGCTCAGCGATACCGTGAAGGCGCGCGAGATCCTGCTCGACGGCAGCTCGGCCCGTGTCCGGGCCGTCGATGCGCCTCCGGTCCGCTCCCAGGAGCGTCTCTACGCCCTGGTCACGGCGGACGGCCGGGCCTAAGCTGTCTCTCAGCGCGCCACGCCAGCCTCCACCTCTACGCTGGCCAGGCCACTCGCGGCCAGCAGCGCGTTCGCGATCGTCCGATCGTTGGTGACGCGGGCGACCTTGTGCTGATCACCGAGCCGCCCCGCCTTTCGCATCCAGCGATGGAAGGTACCGGCCGGCAGCGTGGTCACGACGGGTGCGACCATGCCGACCGAGCCGCTGCGCTTGGTGCGGTAATCGGTGTTGAGCGTGGCGAGCGCCTCGTCCAGGATGCGGGTGAAGTCGTCCGGCTCGGTGGGCGGCACCCGGAACTCGACCAGCCACTCGTGCCCGCCCCGCGCCTCGGTCGCGCTCGGCCAGCGCGGCGCCACCGTGAACTCCACCACCTCCGCTTCCGTCCGGCGGCAGGCGCGCACCAGCGCGCGCTCCACCTCCTCCACGATGACGTTCTCCCCGAACGCGTTCACGTAGTGGCGGGTGCGCCCGGTGATCACGAGCCGCAGCGGATCGCGCGCGGTGAACCGGACCGTGTCGCCGAGCGTGTAGGACCAGAGCCCGGCCGGCGTGCTCATGACCACCGCGTAGGAACGCCCCAGCTCGACCTCGGCCACCGTGTGTCGCCGGGGCGTGTCCGCGCCCAGGTCCTCCACGGGCACGAACTCGTAGAAGATGCCGTAGTCGAGCATGAGGGTGAGTCCGCCCGCGGACTCGGTCTGCACGCCCACGAAGCCCTCGGAGGCCGGATAGACCTCGACCCGCGGGAGCCGGCGACCGAGCCATTCCTCGAACACGTCGGCATAGGGCGCGAAGGCCACGCCCCCGTGGATGAGCACCCGCAGGTGAGGCCACAGCTGCCCGAGGCTCCGCAGGCGGCGGTCGCGGGCCGCTTCGGCGTGGCACGCCACGCGCTCGAAGAGGATGACGAGCCACGACGGCATGCCCGAGAGCAGGCGGAGATCCTGCGTCGTGGCCAGCGCCGCGATGGCATCGAGCCGATCGTCCCAGTTCGGGATCGCGGCGCACTCCGCGCCCGGGGAGTAGCGGCCGCGGAAGCCCCAGGGCAGGCGGCTCGCCACCAGTCCCGAGAGATCGCCGACCTGCGTCCCCTGCCCGAGGGGACGGACTGATGTGCTGCCGCCCAGGAAGAGCATCGGACCGCCCATCAGCGTCTGCCCGCCGCCCGCCAGGCTCGCGGCGCGGAGCAAGGCGTCCCAACCGCCTCTCTTGTGCGCGGCGAAGGCTTCCGGCGTGACCGGGATCACTTTGTCGCCCGACGTGGTCCCCGAGGTTTTCACCCAGTCCCGGCACCGGCCCGGCCACGCGACGGACTCCTCACCGGCGGCGGCACGCTCGAGCCACGGTTTGATCTGCCCGTAGTCCCGCACCGGCACCCGCGCCTGGTACTCCGCCACCGACCGGATGCCCCGGAAGCCGTGCGCGAGCCCGAACTCCGTGTCGCGCGCCGTCGCGGTCAGATGCCGCAGGGCACGCTCCTGGACGCCGGCCGGATCGCGCCAGACCTCCTCGAGGCGCCGGCGCCGGCGACCGGCGTACCAGTCGAGCGCCCTCCCGGTGGCGCGGCCGATCACCGCACGCCTCCGAGCTGCGGCACGGCCGCCTCGCGTCGGGTCTTTGTCCCGTCGAGCCAGTCGCCCAGCACCTCCGCGAACGGCTCCGGCCGCTCGAGCATGGGCGCGTGTCCGCACTGCGAGAGGTGCCAGAGATGCGCGTCCGGGATGAGGGCCCGGAAGCGCTCGCCCACCTCGGGTGGCGTGATCCGATCCTCGAGCCCCCAGATCAAGAGCGTCGGAACCCGGATCTCCCCCAGCCGCGTCTCGAGATTATCGCGACGCGCGTCACGCGCCAGTCGCAGGATCCGCAGCGCGGAGGCCGGCGTCGTGACCATCCGGTGCACGTCCTCGACCCATCCATCGGTCACCAGTGCGGGGTCGAAGAACACCTCCTCCATCTTGCGCCGCACCCACGTGCGATCCGGACGGTGAGGCACGCCGCTCGCGAAGCCGCGCTCGAACAGCCCGGACGATCCGGTGAGGACCAGCCCCGACACCCGCTCCCCGTGCTCCAGGGCGAGCCGCAAGGCCACGTGTCCGCCCAGCGAATTGCCCCCGAGCACGGCCCGCGGGATGTCGAGCGCGTCCAGGAAGCGGACCACGTAGCGCCCGAGCACGCCCACCGACGCCTCGCGCAGCTCGGGGTGAAAGACGGGAATCGTGGGCGCGATGGCCCGGTAGCCGTCGCCGATCGCGTCCAGCACCGCGTCCCAATGGTGCATCTGTCCCATGAGACCGTGCAGCAGCACCACGGGCTCGCCCGTCCCTCGCTCCAGCCAGCGAAACTCCGGATCCTCATGAATGTTCACGGTGACCTCCTTGTCGAAGGCTGACTGTCGGCGCCGTCAAGGCCACGAGCCGCCGTTGTCGCCACACCCGATAGAACCTCAGCGCGCTGCGGGATTGGATCCGCACGTGACGCGGCATCTTCGCCGCGGTCCAGGACCAGGCGAGGAGCGCCCGGGTCTGGCCGGCCGCGAGCGCGCGTCGGAGCGCGATCGCGTCCCGGCCCGGGAAGCCGGTGAAGGCGCTCCCGAGGTACCAGACGTCGTGGGCGTCGCTTCCCGCGGTGACCGGAAGCATCCACTCGACATTCCGCAGGGCGGCCCAGGCATCGTAGAGCCGGGAGAAGACGCCCGCGTTGTTGACCACCTCGATCGCGTCCAGCGGAAGCTCCGGGATCAGGCGCGCGATGGACCGGTGGCCGCGGGCCGTCCCCCGCAGCGGGTGAAAGGGGTGGGCGGCGACCGCGAGGCCACCCTGCGCGTGCACGAGTCGGATCGTGTCGCGGGCCGACAGCCCCGGCGGCACCCGCTCGGTCAGGTAGAGCCCGAGGAGGTGGCCGTTGAGCGTGCTGATCTCTTCCCCGACCACCACGTCCACGCCAAGTTCGGGATGGCGGCGGGCAAACTCGCGCGCGCGAACCGCGCCCGCGATCTCGTCGTGATCGGTGATCGCGACGACATCGAGCCGGCCGGCGGCGGCGCGCACGATGGCCTCGGGGGTCTGCCCACCGTCACTCACGAGTGAGTGCACGTGCAGGTCCGCGCGCCCGCCCGAGCTCTCGGACCGCGGTGCCTGGTGCGGAAGGAAATCATCCATCGCGTGTCAGCATGCACGGAGGGAATTGACCGCATACCATCCCCTGCGTGAAGTTTCTGTGACGCGGTGGGGGGAAACGGCCCCGGAACGGGGCTTAGGCGAGGGGCGGGATGAGAAGGGTAAAGCGAACGGTGGTGCCCTGCTGCTCCACGCTCTCGATGCGCAGCTCTCCCCCATGGGCCAGGACCAGGTGCTTGACGATCGCCAGCCCCAGGCCGGTGCCGCCGAGCTCGCGCGAGCGTGCCTTGTCCACCCGATAGAAGCGTTCCGTGATGCGGGGCAGGTCGGCGAGCGGGATGCCGATGCCGGTGTCGGCCACCGCGATCTCCACCGCCCCCTCGCCGATGGAGCGCACAGTCACCGAGACCGCGCCGCCCTCCGGCGTGTACTTCACCGCGTTGTCCACGAGGTTGATGAGGATCTGCACGAGGCGATCCCGGTCGGCGGCGACCGCGGGAAGTTCGGCGGGCGTGTCGGCGGTCACCGTGACCCGGGAGCGGGCCGCGCGGGGGCCGATGATCGCCACCACCGAGGCCACCAGCTCGTCGAGGCGCACCGACTCCTTCCGGAGCGTCACCTTGCCGAGCTCGATGTTCGAGAGGTCGGTGAGGTCGTTGAGCAGGCGTCCCAGCCGCTCGCTGTGGCGCAGCACGATCTCGAGGAAGCGCCGGGCATTCTCCGGCTCTTCCAGCGCGCCGGAGAGCAGGGTCTCGAGGTAGCCCTGGATCGCGGTCAGGGGCGTGCGCAGCTCGTGGCTCACGTTCGCCACGAACTCGGTGCGGACCCGCTCGAGCTGGCGGAGCGCGGTCAGGTCGTGGAGCACCATGACCACGCCCGGCTCGCCGGCCACCGGGAGGAGCCCGACCGCGTTCACCCCGAGCACGCGGTACGCCGGGCTCGTCATCTCGATCTCCCGCCGGAGGGCCAGGCCCGCGCCCCCCGCGTGCACCGCGCGAAAGATCTCGTGCAGATCCGCGTTGCGGATGACCTCGAGGAACGGCTTGCCTTCGCCGCGCGCGCTCCCGAGGCCGAACATCGTCCGGGCCCGCTCGTTCATGAGCAGGATGTGCTCGTGCCCGTCCACCGCGATGACCCCCTCGATCATCGCGTCGAGCATCGCGGTGATCTTGGCCTGCTCCTGCTCGAGATCCTGGATCTTCTCGCGCAGCCGCCCCGCCATGACGTTGAGCGACCGGCCGAGCGTGCCGATCTCGTCGGTGGAGCGGGTGGGCGCCCGGACCAGGAAGCTCCCCTCGCTCATCTGGCGGGCGATCGACTGCATCTCGACCACCGGCTGTGTCACCCGCCCGGCCACGAAGATCCCGATCCCGAGCGCGACCAGCAGGGCGACCGCGCCGCCCGCGAGCATCACCTGGTGGAGCGTCGCGTACGAGGCGGTCACCGCGGAGAGCGGCAGGGCGAGGCGGAGGACTCCCAGCACGCGGGTCTCCTCGCGCACCGGCACCGCCACGTACAGGAGCGGCACCTCGATGGTAGCGCTACGGCGCAGGTCCCGCCCGGTCCGCCCCGCGAGGGCCGCGCGGACCTCGGGCCGCCCGGCGTGGTTCTCGAGCCCGGCCAGCTCGCTGGCCCCGCGCTCCGACTCCGCGAGGACGCGGCCGTCCGGGGCGATGAGGGTGACGCGCGCGCCGGTCGCCCGCGCCACGCGGATCGCGAAATCCTGCGGCGCAGCGGCCGGCGCGCCCCCTCGGAAGAGCGGGCGCGCTTCGTCGTGGAGGACGGCGGCCACCGAGCCGAGCCGCGTCTCCAGCGACTCGACCGCGAAATCCTCCAGCGCCCGCTTCAGGTAGAGGCCCGCCACCAGGCTGGTCACGGCCACGAAGCCGACCAGGGTCAGCGTCAGCTTGAGCGCGATGCTGCGACGGACCGCGCGGAGGAGGGCGCGCATCAGGGCTCGCCTTCCAGGCGGTAGCCGACGCCGGTCACGGTCCCGATGCGCTGGCCTTCGGCGCCGAGCTTCTGGCGCAATCGCCGCACGTGCACGTCGACCGTGCGCGACTCGATCTCCTCGGCCGCGGTATAGCCCCAGACGTGATCCAGCAGGTACTCGCGCGACAGAACCCGGCCTCGCGCCTCCACGAGGGCCCGGAGCAGGTCGAATTCACGCCGGGTGAGCGAGACCGGTGCGCCGTTCACCGTGACCGTGTGGGCCGCCGCGTCGATGCTGACCCGGCCGACCGTGAGCGGCGCGGTGCCCGGCGTTGGCCGGGTGCGTCGAAGCACCGCCCGGATGCGCGCCACCAGCTCCCGC
>Ga0137403_10003418_pt1 | contig 19055 bp, 14 predicted proteins | sample CZOMad2_1_16fung_FD_122057 | JGI IMG/M metagenome (GOLD analysis project Ga0137403, IMG submission 122057) | Vadose zone soil fungal communities from Angelo Coast Range Reserve, California, USA - CZOMad2_1_16fungal (Hybrid Assembly) | ecosystem: Environmental > Terrestrial > Soil > Vadose zone...
CCGCCACGTACTTCTTGTCAATCAGACTACGGTTGCGCTGACGTTTCTTTTGGCAATTCTAGCAGTTTCAGCGGTTTGGGGCATGGCGGTCTCGGTCTTCATGTCTCTCGTGGCGATGCTGGTCTTTAATTACGCGTTCTTGCCCCCTGTCGGTAATCTAAGTATCGCCGACCCACAGAATTGGGTAGCCCTCGGGGCGTTCCTGGTTACATCTATCATGGGCAGCCAGCTCTCGGCGCGGATCCGCAGAGAAGCAGATGAGGCTCACAGCCGCCGCCGCGAGATGGAACGGCTCTATAAATTCAGCCAGAAATTGCTGGGGGAAGGCAACGTCATCCAGTTGATGAATGCCATTCCGAATTATATCGTGGAGAGTTTCGAGGCTGGCGCCGCTGAGCTGTTCCTTCCGCAGAAGGAAAAGTTCTATCGATCAGGATATGGCGCCGCCCATCTTGATGAAGAGAAAATGAAAACCGCATTCCTCCGCGATGAAATGACCATCGAATCGTCGCAGAGTATTTACTTCGTCCCAGTACGTCTCGGCGTGCGGGCCATCGGGAGCCTTGGTATTTCGGGAGCAAGACTCTCGCGGCAGACGCTCGACGCCGTCGGCAGCCTGGTGGCCATCGCTATCGAACGCGCGAGAGCCGTAGAACAACTCGGCCAGTCGGAGGCCGAAAGACAAGGAGAGCGGCTGAAGTCCGCGCTGCTGGATTCCGTCACGCACGATTTCCGCACGCCCCTGACCTCCATGAAAGCGGCGGTAACAAGCCTGCTTGCCAGCGGGGAAATTGCCGCTCCGCAGACTCACGAATTGCTGACCATCATTAACGAGGAATGCGACCGGCTGAACCACCTCGTCGAAGAGGCTGCCGAGATGGCGCGGCTCGAAGCGGGTGAAATCGAACTGCATTTCGCGCCAACGTCGATCGAAGATGTTATTCAGGGAGCCCTCACGCTTTCCAAGTCCTCACTAGGAGCGCGGGAGATTCGCGTGAAAGTGGCCCGAGATCTTCCACCTGTGGAGGCAGATCCCGACCGCGCCCAGGACATCTTGGTGAAGCTCATCGACAATGCCAATCTGTATTCACCGAAGGAGCAGCCAATCATCATCACCGCCGAACTGACCGGGGATTCCGTAACGACCAGCGTGGCTGACCGCGGCCCCGGCATCGACGACCTTGAGCAAGGAATGATTTTCGACAAATTCTATCGCGGAAAAGATCAGCGCTATCTTGTGCGCGGCACCGGAATGGGATTGCCGATCGCCAAGGCAATTGTGGCGGCTCACAAAGGAACCATCAACGTGACCAGCCAGCTCGGTCATGGCTCGGTCTTTTCTTTTTCCCTGCCGGTCGCGCGCGGGGCGGAACGGTCCATATGACGGGAGCATCAATTCTAGTCGCAGACGATGAGCCGCAGATTCGCCGAGTTCTTCGCTCCACACTCTCCAGCCAGGGTTACGTGATCATCGAAGCTAAAACAGGCGAAGAAGCTGTCGAAGCCGTGCGTAAAGAAAAGCCAGACTTGGTGCTTCTCGACGTGAACATGCCGGGCATCGGGGGAATCGCAGCGTGCCGCGAGATTCGCGAATCGTCCGATGCTCCTATCATCATGCTCACGGTTCGAAACGCGGAGCGCGACAAAGTGCTCGCACTCGATGCCGGCGCGGACGATTATGTGGTCAAGCCCTTCGGCATCGAAGAATTGCTGGCGCGCATTCGTGCCGCTTTGCGCCGATACGCTCCCGGTGAGTCGCTGCCTCCTTTTGTTTCGAAAGAGCTAACGCTGGATTTCGAGAACCGGCAATTGACAGTGCGCGGCCAGGAGGTACACCTCACTCCAAAGGAATTCGACGTCCTCAAGCATCTGATTGCCAATCAGGGCAAGCCGCTGACTCATCGAAGGCTTCTACAATCCGTTTGGGGCCCCGAATACGGTGAAGAGACAGAAAATCTGCGCGTAGTGATCAATCAGTTGCGCAAGAAAATTGAAAGCGATCCGGCGCAGCCGAAATATATCCGGACGGAGCCCTGGGTCGGCTATCGTTTTCAACCACCGCGCGTGAGTGTCACTAAAGCTTCTTCCCGAAAATAGAAAGCTATTCCGTCAGCCTAGACAGGCAGTCGAAGCATCGCCCTGCAACCGCGCGCATCGGATCGGTTCTTCAGAGTTAGCTCGCCGCCATGAGCTTCAGCGATTTGGCGGCTCAGAACGAGTCCAATTCCGGAACCGCCCGGCTTCGTGGTAAAGAACGGAACGAACAGGTTCGAGGTATTCGGAAGGCCCAGGCCTTCGTCCACGACCCACACGTCAAGCTGCGCCCCTTTCCGGGACCAGCCGACTTGAACGCATCCGCCGGTCTCCAGCGTCGCGTCAGCCGCATTCCGGATTAAGTTGATCAGCAGCTGCTCCAGCTGGTCCATGTCCGCTGAAATAACCACGTCGGGTCCTTTATCAACACTGACCTTCACCCGCGTTTCGAGTTTCACCGTCCGGCATATCCATTCTGTGACATTAACAGGCAGCAGCTTCGGCTGTGGCAGCCGCGCGAGTTGTGAGTACGCGGCCATGAATCGCCCAAGCGCTTCGGTGCGAGAGCGAATGATGCTCAGCCCTTGCCGGAGATCATCCAAGATGGAAGCAGTCGCTTCGCCATTCAGTTCGGGAGATTTGGAAGCGCTCAGCAGCCCGCTCTCCAAACCCTGGGCGACGGATTGAATGGGGGCGAGCGAATTGTTTAATTCGTGTCCGAGAACGCGAATGAGCCGCTGCCATGCTTTGCGCTCTTCATCACGCAGCGTGCGGCTCAGATCGCTCAAGACTACAAGCTGGTGAGGCAAGCCTCCCTGGCGGAAAGTCCCGCGGCGCAGCCCCCACCGCCCCGAACCACCGGGAAAAGCCAGCTCCATCGTGTGGGCGGCTTCACCTTCCAGGCACGCGCTGAGTCCCAATTCTTCCGCCGTAAATCCCAGCAGCCGCTCTTCCGGGCGGCCTAGCAATCGTTCCCCCGCGCGATTGACCAGCCGCAGCTTGTTGTTATTGTCGAAGGTGAAGACGGCGAGATCAATCTCCTCCATCACAGTGCGCAACAGGGCATTGGCTTCCAACGCGCCCAGGCGCTGCTGCCGAAGGACTTCGCCGAGGGCATTGACTTCAATCATCACTTCCCCCATGGCATCGTCGCTTCGCGCCCCGCGGGCGCGCAGCGAGAAGTCTTCTTCCCGAAGGGCGGCCAGAAGATTCGAGAGTGTTTGCAAGGAAAAAACGACGCGATGCCGCAGAGAGAAGGCGAAGCCAAGCCACAGAGAAAAAATGAGGAAAGCCAGCGTCCAGACAGCGCCGGAAGAATAATTCCCACGCCACAAGAGAAGCATGGCAATCAAGGAACCTGGGAAGCCCGCCGCTAGCGCGAGGAGCTGGATCCGGCGCTCATAAGACAATTCCCTCATTCCAGTCCATGTTTTTGCAGCCGGCGATACATGGCGCTGCGACTTAATCCTAGAGCCTTGGCTGCCTGACTGACGTTCCCTTCGTGGCGAGAAAGAGTGCGCTGGATCAGATATCGCTCAACTTCGTCGAGGCTCATCTCCTCCAGCTTGGCCGCGCCGCCCGCGGCATGGGCGCGCAATCCGAGATCAGCCGTGCGCACGGAAGGTCCAGGCGAGAGGAGCACGCCTCGTTCCACCGCGTGATCCAGCTCACGAACGTTGCCCGGCCACGCATGTTCATGAAGAGCTTTAATGGCGGCCTGATCGAAGCCTGAAATATTCTTGCGGTAGCGTTGCGAATAGCCGTGGAGAAAATGATGCGCAAGGAGGTCGATGTCCTCGCGTCGGTCGCGTAACGCAGGAATGTGAATCTCGATCGTATTCAAGCGAAAGAGCAGGTCTTGCCGGAACCGGCCCGCAGCGGCCTCCGCATTCACGTCGGCGTTAGTAGCCGCCAGCACTCTCACGTTCACACGCCGCGTCGCGGACGAGCCGACACGCTCGAGATCGCCGGTTTCCAGAACGCGCAAAAGTTTTGCCTGCAGGTTAAGCGGAACATTCGCGATTTCGTCCAGAAACAGCGTGCTGCCATCGGCGAGTTCGAACCGTCCAACACGGTCAGACCGCGCATCCGTGAACGCGCCTTTCACGTGACCGAAGAGCTCGCTTTCGAACACACCTTCGGATAGCCCGCCCGCATTAACCGTCACCATTGGCTTCGTCGCGCGTCCCGACAACGCGTGAAGAGTGCGCGCTACAACTTCCTTCCCAGTCCCGTGCTCTCCGGTAATCAAAACGTTGGCGTCCGAGGGTCCGATTTGCCCAATCAGCTCCAACACCGGCGCCATCGCCGGAGACTTTGCCAGAAATGTAGGGCGCGATTCAGCGCGCAGGATGCGGTTTTCGGCTTCAAGGCGCGACGCTTGTCTCAGCGCCTGGCGCAAATCGATTTGCGTCCGCAGAATGGCGAGCAGCCTCGTGTTTTCCCACGGCTTCTGAACAAAGTCCCGCGCCCCGCGGCGCATTGCTTCCACGGCCACTTCGATGCTGCTCCACGCCGTCATGACGATCACCGGCAGCGTACTGTCGAGCATCTGAATGCGCGTCAACAGGTCGAGCCCCTCCTGACCTGACGTCGTATCCCGTGTGTAATTAAGATCCATCAGTGCCGCGTCAAATTCCCGCGATTCAATCGCGCTCAGCGCCTCCGCCGGAGAGGCCACGCCCTGCGTTTCGTAACCCTCGCGCTTCAACAGCAAGCGCAGAGCATCACGGATGTCCGCCTGGTCGTCAGCTAAAAGTACTCGATAAGGGTGCGGGCTAGGCGTCTTCATTCGAATGGTTTTTTGAAGTTTATCCTACTGCCGTCGTTCAGGCACGGTAAGAGGCGTTCGGGGTACCGTCTCGCGCGTGGCAAGCGTCTGCTCACGCGGGTTGTGCTGCCCCGACTGGTGCCCCCGCCGTAGCGCCGTCTCCCACAACCCACCCGTCTTTCAATTGGATAATGCGGCTCCCGTAGGATGCATTTCTCTCCGAGTGCGTGACTTGAATAATTGTGGTTCCCCCATCATTCAACCTCTTGAACAGCTGCATGATCTCATCGCCTTGCGCGGAATGCAGATTCCCCGTCGGCTCATCAGCTAGAATCAATTTTGGGCTGAGAATGACCGCGCGGGCCACGCCGACAAGCTGCTGCTGCCCGCCGGAAAGCTGGTTTGGAAACAGATCTTTCTTACCGACGATGTGGAAGCGGTCGAGCGTGTCGCAAACGAGGCTGACGCGCTCCTTATGCGGCACGTTCTTGTAGGACAGCGGAACTTCCAGATTCTCGAATACCGTCAGATTGTCAATCAGGTGATAGCTCTGAAACACAAATCCAATATTCGCCTTATGTAGCTCGTTCCGCTTCTTCACGTTGAGCTTGTGAACGGCTTCGCCATGAAAGTAGTAGTCTCCAGTCCACGCGCCATCCAGCATCCCAATGATGCTCAACAGCGTGGATTTTCCCGCGCCGGAAGGGCCCATGATGGTGACAAATTCGCCCGGCTGAATATCTAAATTGACTCTGCGCAATAGCCAAAATTTATTTGGTCCTGCCTCGATCACTTTCTCCAGATTTCGCAGTTGAATCAAGGGTTCCACAATCTCTCCTTACCGGAATCTGGGCAGCAGGCATTCCAAGTCCTTGCCCGTCTCTCTGTTGTAGCGCAAGTGGTCGGTTCATTCCAAGCGCCGACTGAAGGCGCGGCGCAGGACCTCAATCGTGCCGCAGGGCCCGGAGCGGATCGAGGTGCGCTGCCCGTCGCGCGGGAAGGTAGCACGCTATTCCAGCCACGGCGAGTAGTAGCAAGGGCAGCCCAATGAATGACGCTGGGTCGGCAGCCTGCACTCCGTAGAGAAGCGACGAAAGAGCCTTCGCCAGTAGGAATGCAACAGGCAGGCCAATGGCCAGCCCAAGCACAGTCAGGAACATCCCGGCTCGAAGCACCAACGCGAGGACGTTGCTTGTCTGCGCACCCATCGACATGCGGATTCCGATCTCCTGGGTTCTCTCGCTCACCGAGTAGGACATGACCCCGAAAACGCCGACTGATGCCAGCACCAGTGCGATAGCCCCTAGCGCCGCCATCATCGTGGCCACGTACGCGATGCCAACAATCGATTCCGTGATCACTTTGTCCATCGGCTTGATGTTGTACAGCGGCAAATTTCCATCGACCGCCGCAATTTCGGCGCGGGCCGCGGAAACGAATTTCAACGGATCACCTGCCGTGCGTAGCACCACGGTTGTGTAATACGGAGGCGCCTGCCGGAACGAACGGTAAATCGTGGGTACATCCTCCTTGACGATCCAGCTGTAGCGCACGTCGTTCACCACACCGACGACGGTGATCCACTCGCCTTCGGCTTCCGCTTTGCCGGTCTTGATGTGATGGCCCAGCGGATTCTCGCCGGGAAAATAACGCCTCGCCAGACTTTCGCTGATCACCGCGACCTGCGGTGATTCCGCTCCGTCCGTATCGCTCAGCAATCGCCCGTCTCGCAGCGCGATATTTAGCGTAGTGAAGTAATTCGGCGTGGCTATCTCCACGATGGCGTTGCGCACTTCGCCGCGCTGCGTCAGCGGTCGTCCTTCGATCGAAAACTCTCTCTCGTTGACAGCTCCTCCATCCGCGTAAGGGACATACGTCACCAGCGAAGCCGCTTGCACCCCGGAAACAGAACCAAGCCGCCGCACGATTTGTTCGTTGAAGTTCAGCCGCGCGGCGGGCCGCGCGTATTGTACTTCCGGCAACGAAAAGTTGAGCGTCAGCAGCGTTTGCGGAGCGTAGCTCTCGTTCACGCTCAGCAGTCCCTGGAAGCCTTTCACCATCAGTCCCGCGCCGACCAGAAGCACAAGCGCGAGCGCCACTTCGGCAACCACCAGCGCTCCTCGCAGACGATGCCGGGTTCGGCTAATGGAAGAACCGCGGCCGCCTTCTTTCAGCGTTTCCGCAATGCTGGCGCGGGAACCCAGCAGGGAAGGCGCGATCCCCGAGACCAGCCCGCTGACCACCGCGATCACCAGCGCGAACAGAAACGCATTGGCGTCCAAACGAATTGTCTTCCACCCGGCGACGAATCGCGCTACGTCTGGCGGCATGTGCGCCAGAATCATCTGGATGTCCCATTGGGCCAGAAACAAACCCAGTGCCGCGCCTGCCAGCGACAACATGATGCTCTCGATCAGCAATTGGCGAACGACCCTCCAGCGGCTGCCGCCCAGCGCCGTGCGCACCGCGAACTCGCTCGTTCGCCCCGTGATACGAGCGAATTGTACGTTCGCGACGTCGGCGCACGCGATGAGCAGGACGAAGCCAACCGCCACCATGAGCAGCACCGTGTATTGCCGGGTCAGCGTTCCGGTGATGAATTGTCGCAGCGGTTGTGGGTGCAGACGCCAGGCTTTATTGGTATCGGGGTAAGCTTCCGCTTGCCGCTCTGAGAGAGCTTGCATCTCCGCGGCGCCCGCGGAAAAAGAAACGCCTGGCTTGAGCCGTCCCAGCACCCAGAGCCGGCGATTGTCGCGCTGGAGCCGTTCCTTCACGTTCAGCGCCAGCGGAATCCAAGCCTCAGCGGGCATTGGAAAATCGAAGCCCTTCTTCATCACGCCGACTACACTAAAGCTCTTTCCGTCCACCTTTATGACGCGCTTCAGGATATTTGGGTCGGAAGCATAGCGCTGTTCCCACAGCCCGTAGCTCAAGATGATTTCCTGATTACGGCCCGGCTCTTCCTCTTCGGGAAGAAATGTGCGGCCCATCAGTGGCTGCACTCCGATCATCGGGAAAAAATTAGCCGTAACCTGGAAGTCCTGGACTTTTTGAGCTTCGCGGTCGCCGGTCAGGTTTACTTCATCCCATGCGTACGCGGCCAGATCATCGAACGAACGTACTTCTTTTTTCCAATCGAGATACGTCGCGGGCGCAACCGCATTGAGGTCCTGGGGACCGAAACCTGCGCTGCCATCCTGGCTAGCCGCGCGCGCGTCCACCAGAGCGACGATCCGGTCGGAATTCTCGAACGGCACCGGATGTAGCAGAAATGCCTCTGCCAGGCTGAATATCGCCGTGTTTGCACCGATCCCCAGACCCAGCGCTACCACGCAGACGATCGTCGCGATCCGGTGTTTGATCAACATTCGCAACCCGAATCGAACGTCTTGCCAAATTGTTTCCATGAGCCGGCCTCTGGGCGTCAAGCTCCGACGCGCGCTTCCTGCGTCTCCTCAACGATCCTGCCGTCGAACAGGTGAATCGTGCGTTCGGCGAAATTCGCGTAGCGCTGGTCGTGTGTAACCATGCAAACGGTCGCGCCGTTGCGGTGCAAGTCGCGTAGCAACTCCATAACGGCTTCGCCATTCTTGGAGTCCAAGTTTCCGGTCGGCTCATCAGCCATCAGAATCAGCGGATCACCGACGAGAGCGCGGGCGACAGCGACGCGCTGCTGCTGACCGCCCGAGAGTTGAGAGGGATAGTGGCGCAGCCGGTGCGCCATACCGACACGTTCCAGCGCGTGCTGTACCTTCTGCTTCCGCTCCGCGGCGCTCGTACCGCGATACGTCAATGGCAGCTCCACGTTTTCATATACGGTCAAATCGCCGATCAGATTGAACGCCTGGAAAATGAATCCAATCTCGCGGTTTCGAATCCGCGTGCGTTCGCTGATCGAAAGATTCGCCACCGGCTGTCCGTTCAGCGTGTATTCACCGCCCGTTGGTGAATCAAGCAGCCCGAGAATCGAGAGCAACGTCGATTTGCCGCAGCCAGAAGGCCCGGCAATCGAGATGTACTGTCCCTTCTTGATCTCTAGGTGAATCTCGGACAAAGCGTGCGTCTCGACCTCGTCCGTATAGAAAACCTTCTTCACGCCTTCCATCTTAATGAGCGTTGCCGTCGCGTCCGTCATGGTGTCTCCTTCGAATGGAATCTACGAATCTCATCTTGCGAATGTTCCCAAGATTTTGCCTTATTCCTTGCACCCCAATCCCTTCAATCCGAAAACTCATTCATAGCGCAGCGCCACGATTGGATCGATCCGCGTCGCTCGTCGCGATGGGATGTAGCATGCAACAAACGCCACCAGGCAGATAATTCCCAGCGACGTGGCATAGACCGCTGCGTCTCCCGCGTGGACCCCGTACAGCAGCGACTCGCTCAGCCGCGCCATCCCATACGCCGCTGGCAATCCTACCAGCGTACCCGTCAGTACCATCCACCCCACTTCCTTGAATACCAGTCCCCTGACATGCCCCGCAGCTGCCCCCAGCGCCAACCGAATTCCAATCTCGCGCGTGCGCTGAACCACGAGGTACGCCAGTACGCCGTAAATCCCCAGCGCCGCCAGCAGCGCTGCAAGCCCGCCGAACGCCGCCGACAGCCCCGCGACGACGCGCTCCGCAAATAAATCCTCGTCCACGACCCGCTGCACCGTCTTCAGGTCGTACACCGGCAAATTCGCATCCGCTCCCCGAACCGTCTCCCGCATGGCATTCGCAATCAATAAAGGGTCTTGTTGGCTGCGCACATAGAAACTCATCCCGAAAAGCTTACCGAACTGCGAATACGGCTGATAGAAATACGGCCGATCTGCATCCCTGACGTGCGACTCTTTTGTATCCTTCACCACTCCCACGATCTCAATGTTTAGCTTCACGTCGTCACCGGAGCCCATCCCGAAGTGCACTCCGATCGGACTTCTTTTCCCAAAAAACGACTTAACCATGGCCTCATTGATAATCGCCACTTTCGTGTTCGTCGCCGTGTCTCCGGCATTGAATTCGCGCCCGGAAAGCAGGGGAACCCTCATGGTCGAAAAATAATTCGGGCTCACCGCGTCAAAATTCACGTGCCGCTCATCGGTATCCAGATTTTGACGTCCTTCCACGGTGATGTTCCCGCCCATGTCGGTTCCAGTCAACACGGGAATCTGCGACGACCCTACGCCCAGCACTCCCGGCAGCGCCCCCAGCCGTTCCCTCAATTGGTCGACCAGCGCCACGGTTCTGGGCGCATCATAGCCGCTCAACTGCGGCGCAATCGAAAACGTGATCAAGTTCTCCGTACTCAATCCCAGGTTCTGATTTCGCAGGTTCCACAGCGTCCGCGCAAATAGCGCCCCGCCCGTCAGCAACAGCAGCGTGAACGCCACCTGTCCTGCAACGAGATACTTTCGGAATCGCACGTGCCCCGGTCCCGCCGAAGTGGTCGATCCTTGATCCTTCAGCATTTGCGAAACGCCCGTTCGTGTCGCGCGCCACGCTGGAATCAGTCCGAAAAGCAGCGCGGATACCACCGTGGCCGCTGCCGCAAACGCCAGGACGCTTCCATCCACCCGGGCCGTGATCCCTTTTACCCCTGCTTCAGAAACGACCGCTTGCGTCAGAATGTTCATGATCCAGGTGCCCAAAATCAGCCCCAGAGCCCCTCCCCCCAGCGCGCACAGCAAACTCTCCACTAGCAGTTGTTGCATCATTCGCCCCGGCGAAGCCCCTAAGGCCGACCGAATCGCAAACTCGCGCTGCCGTGCCGCGGCCTTCGCCAGCAGTAAATTGGCTACATTGGTGCACGCGATTAGCAAAACCAGCGCCACCATCGCAAACAGCGCCATCAGCGCCGGCCCCGAATCCCGCTGGACCGTCGTCCTCCCTTGCCCCCCGGGATGCAGCACAATCTTCTTGCTTAGAAATTCCTGCCGGTCTTTTCCTTGCCGCAGCTTGAGGGTTGCAGCTTGCTGTTCGAGGAGCCCAGGGTAGTCGACGTTGATCCCCGCCTGCGCCTGCTCCATGGACACGCCCGGCTTCCGTCGAGCCAGCACCGCCAAAAACGAATCGTTCCAATCGTCCAGACCATTCCGGATCGGCGTCATCTGCCCCTTCATCGTCATGGGTACAAAAATGTCGGGCGTCTGTCCCACCTGGATGCCGCTGAATCCCGCCTGCGCCACTCCGACAATCGTCATTTCCGCGTTATTCACCAGAATCGCCCGATTCAACACGCCCGCATCGCCGCCGAAATGCCGCGTCCAGTACGCATGACTCAAGACAAGTACCGGGTGCGCCCCCTGCACGTCGTCATCGGCAGGCGAAAGCACTCGGCCTAGGACCGGCCGCACGCCTAGCACATCGAAATAATTCCCAGTCACCAGTTCGCCGGAGCCGCGCTCCGTCTGCCCATGACTCGCGATGCTGGCCTCGAATGGGTACCGTGCGATCACTCCATCGAAAACCGCAGCGTTCTTCGCCAGCCCCTTATAGAGTGGGTACGAAAAAATCTCCGAATCGTCCCCGTCGCTCCACACGTGCCCGCGCTTCGGTCCGGGCGACTTCAGAATGACCAGTTCGCCCGGATTCCGGACCGGTAGCCGTCGCAACAACACTTGATTGAGCAGGGAAAAGATCGCTGTATTCGCGCCAATGCCCAGCGCGAGGGTAAGAATGGCAATGCACGTAAACCCGGGATTCTTCGCCAGCATCCGCAGGCCGTACCGCACGTCCTGCAAAAGCGTGTGCATCTTGACCATCCTCCGGGAGCGCCCGTTACGACTTCTTACCGGGCGCAGAAATCGGGAACCGTCTATTCCGAAGCGCCCTCGAAGGGCACCAAATCTTTTATTTCAAGCGCACCCGGTCGAAGTTGTCCCACGCCGACATGTCGGACAGGATCACTTTGTCCCCGACTTTCAACCCCTGCACCACTTCGATGGTGTTCACCGAGCTTCGCCCTAACTTAACATTGACGCGCACCGCCTCCGATCCGTCATCAATGATCTTGAAGATTCCGATCGTGCTGTCCGCCTGCCCGTGCACCGGCCGGCCCACGTACAGCACATCTTTCAAATTCTCCAACTCCACCGTCCCATCCACGCTCAAGTCCGGCCTCGCCCCATTCGGCAGTGGATCGGTGATCGCCACGTCCACGGTCACCGTGCCATTCACCACGGAGGGATCGATTCGCGAAACATGCCCGTTCACCACCCCGTTCCGCGTGTCAATCGTCGCTTTTTGCCCGATAGCCACATCCTTCGCCTGAGTCTCCGCAATCTTGATTTCTGCTTTGAGTTTCTTCGGGTCCGCCACGCGAGCGAGGTTTGTGCCAGGAGTGACGTGCTGGCCCACGTCCACCGGTACAAGCTGCAATACGCCATTGATTCCCGCGCGAACGTGCAGCGCATCGACTTGGCTCTTCTTCAGCTGATAAAGGGCTTTCTGTTCATCGATTTTTGCCTGCTGCGCGGCCAGCCGGGCTTTCGCCGAATCCGTGGCGATTTTCGTCCGTTCCCCTTCCAGTCGGACGCGGATCGTCAGTTGTTCTTCCTTCACTCTGGAGAGATTCCGGATGTGGTCAGACCCGATGCCCTCTTTGTATAGTTTTTCGTCTACGTCATGTTGGAGGCGGGCCTGCTCGTAATCGCTCCGCACGTTGGCTTCGTTCGCCTTTTGGTTCATCAGATCGCTGTCGACCTGCACCCTAAGATTTGCGTAGTCCGCTTCCGCCCCTTTGAGCTGGAATTCCGCGTCCAGCGCCTCTCGCTGCAACGTCGGATCGCTCAGTTCCATAATGATGGAGTCTGGCTTGACGATAGCCCCTGGACGCAATACCCAGCGTTCCACCCGCGAGTCCGTCTGCGCCGGAATCCACCGGATGTCTTCGGGCACCAGCGTCCCCAGCCCGCGGACTTCTCGCAGCATGGGCCCCCTCTTTACTTCGTCCGGCCAGATCGTGGCCCGGTCCACGCTGGGTGCAGCGGGCCGCAGTTTCGAGAGTCCATAGGTGACGCCCCCGACGAGCAGGAGCGTGACAGTACCGTAAGCAATCCGTCGGATCTTTTTGGCCCGAGCGTTAGATGGTCGTTGGATGTCCATATATATTGATACTCTATAGAACGCAACTCTCCGGCCCCAGGTTCCCTTAATTAACCACGTTTCTTTTCAATGACTTGGCAAGCCTTCTTCCTCCCAAATCCCTTCAAATCGCCCGGAAATGGGATTATCTGTCCCACCTTCGAACAAGCCTGTCGTCCAACCTTCCTTGGACTTGGAGAGGCCGGACTTCAGTCCGGCCTGCCTTATTTTCCCCTAATCCGCGGTTGGCAGCTTCACCCACTCTGAATTCTGCTTCGATGATTTCAGCACTCCCTCGACAAACTGTACACCCTCTACCCCCTCCTTAATTCCCGGCACCAGCAGGGCGGCCGCCGCCGACGTGCGTCCCGCGTTCCGCGCCGCAATCTGCTCTGCCAAATCCGCATAAAGCTGCGCGAACGCCTCCAGGTACCCCTCCGGATGCCCCGAAGGAATGCGGCTCGCATGCTTCGCCGAAGGTGTCGCCCCGGCCCCGGCCCGGCTAATTGTAACCGGCGGTTTGCCATAAGGCGTAAACCTCAAATAATTCGGATTTTCCTGCCCCCACTCGAGTCCCGCCTTCTCCCCATAAACCCGCAAGCGCAAATTGTTCTCGTTCCCGGTAGCCACCTGGCTCGCCCACAGCATTCCTCGAGCCCCGCCCTCGAATCGCAATAGCAAGTGCACGTTGTCGTCAAGCCGCCGCCCCGGCACGAATATCGAGACGTCCGCCGCCACCTGTTCGCACTGCAGCCCAGTAACAAAGCACGCGATGTTGTACGCGTGCGTCCCAATATCTCCAAGCGAACCCGCTGGGCCGCTCTGCGCCGGATCCGTCCGCCAAACCGCTTGCTTCTGTCCGGTCGTCTCCACCGCCGTGGTCAGCCAGTCCTGCGCATACTCCACTTGCACCACGCGAATCCGTCCAACTTCTCCCGCCTCAATCATTTCCCGTGCCTGCCGCACCAGCGGATAACCGGTGTAATTGTGCGTCAACCCAAAGATCAACCCGCTCTGCCGAACGATCCCCGCCAGTGCCACTGCATCTTCCACTGTCGTCGTCAGCGGCTTATCGCAAATAACGTGAATCCCCGCCTCCAGAAACGCCTTCGCTGGCCCGAAATGCATATGATTCGGCGTAACGATGGACACGGCGTCAATCCGGTCCGGCCTTTTGGCTTCCGCCGCCGCCATTTCCGCGAAACTCCCGTAAGCCCGTTCCGGCGCGATGTGCAGCTCCAGCGCCGCCGCCTTGCTCTTCGCAGGATCGGAAGACAAAGCCCCCGCCACCAACTCGAATCGATCATCCATTCGCGCCGCAAGGCGGTGTACCGCACCAATAAACGCCCCTGGCCCCCCGCCAACCATGCCAAGCCGCAGCCGCTTTCCATCACTCGCTACTGAATTTGCCGTCATATCCCTCATCCCACTTCAATTTAATTCCGCAGTCCGTAATCCGTTGTAGGAGCGGGGCTTGCGCCGCCCGTCCGCTCTCCTGCTTTGAACAAAAGCCCTTCGTTCTTTTCCTCTCTGCGCGCTCTGTGTTCTCTGCGAACTCTGCGTTAAGGATTTTTCTTTCTGTTCACGGTTAATTCGGGGGAGCTATTCCAGCCCCAACATCCGCCCGTTCGCCACCTGATCCGCCCCCGAACTCGCAAAATCATCAAACGTGCTCCCCGCCGCCTGAATGATATGGCTCTGAATAAACGGCACCCCTTCCGCCGCGCCCTGTTCGCTGCTCTTGATGCAGCATTCCCACTCCAGCACCGCCCACCCGGGAAAATCATACTGCGTCAACTTGGAAAATATCGACTTGAAATCCACTTGCCCGTCTCCCGTCGAACGAAACCTCCCCGCTCGATTCACCCAGCCTTGATATCCCCCGTAAACGCCCTGCCTGCCCGTTGGACGGAATTCCGCATCCTTTACGTGAAACATCTTGATCCGCTTGTGGTAAAGGTCAATGAATTCCAGATAATCCAGCTGTTGCAGCACGAAATGGCTCGGGTCATAGAGAATGTTGCATCGCGGATGCTTGCCCACGCGCTCCAAAAACATTTCAAACGTAACTCCATCGTGCAAATCTTCTCCGGGATGGATCTCGAAACACAAATCCACTCCCGCCTTATCAAACGCATCCAGAATCGGACGCCATCGCGCTGCCAATTCGTCAAAAGCGGTTTCAATCAGCCCCGCGGGCCGCTGCGGCCAAGGATAAAAGTACGGCCAAGCCAACGCCCCCGAAAACGTAACATGCGCCGTCAGCCCCAAATTGGCGGATGCCTTCGCCGCCAGCATTAATTGTTCCACCGCCCACGCTTGCCGCGCTTTCGGATTGCCTCTCATCTTCTCCGGCGCGAATCCATCGAACGCCAGGTCATACGCAGGATGCACGGCCACCAACTGCCCCTGAAGATGTGTCGAAAGCTCCGTGATTTCCAGTCCGAACCCTGCGAGCGTCCCGCGAACCTCCTCGCAATATGTCTTGCTCTCCGCCGCCCGCTTCAAGTCAAACAGCCGCGCATCCCAGCTCGGTATTTGCACTCCCTTATAACCGAGCGTCGCCGCCCACCGGCCAATACTTTTCAAGCTGTTGAACGGCGCCGCATCGCCCACGAACTGCGCCAAAAATATCGCCGGTCCTTTGACGGTTCTCATTTCTTTTCTCAGCTCCAACCTGCATCCACAATAAAATCCTGCGCCGTGCATTTTTCCGCCGCGTCCGAAGCCAGAAACAGTCCCATGTTCGCGACGTCGCCCGGCAGTACTCGCTTCTTCAAGCATTGGCCTGCCATCACTTCCTTCTCAAACTCCGGCGTATACCACAGTTTCATTTGCCGCTCCGTCCAGACCGCTCCCGGCGAAATCGTATTCACCCGAATGCCAGACGGCCCCAGTTCGCGCGCCAGAACCCGTGTCAATCCCGTCACCGAAGCCTTGCTCACGTTATATACCGGCAGCCCTGCGTGCTTGAGCCTCCAAATAATCGAGCCGAGATTTATAATGGCGCCTCCGCGCAGCCGTTTCATTTGCGGCGCCACGGCTTGCGCCGCAAAGAACATGTGCCGCAGGTTCACCGCGATCCGGTCGTCCCAATACTCCGGCGTGACTTGTTCCATCTTGTGGCGGTCGTCGTTCCCGGCATTATTGATGAGCACTCTGATGTCTCCCAACTCGATGCGGACGATTTCGATGGCTTCTTGCAGCGCCTCTATGTTGCGCAGGTCGCAAGCGATAAAGAGTGGCGCCTTCCGTGTCTCTTTCTGAATCTGAGCGGCCAGCGTCCGGCTCACCTCCTCTGCAATATCCACAAAAGCGACGCGCGCCCCCTGCCCGGCAAACGCCCGCGTGAACGCCGCGCCGATGCCGCTTCCTCCTCCCGTGATAAAGACCGTTTTGTCAGCGAGCCCCGCATACGTTGACTTCGACGATCTGCCTGTATCCATACGTCTCAACCGCCCCGACCTCGGCGCTCACGCGCCGTGACTTCCGCGCGAGTCGCTACTCTACTCACTTTCCACCTCAAAGGAAATCTCTGCGCGAGCGGCTGCCGTCCTAATCTCAGATTAGACATTACTCGACGGTGGACTCTGCCCCCCCAGTGGGCAGGGTATAATCACGACATGAACGGGCCATTGTCGGTGGTCGGCATCGCGGCGATCCAATTCTTAGGAAGCGCGCTGGCTGCCTTCTTGTCCGGTGCAGTGTTGTCGGGGGAAATTCAGGGCTATTTGACGGTGGAGCGAGCGTTGGAGACGTATGGGCCGAGCGCGCCAATCCGTTTTGAGTTCTTGAACCCACTGGTTTACCTCACGTTCATTTTCTTCCCAATGGCGATTGGTTTGTTGGGAATGGTCTCTTCCATCGGGCTTCTCCGTATGCGGGAATGGGCGCGAAAAGCGACGATCTTTCTTGCGACCTTTCCAGTTTCAGTCTGTGTCCTGCTCCTGATTCTGCGTCCGAAAACATTGTTCCCACCCGACCCCGGCAAACTACCGGGGGTGGGGGGAGGGGTCCATTTTGTTGGCTAGCCTTCGTTCATCGGACCACCAGCTAGCCCTGAACGAAACCGAAGGGGCACCGCTCGTTGTATCATTTCACCCCGTGAATATTCTCCTGAACGAAGTCGAGTGCCGCGTCCTCGGCTCTCTCATCGAAAAAGAAATCACTACTCCCGAATACTACCCGCTCTCTCTGAACGCCCTCCTCAACGCCTGCAACCAAAAATCGAATCGCGAGCCCGTCACGAATCTCGGCGAAGCCGCCGTCCGCCAAGCCCTGCATTCTCTCGATGGACAATCCTTGGTCCGCTCCGTCAGCGCCTCGGACAGCCGCGTCACCAAGTACGAGCATCGCCTCCAGGAAGCTTTCAACTTCTATCGCCACGAAATCGCCATCCTCTGCGTTCTGCTCCTGCGCGGTCCGCAAACTCCCGGCGAACTTCGCACCCGCGCCGAACGCATGCATCCTTTCGACGATCTCAACGCCGTGCAGTCCAGCCTGCAGCACCTGATGAAGCGCGAGCCCCCGCTCGTCAAAGTTCTTCGGCGCCAGCCCGGCACCAAGGAGTCCCGCTACGCCCATCTTTTGTCTGGCGACGTCGAGTTGTCTGGAGTTGTCGAATCTTTCGAGGCGAAGCCAGCGGCGGAAACAAGCGCTGCCGGAATTTCCGCCGATGGAGACCGTATCGCGCATCTGGAGAAAGAAGTCGCGGCGCTTCGCAATGAAGTTTCAGACTTTCATAAGGAGATCTCTGACCTGAAGCAACAATTCGCGCAGTTCAAGAAACAGTTCGAGTAAAGGAATTCGGTCAACCAGGTTCAGAGCAAACGAATGGCAGGGAATGAACAGGAATAGATGGCGCGCCCGGAGAGACTCGAACTTGAGCCGGTTTGCGGGCGTGAGCGCAGCGGGAGCCTGCAGGCGAAATCCCGAAGCGCTGTTTGCGAGGGATCTCTCAGTCGACCATGTTAAGGGGAAGTGGCGCGCCCGGAGAGACTCGAACTCCCGACCCTCTGGTTCGAAGTTAAATTCTGATTTGCTATCTCGTTGATTCGTCTTGGCTCTGCATACTTCATATAGCTCGGTTTTCCTTGCTGTTCGGGGCCAATTGGACCCAAAATGGACTCAACTTGGGCTATTCAAGGGCGTCCATCAAATCAGTTGAAATTGCATTGAGTATCGCTTGGTCTCGATTGTAGTGTTTGAGATTGACAGGAGTTGGTCCCCAACGTATGTTGATCTTCAGAGTAGGTGTAGCAATTGCAACCTCTTTTCTGTCCTCCTTACGAGGAACGGATTGCCTCAGAACCTGAGGCAGGAGGGCTGAAGGCACTTGTCCTGTCCCTCGGGAGCCTTCTTTCTTAAATTCGACGGAGACGCCCATGCCCAGCAAGTGGTCCTCGCATCTTCCTACCCCTGTGCATTCGCGGCCTCGCGGCCTAAGCGGGATTTGCGCTGGAATACTTGTGGCAATAGGGTGGCTTAGTCTCGCGGCCCCGCAAGCGATGGGCGGCGTCACTCTTGTCCAGCATACGAGTAAGGACGCCGGGAGCTCCAGTTCCGCCTCCCTTGCGTTTCCGGCGAACAACACGGCGGGCAATTGGATTGGCGTGGTCATTCGAGCTGGGCACTCCAGCCAAGTCCTCACGGTTAGCGATACTCGCGGGAACACCTACAAACAGGCCGTCCAATTCAATCAGACTCTGGAGTTACGGATCAGTGAACGCACTGCCCAGCTGCAAGTTGCGAATCGAGAGTTGGAGGAATTTGCGTATGTCGCCTCACACGATTTGAAAGCCCCGCTTCGTGTCATCGATAACGCTTCCAAATGGCTGGAGGAGGATCTGCAGGAGCATTTGACGATCGAAACGCGGGAAAACATGAACCTGCTGCGCGGGCGTGTCGCGCGCATGGAGAAGCTTCTGGACGACTTGCTCGAATATTCCCGCATCGGCCGGTCGATGGACCAGCGCTCTGGCGAGATCATCAACGGCAGCGTCTTGATGACCAACATTCTGGAGCTCCTCTCTCCGCCCAACGGTTTCACGGTGAAAGTCAGCGCCAGCACCGCCAGTTTGGTTTTGATGGTGGGTTTGCTTTGTGTTTTCATAGGAATGCCACGGAGGGTTTATGCCTCAAATCCTGATTAGTTTGTTTGTCTGGCTTTCATTCTTCTTGCT
>Ga0137403_10003420_pt1 | contig 19053 bp, 13 predicted proteins | sample CZOMad2_1_16fung_FD_122057 | JGI IMG/M metagenome (GOLD analysis project Ga0137403, IMG submission 122057) | Vadose zone soil fungal communities from Angelo Coast Range Reserve, California, USA - CZOMad2_1_16fungal (Hybrid Assembly) | ecosystem: Environmental > Terrestrial > Soil > Vadose zone...
ATCAGATCAAGGCAGAAGATTACGACGCCGTGATGATTCCCGGTGGACGCGCTGTCGAATACATCCGGCTGAATCCGCGCGTCCTGGAAATCGTGCGCCACTTTGACCAGACCAAGAAGCCGATCGCGGCCATTTGTCACGCGGCACAACTTTTAGCCGCCGCCAACGTGTTGAAGGGAAGAAAGTGCAGCGCGTATCCCGCTTCGGCACCGGACGTTACCGGCGCCGGCGGCACTTATGCGGACATAGGCATGGACCAAGCCATCGTGGACGGCAACCTGGTCACAGCGCCGGCCTGGCCCGCACTGCATGCGTGGTTGGCCAAGTTTCTGGAAGTCCTGGGGACCAAGACGCTAAGCGCGAAGTCCGCAAACTAAGCGTTGGCGGCACGCACCAGCGGAACATCGACAACGTGCTCGGCCACAAACCAGGCTTGCAGCTCGTTGGTGCGGATCACGTCGCTGACCAGCACATCGTTGGTGCCATCATCGCCGGCTTCCTGCGCTTGCTTGGCCATGGTGCGCGCTTCTTTGAGGATGAGTTCGTGAGCTTCCAGCAAGCGCGAAATCTGTACCGGCGCTTCCTCGCGGCCGCGCGGCGGCCGGGGAATCATGGTTGTTTCGGCCACGTCGGCGGCCATCGCCAGGCTAATGCCGCCCAAAAGCTGGATGCGCTCGGCGATGGTATCCACCAGCTCATCCTGCTCGCCATGATGCTTATCGAAAAGCAAGTGGAGCTGATAAAAGGTGTGACCCGCGACCTGCCAATGATGTTTCTTGTACATGTCGCGCAGCGTCATGGTGTCCGCCAGAAGTTGGTTTAGGTTGCCGACGCTTTCCGCGCGCACATTTTCATCCAGGGCGATGGGCATGGGCGTCAATTTTCCGTACGCCTGAATTTCGCGAGCTTTCTGGTGCAGGATGGGACTGGCGCGGTCGGAGCCAGCTTCGAGTTGCTGCTGGCTTTTCGCATTGGTGCGGTGATTTCTGGGACTCATAAACTTTCTCCTCTAACAGAAAGCGTGCGCTCTCTGGCGGCCTGATTTCGGCACACGGGGGTGTGCCGATGCGTACAGCTTGGATTGCCGTGCGGAGGAAAAGGATACCCTCGAATTGAGCGAAAACCATGCCCAACGCTGAAATGGCGATCAGATCAAGAAGGAGCCCGGGTGGCTAGGAGTCCCGGCCGGCTCCGCTGGCGCGCGCAATGTTGTCCGCCGTGCGGAATACGGAGACGAGGAACTCGAGAGCGACTCGGACGTACAGAATCCACAAGAAATAGGCTACGACGGCGAGCAGGAGGCTCAGTAGGCCTTGCGACGTGGACGCCTGAAAGCCGTTGAACACGTACCAAGTGCCCACAATCAATCCTAACAGCAGGTGGATGCCGTACAGGAGCTTGGCGTATTTTTGGGTGATGAAGTACTGAAACGAAAAATCGAGCAAGCGCTCGAAAAAGCCTTTACCTTCGGTCAAGCGGCTTGCTTCCAGAACGTGCGCGGTGTCAGACATGGTTTCGCCTCCAAAATAGTTTTTCAGCCCTAGATTTGGTTTGTTCTAGTTTCGCACCAATAAGGGCGGCTTGCTGTGAATGTTGGCGGGGGCGTTGCCGAATCCGGCACGCTTGCGGTGGATCGGATTTAGCTGCGGGCGGGGCGCTTTTTTCCGGCCGCCAGGCGTGCCAGTGCTCGCGAGTACTCCGCGATCGTTTTGGGTATGGCGCGGTTGAAGACGCATTGCCCTTGGCGGCGGCATTCGATAAGACCGGCGTCCGCGAGGATTTTCAGGTGATGGGAGACGGTGGCGGGAGTGACGTGGTGCAAGGCGACGAGCTTGCCGCAGGCGAGCCCCTTTTTGGCGGAAATGGTCTCAAAAATCATAAGCCGGGTGGCATCGGCCAAAGCCTTTGAAATCTTCTCGATACGGATTCGTTCCATCTCAATTCCAGTTTAGCCGAGTCTGCCGCCGGCCGGTACTAAATATCAGCCGGGCAGCGACCCTGAAGATTGGATGCAACGGAATAGTTAGATGTTCATCTAACTATCGAAATTGGCTGAGGCCAATTAGGAGTGGCCGGACGACTGGAGAGGACCATGAAGAGATTAGAAGGCAAGGTGGCAGTAGTGACCGGAGGAAACAGCGGCATCGGGTTGGCGGCGGCGAAGCGGCTGCGGGAAGAAGGCGCGCGGGTAGCCATTTCGGGCCGCAACGCGAAGACGCTGGAGGATGCGGTGAAGGCGATTGGCAACGGCATTCTTGCGGTGCAATCTGACGTGGCCAAGGCTGCCGATCTGGATAAGTTGTATGCGGCGGTGTCGAAGAAATTTGGAAAAATCGATGTGTTGTTCGTAAACGCGGGAATCTACAAATTTGCTCCTTTTGACGCGACTACGGAAGGGCTATATGACGAACTGTTTGACATCAACACCAAAGGTGCGTATTTCACGATTCAGAAGGCGCTTCCGTTTCTAAACGATGGCGCTTCGATCATTCTGAATACTTCCGTCGCTGGCGAATCTGGAGTCGTCAACGGCACGGTGTACGCTGCGACGAAAGCAGCAATGCGGTCGTTCACGCGGTCGATTGCCGCTGAATTGGTGGGGCGTGGCTTCCGTGTAAACGCGGTGAGTCCGGGACCAATCAACACGCCGGAGGGCTTTGCTCGGACGGGGCTTTCTGAAGCGGCGATGGAGGAATTCGCGAAGGGCATCATCGACCGAGTCCCCATGAAGCGAATCGGTCAGCCAGATGAAATTGCGGGCGCGGTGGCGTTTCTCGCGTCATCGGATGCGTCATACATTACCGGTGCGGAGATTCCGGTGGATGGCGGATTCGGCCAAATTTGAACGGGTGACGGAGAGGGCGCCGCGGTTGCCCTCTCCTAATTTGCTTCCGGCACGCGCCAAAAGCGCGCGCTACGGAGCGCCGTCCCGACCGTTTGAAGGATCGGGGCTGGTGGCGGAATTTAGATCGAGAAACCAGGCGTGCGCGGTGTCGCCGGGAACGTAACAATTGCCGTCAGGATTATATGTAGCCGCGCAATGTGCGGTGAATTCCTTGCGGCGGGGTGACTGCGCGAATTGCCAGACCGCGGCGTACGGAATGCCACTTGCGGACGGCGGTGGAGGATTATGCGGGACCACGCAGCCGGGTGAAGGCGGACACGCGTCGTTGTAGATGAAATAGGCGAGATCGCGTTTGGCTCGATGATTGCGAATGTCGTCGGCGGTGGTAATGGTCACGCCCTGGCCCTCATTAACGGGCATGCCGGAGCAGTAGACTCCGGCGCCATAACGGGCGCGCGAGAGAGCATCGGCCCAGGTTCTGAGGTACGCGTGATAATTTGGAGGCAATCGGCCGCCTTCCTCGATATCCAGAAAAATTATCGCGCCAGGCGGAAAGCCTTCCTTCTTGGCCATACTTATCGCGGTTGCCGCATCAGCAGTTCCCCTACTTACAGCCTGCGTGGGAGATTTGAGTTCACCGCTCTGCGGGCCGTTGAAAAGAATCAAAAAGCCTAATTTTTCCGAAAGCATACGTTGGCGCTTGCCAAGCCAGGTGTTCTGTTTTGTTCCTGGCGGAGCGTTGAGCCAGTAGCCGCCGAAGGAGAATGTTTTTCGCAAAACGGAGAGCGCGGCGTCACCGGGATAAGTATTGAGATCGAAACCGAGATACGACTGAGAGGGCGCAAAGGGTTGCTGCGCGAGGATTTTGGCCGGAGAACTCAGGCACAACGAACATGCCGAGACGCCGAGCAGCAGAAATAACACAGCGGAATCAAACTTCGGAGTTGGGAGCTTGGCGATGCGTTGGCTCCAATTCATTAATAGTAGTTGAAGATCAATGGTGCCCGGGGGGGGAGTCGAACCCCCATGAGGAAAAATCCCCGGAGGATTTTAAGTCCTCAGCGTCTGCCATTCCGCCACCCGGGCGCCCGTTGAAATGGCGGGGATCAGTATACGGAATTTGCGGGAGTTCGACCACTTCGGGGACAGCCAGGGGTAAGAACGAGAAGACTCCTAGACTGGCCCCCAGGATGTGCTCTGAGACCCGTATCATGCTCTTGTTAAAAGAGATATTGCCCGAGGCGAGGCAAAGGAATATGCTCTTGCCACTATGAAAATGCCATGCTCGAGGGTCTCATCGAGGATCCGCCACGCCTTATTCCATTGTCGAAAAAGCCCATGCATCGCGATCGTTGTCTGCTCCATTTTTGCGCCGGCAAGTTGGGCGCAGCAGGCAGAAGCGAAGGAAGCCGGATTGCTGCAAATACGCAGCTATATAGCTGCCGGGTGGGACACGCTGACGCGTTCACTGAACGACTGCAAGGTGATTGTCGATCCGAAATTGGCGGCATCTTCAGTGCTGTATCTCCCCGCGGATTTCGACGCGCCGGCGGACGTCCAGGAGATGCAAAAACGATGCAATGTGCAGGTGAAGCACCTGCCGCAAGTGATTCACAAGCTGGGCGAGGTGGACACCAGCAATCTTGAACCGCCGGGTCTGCTGTATCTGAACAACAAATACGTGGTACCCGGCGGAAGATTTAATGAGATGTACGGCTGGGACAGCTACTTTATCGTTCGCGGCTTGGTAGAGGACCAGAGGATCGAATTGGCGCGGGGGATGGTGGAGAATTTTTTCTTTGAGATCGAGCACTACGGAGCGGTGTTGAATGCGAATCGCACGTATTACCTGACGCGCTCGCAGCCGCCGTTTCTTACGTCGATGATTTTGGCGGTGTATGACGCGCAGAAAGTGGCGGGGAAGGAAGACCGCGCGTGGTTGGAGCGCGCGTATGGCTATGCGGCCAGAGATTACTCGCTATGGACGCGCGAGCCGCACCTAGCAGGTACGACTGGATTGTCTCGCTACTATGATTTTGGAAATGGGCCGGCGCCGGAGAGCGTGAAAGATGAGACGGGCCACTACCGGCAAGTAGCAGGATTTTTTCTGGGGCAACAGCAAGACGAATGGCGAGACTACGTGGTTCCGCAAAAGGCGGATCAGCCGCATGTAGGGCCGCTGTTCGCGCTGCAAGTGTGCGACTCCACGAAAGCGATGGGACAGGCGGCGTGCGACTCCGCAGGATTGGCGTCGCTGAGCGCGGATTACTACAAGGGCGATCGCGCGATGCGGGAATCGGGATACGACGTGTCGTTTCGATTTGGGCCGCATGGCGTGAGAACGCACCATTATGCGCCGGTGTGCTTGAACAGCCTGCTGTACAAGACGGAAAAAGATCTGGAGCAAATGGGCGAGATACTCGGGCGCAAATCGGATGCGAAAGACTGGGCAAAGAAGGCAGAGGAGCGCAAGGAAAGAATCCAGAAATATCTATGGGACAGCGAGAACGGTTTGTACTTTGACTATGACTTTGAACACGGGAAGCGCTCGACGTATGAATATGTAACTGCGTTTTTTCCAATGTGGGCTGGGATTCCCACGCCAGAGCAGGCGCGGGCGGTGATGCAACATCTACCCACGTTTGAGAAGTCAGGCGGGCTGGTGATGAGCCCGCATGAAACCGGCGGGCAATGGGATTTCCCTTACGCCTGGGCGCCGGACCAGTTGGTGGCGGACGAAGGAATCCGGAAATACGGCTTCAGCAAAGAGGCGGATCGTGTTTCTTACGAATTCCTTTCCACGGTGGCGGAAAATTTCCGGCGCGACGGAACGATTCGCGAGAAATACAACGCGGTGACGCGCTCCTCGGAAACGCAGGTAACCGCCGGTTATCACATGAACATCGTGGGATTTGGATGGACGAACGGAGTATTTCTTTCGCTGCTGCACCAATTGCCGGAAACTTCGGTCACACGCTTGGCTGATGAGCAGACGGCGAAGCCCGGCTCCGGACGCTAGAACTCTTCCGCACCAACCGCAGAACGAACCTTTTCGAGATAAAACTCATCACGCGACGGAGTTGCGCCGATTTGGCTGGCTACCCAGGAGCCCATGCGGTTCGCGGCTTCGTTCAACGTGGAAAGAGAAGCGGTTCGCAAGTAGTGGTAAACGAGCGCGGCGTTAAAGGCGTCGCCGGCCCCCACGGTATCCGCGACATGGACACGATAGCCAGGATGTTCGCTGGCGTCATCGGCGCTGACCAGCAGGCTGCCATTGGCGCCGCGAGTGATGCAAACGAGTTTCAGGCTGAAAGTTTCGCGGAGCCAACGAGCGGCGCGCGATTCATCGTATATAAAGGGAATTTGCAAGAGCTTGGCCATGACGGGCAACTCTTCGTTGTTGACCTTCATGATGTCGGCCAGTTTGGCAGACTCCGATAATACTTCGGCGTTGTAAAAAGATTGGCGCAGGTTAACGTCAAAAACGCGCGTAGCGTCTGGGCGCAACGCATTGAGAAATTGCCGGATCGTAGCGCGCGACTGCGGACAACGTTGGGCCAGAGAGCCGAAGCAAACGGCATCGGCGCGTTCTGCCAGGGAGCGCCACTCCGGGGTCCACTCAAAGAAATCCCAGGCTACGGATTCGGCAATCTCGAAGGTAGGCTGGCCAGCGGGATCGACGCGAACCTTGACCGTTCCGGTGGGATAGGCGCGATCAAGTTGGAGATGAGAAGCGCGCAGGCCGAGACGTTCGAGGCGGCGTCCCGCAGCGCGTCCGAGAGCATCGCTGCCGACGCGGCTGACTACGATGCCTTCGTCGCCGAGCAAGCTGGTCATGTAAGCGAAATTGGCGGGCGCGCCACCGAGTTGCTTGCCGTCCGGGAGCATGTCCCAGAGAACCTCGCCCAGGCCGACGACGAAATAATTCTTGCCGGTAGTCACGCGCCAGTTTCCTCTATTGTTCGATTGAGTCGAGCAGCGATAGGGATCACGGCTTGGCGCTCTGGCGCTCTTCGAGCTGTGCGGCCACTTTTAGCTCACGTTCGGCGTCTTCGTGCCTGCCGAGATCGCGATAGGCTTGGCCGAGTAAATGATGTGGCACCGGATTGTTTGCATCCATAGCCAAGGCGCGTTGCAGTGTGCGAACGGCAAGCTCGGTTTCGCCCTTCTTCTCGAGAACTTTCCCCAGGAGGATGTACGGTCCCGTGGAAGTGGAGTCGAGCCAGATGGAGCGCTGTAACAATTTTTCAGCTTCGTCGAATTTTTGTATGCGGGAATAGGCATCAGCAAGCTTGTAGTAGGCGGGAGCATAGCCAGGATTGAGTTGCAGCTCCTTTTGAAACTCGTCCGCGGCTTCGGGGATTTTGGAGTGATAGAGATTCAGCTCACCGAGGAGGAAGTGCGCGAGCGGAAGCTTGGGATCAAGAGAAACGGCCTTTTGCGCGTATTCCTCAGCAATCGGACCGAAGTCCTGGCGCAGCAACATGCGCGCGGTGAAAAGATAGCTGGCGGCGGAGTCGGCCGGGACACCGAACATTTTTGCGAAAGCGCCGCGAGCGTGAGGGTAATCTTTGATCTGGATGTAGCAGATGCCGAGGATGTAAGAGGCATCGACATTGGCGCTGGGAAACCACGTTTGAACTTTTTCGAGCGGCGCGATCGCGTCGGCAGGACGGCCGGCGAGATAGAAAGCGATGCCTAGGAGTTGGATTGCTTCGCCATCCTCGGGATTTTCCTCGCGCGCTTTCTTTAGATAGGCGATCGCGTTCGGGTAATCGGCCTTTTTGTAATAGGCAATTCCGAATTCATGCGAAAGCCCTGCGAGGCGAGGATACTTCCCTTCCAAGTCATGTAGCGCTGCGAGCGCGTCTTCGTATTTGCCTTGCGCGAGAAGCGTACGCGACGCCGCCAAGGATGACGCCGATGACTGGGTCGCTGCGTTGGCGGTCGCATCAGGAGAAGGTGAGAGCTGGCCGGTTGAGGATTGGCTGCGAGCCGGCGGGAGGGACAAAAGCAGGGCAGCCAACAGAATCAAGGACCGATAGCGACTATTAAGCATGTGACGATGCCAAGTAAAACAAATTGGTGCTCCCGCGCATAAGAATGATCAAGAAACTGATTAGAACATAAAAAAGGGGAGCCCGTCAGGGCTCCCCTTTTGGTTTTGGGGTGTAGCTGTGTTAGAAACTGAGCTTGAACCCGTAAGTTAACGAACGGAGTTGAGAGTTGGCAGCGATACCGGTGATCTTGCCGCCGGTGTTGACGCCATTGCTCAGGCAATCAACGCATCCGTCCGGTTTATCCAGATTCACGTGGTTAAATATGTTGTAGAACTGGAATTGGAATTGGGCCCTGGCTCGCTCCGTGATGGTGAAGTTCTTGAACAAGGCCAGGTCGGAGTCGAAGTACCGCGGTCCACGCATGGAGTTGCGTCCAACATTTCCGAACGTATCGACCCCCGGCTGAGCCCATGACCCGCTGGACTTTCCGGCCGCGTCAAGTGCTACACCGCTCGTCGTTTGGTACCAGTATCCAGGGGCATTCGGATCCCCGGAGCGCCGACCGGCCTTGATTGAACCAACAACGTCTGGGCGGCATGGCCCCGTGTCGCTGGACGGGTGGCAGGTGCTGAGATTGGGCGTAAACGGCAACCCACTAGAAAAATTCGTTGTGCCATTCAACTCCCAACCGCCGATGAGCAAATTCCCGAGACGACCGACACTGCTGCCAAACCTTTTGCCGGTACCAAACGGGAGTTGGTAGACTTGGGTGAAGATGAACACGTGGTTGCGATAGTTGTCGTTCGGACCGTAATTTACGCTCTTGTCAAACCCCGCGGTTCCCCCATCCAAATCCGCTACGGCATGCTGAAAAGTGTAGTTTGAATTGAAACTCAAACCATTGGCAAAACGCTTCTCCACGGTTACCTGCAGAGCGTTGTATTTGTTATTGAAATCATTCCCGAAGTAACGGAAGCCCTCCGTCCAGCCAAACTTGGAATAGAAGGGTCTGCGCAGGTTCTGGTTTAAAGTTGCCGCGTCGCCGGAAAGCGTGGGATCGTAACCGGTCAGCCTCGCATTGTTGAATGGATAGTCCGGGCCGCCGCCGATTGTGTGAGTCCCCTTGTTGCCAACGTAAGAAACGGTGGCGCTGAGCGTCGAGGTGACCTGGCGTTGTACGGTAGCGTTCCAAGCATCGACGGTCGGGAGACGGTTGTTGAACGGGCGAATAAAAGCATTGATACCATCCGGTAAGAGCGGCCGGCCGTTGGGCCCGAGGCATTGCGTTTTCGTGCCCGTCGGATCGGTGATGGAGTTGCAGTTACCTGAGTCGAGAGCGGTGGCTGGATTCAGAAGGACCGGCCCGCTCGAGAGGAAAAAGGCGGTGTTGAAGTCTTGCCTGGTTGCCAGAGTATTCGTGGTTATTGACTGGCTTGCCAGCACAGGCAAGTTTTGCGTAACGGCGTGACCGAAGATGGACCCGAAAACGCCAATGTCATAGCTGCGACCATAGCCTAAGCGGATCACAGTCTTTGGATTCCATTGATATGCGATACCCAGCCGAGGAGCGAAGTGGGTATAGCTTGTGTTGGTGTTGCCCCGCAGGTCTACCCCATTCTTGCCAGCGACGCGAACCTCGCCGGTGGCCGGATCAACCCAGCCGCCCTGACCGGTGCCACGCACGGATTCCGGCTCGTAAATCTCCCACCGGAGTCCGAGATTAACACTGAGCTTATTGTTGACCCGCCAGGTGTCCTGCCCAAAGAAGAAAAGGCGGGGCTGAGTCTCGTTGGCGTTGGTAGAGGCGCTAACGTAGCGCCCGAAGGAGGTCACGTCGCCCAGAAGAAATGCTGCCAACCCCGCTCCCCCATCGGTGATTGTCTTGCCGGGATTTTTGGGGTCCGGTATCGTCCCCTGAGTCTGATCCTGAGAGAAGGTGAGTTCACCAGCACGGTGAACGTCGCTAGGGACACGAAGGTTGTAGGCGTAGCGGATATCCGCTCCGAACTTGAAGGTATGGTTTCCGCGGATTTTGGTCCAGTTGTTAACAAACTGGTATTGATGCTCGCTCTCGAGAAGCGGGCAGTTGCACTGATTCGCACCGAGGGAGTAGCCGAAGTTAAAGTCTGGCAGACCTGAAGTGGTGACATGGAAATAGGGCATTCCGGTGGTATAGGTCTTGTCGATATTTAGTCCGGGGATCCCCGCGTCTGTGGCGGGTGTAGTGCCTAGGCCACCCGGTGCCACGTCCACGTGATAACGCATATATCCAAAACGAAAGTCGGTCAGCAAAGTGGGGCTGAAGGTGTAGTCAAAACCAGTGGCGAGACTCTGGTTTCGGACCTTTGAAGTGCCAGCAAATTGGCCGCCCGAGTCGGCCGGAAGCGCCGCACCGCCGGCAACGTCTCCAAATAGACCAGGTCCGGACCTGAGGAACTTCTGGTAGCTATAGCGCCCGAAAACCTGGGTCCTGGTATTCAGGACATAGTCGCCACGCACGTCAAAATTGTCGGCGTTCAAGACGTTGCTGCCCGAACCAGAAAAATTGTTCAGTGTTGGATCGCCCAATGTCTGTCCCGTCGGCAGCAGTTTGAGGAGGTTCTGCACCTGTTGCGATAAGCGACCGTTCGGATTCGCGGTTCCGGCGCAGTCCGCCGCCGTCGGGATCCTATTGCCAGGAAATTGGGTACGAGCCAGGACCCCCGGAGCTGCCGTCAACCCGGCAGGAGTAGGCTGCCCGTTGGTTAGCACGAGGATACAGTGCGCAGGATCTGAGGTCACGTAGGGGTCATAGATATTTCTGCCCAAAGCACTCAGGTCACCGCCCCGTTCGGCTGCCGTCAGGATGCGATCTTGTGCAGTCCCTCCCACGTGAGCCCGTTGCCCTTGGTAGTCCCCGAAGGCAAAGATCTTATTTTTCTTGATGGGACCACCGATTGTGCCGCCGAATTGGTTCCAGTTACCGCTGGGAACCTGACGCTGTCCGGCTGCAATTTTAGAAGGAGTCTGCGAGAAGGGATCACTAGCGAAATTGGAGTTTGAACGCTCAAAATCAAAAGCGGAGCCGTGTATTTCGTTGGTGCCGGACTTTGTTTGCGAAGTCACGATGGCGCCGATGGCTTTGCCAAATTCGGCGTCGTAATCCTGCGAAGTGATCTTTACCTCGTTGATGGAGTCCAGGTTGGGGTTGATTACGATGATTCCGAGGATTGGATCCTGGTTATCCGTACCATCCAATTCAAAACCCGTCCCAGCGAAGTGCTGGCCGTTCGTCAAAATCTGTCGCGAACCCTGAGGGTTTTCGCTGGCGGCGTGTCCCCAGCCTTGGATCTGCGCGCCCGGCGACAACAATTGAAATGTCGTGAAATTCCGATTGAATATCGGCACGCTCTCGACCTGTTGCGTAGAGAATATGGTGGCGACGTCGGTTTTTTCGGTCTGAAGCTGGGGAATCTCACCAGTGACTTCAACCGACTGTGTCACCGCCCCGACCTGTAATTGCGCATCGGCGCGGACAGAGGTGTCGGCACTCACGCCGACATTCGCGATTTCATAGGCCTTAAATCCCGGCGCTTCGATTCTAATCCTGTAGCTATCCGGAATCAGGTGCGTGACCGTATAGTTTCCGCTCTCATTGGTCGTCGTCTCTTCCGTGGTCCCCTTGGTCACATTGGTCACCACCACCTTAGCGCCCGCCACCCCGGAGCCCTGTGCGTCAGTAACGCCTCCAGTGATACTGCCGTATACCGCTTGCGCCTGCGCGCTTGGCGTCGCTGACATGCAAACGAGGCACAACACCACCGCAATCACCCAAATCGACTTTCCCACCATATACATCCTCCTTCGAGAAACGCAGCTAGCGCGAAACCTGTGAACTAGCACGGCTGGTTATGAATGCACCGCATTTTCGGCGCATTCGTGTATGTGCGTTAAAAAGATTAGAGGTTTGAGTGCGTTAGCAACAATGAGTGGCAGCGCTACTTCGCTAACCTACGGTCAGCCGACACTCAATCCACTCGAACCACCCTCGACTGCAAGCACCCCAAGCAACGGGCATTGTCGCGACGAGCCTCGAAACCACTCAAGTAGCTCGGCGGTACACCCCGACTGCGCACCAATGCAAACGAAAAAAAACGATGAATACTATTAGTTTCTTTGGTGGCTGCTAAAGAAGTCTCAAGTCGTCTGATACGGTTACCGCAAGTAAAGTCCACGCTTGCATAGAGATGGGCACGTTGTTACACTCCTGTTAAACCGATGTAACCGGGGTTACTTCCTTGGTCGAACGCGAACAATCTCTCGCGCAGATAGAAAAGTTGGTCAGCAGCCACGTCCTCCATGGCTCTGAGTCTCTGTGCAAACTGCTCCGCTACTTGGCTAAGCACGCCCTCGATCACCCTGGAACTCCAATCAAGGAATATCAAATTGCGACAGAGGTTTTCGGTCGCTCGGATGATTTCGATCCGCAACTCGATTCCATGGTGCGCGTCCAAGCCGGACGGTTACGCGGGAAACTCGCCGAATATTACGGCGCCAACGGCGCGGACGACACCGTCATCGTGGACCTGCCGAAAGGGACCTATGTTGTCGCGTTCCATTACCGCCCTAATGCCACCAAACCGCACCTAAGCAACGCAGAACCTATTCCTCCAGCCGTTTCCGCGCCTGGCGGCGGCCGAAAATGGGTGGCCGCTGTCTTTTCGCTGGGGTTTTTGCTGGGGCTCGCGGCGCTCACTATCCTCGGGCTGCTTTGGAGCCGCAACTCAGCCCAGGCCGGGCTAGCTCGCGAAACTGAAGTTGCGCCAGCGGCCTTCCGAGTTTTCTGGAATGGTTTTGTTTCTGGGCAAGAACCCTGGGTCATCTTCAGTAATGCGGCGTTCGTGGGTCGTCCCGAAACGGGAATGCGTTATTACGACAGCACCAGGGACAAGGGCAGCTTTATTTTGGACCACTACACCGGTGTGGGTGAGGTCTTGGCCGTCCACGAACTCGACCGAGTCTTTGGATTGCTGCATCGACAGATCCGACTTAAGCGCGGCAACCTCTTTTCGCTTGACGACGCGAAAAACAACAACCTGATTTTCGTAGGTTCGCCATTCGAGAACCTTACGCTGCTGGAGATTCCGGGAACTCAGGAATTCATTTTTCGGCGCATGACGTCGGGATCCCGCAAAGACGAAGAGGCGATCGTAAACATCCACCCTCAGCCGGGGGAAGCGAAGGAATACTTGCCGAGTCCGCGCAACGCGTCGCTGACGGAAGATTACGCGGTTATCGGATTAGTGAGAGGCATCAATCCGAGCCAAGCGGTGCTAATCCTGGCGGGCACCACGACCATAGGAACGCAAGCAGCGGTGGAATATGTTTGTCGCCAGAGTTCGGTTGAGGAGTTGCTTCTGCGGCTGCCAGTATCGCAAACGGGGCAACTCAAGCTTTTTGAAGCGGTGATCCGGGTCAAAGTGACGCGGGGCGTGCCGGTGGGAACCGAGTTGGTGGCGCTGCGCAGCGGAACGTCGTAACAACCGATCGTAACAACCTAGAACTCCATAGACGCGCGTTAAGACGGCGGCGTGAGCCGCGGATCAAGCTCGCGGGCTTTCTGAAATTCGCGTGCTGATTCGGCCTTGTCGCCCTTGCGTTGCAATGCCAGCCCCAATTGAAAATGTGCAGGCGCGTAGCCAGGGAGAGCCTGAATAGCGGACTTAAACTGCGAGATGGCACCCTCCAGATCGCCGGCAGTAAGCAGCCGTTTGCCTGAATTGGTTGCGAACAAAGCGGTTTGCTGATTGTTTTTTTCCTTACTGAGTTCCGATCCCGCTTTCGATTCGGCTGCGGCTCCATTGACGTCGCCGAGTTGACGGAGCACCGCCGCTAAAGTCGTATGGGCCCCGGCAAAATCGGGTTGCAAACGGATGGCTTGGCGCAAAGCATCGGCCGCTTCCGGCAATTTTCCCTGCTGCTTGCGAACGGTTCCCAGCGTGTAGAAGGCCTCTGCGTAATCGGGCTTCGCGTCAATCGCCGCCTGGAGCTCGTCCGCGGCGGAGGGAAAGTCGCCCTGCTGCCACAGCGTGACTCCCAAGGTGTAGTGAACGTCGGCTTGCCGCGGTTCGAGTTGCTCCGCGATCCGGAATTCGGCGATGGCTTCGGTCAATTTGTCCTTGAGCTTAAGCGCAAGCCCGAGATCGTAGTGCAGCGTGGGATTGCGCGGCGAATTCTCGAGAGCCGCCTGAAATTGCGCGACTGCCGAGTCGAAGTCGGTTTTCTGAAGGTAAGCGATTCCAAGGTTGGTCTGATAGCCGGCGTCCTGTGGACGCAGGCGAAGGGCAGCCTGGAATTCGGGAATGGCGTGGTCCGCATCTCCGAGCTGCAGGCGCGCGAGACCAAGATTGTTGTGAGCTTCGGAATTATCCGGCTGCTGTTGCAGGACGCGCTGGAAAGATGCGATGGCATCGTCGACGTTACCGGCACGTTGCAATAGGATCCCGAGCGAATTTTGCGCGTCGGGGAAATCAGGTTGCAACTGGACAGCCGCCTGAAACTCGCGGATTGCCGCTTCCGCGTCACCGGTTTCTCGAAGTGCTTCGCCAAGATAATAGTGTGCTTGTGCTCCGCCGGCATTTGAACTAACGGCAGCGGTTAGCTCAGTTATAGCCGCGGCAAAAAATTTATCGCGGTAACGCAGCACGCCCAGATGCAGGTGCGCGCTCCCTAAGCCAGGCGCGAGTTCCAGCGCCCTTGAAAATTCATTGTAGGCGGCGGTGCTCAAGCCTTGCTGAACCAATAGCGCACCCAGATCGTCGTGAAGCTCTGCGCGGTTTGGCTCGACCGCGATGGCGCGGCGCATTTCCTCTATCGCCGAAGTCAGGTCACCAGATGCGTCGAACACGCGTGCAAGTGTGCGGCGAGCCTCGGAGTCGGACGGGGCCAAACGAACAGCCTCCCTTGCCTCGCGAAGTGCGCCGGCGCGATTTCCACTCCGCAGAAAAGCGTTGGATAGGTTGATGTGCGCCTGCGGGAAGTCGGGTTTGAGTTTGATCGCAGCCTGAAACTCGCGAATCGCCGGGTCAAGTTTTCCTTCGGCTTGCAACACCCAGCCCAGCGAGTTGTGGGCTTCGGCGCTGGAGGGAGCTAGGCGCAGAACCTTATTGAACGCAGTTTCCGCGGCAGGTAGGTCACCACGCTGCAGCGCTTGCATTCCTTGCGCGTAAATCTCTTCGACCTGGGACGGCGGCCTGCTCTTCTGGGCCGCGCTGAGCACAGCCGACGTCCCGAACGCCGCCAAAGAAGAGAGGAAAAAGGCCAGGAGAGGCCAGGGGCAGCGAAGCCGGAACCGTATTGGAACGATCGGAATCTCCAACAAATTCCTCATCATATTCGGATAGAAATAGTAGCACGCTGATGAAACGTGCTTGGTCGACGACGCATCCGTCTTGACCACCCTGCAGCCGCAACCTACTATGCCGATGGGACATGATTCTGAGAATTTCTTTTCATTGGCGCGCGCTTTCCCGGATCTTGCGAATTTTCCTCGCTGTGCTGCTGCCTTTTTCACTGCTCGTCGCGATGGGCGGTTCGAGTCTTCAAACTTCTCAACCACCTAAACCCTTGGCGAACTTCACCGACATCGCGAAGGAAGCTGGTCTCACGATGATGAATGTTTTTGGCGGCGAGACCACCAAGAAATACATCATTGAGACTACCGGTACGGGCGTTGCCATCTTTGATTACGACAACGATGGCTGGCCGGACATCTTTATTGTCAACGGCACGAAGCTTGAAGGGTTTCCCACCGGGAAAGGCCCCACCAATCACTTGTATCGCAACAACCATGATGGGACGTTCAGCGACGTCACGGACAAGGCCGGCCTGGCGCACACCGGATGGGGGCAAGGCGTTTGTGTGGGCGACTACGATAACGATGGCTGGGAAGATCTTTACGTCACCTACTACGGGAAAAATATTCTGTATCACAACAACGGGAACGGCACGTTTACCGACGTAAGCGATAAAGCCGGCGTGGGCGGCTCCGGCAAAGCGTGGGGAACCGGCTGCGCTTTCATTGATTACGATCGCGATGGACACCTGGATTTGATGGTGTCCAACTATGTCGATTTCGATTTATCGAACACGCCTGCACCCGGCGAGCGCGCTAGTTGCATCTGGAAGGGCGTGCCGGTGATGTGCGGGCCGCAAGGCTTGCCTGGGTCAAAAAATATCCTGTATCACAATCGCGGAGACGGCACGTTTGAAGACGTGACGAAAAAAGCGCACATCGATCAAACCACGGGTCATTACTCATTTAGCGTGACTACCCTGGATTTTGACGACGATGGCTGGCCCGACATTTTCGTCGCTTGCGACAGCACTCCGAGCATTCTGTATCACAACAATCGCGACGGGACGTTCACCGACGTAGCGGTCACTGCCGGGGCCGCATTCAATGAAGACGGGCGCGCGCAAGCGGGCATGGGCTCCACGGTGGCCGATTACAATGGAGACGGCAAGCTCGATATCTTCAAGACAAATTTTTCCGACGACACCGCAACGCTGTATCGCAACAATGGCGACGGCACCTTTGACGATGTCACTTATCGGGCCGGACTCGGCCTGAACACGCAGTATCTTGGCTGGGGCACCATGTTTCTCGATTTCGATAATGACACTTGGCCAGATCTTCTGCTGGTCAATGGGCACGTCTACCCGGAAGTCGACAGCCAGCATCTGGGCAGCAATTTCCAGGAGCCGCGAATCCTGTATCACAATAACGGTGACGGAAAATTTACGGATATCTCCGCGAACGGCGGCCCGGGAATTACCAAACCAAGTTCATCGCGTGGCCTGGCGATAGGCGATCTTTGGAATGATGGCCGCATGTCCGCGGTGGTCAGCAATATGAATGCGCCGCCCAGCTTGCTGGTCAACCAACTGCGCACGCCAAATCATTGGGTGGCTTTCCGACTGATCGGCACCAAATCGAATCGCGATGCAATCGGCGCACGCATCCGCGTCAAAGCCGGGAGCCGCACTCTCATTGATGAAGTGCGCAGCGGCTCCAGCTTCGACTCCAACAACGACATGCGCGTGCACTTCGGACTGGGCACGGCGGCAAAGATCGACTGGGTAGAGGTGCGCTGGCCCACGGGACTGCTCGAAAAATTTGACAACATTAAAGTGGACGGCGTTCGCACCATCCAAGAGGGAAGCGGATCGACAGCAACCTCAGAATCGAAGAAGCATCGCTAGTCCCCCACCGTCGGCCTCCCCACTGCGAACAGCCGCTCTCTCATTACCTGCGACTCCCGCGGCGTAAACAACAGTTCACCCTTGCTTGCGCTCAACAAGTCATCTCTTTGCCATTGCGCCCGCATGATTCCCTCGGCAGCATGCGAGTTTGTGCCTAACAGCAGGTGAGCAATCTCGTGCGCCATCACATGCCCGAGTACTAGGCCCACGCCCTCGCCAGTGCTAGCGTGCAAATGGGCTATAGGCTCCAGAAAAACGCTGCTGTAGCATCCGCTCCCATCCGCCGAGAGGTACGCAATGCCAAACGTAGCAGCGGGCAGGTTCCGCGCACGGGATACTATCCGGACATGAAGGTAGGTCGGGTAAGCAGCTTTTGTGCAGGGGGATGCTGAACCGTGGTTCCCTACCCCGACGCAGTTCATCCATTCCACGTTTAGGCCAGCTTCTCGGAAAATTCTGGAGGCTCTAGTTTCCGCGGACGTTAGGGTGCCGACCGGCGCATGCGCGTCGTTATGAACCGATACGATCACTTGTGGGGCCACTTGCGAGGTCGGCGCTCCAACCTGCGCACAGGCGCTGGCACCGACAAAGATACATAAGAGAAAAATGCCAAACCAAATTGACTTCCGGGTCGTCAGTACAAGCATCGCGGCACGCCTCCAACTGCGCCAAAATGGAGGTGAATGCCGCGTACCTCAATGCTCGCCGGGTGACGCGTGGCAAATTTGCGGGTGACGAGCTAAATGTCCGTACGTCAAAGGGATAGAAGCTCGGATAACGCACCGAATTCAGGAAACATCTTCTAATCCGGTTCGTACTTACTAATAGACATAGACGACTTGGGGATCCCGGTGGCGGACAAGGGCAAGGATATCGTTAGCTTCGGTTCATTCGAGGCCGACCTTCGTGGCGGTGAACTGCGGCGCAACGGTTCCAAGGTGCGCCTGCAGGAACAGCCGTTCCAAATTCTGACCATGCTGCTGGAAAACCCGGGTGAAATCGTTACCCGCGAAGAACTGCGCAAGCGGCTATGGCCTGCAGATACTTTTGTCGATTTTGACCATGGGCTGAACGCGGCCGTCAAACGGCTTCGCGACGCGCTTGGGGACTCGGCGGAAAATCCTCGCTTCGTGGAGACTCTGGCTCGCCGGGGCTACCGGTTCGTCGCTCCGGTAACGGCCAAGCCGAACGGAGCGAGCCCGGTTCCCCAGAACGTCACCCAGCCAGCATCGCAAAAGAGCCGTCGTGGACGAATCGCCCTCGCGACACTCTCGGTTTTGCTAATGGGCACCGGCGCGGGCTGGGTGGCCGCGCGTCGCCTCAATCCGAAAGTCCAAATCGTAGAGCAAAGGCTCACCGCAAACACGTTGGATGATCCCGTGATTAGCGCGGTAATTTCGCCGGACAGCAAGTACCTGGTTTTCGCGGACAGATCCGGACTCTTCCTGCGAGTGGTAGGAACCGGTGAAACGCACTCCATCGCCTTGCCAACTACGGCAAAAATGCGGCCCACCGGTTGGTTCCCAGACGGAAACCACGTGCTGGCGGCAACTTTTGATTATGAAGAAGGGCCAAGCCTGTGGAGCGTCTCCGTGCTCGGCGGAAGCCCGCGCAGGCTATTGGCTAATGCACGCGACGGCTCGGTTTCGCCGGATGGCTCTCAAATCGCCTATATACGAGGGAATGGCAAAGACCAGGAAATCTGGCTTTCTTCCGCCCTAGGCGAGCAACAGCGTAAAGTCGTTGGTCAAACCGGAGGGGGAGTAGAGGAGCAGCTGTATCGCGAGGTTCTCGGCAATTCGGGCGAAATCTTCGGACAGTTGGTTTGGTCGCCGGACGGCTCCCGATTGGCCTTTACCCGCTACGTGTACCGCCCTGGGTATCGCGATGGGGATGTTTCTCTAGGAATTTGCGATCCGGCAACCAATCGGGTTGACTTCGTCTTGTCGACGCGCCGTCTCGGTG
>Ga0137403_10003422_pt1 | contig 19050 bp, 21 predicted proteins | sample CZOMad2_1_16fung_FD_122057 | JGI IMG/M metagenome (GOLD analysis project Ga0137403, IMG submission 122057) | Vadose zone soil fungal communities from Angelo Coast Range Reserve, California, USA - CZOMad2_1_16fungal (Hybrid Assembly) | ecosystem: Environmental > Terrestrial > Soil > Vadose zone...
CCGCCCGGCGGGCCGGGGACACCCTGGTGCCACCCGTCCGACGGCGCGGTGCGGTTCGTGAATAATGCGGGCTAGCCTACATCGGGCGGGAGGAGACGATGGCCGCGTAGAGCGCCGTCTGGCCGTAGAAGTGCCGGAGCACGTAGTGCTCGTTGATGTCGTGCTGCTGATTGTTGCTGTTGGCGGCCGGAATCCACAAGCAGGGTATGTGCAGGACATCGGTGAAGACGTGGAGCGGGAGCGTGCCGCCCAGAATCGGCAGCGCGACCGGCTCCGCGTCACCGTGCTCCTCCAGCAGACGCAGCAGCCAGCCGAACTCCGGACGCGCGGGCGAGGTGTAGCTGGCGGGTTGACCGTCGGCCTGCGCCGTGAACGTGACACCCGGCGTGCGGCTCTGATGCTCGGCGATGGTCCGCTGGACGAGCTCGCGCATCGCGGCCAGCGGCGTGTCGGGCGTCAGCCTGACGTCCAGGCGCGCGTGGGCCGTCCGCGGGATGATGGTCCGCCGCAGAGTCGGCGAGGCGCCGTCGGTCATGAAGTGGTTGATGTTGACCGTGGGCCGAAGGAACGGCGTCCAGACCGCCTTGTCCTCCCACTTCGCGAAGACCTCGCTCGCCTCCCGCCGGAACGTCTCGTGCTCGGATGCCCAGGCCGGGACGCGCTCCTCGATGTCGGCGATGAGCCGCGCAAGCGGAAGGACCGGATTCGGCACGACGTTGCCGTAGTTGCCGGAGTGGAGCGAAGCCGACTGGCCGTTGTCGGCGACGATGTTGACGGTGAGGAGGCCACGCACCCCCATCACGAGCGTCGGCGCGTTCTCCTGCTTCGGCCCGTCCGACCCGATCAGGACATCCGCGGCGAGGCGTGAGGCATGGGCCCGGGCGATCGCTTCCAGGTTCGGGCTTCCGTGCTCCTCCTCGCCGTCGAGGATGATCTTCACCTTCCAGCGGGCCGTGCCGGCTCGGACGGCGTCCAGCGCGCCGAGGACGTTCGAGAGGTGCTGGCCCTTGTTGTCGGCGCCGCCGCGCGCCACGACCACCACCCCCTCCAGGGCGCGGTCGTCGAGCGCGCGCGGCTCGACCGGCCTGCCGTCGAGGAAATACGCGGGCACGAACGGCTCGCACCTCACACCCTGCCACTGCCAGCGTGCGACGTCCCCGGTCGGCTGGACGTCGTAGTGACCATAGAGGAGCAGGGTCGGCGCGCCCTCCGGTCCCGGCAGCTCGCCGTAGAGCGCCGGGGTACCCCGGCCATCGGGGGGCGCCAGCGGCGTGAGCTCGAGCCCGAGACCGCGCCAGAGGCCGCGGACCGCCTCCACCATCTCCGGCGTCACCTGACGACTGATCGTCTGGATGCGAAGGTAGCGATCGAGGAGCTCGAGCCGGTCGTGACGGAGCGACATGGAAGTGGCGGTAGTATAGCGCTCCCGTTCTTGACCCTGTCGGCGCGCCGCGTTAGAGTGATGCGTCATTCAAATCGACGAGATCGGCGGCAACTTGCTCGTTCACAGCCTCATGATTGAGCGCATCGGGTGGTTCAGGGCCGGCTCGGCGGCGCGCGCCGCGCGGGGAGACAAAGACTGATGGCCAGCATGGTGAAAATCCCGAAGGGCGACAAGATCACGATCGAGCACGGCAAGCTGCGCGTGCCGGACCACCCGATCATCGGATTCATCGAAGGCGACGGCACCGGCCCCGACATCTGGAAGGCCGCCGTGCGCGTGCTCGACGCCGCTGTCGAGCAGAGCTATCGCGGCAAGAAGAAGATCGCCTGGGCCGAGGTGTACGCCGGCGAGAAGGCGCTGGCGGTGTACGGCAAGGACTGCCCGCCCAACCTCCTGCCGCAGGAGACCGTCGACGTCATCACCGAGTACCTGGTGGCGATCAAGGGCCCGCTCACCACGCCGATCGGCGAAGGGTTCCGCTCGCTGAACGTCACGCTGCGCCAGGTGATGGACCTCTACGTCTGCCTGCGGCCGGTGAAGTACTTCCAGGGCGTGCCCTCGCCGGTGAAGCGGCCCGAGAAGGTCGACATGGTGATCTTCCGCGAGAACACCGAGGACATCTACGCCGGGATCGAGTGGGAGCAGAGCACGCCCGAGGCGAAAAAGGTCATTGCCTTCCTCCAGCGGGAAATGGGCGTCAAGCAGATCCGCTTCCCGCAGACGTCGTCGATCGGGATCAAGCCCGTGTCGAAGGAGGGCTCGGAGCGGCTGATCCGCGCGGCCATCCGCTACGCCATCGAGAACAACCGGCGCAACATCACGCTCGTTCACAAGGGGAACATCCAGAAGTACACGGAAGGGATGTTCATGAAGTGGGGCTACGCCCTCGCGAAGAAGGAGTTCGGCGACCGGACGATCGGATGGGACGACTGCGGCGGCAAGCCGCCGGCCGGCAAGATCCTCGTGAAGGACGCGATCACCGACGCGTTCCTGCAGCAGATCCTGACCCGGCCCGACGAGTTCGACGTGATCCCGTGCTGCAACCTCACGGGCGATCTCATCTCCGACTCGCTGGCCGCGCAGGTCGGCGGCATCGGCATCGCGCCGGGCGCGAACATCAACTACGAGAGCGGCCACGCGCTGTTCGAGGCGACGCACGGCACGGCGCCCAAGTACGCGGGCCAGGACAAGGTCAACCCGGGCTCCGTGATCCTCTCGGGCGAGATGATGTTCCGGTATCTGGGCTGGACGGACGCGGCCGATCGGATCGTCGCCGGGATCGAGACGACGGTCAAGTCGAAGGTGGTCACCTATGACTTCGCGCGCCTCATGGAAGGCGCCAAAGAGGTGAAGTGCTCGGAGTTCGCGACGGCGGTCATCGCCAGCATGGCGAAGCTGTAGTGCCCGCGGCGCGTCCGAAGATCACGGTGGTCGGTGCCGGCAACGTCGGCGCCTCCGTCGCCCAGTACGCGGTCGAGAGGGAGCTCGGCGACGTGGTTCTGGTCGACGTGATCGAGGGCGTACCGCAAGGCAAGGCGCTCGACCTGGCGCAGGCGGGCCCCATTCACCGATACGACTCGCGCCTGGTCGGCGCGAACGGCTACGACGAGACGGCCGGCTCGGACATCGTGGTGATCACCGCGGGCCTGGCGCGCAAGCCCGGCATGACGCGCGACGATCTGCTCTTCAAGAACGCCGAGATCGTCGGCGGCGTGGTCGAGCAGGTCGTCGCCCGCTCCAAGGACGCCATCCTGATCCTCGTCACCAATCCGCTCGACGCCATGGTGCAGCTCGCGTGGAAGAAGTCGGGCTTTCCGACCCGGCGGGTCATCGGCATGGCGGGCATCCTCGACTCCGCGCGGTTCCGGCTGTTCATCGCGCGCGAGCTCGACGTGTCCGTCGAGAACGTCACCGCGTTCGTCCTGGGCGGCCATGGCGACACGATGGTCCCGCTGCCGCGCTACTCGACGGTCGCCGGGATCCCGATCACCGAGCTCCTGTCCCGGGAGAAGATCGACGCCCTGGTGCAGCGGACGGCCAACGGCGGCGCCGAGATCGTCGCGCTGCTCAAGACCGGCAGCGCCTACTACGCGCCGGCGGCCTCGGCGGTCGAGATGGTCGAGGCGATCCTCCGGGACAAGAAGAAGATCCTGCCGTGCGCGGCCTATCTCGACGGTCAATACGGCGTCACGGGCCTCTACGTCGGGGTGCCGGTGAAGCTCGGCCGGGCGGGCGTCGAGCAGGTCATCGAGATCAAGCTGATGCCGGAGGAGCAGGCCGCGTTCGCGAAGTCCGCCGCCGCGGTGCGGGAGCTCGTCGACAAGCTCAAGCTGTAGCCGAGGAGTTGCTGCGATGAGAGACATCCACGTCAGCGCGGTCGTCGACGCCGTCACGAAGCTCTGCATCGACGCCAACCTCGACCTCGAGCCCGACATGCTGCGCGCCTTCGATCGAGCGCTCACGACCGAGCGCTCGGCCGCGGGCAAGCAGGTGCTCCAGATCCTGAAGGACAACGCGGAGATGGCGAAGACCCGGCGCATCCCGTACTGCCAGGACACGGGCTTCGTCGTGTGCTTCGTCGAGCTCGGGCAGGACGTGCACGTGACGGGCGGCGGCCTCTACGACGCGATCAACGAGGGCGTGCGCCAGGGCTACAAGGAAGGATATCTGCGCGCCTCGATCGTCCGCTCGCCGCTCGATCGCGTGAATACCGGCGACAACACGCCCGCCGTCATCCACGTGGACCTCGTCCCGGGCGCGACCCTCAGGCTCATGATCATGGCCAAGGGCGGCGGCTGCGAGAATCGCTCGAAGTACAGGATGCTGACGCCGGCCGAGGGCGCCGCCGGGGTGAAGGACTGGATCATCGAATGCGTCCGCACCGCGGGGCCCGACGCGTGCCCGCCGCTCATCGTCGGCGTCGGTGTCGGCGGCACGTTCGAGAAGGCCGCGATCCTCTCGAAGCGGGCGCTCTTCCGCGAGCTCGGCTCGCCCAATCCCGATTCGACCCTCGACGCGCTGGAGAAGGAGCTGCTCGAGCGCGCCAACCGCCTCGGCATCGGTCCCCAGGGGTATGGCGGCGACACCACCGCGCTCGGGATCCACATCGTCACCTACCCCTGCCACATCACGTCGCTGCCGGTTGCGGTGACGATCGAATGCCATGCCCATCGGCACAAGGAAGTCACGCTGTGACGGGCGCCGAGGGCACGCACACGCGGGGCGAAGGGGGCGCCGCGACCACGCGGCACGCGCGCGCTGCCCCGGGACGGCTGGGCTCCATCCAGACGCGCATCGCCCGGCGCCGCGCGACGGGAACGGGTCCCGGCGCCCCCTTCGCCCCGCGTGTGCGTGCCCTCGGCGCCCGGGTTGGCTTCGGTCGTGGTTAAGGTGGCGGGGGACGGGGTCAAGGAGGTTGGGCCACCGCTTTCTGACGCGGACGTCGAGTCGCTGAGAGCCGGTGACCGCGTGCGGATCACCGGCGTGCTGTACACGGCGCGCGACGCGGCGCACGGGCGCCTGTACCCGCTCATCGAGAAGGGTGAGACCCTGCCGATCGACGTCCGGGGGCAGATCATCTACTACACCGGGCCGTCGCCGGCGCGGCCCGGCGAGGTCGTCGGGTCGATCGGGCCCACGACCGGCGGGCGGATGGACAAGTTCACGCCCGCGCTGCTCCGACTGGGGCTCAAGGCCACGATGGGGAAGGGCGCGCGCTCGCAGGCGGTGAAGGACGCCCTGCGGCAATACCGGGGCGTCTACTTCGGCGCGATCGGCGGCGCCGGCGCCGTGCTCTCCCGGTTCGTCAAGCGCGTCGAGATCGTGGCCTACGAGGACCTCGGCACCGAGGCGATCCGCCGTCTGGAGGTCGAGGGCTTTCCGGCCATCGTCGTCAACGACTGCCACGGTGGAGATCTCTATCAGGCCGGGATGAAGGCCTACGCACGGGAGGAGACATGAGCAGTCGGGCGATCGGCCAGACGCGGCCCCCCATCGCGGCGCCGCACCTGAGAACGGACGCGTGGTGGGCGCTGCCGGTCACGGTCGCCGTCGTGCTCGGCACGTTCATCGTCTACTCGACGTGGGCGGCCATGCAGAACGCGCATTATTATGCCCCGCCGTACCTGTCGCCGTTCTACTCGCCCTGTCTCTACCGTTCGTGCGCGCATCCAACCTTCGGCGGGGGGTTGTCGGATATCCATTTCCCCGTGATCGGCCTCCTCTCGCCGGCGTTCCTGATCCTCTCGGGCCCGGGCCTGTTCCGCCTGACGTGCTACTACTACCGCAAGGCCTACTATCGCTCCTTCTGGCTGGCACCACCCGCGTGCGCCGTTCCGGACGCGAAGCGGGGATACACCGGTGAGACACGGTTCCCGCTGATCCTGCAAGCCTTCCACCGGTACACGTGGTACGTCGCGGTGCTCTTCATCGTGATGCTGACCTGGGACGCGCTGCTCGCCCTCAAGTTCCCCAATGGCTTCGGCATCGGCGTGGGCACCATCGTCATGTGGATCAACGTGCTCTTCCTGGCCGCCTACACCTTCTCGTGCCACTCCTGCCGCCACGTCTGCGGCGGCCATCTCGACGTGTTCTCGAAGGCGCCCGCGCGCTACCGGGTCTGGCACTTCCTGACGCGCCTGAACGAGCGCCACCCCCTGTACGCCTGGCTCTCGCTCGGGAGCGTCGGGCTGACCGACCTCTATATCCGGCTCGTCTCGATGGGGGTCATCCGAGACCTGAGGATCATCTGATGGCGAATCAGGACTACGAGACACACGAGCACGACGTCCTGGTGATCGGCGCCGGCGGCGCCGGGCTGCGCGCGGCGATCGAGGCCGCGGCGCAGGGCGTGTCGGTGGGCCTCGTCTGCAAGTCGCTCCTCGGCAAGGCGCACACGGTCATGGCGGAAGGCGGGATCGCCGCGGCGCTCGGCAACGTCTGGCCGGAGGACAACTGGCAGGTGCACTTCCGCGACACCATGCGCGGCGGCAAGATGCTCAACAACTGGCGGATGGCGCAGCTCCACGCCCAGGAGGCGCCCGAGCGCGTGCTCGAGCTGGAGCGGTGGGGCGCCCTGTTCGATCGCACCAAGGACGGGCGCATTCTCCAGCGGGACTTCGGCGGCCACCGCTACGCGCGCCTGGCCCACGTCGGCGACCGCACCGGCCTGGAGATGATCCGGACGCTCCAGTACCACGGCATCCACCAGGGCCTCGACGTCTACATGGAATGCAAGGTGGAGCGCCTCCTCACGGACGGCGACCGCGTGTGCGGCGCGTTCGGGTACTGGCGGGACACCGGGAAGCTCGTCCTCTTCAAGGCCAAGGCCGTCGTGCTGGCGACCGGCGGCGTCGGGAAGGCCTGGAAGATCACGTCCAACTCGTGGGAGTACACGGGTGACGGGCAGTCGCTCGCGCTGTGGGCGGGCGCCGATCTGATCGACATGGAGTTCGTCCAGTTCCACCCGACCGGCATGGTGTGGCCGCCTTCGGTGCGCGGCATCCTCGTGACCGAGGGCGTGCGCGGCGACGGGGGGACGCTCAAGAACAACAAGGGCGAGCGCTTCATGTTCAACTACATCCCCGAGTTCTTCAAGGGCGAGACGGCCGACAACGAGGCCGAAGCCGACCGCTGGTACGCGGACAAGAAGAACAACCGGCGCACGCCCGACCTGCTCCCGCGCGACGAGGTCGCCCGCGCGATCAACGCCGAGCTCAAGGGCGGGCGCGGGAGCCCGCACGGCGGCGTCTTCCTCGACATCAACACCCGTCGCCCGGCCGACTACATCCGCAAGCGGCTGCCGTCCATGTACCACCAGTTCAAGGAGCTGGCCGGCGTCGACATCACCAAGGAGCCGATGGAAGTCGGGCCGACCTGTCACTACATCATGGGTGGTGTCCGGGTCGACGCCGACACCACGGCGACGACCGTGAAGGGGCTGTTCGCGGCCGGCGAGGTGGCGGGCGGCATGCACGGCTCGAACCGACTCGGCGGGAACTCGCTCTCCGACCTCCTGGTGTTCGGCCGGCGGGCCGGACTCTACGCGGCGCTCTACGCCAAGGACTTCGGCGGTCCGCTGACGGTCGAGTCGCGCCAGGTGGAGTCGATCGCCCGCGACATGCTGGAGCCGTTCTCGCGGAGCGGCGGCGAGAATCCGTACGCCATCCAGGCCGATCTTCAGGACACGATGCAGGAGCTGGTCGGGCTCATCCGCACGGAGCACGAGCTGCGGGAAGCCCTGAAGCGGATCGAAGCCCTGAAAGCGCGCGCGCGGCGGACCCGCATCGACGGCGGACGGACCTACAACCCCGGCTGGCACACGGCGCTCGATCTCGCCTCGCTGCTCACCGTGGCCGAGTGCTGCACCCTGGGCGCGCTCGAGCGGAGGGAGAGCCGCGGCGGCCACACGCGCGACGACCACCCGTACACCGACGACGCGTGGGGCAAGATCAACGTGGTCATTCGCCAGAGACAGGGGGCGCTGGCGCTCAGCCGGGAGCCGCTGCCGGAGATGCCGGCCGAGCTGAAGACGCTCTTCCAGGAGAGGAAGTGATGGCGACCGTCACGATGCGCGTGTTCCGCGGTGACGCCGGTGGCGGCGACTTCAAGGACTATCGCGTCGAGCCCGAGGAGGGCATGGTCGTCCTCGACGTCATCCACCGGATCCAGGCGACCCAGGCCCACGACCTCGCCTGCCGGTGGAACTGCAAGGCCGGCAAGTGCGGGTCGTGCAGCGCCGAGGTCAACGGCAAGCCGCGCCTCATGTGCATGACCCGCATGGACTTGTTCGAGCCCGGCGAGACCATCACGGTGGCGCCGATCCGGACCTTCCCGCTGATTCGCGACCTCGTGACCGACGTGTCCTTCAACTACGAGAAGGCCAAGCAGGTGCCGCCGCTCCGCCTCAAGCCGCCGGAGCCCGACGGCACCTACCGGATGATGCAGGAGGACATCGATCGCATCCAGGAGTTCCACAAGTGCATCGAGTGCTTCCTGTGCCAGGACGTGTGCCACGTCATCCGCGACCACGAGGAGAAGAAGCGGACCTTCGCCGGCCCGCGCTTCTTCATCAAGATCGCGAGCCTCGACATGCACCCGCTCGACACCCGGGACCGGACGGAGTTCGTCAGGGAGGCGTCGGGCGTCGGGCTGTGCAACATCACCAAGTGCTGCACCGAGGTCTGTCCCGAGCACATCCACATCACCGACAACGGCATCATTCCGCTCAAGGAGCGGATCGCCGACGACCTCGACCCCATCGTCTGGCTGCTGCGGAAATTCAGAGGCCAGCGCACGGATCGGGCGTGACGGACCTCGCAAAACCTCGAGAGAGGGTAGCACCTCTAGCTCGCGATCGGGCGTGTCGATGCCCTGGAGCACCTCAAGCTCGAGATCGGGCGTGTCGGAGCCGGGTCGCACCTCTAGCTCTGGATCGGGCGTGTCGATGCCCTGAAGCACCTCTAGCTCGGGATCGGGCGTATCGGAGCCAGGTCGCACCTCTAGCTCGAGATCGGGCGTGTCGGAGCCGGGCCGCACCTGTCTCAGGCCACCCTCGGCCGAAGCCGTCCTCACGGTCCCCGCTACAATGAAAATTCACGAACACCAGGCCAAGGCGCTCTTGCGCGAGTTCGGCGTGCCCGTGCCGGCCGGGAACGTCGCCGCGACGCCCGCGGACGCGAGGGCCGTGGCGACGCGGCTCGGCGGCCGGGTCGTGGTGAAGGCCCAGGTGCACGCCGGCGGTCGTGGCAAGGCCGGGGGCATCAAGCTGGCCGACGACGCGGAGGCGGCCGAGCGCGCCGCGCGCCAGATCCTGGGCATGCGGCTCACGACTCCTCAGACGCCCCCCGAAGGCATCCAGGTGCGGTCGGTGCTCGTCGAGGCGGCTTCGGCCGTCGAGCGCGAGCTCTATCTCTCGATCACCCTCGACCGCGCGCGCGCGACCCACGTCGTCATGGCGTCCCAAGCCGGAGGCATGGAGATCGAGGAAGTCGCGGCGCGCACTCCCGAGCAGATCATCCGCGAGTGGGCGCACCCGGCCCTCGGCGTCCAGGACTACCAGGCGCGCCACCTCGCGTACGGCCTCGGGCTGGCCGGCGACCAGTTCAAGCAGGCGGTGGCCCTGATCCGGAGCCTCTTCGCGCTCTACCTCGCCCGCGACTGCTCGCTGGCCGAGATCAACCCTCTGGTGGTCACGAAGGACGGCCGCGTGCTGGCCCTCGACGCCAAGCTCAACTTCGACGACAACGCCCTCTGGCGCCACCAGGACGTCGCCGCCCTGCGGGACGTCAACGAGGAAGATCCGCTCGACGTCGAGGCCTCGAAGTACAGCCTGAACTACATCAAGCTCGACGGAAGCGTCGGCTGCATGGTCAACGGCGCCGGGCTGGCCATGGCGACGATGGACATCGTGAAGCTCGCCGGCGGCGAGCCCGCCAACTTCCTCGACGTCGGCGGCGGCGCGTCGCCCGAACAGATCGAGAACGCGTTCCGGATCCTCTCGTCCGATCCGAGCGTGCGGGCCGTGTTCATCAACGTGTTCGGCGGCATCCTGCGCTGCGACCGGCTGGCCGCGGGTGTGATCGCCGCCATACGGAAGCTCGGCTTGCGGCTCCCGGTCGTGGTGCGGATGGAGGGGACCAACGTGGAGCTGGGCAAGCAGATGCTCGCCGAGTCGGGGCTCGCGCTGACGACCGCCGACGACATGGGCGATGGCGCCAAGAAGGCGGTGGCCCTCGCGCGGGGCTAGCCGGTGGGTATCGCTCCTTCTCCTGACGGCGGGTGTCGCCGCGAGCACCGGGTGCTGGCGACCGGCCGACGAGCGCGCCTACGAAGAGGTCGTGGCCACGATGTCGATGGTGAAGGCGAGGGCCTTCTTCGAGAAGTACCCGCAGAGTACCTACCGGGACCGGCTCGTCGACGACATGATCCGGTGGTGCCGGCGCGAGGACACCGAGGCGTGCTATGAGATCATCGTGCGGACGATGCCGACCGATCATCGCCGTTATCAGGAAGTGGTCGACTTCCGCGAGAAGCGACTCGCCGACCAGCGGCGAAAGCGCCCGCCGAGCTCCGAGGGAAAACCGGAGGGCGCTCGGTAGGTGAGCATCCTCGTCGATCGGTCCACGCGCGTGGTCGTGCAGGGCATCACCGGCCGCGAGGGCGCGTTCCACGCCGCGCGATGCAAGGAATACGGCACGACCGTCGTCGGCGGGGTGACTCCGGGCAAGGGCGGCACGACGCACGACGGGTTTCCGGTGTGGAACACCGTCGCCGAGGCGGCCGCGAGCGAGGGCGCGACCTGCGCGCTGATCTTCGTCCCGCCGCCGGCGGCGGCCGACGCGATCATGGAAGCCGCCGCGGCCGACATCCCCCTGGTGATCTGCATCACCGAGGGAATCCCGGTCACCGACCTGGTCAGGGCGAAGCACTTCCTCGTTGGAAGGAAGAGCCGGCTGATCGGACCGAACTGTCCGGGCGTCATCACGCCGGGCCAGGCCAAGATCGGCATCATGCCCGGCCACATCCACCGGCCGGGACCGGTCGGCGTCGTCTCGCGTAGCGGCACCCTGACCTACGAAGTGGTGGGCCAGCTCACCGGGCGAGGGATCGGGCAGTCGACGTGCGTCGGCATCGGCGGCGACCCCGTGCAGGGCACGAGCTTCGTCGACGTGCTGCGCCTGTTCAGCGACGATCCCGACACGAAGGCGATCATGCTGATCGGCGAGATCGGCGGCACCGCCGAGGAGGAAGCGGCGGCGTTCGTGAAGGCCCAGGTGAAGAAGCCGGTCGTCGCGTTCATCTGCGGTCAGACGGCGCCGCCCGGGCGCCGGATGGGCCACGCGGGCGCCATCATCGCGGGCGGCAAGGGGACGGCGGCCGAGAAGATGAAAGCGCTCGAGGACGCGGGGGCGACGCTCGTCAAGAGCCCCGCCGACATGGGAGCCACCATGGCCAGGGTGATCGGACGATGACCGCCCAGCGCACGCTTGCCATCGTCAAGCCCGACGCGGTGGCCAGGCGAGTCGTCGGGCGGATCCTCACGCGCATCGAGGACGCCGGCTTCACGCTCCTCGCGGTCAAGCTCATCAACATGTCGCTCGCGGAGGCGCGCGGCTTCTACTTCGTGCACCGGGAGCGGCCCTTCTATCAGAGCCTCTGCACGTTCATGACACAAGGCCCCTGCCTGCTCATGGTCCTCGAGGGGGAGAACGTGATCCAGCGCTGGCGCGACCTCATGGGCGCCACGGATCCGGCCAAGGCCGCCCCGGGAACGATCCGCAAGGACTTCGCCGCGTCCATCGAGGCGAACGCGGTGCACGGCTCCGACTCGCCGGAGTCGGCGGCGATCGAGGTCCCGTACTTCTTCTCGAGCCTCGAGCTCTGCCCGCGGTAGATCCCGACGCGTTCGCCGCGCCGCTCGGCGCCCGGGAGCGCTGGTCGACGCTCGCCGCCATCGTGCTCGGCATCGCCGGCATGACCGTCCTCGGCGTCGTGCTCACCGCGCGGAGCGGCGACCTGCGCTGGCTGTTCCTGGGCCTGCCGCTCACGCTCGTGCTGCTCCTCGTCGCGCGGTTCGCGCCGATCGGCTATCGTCTGACGGGTGAGGGCCTGCGGATCGAGCGCAAGGCGGGTCCCCGGATCATCGCGTACCGGCGAATCCGCGGCGTCGACGCGGAGGCGCGCCCGATGAGCGGCTTCACCGTCACCGGATCGAAGGGCGTGTTCGGACGGTTCGGGCTCTTTTGGAACCGTGGAGTTCGTCGAGCGGCTCAAGAGCCGCCTCGCTATACTCGACCGGAGCGCCGGCGCCGGATGATCCGCGTCGCCCGGCCGCCGGAGGGACGCGCATGGCCTTCGCGACGCTGAAGTACGAGCTCGCCGACGGGATCGCCACCGTCACCATCAACCGCCCGGAGAAGAACAACGCGATCTCGATGGAGATGCGCGCCGACTTCCGCGCGCTGTCCGACGAGCTGTACGCGAGCGACGCCGTCCGGGTGGTGGTGTTCACCGGGACCGGCAAGACCTTCTGCGTGGGCGCCGACGTCTCGACCTTCGAGACGGACTGGAACACGCCGGTGTTCCGCGCCAACACGCGGCTCCTCACGAGCTTCTTCAACGATCTCGAGGGGCTCGAGAAGCCGCTCATCGCGGCGATCAACGGCACGTGCGTCGGCGGCGGGCTCGAGCTGGCCCTCGCGTGCGATCTCCGGATCGCGGCGCGCTCCGCGCGGTTCGGCCTGCCCGAGAACAACCTCGGGCTCATCCCCGGCATCGGCGGCTGCTCGCGCCTGGTCAAGCTCGTCGGGTTCGGACGGGCCAAGGAGCTCGTCCTGACCGGCGAGATCGTCGCCGCCGACGAGGCGCTGCGCTTCGGGCTCGTGAACCGTGTCGTGGAGGACGCCGAGCTCGCGGGCGAGGCGCGCGCCCTCGCGTCGCGGCTCGCCGCCAAGGCGCCGCAGGCGCTCGGCCTGGCCAAGCGAGTGATCCAGAGCTGCGTGAGCGCCGACCTCCACACGGCCCGAACTCTCGAGAGCTTCGGCCAGTCGATCCTCATCAAGACCGCGGATCACCGAGAGGGCGTGAAGGCCTTCCGGGAGAAGCGCCGCCCGCGCTTCGAAGGTCGCTGAGACCCCGTTCGGGTCCCGAACTTTCGGGCTATCATGGGCTCTCCCGTGTTCACACCGCCTGCAGGCACGACGAGATGAGCATCACCAAGGTCCTGGTCGCCAACCGGGGTGAGATCGCGGTGCGGGTGATCCGCGCCTGCCGCGAGCAGGGCATCGCGTCGGTGGCCGTGTTCTCCGAGGCCGACCGCGAGGCGCTCCACGTCCTGATGGCCGACGAGGCGTACCCGATCGGCCCGCCCGCCCCGGTCGAGAGTTACCTCGCGATCGACAAGCTGGTGCGCGTCGCCAAGGCCGCCGGCGCCGACGCGGTCCATCCCGGCTACGGGTTCCTGGCCGAGAACGCCGCGTTCGCCGAGGCCTGTGCCGCGGCCGGGCTCGTCTTCGTCGGGCCGCCGCCGCAGGCGATCCGCGCGCTCGGCGACAAGACGGCGGCGCGCCGCATCGCGCGCGGGCTGGGCGTGCCGACCGTGCCGGGGACGTTCGAGCCCGTCGCCGGGGACGCCGTCCGCGCCGCGGCCCGCGCGATCGGCTATCCGCTCATGATCAAGGCCACGCTGGGCGGCGGCGGGAAAGGCATGCGCGCCGTCCACGCCGAGGGCGAGCTCGAGGCCGCGCTCGGACTGGCCCGGAGCGAGGCGGCGTGGGCGTTCGGCGAGGGCGCCGTCTACCTCGAGCGCCTCCTGGCGGAGCCGCGACACATCGAGGTGCAGGTGCTGGCCGACGCGCACGGGCGCGTCGTCCATCTGGGCGAGCGCGAATGCTCGATCCAGCGGCGACACCAGAAGCTCGTCGAGGAGTCACCGTCGCCGTTCGTGGACGACGCGATGCGCGCGCGGCTCGGCGAGGCCGCGTGCCGGATCGCGACGGCGGCGGGCTACGTCAACGCGGGCACGGTCGAGTTCCTCGTGGACTCGGACCGGAACTTCTACTTCCTCGAGATGAACACGCGGCTCCAGGTCGAGCACCCGGTGACCGAGATGGTCACCGGCATCGACCTCGTCCGCGAGCAGCTGCGGATCGCCGCCGGCGACGCGCTCGGGTTCGCGCAGGGGGACGTGACGCTGCGGGGGACGGCGATCGAGTGCCGGATCAACGCGGAGGATCCCTTCGCCGGCTGGATGCCGTCGCCCGGCACGATCACGGGGCTTCGCGCGGCGACCGGGCCGTGGGTGCGCGACGACTCCGGAGCCTACGAGGGCTACACGGTGCCGCGCTTCTACGACACGCTGCTCGCCAAGCTCGTCGTGTGGGGCGCCGACCGCCCGGCTGCCATCCAGCGGATGACGCGCGCACTCGCCGAGTACAAGGTGGTCGGGATCCGCACGACGATCCCGGTCCTCGCCCAGATCGTGCGCCACGAGGATTTCCGCGCCGGGAGGCTCTCCACGGGCTTCCTCGACCGGGTCATGCCGACGTTCGCGGCGGCAAAGGATCGGGCCCGGTCGATCGCCGTCATCGCGGCGGTGCTCGCCGAGTACGAGCGCCTGGGCCACCGCACGATCGTGGAGGCGAGCCCGCCTCCATCGGACGCCTGGCGGACCGGCCGCCACCCGGGCTGGCGATCGTGAAGTTCGTCGTGACGATCGGCGACACGACCGAAAGGGTGGAGGTGAGCGGCGAGGCCGGGCGCTATCGGCTGACCATCGGCACGGAGGTCTGGGAGGTGGACGGGCGACTCACCGCCCAGGGTATCTACTCGCTCCTCATCGGCGGTGTGTCGTACGTGGCCGACGTCTGGGACGAGGACGGTGCCTGCGTCGTGGACGTGGGCGACGAGCGGTACGTCATCCGGGTGGAGGAGGAGACCCGCTTCATCATCCGGACCAAGGGCGCCGGGCCGGGCGGCCACGGTGCCTTGACCCTCGTGGCCCCGTTGCCCGGCCGGATCGTGCACGTCGCCGTCAAGCCGGGCGATCGGGTCGAGAAGGGCGCCACCTTGCTGGTGATCGAGGCCATGAAAATGGAGAACGAGTTCAAGGCGGGGACCGCGGGCACCGTCGCCGAGGTGCGGGTCGAGGCCGGCCAGGCGGTGAACGGCGGCGACGTCCTCGTCGTGATCCGCTGATGGCCGACGCGGCGATCCGGTTCCGGGACGTCAACAAGTGGTTCGGGAAGCTGCAGGTTCTCGCCGACATCAATCTCGCGGTCGCGGCGGGCGAAGTCGTGGTGGTGTGCGGTCCGTCCGGCTCCGGAAAGTCGACGCTGATCCGCTGTGTGAACGGGCTCGAAGGGATCCAGGGCGGCGACCTCGTCGTCCTCGGCGAATCGATCGTCCGGCCCGGCGTGAGCATGTCCGCGCTGCGGACGCGCGTGGGCATGGTGTTCCAGTCGTTCAATCTCTTTCCGCACATGACCGTCCTCGAGAACATCATGCTGGCGCCGATCCGGGTGCGGGGCCTCAGCGCGGCCGAGGCCGAGAAGACGGCGCGCGCGCTTCTGGGGCGCGTCCGCATTCCCGACAAGGCGGCCAACTATCCCGCGAACCTGTCGGGCGGCCAGCAGCAGCGGGTCGCGATCGCGCGGGCGCTTGCGATGCAGCCGAAGATCATGCTGTTCGACGAGCCGACCTCGGCGCTGGACCCGGAGATGATCAACGAGGTGCTCGACGTCATGACCGACCTGGCGAAGGACGGCATGACCATGATGGTCGTCACCCACGAGATGGGGTTCGCGCGGAGGGTCGCGCATCGCGTCGTCTTCATGGACGCGGGACGGGTGGTGGAGGAAGCCACGCCCGAAGCGTTCTTCGCCGCGGCGACGTCGGACCGCGCCAAAGAGTTCCTGTCGAAAATCTTATCCCACTAACCGGAGGCTACTGATGAAGCGCATGCTTGCTGTCATTGTCGCCCTGGCCCTGGCTCTCTCGCTGGCACCGCCGGCCGGGGCCCAGCAGGACACCCTCGCGAAGATCAAGGAGACCGGCGTCCTGACGATCGGGACGCGCACGGGCTCGCCGCCCTTCGCGTACGTGAACAAGAACAACGAGTGGGTCGGCTTCTCCATCGACCTCGTCGAGCAGCTCGTGCGGCCGTCCGTCGAGAAGGCGGTCGGCCGTGCCGTCAAGGTCGAGAAGAAGGAGTCGACGCCGCCGACGCGGATCCCGCTCCTGTCCTCGAACGCCGTCGATCTCATCGCCGGCACGATGACCGACACGCCGCAGCGGCGAGAGGTCGTCGACTTCAGCCTGACGTTCTTCTACACGGGCGCCCAGCTCATGGTGAAGAAGGGCAGCCCCATCAAAGGCGTCAACGACCTCGCCGGCAAGCGCGTCGCCGCGCAGCAGGGCTCGACCAACGCCAAGATCCTGCGCGAGAAGTACCCGCAGGCGCAGCTCCGCGAGTTCCCCGACCAGCCCGCCGCGTTCCAGGCGCTCCTCCAGGGCCAGGTCGACGCGTACACGAACGACGGGATCCAGCTCTACGGGCTGAAGGCCAAGGCGCCGAAGCCGGACGAGTGGGACGTCGTCGGCGATTTCTATTCGGAGGAGCCCTACGGCATGGCCATGCGGAAGGGCGACGCCAAGCTCAAGGCGGCCGTCGACGCGGGGCTCAAGACCGGCTTCGAGTCCGGGAAGTACTTCGAGATCTACGAGAAGTGGTTCGGGCCGCAGGGCGAGCTGCCGTATCCGGTGTCGGCGCAGGTGAAGACGTATCTGTTGAAGCAGATCGGCAAGTAGCTCGCCCGGCGGACGGTGAGCTACCAGTTCAACTGGAGCGTGCTCTGGAGCGGCCAGTCCGGGAACTGGCTGCTCCAGGGTGTGCTCACCACCCTCGCGATCTCCGTGCTGGCCTGGCTGCTGGCGGTGGCGCTCGGGATCCTGTCGGGGGCGATGCGCACGGTGCCGTGGAAGCCGCTCCGGGCGCTCGCGACGTTCTACGTCGAGTTTTTCCGTAACGTGCCGCTGCTGGTGTGGATGTTCTTCTGGTACTTCGGCGTCCCGCCGCTCCTGCCGCGGGGCGCGCAGGACTGGCTCTTCAGCCACCGCGCCGAATTCTGGGCGGGCATGTTCGCCCTCGGCGTCTATCACGGCGCGCGCATGTCCGAGGTCATTCGCGCGGGCATCCTGTCGATCCCGCGGACCCAGTTCGAGGCGGCGGTGGCGATGGGCCTGACGACGTTCCAGGCGTACCGCCTGGTGATCGTGCCCATCGCGCTCCGGCTCATCGTGCCGCCGGCCACCAGCGAGTCGCTGAATCTCCTCAAGAACTCGTCGGTCGCGCTGACCATCAGCGTGGCCGAGCTGACCTTCCAGACCCGCCAGATCGAGACGTACACGGCCAAGGCCATCGAGGCCTTCACCGCCGGGACCGTCCTCTATCTGGTGTTTTGCGTCGGGATCGCGTCGATCATGGCGCGCGTCGAGCGGCGCTTCGCGATCCCCGGCCTCATCGCGCGCGGAGGCTGAGCGTGCTCGACTTCGGCGTCATCGTCTCGAATTTCAAGTTCTTGATCGTCCAGGGACTCTTCGGTGTGGGCGGCTTCGCGGGGGGCACGCTCCGCCTGGCGATCCCGGCCATCGCGCTGGGGTTCGGCCTCGGGATCTTCGTCGGTCTCGCGCGGCTGGCGCGCTCGCGCTGGATCAGCCTGCCGGCGACGCTCTACGTGGAGTTCTTCCGGGGCGTCCCGCTCGTCATGGTGATCTTCTGGATCTGGTTCATCATCCCGCAGCTCCTGCGGCTTCCGATCCCCGAGTACGGGGTGGCGCTCACGGCGTTCGTCATCTTCGAGGCGGCCTACTTCGGCGAGATCGTCCGGGCCGGCATCCAGTCCGTCCCCCGGGGCCAGGTCGAGGCGGCCACCGCCGTCGGGCTCACCGCGGCGCAGACGATGCGCTTCGTCGTGCTCCCGCAGGCGATCCGGAACATGGTGCCGGCGCTGGTGACGCAGATGATCGTGCTCTTCAAGGACACGTCGCTCGCCTCGATCATCGGCTACATGGACCTGACCAAGGCCGCCCAGATCGTCAACAACCGGGAGATCAAGCCGTTCGAGCTCTACCTCTTCATCGCGGTCGTGTATTTCATCTTCACCTACTCGATGTCGCGGTTCGCCCGGCGATTCGAACGGCGGCTCACCACCGCCTGACAAGGAGCTCGACGATGGCGCTCATGCCCGCCGCGTTCACGGACGCGCTGCTCCGCGAGGCGCAGGAGACGCACCCCTGGCTCCACCATCCGCTCTTCCACCTGATCTGGGACGGCAAGCTCGACCGCCGCCAGCTCCAGAGCGTGATCCGCCAGCAGGGGTGCTTCTTCCTCGACACGCTCCGCCACGCCGCCTGGAAGATCATCTCGGTCGGCGGCTACTCCCCGACCTTCGAGGACCTCGAGCGCCAGCGCGCCCTCATCCCGCTCGTCGTCGAGGAGGGCGGCGAGGACACGGTCGGCGGCACGACGACCGCCCACGCGTTCCTCTTCATCAAGCTCGCGGGCGCGCTCGGCATCTCGAGGGATGAGCTTTTCGCGACCGAGTATCTGCCGACGACGCTCATCGAGAAGGACGAGCTGTTCCTGCTGCAGCGGTCTTCGACGCTCGAGGCGCTCTGCGGCGGGAACATCGCCACCGAGTCGCTCAACCCGATCCACGTCAAGCGGATGGCCGACGCGATGGAGCGGCACTACGGCGTGCCGCGCGCGGCGCTCGACTTCTACCACGTGCACGGCGAGGTCGAGGGCGACCACGCCGAGCGCGCCGTCCGGATCCTGTCCCAGCTCGCGCGGACCGACGACGAGCAAGCCCGCGGGCGCCTCGCGATGCGACGGGCCATCACCGCACGACGGATCTGTGCGGACGGGATGCTCGAGGCTTTCGTGGGCACTGCGCGTTAGCGGCGGCGGCGCCGGGTGCGTGCCGGGAGGGGTCCCGGGGGTGCGACCGGCTCCGTCACCCACTCGCCCGCTTCGCAGCTCTTCGAGCTGCGGGCGGGACTCGGGGGGCCCACTCCGCCGGTCGCACCCCCGGGACCCCTCCCGGCAC
>Ga0137403_10003425_pt1 | contig 19038 bp, 11 predicted proteins | sample CZOMad2_1_16fung_FD_122057 | JGI IMG/M metagenome (GOLD analysis project Ga0137403, IMG submission 122057) | Vadose zone soil fungal communities from Angelo Coast Range Reserve, California, USA - CZOMad2_1_16fungal (Hybrid Assembly) | ecosystem: Environmental > Terrestrial > Soil > Vadose zone...
CCGATCTGCAACGCGCTATCGCAGACTTTAAAACATCAATCGCTCTTGGTGCCGCATCCGACGACGAGCTGAATCGCGGCTTGGAGAAGGTCGCCACCAGGGCGAACCTGGAGGAAGCGACCAAATTGCTTGCGCAGGAAACACATCCCTAACATTTCTTCATCATTGTACCGGCATTCCTTAATCGGCATTGGGCTGGCTGTTTTGCTTCTGGTCGATTTCTCGACAACCGGCAGGGCCGAAGAGAACACCAAAGTTGCGGCCGATAATCTGAAGTACAGCCGCGATTTTATTCGAAGGTCCAACCAATCCTCCATTGCGGCACTTGCTACCACACTTCGGGATTAGTTCCGCAAGAAACGTGAGCGGGCTTGGACGACGCGGAGTGACGATCAGGACTAATCTCGCCCATCTCTTTGATAACCATTCGATAAAGCAAAAGCCATTTATCTGGAAAATACAGCTGCCAAATTTGTCGATGACGAACGAACCTTCAGCCAAGGTGTGCTAGACGATTTTCAATGAACTACAAGAGGCGGTCATCACTCATCTCGACATCGACAAGATCAAAGCGCTATTAACCACCAACCAAGAAGGCCTATAACTATGTCACAGACACGCCTAATTATTAAATCACTCCTGCTAAGTTTGCTAACAGTCAGCACCTTCTCTCCGTGCTTGCAGGCACAGGAGACTTTGCCTGGCGGAACGGTTTATGGGCCAAAAACAGCCTTTAACATCAGTGCACCCGAAGGATGGGTTGTCGACAATGAGGCAGGTAAAGAACAGGAGATGCCGTGTGTGCTGTATCCCAAAGGTTCATCGTGGACGGACGCAAAGACGGTGATGTATGCCAATATTGCGGGCACGGAATTTGAAGGGGTAAACGTGTTCGTTTCCTATGCGATCAAGGAGATGGCCGCAATCCACGGCAAACCAAAGGAGAAGATCGCGTCCGGCAAAACCAAGGACGGTCATGATTATTTTGTTAACGAATATCCCGCCACGAAAACGTACTCCCAGTGGGAACGCGTGGGCTATGTCCAACTTCCGCGCGGGGTCGCTTTCATTGTTCTTACCTCGCGCGATAAGGCGAGCTATCAAAAAGATTCCGATAAACTCGAGAAAGTCCTGAAAACCCTCGTTTATCTCGAGCCGAAGTCTGCGATCGCAAGTGGCAATGATTACGCTGCTCGTTACGACCGGCTAAAGGACCAGAATGCGGAAGCGGAAATCGAGCCGTTGCTCACCGAATGGCGCGAGAAGGCGCCTGACGATCCCGACGCGTGGATAACGAGCGCGAATTATTATTTTAATCAACGCCAGACGAACATCTCGACGAAGAAACCCGGCCCCGGCGACATTAGGTTGACGGATAAGAAGGGAAAGCTAGCCGGGAGCATTTCGTTCGAGCAAGATAAACCGGGTATGAAGCGAGCGGCCGATCTTCTTGAGGAAGCGACGACGAAATTTCCCGATCGCCTGGGCATCTGGTGCGGGCTCGCATTCATTTATCAAGAAAGAGGAGGTTTCGACAATGAGTTAGCGACGTTGAAGAAAATGGTCGCGTATGCCCGCGAGCATCCGGCGCAACTCAAGTGGGAAGGCGAACCGCTCAAAGAGCCGGCCGACAAATTCGTTGCGGAAAAGCTCCATGAATATGGTTTGTATTACGAGAAAAAGCAGAACGCGGAGGACGATAAGCGCTGGTTCCAGATTTCGACTCTGGCGACCGAGCAATATCCAAATTACGCAGAAGGCTTCAACGATGTAGCCGGTTATTACGTCGATATTGGCGAATGGCAAAAGGCGCGCGAGCAACTCGAAAAAGCGCGCCAGATTAATCCAAAATCGGTTGGGGCGCTGATGAATCTCGGAAAGGTCAGCGTTGAGATGAAAGACTTCTCCGGCGCCCGGAAGTATTACGAAGAAGCACTAAAGTTAGAACCGAACGGTCAGTACGCGCAGGAAGCGAAGGAAACATTACGAAAACTGAAAAAGAAATAGCAACCGGAGTCGAATCTTCGGGCCGAACGTTTCTTAAAGAAGACTGCGAATAGATCCGGATCCGCTCCAGCAAGTCACAGTTTGCAACATATTTTCATTCTGGCGATCGCCACTATCTCTAGCGCGATCCCTATGGCTTCATCCGCGCACGATGTTCGCTATTGGGTTTGGCAACGCGATGATCCGCTCAGCGAACAGGACCTGACGGAGTTGGCCTCTCAAAAGGTCAATACGATTTACTGGCAGGCCGGCGAGTTGGAGAACATCGGACAGACCTGGCGTTGGAAAGCGCGGTTCAGTTCCCCATCGTCCGACCCCGCTCGCATCCGTTTCGTGCCGGTGGTGCGGCTGGTTTCACGCGAGCATCAGCCATTTTCCAATGCATCGATCGCGACACTTTTAATCAGCTTATCTTCCGCGAGCGCCAAGCACGATGAGTTGCAACTCGACTATGATGCGCCTGATCGGTTGCTCGCCGATTATGCAGCAGTTCTCAAGCGTATCCGCACCCTGGTTCCTCGTTTGACCATCGCGGCTTTGCCGCACTGGAGCCGCGCCGATTATCTAAAACTTTTGGAGCCGAATGTCGATGAGCTGCTGCCGATGCTTTACGATTTCGAAGCCGAACCAATTCTGAAAGATCAATCGCCCATGCCGCTCATCTCCCCGGATAAAATATCGCGGTTGATCGAGAGCTGGCGCGCATGCCGCAAGCCCTGGCGCGCGGGCCTTCCCGTTTTCGCGCGACTAAGTCTGTACGATGCGAACCAAAGATTGCGCGGACAAATCCGCAACTGGAGTTGGGACGAGCTCTGTTTCAATCGAAGTTTTCAGATGTCGAATGGCGCGCAATTCGGCGCGTCCGTTTTGCGTGCGATGAGAGCGACATCGATTGCAAACACACCGATTCATCCAGGCGAGGAAGTGATCGTGCGCGAGGTAGATCGCGCAGCGCTGCGGGACGCTGTCAGCGCCGCGTTGCGCGCTGGCGCGCATGGCATTGTGTTCTTCCGGTTGCCGGATTCGAGTGCTTCAAGCGGTTGGTCGTTACGTCAACTCGGACACTTGGAGGCAGGGCCGCACTTGATTTTACGAAAATCCAACGATTCCGAAACCCTCGAGCTATCGAATGTGGGCGACGGCGACCTTGAGCCGCGCTTTTCAAAGAACGAGGCGGACGCAGGTGGTTATGTGCTGGAGATTGATTCGGCAACGCCGATGTTCCGCGAAGCGCAACCCGGCGATTTCGCGAGCGCGGACGCCTTTGCCGGCGAGAAACGAGCGAAAGTTCCGTTTGCAACGCGCGTGAGATTTCAGTTTGCTCAGCTTCGGGCAAAAGAAAATTTGCGGACAGGACTAATTCAGCTCGCACCGGGCGCCGATTTCCGGCAGACTCGTTACCGAATCCTCAACATCGAAGCGACTCCTCCATGGAAATCTGTGGAATGAAAGTTACGGCACTCGCCGCGATTTGTTTTCTTGCCGCCAGCCGCTGCTACGCAACAGGCGGCGATTCGTACGATTATATCGCAAAGCTGTCGGAGACGCTGGATATTTTGCCGGCGAAATCGCTGGGCGAAATTTTTCTTGAAACATCGACAATCACGCCGCCCGCAAAGAAATGGGATTCTGCCAAGTTGCGTGAACTGGCAGATCGCATCGGCAAAGAGCCGCTGCCGCAACTACTCAAGAGTGCGGACGACCTGATCGCGCAAGCGCGAGCGAGCTACACGCCCGGAAGCGATTCGTGCAATCTCGCGCACGATGTTCGCGACGCGGTGGCGGTTTCCGCCGAAAATCCCGGCGCGGCGCGCGAATACATTTTAGAGCGGCTCAACGAGAAGCTTTCCGGCGACGAGCTCGATCAGCGTGCGGAATCGGCTACAGGCGCGATCAAGGCCAACTGGCTTTACTTGTGTGGTGCACGCCGATTCGCTAAAGGCGACCGGGAAGAATGTCAGGCGTGGTTCGACCGCGTCGTCAAAGAATTTCCAAAAAGTCCGCGCGCCGAGATGGCGATGTTCATGAGCGCGCGTTGCGCCTTCTCAGCCACGCGCCGATTGCAGGAGTCGTCGGGGAACGAAGAAACGCTGGCCCAAGCTCGCAAAATCGCGATCGGGAAATTCGAAGCTCTTCGCAAGCGCTATCCGCGCGGCCGGTTCGACGCCGATGCGCTCGGCTGGCTGGGCGCGCTGGCATACGATTCGCAAGATTATCTCAAAGCGCTCGACTATTACATCGCACAAGCGGAAACGCCCGGCCATCCGGAGACGCTGATGAGCGCAATTTATAACTGCGAAAAAACACTCGCGCATCTGGCGCCAAACCCCGGAGGCGACGCCGCTTTCGCGCTAATCGCGCGCCACCCGCGCATCGCGATGGCTTTTACATATTTCGTGCTCTCTTCACCCGAGGCCGATAATTACGACGGCAAGTGGGATAATCCCGCGGAAGTGCGCAAATGGCGGCGCACAATCTTGCCGCGCATCGCCGCTGCTGTTGCCAAACAAAAGGATGTTTACAAGTCGAATGATTGGAAGCCGCGTTTTCTCGCCATGCTGGTGCACGCAGCGAGCGCGAGTGGAAATCATGCTCAGGCATTACAGCTCTCGCAAATTTCTCCGGAGCAGTTGAAACACAGCGACGACTTGCTGTTTGCGCGCGCGATCGCGTTGCAACGTGCGAACAAGGTACCCGAGTCGATCGACGCGTTTCAAACGTTCCTGCGCACATTCCCTAAATCCCGAATGACACCGGGTGTGAAGATCCGCCTGGCGCTTGCCTTGGTGGACAATCATCACGCCGGCGACGCCATCGCGACGCTGCGCGACTTGCTGGCAACAGCGTCTCCGCAGCAGGCAAATTCAACAGGTGCCGGCGAAGAAAAAAGCGATGAGAGCGGTACCGAGTCAGACAGGGGCGCGACCGGCTATGCTCAAGTCAACAATTTTGCACTCCCCACACGCTACATGTCGAACAGCGAGGGCTACCCGGAGGGTGAACTACACTGGAATGCCGCCGACAGCGCCGTTTACGACAACATCTCGGGTGCTGACCAAGAACAAATTTATCAATTCATCGATACCCTGCTGAATTTCGCGCCGTTGCCGGAACTGCTGGCAGCGCCGGACGACAAAAATCTGGACGAAGCCGGGAAGCGCAAAGTGCGCGCCATCCTCGCCGAACGTTACCTTGCAGCGGAAAATTTCGCGGAAGCAAAAAAGTACATTGTCGATCCACGCAAGCAGGAGATCGTCAGTCAGCTGGAGCGCTTGACTAATGATCAGAGCGGCATGCCGCGGCAGAAGGCGGAGCGAATGCTGCAACTAGGCGACGCGTGGGCAAAGGCGCGCGGTTTACTTTTGCGCGTCCCGCTTGACACCGACCTTCACAATGAAGCGCCGATTTCCGGCCTGCTACGGCGCGAGAACGGCCGCGCGCTGGGCCTGCCTGATGTGGAAGACCAATTAGATGAGCGCGACGAACTTCATCACGCCTCGCGCTGGTGGATGCGCGCCGCCCGGTCGCTTCCCGGAACGCCGCTCTCGGCAAAAGCGCGGCTGAAAGCACTGGAAGCTTTGCCTCAAATTGCGCGCGTTTCCCCCTACGCGGAACAGCGCGCCCGTGAGATCAAGCTCGAGGCTGTGTCGCGCGAGATTTACAACAGATTGCGCGCCGAGTCGCCCAACTCACCGGAAGCGCAACGCTTCGCCGCCTACTGGAGTTTGCCGCCAGAGGAAAAGAAATCAGATGAAGCGTCAACCATGTTTTCACCACAGGAAAGCGCGACGCCACTTGTCAGTTGCGATGAAGCTGCCTCACCTTTGGGGTATCCAATCGCCGCCAACAATGCCTTTGAGGCATTGACTGGCAGCAATTCTGCGGCCGAAGACAAATCCGGTCCCGACTGGAATGAAATCGACAAACGCGTTAAGGCTCTGCGCGAAACCGCGGAAGCTGGCGAAGTCAAAGACCTTGCGCAGGTAGTGCGCAAGAATATCACGGCGCGTGAAGACGTAACCACGGCGAATTGCCTGGAGGACCTGGCGCAATTTCTCTCCGAGCCCAATCTCCCTGCCGACGCGCGCACCATATACGTCAATCTTCGTCTCGACTTGTTGCATCGTACACACTGGCCCGATTCTCCAGTCGATCCGGGAATTTCCGTCGAAGATAACGATGACGCGGTCCAAGCGGCAATCGATGCAGCCGAGAAAAATCCAGCGCTGCAATCGTTCCACGATTATCTCGATTTTTGCCGCATCGGATTGGTCGCGGGCACACGCTTCGATGTACAAACAGACATCGCTGGCAGCAAGGAACCGGATGGGGCAACATATCATTCGCGAGATTTTGCGAAGATCGAAAAGATGACGGGCGATTTCCTGGCGAAATATCCGCGGAGTCATAAACGCGAAGCGGCGATGTTCGTTCTGGCGCGCGCGATTTACTCGCTCTCCCGTCCGTACATTCTGTGCGTCGGTGTTCAGGCGCCCGGGAGCGAACCGGATGGTGTGGTCGACATTGTTCAGAAAGCTTATTACAAGGAACCGTTCGATCCCAGGCGCGTCATGCGGACTTTCGACGAATACGATCGCGAATTTCAAAATGGACGATATGCCGCCGACGTCCGCGACATGCGAGCTGCCACGCTTTGGCGAATGGGCCAGTGGGATAAAGCACTCGATCTGACGCTTGCACAAATCGCAGACCGAAATCCTGGCGATTTGCTAGGCGATGCGGAAACGCGGCTGGCCAATATTTTTGCCGAGCTCGCCAATGTCGAACACCGCCCGCAACTGCTCGAAGCCATTCGCAAGCGTCCCGGGTGCGTTCCATATCTCGCCGCATACGTCGGCGCCGCGACGAACGATATGGCTCATCCCCTGCGTTACATGCAACGCTACTTGAGCGACCAACTACATTTCAAAATTCCCGTCCGGCCTTTGGCTGAGCCCGTCGCTGCCAACCAAGCATTCTAAGCTTCGACGGCTACGGACGTTCGCCACGGCGAATCCGTCCTGTGGCGGTCCGTCGCTCCTTGATTGCCTTTCAGCTTACGATTGCTTCGCCCGGCAAATGCGCAGAAGATCCTCAGCAGGCCAACATCGTATTTGTTCCGGAGGAAAGCGCTCACGTCGACAAGCTTTCCATCACTAATTTGTCGAAATGCGGCAGCGATCTCATTTTCTTGTGCGGGCGTGAAGAATCGATCCCGTGATTGGCCGACGATTTTGCCGCATTCAATCGCGGCCAGGAGATGATTGTAGATGGTGCTACGCACAAAACCGCGGGCGCGCGCGATTTCATCGACTGATTCGCCTTTTTGAAATCGCAGCAACGTTTCAGTCTGGCTGTCATTTAGTCTCATGCGACGTCGCGACTGGAAAGAATCGGCATCGTCGGCAAATGTCCGCGGCGCATTTGTTGCAAGATGCCCGCGGATTTCGCTTAGGAACGCATCCGCGAAATCTTTTAGTTTTTGCTCGCCGACGCCGGGAATGCGGCGGAACTCGCCTGCGCTTGTTGGATAATTTCTCGCCATTTCGCGCAGCGATACGTCCGAGAAAATGACATAAGCTGGCACGTCGCGTTCGTCGGCGAGTTTGCGACGCAGACCGCGTAGACGGTTAAACAACGCTTCGTCGCATTCGATCGCGCCAGCCCGAGCTTTTTTGTCGCGCGCGACAACGTCGACCTGTTTCGTCAGTGTAATCGATGTTCGATCGCGCAAGACGTCCCGGCCGGTTTTTGTGAGCGTTAGCGTTGCGAATCTTCCGGACGCGCATTCGATGAGCCCGAGCCGCAGCAACTCCCGTCCGATCGCCTGCCATGCTTCGCGCTTCAATTCGTGGCCAATTCCGTAGGTGGACAGCTCATTGTGATCTCGTTGTCGGACCGCTTCGGTGTCTGCGCCGCGCAGAACGTCAACAACGTGATTCAACCCAAATCCAAATCCGCTCTTGGCATAGATCCGATGCACGCAGGACAGAAATTTCTGCGCCGGAATTGTGCCATCGAAGGTCTCGCGCGGCGTAAGGCAATTGTCGCAGCCGTCACATGACTCTTTGGAATATTGCTCGCCAAAATATTTGAGGAGCGTCGCGCGCCGGCATTCACGCGTCTCTGCGTAATGCACCATCTGCTGAAGCTGCGCCCGGGCGATGCGCGCTTCGCTGTCACTCTTTTCATCGATAAAATGGATTTGCTTGGCCACGTCGCCGGCGCTGAACAGCAGCACGCATTCGCTGGGCAATCCGTCGCGTCCCGCGCGTCCGGTCTCCTGGTAATAGCTCTCCAGATTTTTCGGCAGATCGTAATGCACCACAAAACGCACGTTCGGTTTGTTGATGCCCATCCCGAACGCGATCGTCGCAGTGATCACTCGGACATCGTCACGCAAAAATGCTTCCTGATTTTTTGTCCGCTCGGCGGCGGTGAGGCCCGCGTGATACGACTTCGCGGCGACTCCGTCTTCATTCAGATTGCGGGCCAACGATTCGGCGCTTTTGCGGCTCGCGCAGTAAATGATGCCGCTCTCGTTAGGCCTGCTCTCGATGAAGGCCAGCAGTTGTTCGTAGGGGCCTGATTTCGGAACAACGCGATATGTCAGGTTCGGCCGGTTGAAGCTGGCGACGTAACAGCGCGGGTCGTGCAGTTGCAGTTGTTTGACGATGTCAGCGCGCACTCGATCAGTCGCCGTCGCGGTCAACGCCATCACCGGCGCGTCGGGCAAGTGCTGCCGCAACTTTTTCAGCTCACGATATTCGGGTCGGAAATCATGACCCCATTCGCTGATGCAATGTGCTTCATCGATCGCGATCTGGGCAATGTTCCAGTTGAGCGCGCGCTCCAGAAACGTTTCAAGCATCAGCCGCTCCGGCGCGACATACAACATGCGGTAGTCTCCGCGATGCAGCCCGCGCCAGCGTGCAATCGCTTCCTGTCGCTCCAACGTGGAATTCAAAAACGTTGCCGGAATCCCGCTGGTTTGCAGCGCATCGACTTGATCTTTCATCAGCGAAATCAGCGGCGACACGACAATCGTAAGCCCATCGCGCATCAAAGCGGGCAATTGAAAACAGAGCGACTTGCCGCCACCGGTCGGCATCAACACAAACACATCCCGCCCGGCGAGCGCATCGCGGATGATCTCCTCCTGCAACGGCCGGAACGCGTCGTAGCCGAAATGCTTTTTGAGCGTGCCGATCAAATCCACAGCTCGAAGCGTACAACGTCCTCTGCGGGGACGCAGTCAAATTCCGGTGTGTTTCGGCCGTTATGTAACATTGCGCTTTTGATATTGGGATTCAGGCCTGGTGACTCAGCGCATTTCTTTTACTAACAAGGCGCCATTTTGCCCGGAATTGTTTGCTTGTTCGCCGGGCCGAAAAAGGGCAGAACGTCGGATATGATCAAATTCCCATTGATTCTCTGTTTAGCGTTGTTGTTCTTAACCACGGGAGTTCCTGCGCAGGAGAAGGATCACGGCAGAACGGTCTACGGCCCCAAAGCCAGCTTTAACATCAGTCCACCCGAAGGCTGGGTCTTGGACAATGAGTCGGGCAAAGGACAGGACTTGCCGTGCGTTCTTTACCCGAAGAGCTCATCGTGGGCCGATGCGAAGACGGTGATGTATGCAAAGGTGGCGAGCCCTCAATGGGAAGGGGTAAGCGCATTCGTGGAGTGGGCCATCCAGGGCATGAAGGCAAAGCACGGCACGCCGAAGGAGAAAATTGCGTCCGGCAAAACCAAGGATGGCCACGATTACTTCATCAATGAATATCCTGCGACAAAGACTTACTCGCAGTGGGAACGGGTGGGCTATGTCCAACTTCCGCAGGGAGTCGGTTACATCGTACTCTCATCCCGCGATAAATCGAGTTACCAGAAAGATTCCAGCGCGCTCGAGAAGGTGTTGCAAAGTCTCGGCTACGTCGAGCCGAAATCCGAAGTCGCGAGTGGACAGGAATACGCTCATCGTTACCGGCAACTGCTGGATCAGCATGCGGAAGGGCAAATCGAACCGCTGCTCACTGAATGGCGGGAAAAAGCGCCTGACGATCCCGACGCATGGATCACCAGCGCGAATTATTATTTCAACGAACGCCAGCCGAACCTTTCGATGAAGAAGCCCGGCCCAGGCGACATCAAGCTGACTAATAAGAAAACCGGGCAGGTGGGAAGCATTTCGTTCGAACAAATCGAAGGGAGTATGAAGCGAGCGGTCGATCTTCTTCAGGAAGCGACGACGAAATTTCCCGATCACCTCGATATCTGGTGCGGGCTAGCCTTCTTTTACCAGGAGTCCGGCGATTTCGATAATGAGCTGGCGACGTTGAAAAAGATGGTCGCGTATGCCCGCGAGCACCCGGCGCAGCTCAAGTGGTTGAAAGGCGAGCCTCTAAGCGCGCCTGAGGACAAATTCGTTCCGGACAAGCTGCACGAGTACGGTTTGTATTACGAGAAAAAGGAGAACGCTGAGAATGATAAGCGCTGGTTCCAGATTTCGATGCTGGCAACCGACCAATATCCAAATGCGCCGCAAGGCTTCAAAGATGCGGCCGGTTATTGGGCCGATATTGGCGAATGGCAAAAGGCGCGCGAGTCATTCGAAAAAGCGCACCAGCTCGATCCGAAATCCGCTGAGCCATTGATTGCTCTTGGACAGATTAGCGCTGAGATGAAAGACGTCGCAAGCGCACGAAAGTACTACGAGGAAGCTTTAAAGCTGGAGCCGAACGGCCAATACGCGCAGACAGCGAAGGAAGCGTTGCGAAAACTGAAGAAGAAATAGCGGACCATGAGGAAAGCACATTTGCTCATTTGTCCCGTTCTCTGGCTTTTTTGCCTGCCGAGTTTCGCTCAAGAGAGGCCCCGCGGTGGAAGTGCGAAGCAGGACGCACCGAAAGTGATTGCAACTGAGGATATGAAGCTGGCGATGAAAGCCGCCAAACTCGAAACCGCCGGAAAATACGACGAAGCATTAAAGGTGTATGCACAAGCTATTAGCCTGAAAGGTCGCTATGCGCCGTTCGTGTACCACAATCGCGGCATGTTATACCTTCACCGGGCAAGGGCTTCCCAGGGTCGACAATCGCGAATGGCCGATCTGCAACATGCGATCGATGACTTCCAGACTTCGATTCGTCTCGGCGCAGCTTCCAAGGAAGAACTGAACCGCGGATTAGAAAAGGTTGCGACCAGAGCTAATCTCGAGGAAGCAACCAAGTTACTGGCAGAAGAAGGTCGATGATCATCGAACCTATCAACATTTTGGGTCTTAGAAATCACATCGACAAGAACACGACCAGACCTGTCATACATCGTCCAACTAATGAGAAGGTCTATTAATTTAGAGATGCCATGAAAAGACGCGCCAACGCGCTGGGATTGCTAGTAACTGGTTTCGTGATCGTCGTGGTCGCCGCCGCGACCGAACAGGTTTCAGCGCAAGAAAACAAACAGCCGCGGGTTATAAGACAAATCATTTAGGGGATTCCTCATTCACAGCATCATCGTCATATTCATTTTCAAAATCAAAAATTGCGCTGGGAAACTGGCGTCTAAGTTCCATTTGGTCTTTCAATTTAAGATGGTTATCCCCCATCGAAATCTTCAGCCCAGAGAGCTTCGATAGTGATTGGGGTAGTTTAATACCACCGTTTGATGTTATAGAGAGTTCCCGGAGATTTTTAAGTTCGCCGATGAACGAGGGGATATCGTGAAGGTTGTTGGCGTCCAATGCTAATTTCTTCAAGTTTTTTAGATTTGCGATTTCTGGTGGGATAGTTTGCAAAGCATTTCTTCCCAGATCTAACTCTTCAAGATTTTGCAGTTTTGCAATTGTGGCTGGCAATGGTTTGATTTTAGAAGTGGGTACTGCAGACGATCCAATTTCTCTTGGGTCTAACGCGCCATACAATCGTAAGACTTTTAGATTGGTGAGCTCTCCAATCGATGCGGGAATGGAAACATTCATTCCGCACCCGTTTCCATTATCAATAATTATTTTTTCTAACTTCTTCAATTGTCCGATTTCAACTGGGATATCCTCAAGGTTTTCCAGACAGGAAATTTCTAATTCCTTCAGATTTACTAAGGCGCCTAGCTTTGGCGGCAAGTGTTTGATGTTGGGGTCATATTCTTTGATCGACAGACTCGTAACTTTTTCCGGGGAAGCGAGGGCTAGAGCCAGATTATCGAAGGACTCTGCGTGACCAATGCCAAGCGATATTAAAATCAGGCTCGATGTAATAGTGTTTCTATTCATTCTCGCTCCGCTTGATTTGTCTTATAACGAGTTCTCTTGATGTACCTCTCCCGACGCTATTAGGCCCCACAAGACACAGTTAGCAATTCCTTAACCTTTTTCGGATCGCAGCGATAAATCCGTCATCGCTCATTTTTACTTGCGATCTATTTTTCTTTGTCACTATTCCGCCGGCACTGGGAAAGTCGTTTCTCCTTTCCCGTGCGGACCGTCGTAGTAAATTTTCATGTTCCAATCACCGGGCTCGACCTGGATTTTGGCGCGATACAGCCCTCGGGTAGCTGTGCGCTCAACCACCACGTCTCGATGAATCTGCTTGCCGGGGATGTTGTTGTCGATCTGAAGATTGACTTTGCCAACATCGACAAGGCGAGCCTTAGCACCGCGAAACTCGATCGTTGTTTCGTTGTCGCCTTGATGAAGCTTGCCGTCGCGATCTGAGACCCTGACAGTCAAGTCGTTGATCGAGTCACTCGCGATGACTTGAAAATAGGCAGTTTCTTCCGGCAACACGAGCAACTGGGGATCTTTATCGAGGGCGTCCTCTGTAACCTTCTTCGCTTTAACTTTCAGCACCGACCCGTGACCATGTTTATCGAAACCTATGGTCACTTTCTGGGCCGCGCTGCCAGCAAGCAGCTTGTCCTGTTCCTCATGAAGAACGAGCGCCCCTGATTTGAGCCATCGAATCGGTTCACTGATGGACGTAATCGTTTGCTCATCCGGCGGCCCTCGTCGCGGAAACGGCAAGTTCGGTATACTGGGCAATTGCACTTCTTCAAAGGATGAGCCGCGACGAAAATAGACTGACGTGTAGCCGCCATGTTCATGGGGAGTGTAATAGGCCACCCGCTGTGAGTCGCTGAACCAAAGAAGCTCTGGCTTTGCGTTACCCTCATAACAGTGAGGACCACAATCCAATTCCAGTACCGCCTCTTCCGTGGGCAGGTTAATCATGCCGACTTTTGGTTGATCCCCGGCCTCCTTTGGAAGTTGAATGCGCAAGGCGAAGTTTCCGTCCGGCGATTTATCCATGATAATGTCTTTCGCTTGAAGCAATGGAGTCAGCCAAATACCAATCTTCTTCAATTTTTGTAACGCTTCTTTTGCTTCCTGCGCGTATTGGCCGTTCGGATCCAGTTTCAACGCTTCCTCGAAGTGCTTTCGTGCGCTCCAGAAGTCTTTCATCTCTGCGCTCCTGTTGGCAAGATTGAACAACACCCTAACTGATTCCGGATATTGCTGAACCGCTAGCGTCGCAATCTGGAACCAGCGTTTATCATCCTCGGCGCGGTTCTTCTCCTCATAATACAGGCCGTAGTTGTGCACCTTTTCCGGAACGAACTTGTCGGGCTCACTGAGCGGCTTGCCTTCCCACTTGAGTTGCGCCGGATGCTCGCGCGCATAGGCGACCATCTCCTTTAATGTCGACAACTCATTGTCGAAATCTCCGCTCTCCTGGTAAATGGACGCCAGCCCGCACCAGATATCGAGCCGATCGGGAAATTTCGTAGTCGCTTCCTGAAGAAGATCGGCGGCGCGCTTTATGTTTTCCTTGGTTTGCTGGAACGAAATGCTACCGGCCTCTTTGCCCGTCGAGATCATCATCTGACGCTCTTTGAAATAATAATTCGCGCTGGTGATCCACGCTTCGGGGTCCTTAGGCGCCTTCTCACGCCATTCCGTAAGCAGCGTCTCGATTTCCGCGTCCGCATGCAGACTTGTCAGAAAGCTGTAACGATGAGCATAAAACTGGCCAATCGTCGCCTCGGACTTCGGATCGAAGTAGACCAGCGTTTTCAGAACTTTCTCGAGAGCGTCGGAATCTTTGCCGTAACTCGCTTGATCGCGGGATGAGAGGACGATGTAAGCGACTGCCGCAAAAAGTTGGACGTAGCCCACGCGTTCCCACTGGGCGTAAGTCTTTGTGGCAGGGTATTCGTTGATGAAGTAAGGGAAACCGTCCTTAGTTTTGCCGGACGCAATTTTCTCCTTCGGCGTGCCGTGCTTTGCCTTCATTTCCTTGATCGCCATTGCCACGAACGCGTTTACGTCTTCCCATTGCGGGCCGGCTAGCTTTGCGTACATCACCGTCTTCGCGTCCGACCGCGACGAACCTTTCGGGTAAAGAACGCACGGCAAGTCCTGTCCTTTGCCCGACTCATTGTCGACGACCCAACCTTCGGGCGCACTGATGTTGAACCCAGCTTTCGGCCCGTAAACATTTCCGCCGGGTAACATTTCTTGAGCGGGTATGCACGGAGAGAAGGCAGGGAGTGCGAGCAACGCTAGAACGCAAATCTTTATTTTCATTTCAGTGGATGGTTTGTTTCGTTTAATCATTACGTCTTTGGAAATGTTCATCGCGCCTTTGTTTCGGTGGTGAGGCAAAGCTTTAATCTTCTCCATGTCAGGATGTGTGATGCCCGCCTCCTCTAGTTCTTTGAAATCATCCAGCACTGCATGGCTAAAGCGCCGCTCCTCGTCGAGGTTGGCATCTTTGTTTTCCAGATAAATGGGCTTTCGCCTTCTCGAATTGGTTATCGAAGAGGTACGCATGGGCGAGGTTCCCTTTGATAAGTACTGAGTCATCGGGCTAGAGGCTCCATGGCTTTCAAGGAAGCGGCGATTGGTCTTTCACTTACTCAATCGGTTTTTGATCGGCCTTGGTTTGTTGGCCGGCCAATTGAACGACAGCGACACTCGACGCCAACAGAAGCGCGAACATCAACCGACTCGCTTTCATATCCGTGCGAGCTTGTTTCCGCTGTTCATGGCAGAACCTGTGCGAAATCTCCTTTGTCTTTTCTCAGCGCACGTCGATCACGCGGCTTTTTCTCAGCAAAGAACATTGCCAATTACCGATCCTCGCGAAGCTTCCACGATGTATTAGCAGTCCCATCGTCCTTGAAAGAGACCGTGATTTGGTAGAGACGAGCAAGGCCGTGAATGGATCCCGACGGTGGCATCAGCCTTTCGTAGTAGTCATGCCTTTCGAGAATAAGCGTATTGGCATCCGCCCATCGGACAGGAGTTACAAATTCGTGACCCATAACTGCGCCTTTGATCTCTGGATCATTTTCTTTGCCGGGAGGCTGGTCGAATGGCAGATCAATTTTGGTAAATGATTTGTCTGAATTCTGATAAACGGTTGTTTGTGTCTTTTGTGGAGGAACTGCTGCCTTACGAAAAAGACCCCCGGCGTGGCTTAGGTCAGATGCCACATAGGCAAAACGCTTCGAATCCGGAGACCAAAGCACACTGCCCTCACGAGCACCGCCGACGCCAATGTCGGCGTTAGTCAGATCGCACAACGTTTGACCCGTCGCTTTCTCGATTAGTTCTGCGTGACTGACCTTTGATTCCGCCAGGTCAAGCGGATCGGTAAAAGTCTTGCGAATGCTGTAGCGCCCGTCCGGCGAAGTCCAATCAACGATCTCGCCTCGAAAGAGAATCTTCGTCGTCTCGGGAAAATAGCGCTGGAGATAATTTACGTCGGCCCCGTTGGCGAATTCTTCTTCAGACAGTCCGCCCATCACCGTTCCTCTTACGCCTACTTGATCAGCCACTGGCAACCCGCGCACAAAATTCGAAAAAGTCTTGTCCCCAACGAGGTGAAAAACTGCCGACGCGTCCGGGAAATAGCCCTCGGCTGCGGCGCCATCCATGAATTCCGCGAGAGAGAAAAACTGCGCGAGCGCCTTCTTATCACCGTTACTCGCCGCCATCAGAACTTTGTAATAGTCAAGGCCGCGACCTTTTGCCGGAGAGGCTGTCTCGCCTAGATCGGCATCCCGGGTCGATTGAAATTTTCGCCATTCCTTTTTGCTTGCGTCGTGGTTCAACTTCATCAGTGGCTCGTCCGGCAGAAGATGAATACGGTTTTTATCCATGAAGCCCGTGATTCCTGACTTCAGACAAACGGACCATTTAGAATCGCCAGACTGATTCCATGGCTTTGCGGCAATAAAGCGTTCGCCCTTTTTCACCTTTGCGATGACTTTGCCATCATAATCTCTGACGTTGGTGTAACCGTCCGGATCGCTAATCACGGCCATGGAAACACGTGGCGTGCTGTCTTCCTCCGCTTCAGGCGGCTTGCTTCCGACAGCGGTCAGGACGCTGCCAGCAGCATTGAAGCTCATGTCGAGTTTGCCGCTCGCATTGTAGCGGACCACGGCAAACTCATTGTTATCGCCGTCGTACGCAGACCCAGCGACTATGATCTTGTTATCTTGCACTGCTAGGGAGCTGGCCTTGCCATCGCCAACGTCGGTCGTGACCTTGCCGTGATCGCCGAAACTTTGGTCAAGACTCCCATCAGCGTTATAGCGCAGACACGCAAAGTCATAGACCCTGCCACTGTTGTTGACGGCATACCCAGCGACCACAATTTTGCCGTCCTTCTGCAGTGCCACTCCCGCCGCGTTACTGCCGCTAATGCCAACAGCAGTTAATACGCGACCAGTGCCGCCGAAACTGGTGTCGAGAGCTCCATCGGTCTTATATCGCTCAACCGCGAACCGTTGAACGCCGCCAACAGTCGCATAGCCCACAACTACGGTTCTTCCATCACTCTGTGTTGCCACACCCTGGCCTTCAGCATCTCCCTCGCCGCCGAAATTGGTCGTAACCTTGCCGGTGCCATTGAAACTCGTGTCCAGATTCCCATTCGCTTTAAAGCAGGCCAGCGCACATTGTTTTTTGCTTTCGTTAGCGCTGTAACCGGCGACAACAATTCTTCCATCGCCGTGCACGGCCACGCTGTGGCCAAGGTCATGAGCGCCGAAGTCGGCAGTCGCTTTGCCGGTTCCGTTAAATGTCGTATCGAGAGTCCCATTTGCGTTGTAGCGGACGACCCCAAAATCATTGTTGTTGCGGTCGATGAACGCGTTGCCTGCCACGACAATCTTTCCATCGCTCTGCATCGCCACACTGTCTGCATTGCTATCCTTGGCGACGGTGGTTGTTAGCTTTCCGGAGTCCCCGAAGCTTGTGTCGAGGTTGCCGTCCGCGCCGTACCTTAACACGGTGAAGCAGGACTGGCCGCCAGCGTTAAATGAATGTCCCACAACAACAATTTTCCCATCGCCTTGCAATGCCACACCTTGACCCTTGCATGTTCCTGTGCCTACCGCAGTAGTCACTTCGCCGTTGCTATTGAAACTCGTGTCCAGGCTGCCGTCCGAGTTATAGCGCACGAGAGCAAATCGATCGACACCGCCGACCTCGGCATAACCCGCGACTATAATCTTTCCATCACGTTGCGCCGCCACACTGTTGGCGAAGGCGCTAGTGCCAGCAGCGATGGCTGTATGGCTGAAGGCGGCGAGACTTGCGCATGCATAGAAGCTGAAGAGCCACGCGGAATTTTTCATTTCACCCACAGAGATGCACGAGGAAAAAACTATCGTGTCACGCACCGCAACCGACAGAAAGTAAAGTGTCAACCTTTTTCGGATCGCAGCGATAAATAGTGATCTCTTCTCCTTCGTAATAGTTCGAGCCAACGACCACCTCCAGCTTCCCGTCACCATCGAGATCCAGAGTCGCGATTACTTTGTAAATCGAAGGGGCGTCGAAGCTACCTTCCTTGCTTACGTAAGCCTTGGGATGGAACTCGCCTTCGACCAGCTGTGTCTCTACTTTTCCCGCGACTATTCGGCGCAACAACACCATTGAATAACTACCAGCGGGCGATCTCATCGGCACGTGATCAGCCTTGGCGAAATAGTTTGCCGCGCTGATTAGAACTTCTTCTTCGCCGTCCCCATCCAGATCAACACGCAGAATACTGTCGATCTTCACTTTTGGTTGCTTGATCTCTTTTGTTTCCAAAAAATCGCGCACAACATCAACGTAGGCCTTTTGCGTTGTATCGATCACTTTTGGTTTTCGCGGCAACGCATTCCATTGCGCGGCGATTGCGATCACACCGTTTTCTGGTTTTGGTGACAACGAGACTGTCAAAGTATCTTCACATGGGAGACCCTCCGGCGGCTTCGGTTTGCCTCCTTTGGCGTCGCCGAGCGCCTGTGTTAATCCATAGACTCGGTAGGTAGTCTCATCGCCGATCGATTTGGCCGTTTCATCCGCTTTAATCCATTTGCCGTCAGAGATCGCGCCGAAAAGATATCCGCTTTGGACCTCCACGATTGGATGCAAGTCAGCCGCCAGGGAACCTCCTGCGCAGATCAGCACGGCAGTAACGCCAACAAGAATTCTCTTAACTGTAATCTTTATTTACGGGTCTCCATTCATTGTCGATCATTCTTGTTCAAGCGAAAAGGCCGTCTCAAGCCCGGAACGTCGCCGTCTTCAGAAAATGTTCGGCGAGGATTTGCGACCAAGTGGCTCTCAATCTCGCTCAGGAACGCTTCGCCGAAATCCTTCAGCTTCTGTTCGCCTACGCCAGGAATGCGGCGAAACTCGGTTGAATTTGTGGGATAGCTGCGCGCCATTTCACGGAGCGATACATCGGAAAAAACGACGTATGCGGGCACGTTGCGTTGGTCGGCGAGTTTGCGGCGGAGGCTGCGGAGGCGCTCAAACAACGCTTCGTCGCATTCAATCGCGCCTGGTCTGCGTCGCGCAGGTTTCTCCGCGATCTCGATTTGCTTGGTCAAAACGATCGATGTCCGCTTTCGCAATGCCTCCAGACCCCCAGGCGTAAGCGACAACGTCGCGAACTTGCCCGGCGCGCATTCGACCAGCCCCAGCCGCAATAGTTCGCGACCGATTGCCTGCCATTCACCGCG
>Ga0137403_10003426_pt1 | contig 19037 bp, 21 predicted proteins | sample CZOMad2_1_16fung_FD_122057 | JGI IMG/M metagenome (GOLD analysis project Ga0137403, IMG submission 122057) | Vadose zone soil fungal communities from Angelo Coast Range Reserve, California, USA - CZOMad2_1_16fungal (Hybrid Assembly) | ecosystem: Environmental > Terrestrial > Soil > Vadose zone...
ATTGCCGCCAGGAGGTGGTTCCCGGACACCGTGCAGCCGGGCTCACACTGAAACGGCTACGAAACTTGTCAAACGACAGGGCAGCGGTTGTTCAAGCGTCGGGCTCATGCGAAATGGAACCTCAGCGGCTAAAGCCGGCCGATGTCGTTGGCGCTCACGGCACGGCTGACGCCGTGCCGTGACGACTCTAACGAGAAAAGCTTTCTTCAGGGGCTAAAGCCCCATTCTGCCCTGCCCTACACGTCGGAGCTAAAGCTCCGACCCCCTAAAGAAAACTCCAAGACAAGGCGTCTAATGTTCCTCCGCTGTTGCTAGGCCGATGTAGACTGCCGGCAAAATTGTGAAGACGTAAGCTTGCACTACTGAGACAAAAACGTGCAGCAAAATAAATAAGATCGGGATGAGCGCAGGAAGTATGCCCAGTGCCAATCCGATCGCTGGATGTTTCGTCCAGCCCCATAGTGCTGGGGCAGCGAAGAGGCCCAGGAAGAGGCCGTAGATCAGGTCGCTGGCGAAGATGTTGGCCCAAAGACGAACGGTTAGCGAGAGCAGACGCGCGCAGGTGCTGATGATTTCCACTGGGAAGATTAGGGGGATCAGCGGGGCGCTTAGGCCGCCGGTGAACGTCTTTATGTAGCCTAGCGGGCCGTGATGGCGGATGCCTTGCCAGTTGAAATAGAGGAAGGTGATGATGGCGCAGGCCAGCGGTACGCTGACTGTTGCCGTCGGAGAGCTGAATCCTGGGAATACGCCGAAGAGGTTGGCTAGCAGGATGAAGATGGAAATGGTGCCTACCATGGGTACGTATTGCTTCCAGCGATGGCCGGCGTTTTCGGAGAGAATGTCGCTGATTCCGAAGCCTTCTTTGTTGGTGAGCAGGAGTTCCGCGATTTGCTGTGTTGCGCCTGGGCGCTCGACGGAAAGCCGCGACTTCACCAGGAGCGCCAACAGCGTGCCCGCCACGACCACGAAAAAGGCCATCGAGACGTGCTCGGGAATAGGCATGTCGGGATGTTCCGGCTGGATGTGCAGCGCGGCAAGCAACGCGAGGGCGACGCCTCCGAGGTAGTGATTGACGACCTGGGTGATCCAGCTTACGTGTTGTTCCATATTCCTATTTTAAGCCTCGCATGGCTTGAGTATCGCTTTTGAGTTCCACCGGGTGCCACACTTCGTACACACTGGCCACGATTGCGGCGGCTCCTAAAGCCAACAAACCAAGCACCATGCTCACGAGGGGAATACCAAGAACTTTAAAAATAACATACACGCTGATGGCTATCAACCCGTAGCGAAACAGGGCGCGAAAATAGGTCCCGACTGGTACGTGGGTTTTCGCAGCACCGGCTTGAGAATTCGCGGCTTCGACCAATGCATCCATGCCGCGGCGCAACCAGCGGAAATTGAACCAAGCCAGGATGGCGCCGATCAGCAAACCGGCGGCCCAGATCCAGCGGTAAGAAAGGCCCGTGGCCGTGGCGGCAACGGCGCCAATTGCCAGCGTGAGCCACGCGATGCGGCGTTCCGTCGCCAGACCCGCTGCGCTATCTGAGTCCGTTGTCGAAATCGGCTGAGGGTCAGTGCTCACAGACCAGTTCCAATCTAACTAGGCCGGGTTCAACCGAGGCGGCGGAGTACTTCTTTGAGACCGGCGGCGAATCCCACGCCACCAAGCAAGAGCGTAAAGACTACCTTCGTGTGCAACCAGTGATCGAGAAAGAAGCCTAGTAAGCCGCCGAGAACTACCGCGCCGACGATAGTGAACGGGAGCTCCATTGCCAATGCGACGTTGCCTGCATATTTTTTTGCTTTTTGCTCGCCCGGCGGCGGGGGTTGCGATTCGTTCGGGTTCTCATTCACGGACGTAATGCCTCGATCGCGGTGTTGCGGCAAAAAACGCCCGCCACGGTCGGCGGCCGCTACACAGAGCCGCAAATCGGAGTGGTTTGATCATTTCTCGAAGAGCAGTTCGCCGGCGCGCTGCGTCGCCTTGACGACGGCTTTGATCAGCGTTACGCGGAGCTTGCCTTCTTCGAGTTCGAGGATGCCGTCGATGGTGCAGCCAGCGGGCGTGGTCACCGCGTCTTTCAGGAGCGCGGGGTGGTCGCCGGTTTCGAGTACTACGCTGGCGGCGCCTTTCATGGTTTGCGCGGCTAACAATGTGGATACCTCGCGCGACAGGCCTACTTTCACTCCGGCTTCGGCGAGCGATTCCAAGATGATGTAGATGAACGCAGGACCACAGGCTGATAGGCCTGTTACCGCGTCCATGTTTTTCTCATCGACAACAACAGTTCGGCCTACCGGGTCGAACATCGCTCGCGTTATTTCCAGGTGCGCGGCGGACGCGAAAGATCCGCCGCAGATACCCGCCATCCCGCACCCGACGGTCGACGGCGTGTTGGGCATCGCGCGAATCACCGGTACTCTCGCACCGGTGTGCTGCTCGATGTAGCTGGTGGGCACAGAAGCGGCTACCGAAATCACCAGCGTTATTTCGCTGAGCTCGGGGGCAATTTCTTTCAGTACTTCGCCAACTACCTGGGGCTTCAGACCGATCAATACGATGTCCGCGCCGCGGACGGCTTTTCGATTGTCGGTGGTGACGGTGATGCCGAGTTCTTTGGCGAGGGATGCGGCTTTTTCTGTGTGCTTCACTGTGGCGGTTACGTTTTTCGGCACGAACAGGCCTTGTTTCAAATAGGCTCGCAGGAGGATTCCGCCGAGCTTGCCGGCGCCTAAAATCGCCAATTTCTTGTCGGATAGCTTCTGTGTCATGGTGCAGACATTGTTGACGGGTTCGCGGAATGGGTCAACTCAAGATTGGAGTAGCGCAGACACTCTTGCCTGTGCAGGTCGTCGAGATCGTCGCGGTGTGAACCGAGGAGCCGTGGGTTTGGAAGAGAAATGGCGCTCTCGCGAAAAATTGCCGGGGCATACGGTGGCACAGGCCCTTCGAGACTCAGGGTAAACAAGAATGCCTGTGCGACTTGGGACTAGTCGTGGCGGGCGCCGTGGAGGACTTGGACTGCGTGGGGGAGGAGGTGGGCTATCGCCTCGAGCGATTCCACTGCGCCTTTCGGGCTACCTGGGAGATTTACGATTAGGGATTTGTGGCGGACCGCGGTCACCGAGCGCGACAGGATCGCGGTGGGGGCTTTCTCGAGGCCTTGGCGGCGCATTTCTTCGGCGATGCCGGGGATCACTCGATCGGCAACTGCTTGCGTTGCTTCTGGCGTGTTGTCGCGGGGGCCGATTCCTGTGCCGCCGGTGGTTGCGATGACATCTACGCGGCCGGAATCCGCCAGCTCGCGGAGTTGCTGGCGAATCTCGGCGGGATCGTCGGACACGCGCAGGCCGGCCATCACTTCCCAGCCCAAGCCGCGACAAAATGCAACTACCGCGGGACCGGACAAATCCTCGCGCTCGCCCTTCGACACGGAATCACTAATGGTAAGGACCGCCACTCGCATTGGGCCGCTACTGCGTTTCGACCGCGTCGCGGCTGGATTCGTCCATCAAGCGCATGGCTTCCATCAACAAGCCGGTGGTGTTGCGCGTGGTGGTGGTGCGGGTTGAGCCATTGGCGGCGTTGAAATCGATTTCGAACGAGCCTTCGGCCCAAAGAATCACTTTGTATACCGCATCGTCGCCTTCGACCTGGCCGATTTTCGCGTCGCGGCACTGCCCGCTGGCGAAATAAAGTTCGCCTTGCTCGGCGCCCTTGCGCACGATGAGGCGGCAGGACTTCTGGCCCATTTCGAGAGACTGCAGCAGGTCGGTCATGTTCATCTCTTCGAGGCGGCCTTGGATGACGCCCGGGCGGGACGCCGTTTTCTGCAACTTCTCCAGGTGCAAGCGGTCGACGACTTTCTTGGTGATGCGAACCAAATCTTTGATCAAAAAAGGTTTGGTGATGAATTCTTCTACCCCGTCGACCAGCGGGCGCAGTCGTTCTTCGATGTCGGCGCGGCCGGCCATGAACAGGAATGGAATGTGGCGGGTCTTTTCTCGCCCTCGTAGTTTCTCAAAGAGTTGACGACCATCGAGACCCGGCATTTTGTAGTCGCAGAGGATCACGTCGGGAGGTTCATCGATCACTTTCAGAAGGGCGTCGGCGCCGTCCGGGGCGATCACTACCTCGCAGACGGATTCCAGGCCTTTTTCGATGAGATCGCGCACCAGGGGATTGTCATCGACCAGGAGGAGAGTGATGCTTTTTCCGCTGGCGGCTGCCGCGCTCATCGCGAACCGCTCCGCCGGCGAACAGACGATTTCGTCCGACCGCGGCCCGAATCGGCCGAGCGCGGCGTTGCGACGCGGTGAAAATCGCCGCTCTTTCCGCCGGTCTTGGTGACGAGGCAGATATCCGTGATTTCCATCCCTTTGTCGAGGGCTTTGCACATGTCGTAGACCGTGAGGGCTGCGGCTGTAACGGCGACCAAGGCTTCCATCTCCACGCCGGTCTGGGCGGTCGCCACAACGGTGGAACGAAGTTCAACGCCATTCTGGCACAGGCGTGCAGTCACATCAATGTGGGTTAGCGGGAGTGGATGACAAAGAGGTATCCACTCGGCGGTGCGCTTGGCGGCGGCGATGCCGGCGATGCGGGCGACTTCGAGGGGGCTGCCTTTTGGGTTTTTGAGGCGGCGGACGGCGGTTACTACTTTGGGCTTCATTATTACGTAGGCATGGGCTTCCGCAGTGCGCGTGGTTACCTGCTTGGCGGAGACGTCCACCATTTGGACTTGGCCCTTTTTGGTGTAGTGGGAGAGTTTGGGCATCGGCCTAGTCTCGTTTTACGCGCAAGATTGGAGAAAAGACGGAATTAACAAGGAGGGCACAGAGGTCGGAACACAAAGGGCATGGAGAGTTGTCGGTCACACTACGTCCTTGCGGAGGAGGATGGAGACGATCGCGCCCGCGGTCATTTCTTCGCGATCCGCTGGCACGAGCAGAAAACAATTGGCGCGGGCGAGTGCGGCCACATCGCCGGAGCCCTGCCAAGCTAAAGGCTTCACCTCTGGCGTTGTTGATGGCCATTGCACGCGGGCCGGCAGAAAATGGGCCAGGCCTGGTTTTTCTCTTACGGCTTCGCTCAGTTGGGCTTGCACCAACGGCAGGGGGCGGGCTTCCGCGCCGTTTAGCAAGTCGACAGCGGCGGTTACGAAGAGCTCGAAGGTTACCATCGTGGAGATCGGATTTCCCGGCAATCCAAATACGAAGGTGTCGCGGCAGCAGCCGAATACGGCGGGTTTGCCGGGACGGATGGCGACCGCGTCAAAATAGAATTCGGCGCCGAGATCTTTCAGCACGATTTCGACGAGATCGTACTTGCCCATCGAAACACCGCCGGAGATGACGAGGATGTCTTCCCGGAGGCCGCGCTCGATTTTGGCGCGCAAGACGTCGGCGCGATCCGGGGCATTGCCCAGGAGGACCGGTTCGCCGCCTGCCAGTTTGGTTTGCGCGGCGAGGGAAACGCTGTTGCTGTTGCGGATCTGGAAGGGGCCGGGCTTCTGGTCGACGAGGACGATTTCGTCGCCGGTGGAGAGAATGGCTACGCGAGGTTTGGCGGCGCAGAGCAATTCGGTTTGCCCTACTTGGGCGGCTAGAGCCACTTCCGCAAATCCGAGGCGCGTTCCAGGACTGAGGATTACCTGGCCGGACTTTGCCTCGCTGCCGCGTGGGACGAAATTCTGGCCCGGGCGAGTGTCGCGATCGAAGCGGATCTTGTCGCCTTCGCGTTGAACGTGCTCGAGCATGACGACAGCGTCGGCTCCGGGTGGGAGGGCGGCGCCGGTCATGATTTGCGTGCACGTCCATCGGGCTAGCGGAGTCGTGGCGGTGTCGCCGGCTTTGATTTCGCCGGCACAGCGGAGATCGCTCCCTTGCACGGCGTCGGCGGCGCGGACGGCGTAGCCATCGCGGGTGGAGCGATCGAACGGCGGGTATTCGCGGTCGGTTTTTATTTGTTGAGCGAGGACGTAGCCTACGGCCTCCCACACGCTGACCACGGTTGTGGCGCGGGGACTCTTTTTGGTTTGCAGGTGGTCGATTACGGTTTGGCGGGCTTGTTCGTGAGTGAGCATCTTGGTGTGGGCGACTGTTTCCAATAATGCTGCGAGCTTGCAGACATGGGGCGCGCCCTTCGAAACTCAGGGTAAAGCAGTGCTGCCCCAACAAGTTCTAGCTCGCATCCCCAAAAACCAAGACAAGATGCGACTTGGCGCCGGGATGTGTTGGCTGGCGCTACAGCCAGCGGGCGAAGAGCGTGCCTTCCGGCACGATCGTGGCGTCGCGTTCCGGGCCCGTCGAGATCATGCCGATCTCGACCTGCAAAAATTCGCTGATGAAGCGCATGTAGTCGAGCGCAGCTTTCGGCAGTTTGCCGGCGTCTTTCTCGCCGTAGGTGGATTGGCACCAGCCGGGCAGTGTTTTGTATTCGGGCTTCACGTTTTCGTACTCTTCGGAAAGCGCGGGCATCTCTTGCAGCGGTTTGCCTTTGTAGGTGTAGCCGACGCAGACCTGGATTTCGCGCTGAGTGTCGAAGACGTCGAGTTTGGTGACCACCAGCGAATCGATGCCGTTGACCATTTTCGAGTAGCGCAACATCGCTAGATCAAGCCAGCCGCAGCGGCGGGGGCGCCCGGTGACCGCGCCAAATTCCTTGCCGCGCTCGCGGACTTCCTGGGCGTCGAGGTCGGGCATCTCGGTCGGGAACGGACCACCGCCGACGCGTGTCGTGTATGCCTTCGAGATGCCCAAGACGTTCTTGATCTTGGTTGGGGGAACGCCAACGCCTACAGTGGCGCCGCCAGAAATGGCACTGGACGATGTGACATAAGGGTAGGTGCCATGGTCGATGTCGAGCATCGTGCCCTGGGCACCTTCAAAGAGCACGGACTTGCCTGCGTCAAGCGCATGGTTAATGAGTTCGGCGGTGTCGCAGATGTATTCGCGAATTTTTTCGCCGCGGCGTAGTGTTTCTTCGACTTCATGGGAGAAATCGATGTCGGCACCATACGCGCCATTGGCTAAGCGATTTTTTTCGGCTACAACGCGGGCGGCTTTGTCGCGAAATAACGCGGGTTCGAGCAGATCGCAGGTGCGCAGGCCGCGGCGGGCCATCTTGTCTTCGTAGGCAGGGCCGATGCCGCGGGAAGTGGTGCCGATTTTATTGGCGCCGCGGGCGGTTTCGGCGGCTTTGTCGAGTTCGCGGTGGTACGGAAAAATCAAATGGGCGCGATTGCTGATGTGCAGGCGGCCTTTTACGTCGATGCCGGCTTTCGCGAGCGTTTCGATTTCAGCTACCAGTGCGCCGGGATCGATCACCACACCCGTGCCGATTACGGCGTGCTGCTTTGGGCGCAATATGCCGCAGGGGATGAGCTGGAGGACGTATTTATCCTTGCCGATGATGACGGTGTGGCCGGCGTTGTGTCCACCGGCGACGCGGGCGATGTAGTCGAACGAGCCGGCCAGGTAATCGACTACCTTGCCCTTGCCTTCGTCACCCCATTGGGCGCCTACGACCACTACCGATTTCATTCCGACGCTCTCCTGGACCGCACTCGTGCGCGCACTTTCTACGACGGATTGCTACTGTTGGGAATAACCGAGTACGAACAGACTTCTAATCGTAAGCTTGCCGCGCTTTCAACGCAAGACGCGTAGCAGGTGACGCGCTTCGCAGACAAAGCTATTTTCCGGTTCTGGCAAGCTGTGAATGGCGGAAGCAGTTCACGGCGTGATCGTTGACCAAGCCTGTGGCTTGCATGAGCGCGTAGCAGATTGTGGAGCCCACGAAGCGAAAGCCGCGTTTGCGCAGATCTTTGCTTAGCGCATCCGATTCGGAGGTGCTGGCCGGTAATTTCTTGTGCGTCTTCCAGGCGTTTTGCTTTGGTTGGCCGTTGACGAAACGCCAGATGTAGGCGTCGAAGGTGCCGAATTCCTTTTGGACTTGCAGGAATGCGCGGGCGTTGTCGATTGTCGCGGCGATTTTCAGGCGATTGCGAATGATGCCGGGATCGGCAAGGAGCGTCTTCACCTTTTTGGCGTCGAAACGCGCTACCTTTTTGGGATCGAAGTTGGCAAAGAGTTCGCGGTACCGCGCGCGTTTTTTAAGTACCGTATCCCAACTTAGGCCAGCCTGGGCGCCTTCCAAGGTTATGAACTCGAACCACGTTCGGTCGTCGTGGACAGGGACGCCCCATTCTTCGTCGTGATACGGAATGTTTGCCGGGCTGGTTGCCCAGGCGCAGCGGGTGATTTTTTGTGATGGCTCGGTCATATCTGGGTTGGTCGTGTCACGTTCGCGAAAACCGCAACACTCAAACACAAAAATAGGGCGGTCGCATTCTACTGCACGATCCGCCCTGTTCGTTATTCGATTTTCGCGCTCTAGCGGAAGGCTCGCTTACGAAGCGACGTGGCGTTCGAGCGCTTTGGTGATCTGCTCTTTCGGCACCGCGCCGACGATCTGCTCGACGACCTGCCCGTTCTTGAATACGAGCAGCGTGGGAATGCCGCGGATGTTGTAGCGTCCGGCGGAATTCATCGCTTCATCGACGTTCAACTTGGTCACCTTCAACTTGCCGGCGTAGTCGTGCGCGATTTCCGCGACGGTGGGCGCCAGCATGTGGCACGGACGGCACCACTCGGCCCAGAAATCGACCAGCACGGGTTGTGTGCTGCTGGCCGTCAGAACCTCGGCTTCAAAGTTTCCGTCGGTAATCGCCAAAATGTTGTTGTCAGCCATATCGTTTGTCCTTAACGGCTTACCGCTAACTCGCCGTCGAATCTCTCCTTGAACAGCTTAATTAGATGTTGCAACAGGCATTTGGTTTCGTGGGGCGGGACCACCACTCGAAGCTGTTTGCCCGGAACCTCTTGCGGCCCGCGCGGCGGTGTAGACCTTGGCGTACTCTGCCGCCGAATCCTTCCACGAAAAATCCTTGGCCATGCCGTTCAACTGGATGCGCTTCCAGATGCGCTCATCTTCGTAATGCTGAAGCGCACGTTGGACGCATTGCACCAGCGCTGATCCGGAATACTCTGCAAACTTGAATCCGGTGCCGGTGCCCAACTGCACATCGAACGACTCAATCGTATCATCAAGTCCGCCCGTAGCCCTCACTACCGGGACCGTACCATACTTTAAGCTATAGATCTGGTTCAACCCGCAAGGCTCGTACCGCGATGGCATCAGGAATATGTCCGCGCCCGCTTCGACCTGATGCGCGATCGTGTCGTCGTAAGCGATCCTCACGCCAACCCGATCGGGATAGGTCGCAGCGAGCGAGCGAAACAAATCTTCGTACTTGCGGTCGCCGGTGCCCAGAATCACCATGGTCATTTCTTCCTGCATAAGTTCGTGAGCGCGCTCGGCAATCAGGTCGAACCCTTTTTGGTCCGCAAAACGGGAGACGATGCCAATCACCGGCCGTGCTATCTCTTCTGGGGGAAGCGCGAACAATTTCCGCAGCGCCTGCTTGCAGACCTGTTTGCCGCTCAAGTCTTTCGGCGAATATCTTGCGGCGATCAGCTTGTCTTTTTCCGGATTCCACGCAGTGTAGTCCACGCCGTTGAGGATTCCTACGAGCCGGTCCGCACGGCCACGCACCACGCCGTCGAGACCATAGCCGAAATCCGCGGTCTGAATTTCTTGCGCGTATTTGCGGCTGACGGTCGTTAGATAGTCGGAGAAGACCAACCCGCCCTTGAGCAGATTTACGTTCCCGAAGAATTCGATACCGCCGGGGTGAAACACGCTGGCGGGAATGTCCGCCCGCGCGAGCACGTTGCGCGCAAATTGCCCTTGATAGGCGAGATTGTGGATGGTGAAGACGACAGGAAGGTTTTGCGCTACCAGATCCTCGGCATAGGCGGTGCGCAAGAGCACCGGCACGAGCGCAGTCTGCCAATCGTGACAATGGATGAGATCGGCGCGCCAGAAATTTTTGGCAATCTCGATGGCCACGCGGCAGAACTCGCTGTAGCGCTCGGCATTGTCGGGATAATCGCCGCCGCGCCCGCCGTACAGTCCATCTCGATCGAAATACGCGGGATCATCAACGAAGTAGTAACGCACGCCGCTGAGGACGCCACCGTCGACGATCGCGGGAAAACGCAGCTGCCCACCCAGCGAAACCGTCAGGCTGGGCACCACTACACCACTCGCTTTTGTTCCGCGATAGCGTGGCAATACCACAGCAATCTCGTGACCCTGAGCCACCAGGGCCTTGGGCAGCGCCTCGATCACGTCTGCCAAGCCGCCGGTCTTCGAGAACGGCAGCCCTTCCGATGCCACGAAAAGGATTCTCATTGAATTGTCATCACGGGACTCGACGATACATTTACGCTATCCAACCCCTCAGAAGCAGTCAAGCATGGTCCGTTGGGTCGATTCCGCCTGCGAAACCGCTATTTCTTGTAAATGAATGGTGGACGCAACTTTCGAGTCCCGGTCGTGTTTACCTGCTTGTGAAGACGAACTTCATCCCTACGAGCGCGAGCGGCGCGACGGTTTCCCTGGCCCAACCAGAAAACTTTCTTGTCGCTCTGTTCGTTTTGTCACCGACATTGGGGTTGCTGCTCTTTCTGGGGTGCTACGTGGCGGCATGTCTTTCCGGGTCGGTCTCTTCCCTGTTCCGGGCAGTGCGACTGTTCCAAGGCCCGCGCCTTGTTACACTGTTCCCGGATGGCTCGTCAACGTCTCGGCCAACATTTCCTCGCTGATCTCGATTGGCGCGAACAAATCGCGCGGGCGATTCAGATCTCCGCGCAATCGATGGCGCCGTCATCAACAGCGCGGGACAAAAACCATTGCTGGATTGAAATCGGAGCAGGTCATGGTGAGATGACCGAGCACCTGGCGGCGACTGGCGCGCCGGTCCATGCCATCGAACTGGACGCTTCACTGGCGCGTAAGCTTCAACAACTGACGCAGCAATTTCCCAACCTCACCGTGGTTCCTGGCGACGTCCTGCAAGCCGACATTTCCGCGATTGCCGCCGGGCGCCGCGTGCGCATTTACGGCAACTTGCCCTACTACATTACTTCGCCGATTCTGCATCATCTGTTTGGGTTTGCTGACGCGATCGACGAGATTCATATCGTCATTCAGACCGAAGTCGCGGAACGCTTGACCGCCCAGCCCAAGAGCAAGTCATACGGCTATTTGTCGGTGGTCACGCAACTTTATGCGCGGTCCGAACTCGTATTGCGTATACCTCGCGAAGCGTTTCGTCCTCCGCCAGAGGTGGGCTCGGCGCTCGTAACCCTTCGGTTTCCTGGCGAACGCGCAAAGCTTGGCCTAGCCGACGACCTGGAGTTTCTGGATTTCGTGAAATTGTGTTTTGCGCAAAAGCGAAAAACGCTGGTGAACAATCTGCGTTCGATGGCCAGCCCTGGCCGAGTTCGCGAGACGCTGGAGCATCTGGGTCTTCGGCCAGACGCCCGAGCTGAACAGCTCGGCCTGTCGCTTCTGGCGGCACTCCATCAGCAACTGTAATCCCCTCAAAGACAAGCGAACCACCTAGATGTGACGCGATAGAACGCCTCGCCATCGAAAGACGCCATGATCGCAGCGGTCGCAATTTACGCGTTGCGAATCGAAAAAAGAAGGATGGCGAGTCAAGCTCGCCGCTACAAAGGCTGCCGGACGCAGGCGAGGTCGCTTGCAAGAACCCACGCTACGCGGTGTTCTTTTCCTTAGGCCGCGCTGCCACCAGCCGATCCGGGTAGTCGCTCATGATCCCATCTACGCCAGCTTCGATCAGCAATCGCATGTGCGCGGGCTGATTCACAGTCCAGCAGACTACCTGCAAATCCCGCTTCCGCGCTTCTACCAGCAGCGCCGGTGTAATCAAATCGCCGCGTACGGCCAATTGGCGCGCTCCCACATCCACGGCGCGTTGCAGCGGAAGCTCGATTTGCCCGTCGAATAGAAGTCCGGTCATCAGCGTCGGTTCGATCTTTCGGAGTGCTTCCAGGATTCCGGCGTCAAACGAGATGACGATGGTGCGTGCAATCTCTCCCGAAGTGCGCAACGCTCCAATCAAAGCGTGCTCTCCACCCCAGGAACCGCCCGGCTTGAGCTCCAGATAGAAAACGACGTCATGCTTCTTGGAGAACTCGAGAATTTCCTCCAGCGTGGGGATGCGCTCACCGGTAAACTCGCTGCCGAACCACGATCCGGCGTCCAATCGCCGCAAGTCCGCAAGCGACAGGTCGTGGACTTTGCCTTGACCGTTGGTGGTACGGTTAACGGTATCGTCGTGGATGGCGACAAAGTGCGAGTCTCGCGAAAGTTGCAGGTCGGTCTCGATGAAGGTAGCTCCCAGCGCGAGCGCCCGCTTGAACGCTGCGAGCGTGTTTTCTGGCGCATAGCCAGAAGCCCCACGATGTGCGATCACTAGCACAGTGTTCTTTGCCCTCTTTCCTCACGGAGACTCGCTGCCTGTGTATGCCGTGGCAACCTTGGCCACGAGGCATATTGCACTCGTACGCCAGCGTACCAAGCCATGCCTCGCGTCCAGCCTATGCTAACATCCGCCCTATTGAGTCACCCATGCCGTCCTTCGGGCCGCACCTTGAATCTAAACTTGAGAACCCCTTGGAATTCCTGATCTGAGGAGAAAAAACATGGCCGCCAATCGCCGTTTCCTGATCGCCGTCCTTCTCGCCGCTATGCCGTTCGCTTCCCTGCCGAACATGTTTGCGGCACCCCAAAAACAGACTGAACCGAAAGCAGAGCAAAACCTGATCAAGGAAGTGCGCCACCAGTTGGTACTGTTGCCCTACTACTCGGTGTTTGACAACCTCGCGTTTCAGGTTCAGGGCAGCAAGGTGATCCTCATGGGCCAAGTCGTTCGTCCATCGCTCAAGTCCGACGCGGCGGGGGTGGTAAAGAACGTTGAAGGCGTATCCAGCGTCGAAAACAACATCGAGGTTCTGCCCCCATCACCGATGGACGATCAACTGCGGCGAGCGCTGTTCCGCGCCATCTATAGTGAGCCGCAACTGTCTCGCTACGCGCAATCGGCGGTCCCCTCGATCCACATCATCGTGAAAAGCGGAAATGTAACGCTGGAGGGAGTGGCGGACAACGAGGCTGATAAAAACTTGGCCGGCCTTCGCGCCAATGGCGTGCCAAACGTCTTTTCGGTAAAGAACAATCTGGTCGTGAGTGCTTCTTAGCGCGAGTGCTTCTTAGAAGGTTCTAAGGACCTGCAGGCTAGTGGCCGGACCGCCGCGTCGCCTTCCTACTGAATTGCTTGATGGCTACCAGTGACGGAACTCGCCCCAGCTTGCGAACGCCGTGCTTCCGTGCGATTTCATCCAAGCGGGCGTGGTCGGAATCCCGATCAAGTTTTGACAATGTTGACTATCACGCACATCTTGGACCCGACGTACCATTAAAGTTCTTCGTCCTTCCGCCGATGATGATCCTGTTATGCCAAACCTGTATTTCTGCCAACCGCACGCCCAGAATCAGGGGATGTTACGTGCCGTGATTTCCTTGGCCGACTGCACAAGACTGGTCGAGCCCTCTTTGGCCATCTACGTCGGGGACGACTTTCCGCAGGTTTACGTCCAGAATGGCCAAACGAGCGATTTTGCGGTCTTGGGCATCAGCGCTGATGAGGCCACCGCGGAATGGCGACGAGGGTATTATCGCTTTGATGCGGACTTGACGGAGTTGAACGCACAGCTCTTGACGCTTTCACGGTAAGTCCTGATTGTCAGAGGATGTAGCGTACCTCGTACCGATATTTCCCTCTTCTACAATGACGTACAATCACGCCAGTTATGCAGTAAATCCCCGATACCCACGCGCTACAGTTGTGGTAATAAAATGCAAGCTTCGGTGCCGATGGGCCGGTGCGAACCGGAAAGCTCCGTGCATCGGATACGAGCGTTATTGCCCGTTCCGAGCAAAAGAACTACCTGCTGTGAGTGCGACGTCGAGCGTCCAGCGAGGAATCGAAATGGCGCCTCTCCGCCTCTTTCTAGCCGACGATCACGAAATCGTGCGCTACGGTCTTCGTTCCCTGCTGGAATCACAATGCGGATGGACCGTCGTGGGTGAAGCCGCCGATGGCCAAGCCGCGATTGAGGGCGTCCTCGCAACAGATCCCGACGTCACGCTAATGGATGTGAGCATGCCCGTCATCGACGGCTTGCAGGCTGCAAGAAGGATTCTCGCCAGCGGGTCGCAAACCAAAATCCTTATGCTGTCGATCCACGACTCCAAGAACGTGCTGAGCCAGGTGGTGGATTCAGGCGCGCGGGGCTTCGTTCTGAAGTCCGATGCGGCACGAGATTTGATTGCGGCGGTGGAAGCGATCTGGGCCGACGGCACGTTCTTCACTCCGAAAACAGCGGAAATCATTCTTGACCGCCAGTTGGACCGTATGCAGGAACAAAGACAACGCAAAGCCGCTAGCAAGAAGGGTCAAGCCAGACGTTAGCGGACGTGAGCGTACGTGCGGTCCTCTGCCGAACCTTTACCATCCTCCAGGGCCGGCATCCCTCTACTCACCGGCCGCTTCACGAATTATACTTTCTCCTATGCGCACACTACGCATTGCCCCAGCAATCGCCTTGTGGTTGTTTGCCCTCGCTATCGGTGTCGCGCCGATTTGGGCGCAGGAAGCAACTTGGCAGCAGGATCTCGCTGCGTGGAGGACGCAGCACGCGGCGGACTTGCAGAAACCGGACGGCTGGCTCGCGCTTGTCGGACTGGAGTGGCTGGTTCCCGGCGACAACACGTTCGGCTCGGCTGCGGACAACAAGATTCATTTGCCTGCCAGCGGTCCAGCGCACCTCGGCGTTCTGCGCCTAGAGGGGATCACCGTAACGCTGGCGCCACCGGAGGGTGGGTTCGCGCAAAGCCTGCTCCTTGATGGCAAACCGGCGCAATCACAAGAACTCCGCGTGGGCGTAAACACCGATAAGGGTAATCCGCGCATGACGATTGGCACGCTCAATTTTTACGTGGTACGGCGCGCCGATCGTTTCGCCTTGCGCATCAAGGACGCGAAGTCACCCGCTTTAACGGGCTTTCACGGACTCAAATGGTACCCGCCTGACGCCGCTTTCCGGGTGAATGCTCGCTGGAATCCATACACTCCGCCGAAGAGCGTGACGCTCGCGACGCTGATCGGAACCAGCTACGACCAGCCGGTCCCGGGCGCAGCTGAATTCACGCTGGATGGAAAGACCTACAAGCTTGAGCCGGTCGTCGAGGATAATCCGGCGGTGAAACTTTTCTTCATCTTGCGTGACACGACCAGCACGTCCACGACCTACGGAGCATGCCGCTTCCTGTACACCGGCCTTCCCCCGAACGGACTCGACAAACCCGGCGACCTGGTGCTGGACTTCAACCATCTGGAGAATCCACCCTGCGCTTACACCCCGTATGCTACTTGCCCGCTGCCTCCGCCGGGCAATCGGTTGCCAATTCCCCTCCCGGTTGGCGAACTGCGTTATCACGACTGACTCCTTGGGAACTGATTTCGCAGGGATTATTTGCTCAAACCACCCTAAGATTCCGGTCGAGCATTTGTTATCCGTGTCGAACTTTCGGGCCACCATTTGGCAATCGACGCCATCCTGTCGCACAATAAATTGTCGCGCCAAGCGCACGGCAACCATGACCGTTTCCGATCCCTACTCAGCCGATACCGGTGGACCCGCAAATCCAGCGCGCGAGAAACTCGTCGCGCTTCGCCTCACGTTACTTCGATTGCACAAGACGCTCCTCGACATGGAGCGTCGCGAGTACGAACGCGCGCATGGAAAGGTCAATACTGGCGAGCTTTTCCGCCTGGTGATCGACCATGAGCAATTCGCCTGGTTGCACAATATTTCCGAATTCGTCGTGCGGCTCGATGAAAGCCTTGCGGGCGAAGTGCCGGTGACCGCCGACGATACGCGTGGCGCGATCCTGCTGGCTCGCAAGATGTTTGCGCCCTCAGAATTCGGCGACGCTTTCCAGAAAAGCTACTTCGACGCCATCCAGCGCGATCCCGCCGTCGTCATGGAGCACGCGGAACTCGCCCGGCTGTTCGCGAACGAACCAGCCGATCCGAGCCCCTCGTAGCGGCATCACCCACCTGGACTTTCCGCCCGTCGCCCTTATTCGCAACTTCCGGGTGCGCGATGGGGTTCGAGTCCTTATAATCCAGCCGAGCGGTAATGGGGCTTACGCCAGCGCTCAAACACAATGACCGGACCTCGCACGTCCATTGGCATGCGGATCAACCGTCGAGTGCTATTTCTGGCGCTGGCGGTAGCCGGAGTTATGTGGGGTTCCCCGGCGCAGTCTCCACCGGCTTCCCTGTCCGAGCAGACCGATTCGGCAGCGGCGCATCACCTGTCTCTGAAAACGCGAAAGGAAATCTTCGAAAAAGTCTGGCAAGAGATTCGCGATCACTATTACGACTCCTCCTTCAATGGAGTGAACTGGGACGACGTTCGGACGCGCTATCGCCCGCTAGTCGACGCAACCAAAAACGATCAAGCGTTCTACACATTGATGAGCCAGATGACCGGGGAACTACACGACGCGCACACGCGATTTAATTCACCCGAACAGTGGAAAAACTTCAAGAGGCAACAAGGCGTCAGTTCGGGCATCAGCGTGGATGACGTGGACGGAAAGACCGTGATCACCGGGGTTAGGCGCGATTCGAGTGCCGCTTACGCCGGGGTCGAATCGGGGATGGTGATCCTTAGCATCGACGGGAAACCCATCGCGGAGCGCATTGCCGAAGTCGAGAGGAATAAAGCTAAATCGTCCTCCGACCGTGCGACCCGGATGTTCAGCTACAGCCGGATATTCGCCGGCCCCCCGGATAGCGAAATGCGGCTCGCGCTCGAACGCGCCGACGGTTCGCGTTTCGAGGTAACTCTGAAACGCCAAATTTATTCAGCGGCCCCCGATGTCGCCACCGACGTGTTGCCGTCGGGAAGCGGATACATCCGGTTCGACGGCTTTCAGCCCGCCATCACCAAGGGGTTTCGCCAAGCACTGGAAAGATTCCGCAACACGCCGGGCCTGGTGATCGACCTCCGCAGAAACGGTGGCGGCGACCTGGGCGTGTTGCTCCCGATCGCGGGGTTTTTCTTCGACAAGAAAACGCTCTTCGCCAAAGACAAAACCCGCTCGGGGAAACCGCTTTCGCAGTTTGCCGGACTCTTCCGATTGCCTCTGGAGCTGTACGTCGGCAAGCCCGGCGACCAGATTTATTCCGGTCCCGTCGTGATTCTAATGAGCGCGCGTTCGGCGAGTTCTTCGGAAGTGTTTGCGGCCGGCATGCAGGATTCGCAGCGCGCGAAGATCGTCGGAAGTCAAAGTTGCGGCTGCGTACTTGGAATCGCCAAGCCTCGCGTGATGAGAGGCGGCGGCGTTCTGGAGATGAGTGAAGTGCTATGGTTCTCTCCGAAGGGCCGCAAGCTGGAAGGCACCGGAATCGTGCCCGACGAGACCATCTCTTCCACGCTGAGCGACCTGCAACAAAGGCACGATCCCGCCATCGCTGCCGCGGAGAAAACCCTGCTTCAAATGACAGCCTCAGACCGGCGAGCGTCCAATCGGCTTTAGTCAGTGAGCCGGAAGAGCCCACGGAGAAAAAGCGCGCTTGCCCCGAGCATCCCGCATCGTGAAACGCGGCATTGTCGTCACAATTCTGACGCTGGCGCTCCTGTATTCCGGCGACTATTTGCGGGTGCGCTGGAAGATAGCGCATCCCAAGCAGGGCGACGCATTTGGAACGGTGAAGATGGAGCGTCTCTACGCCATCCCACAAAAGAACGGCAAAATCGACTACGAGTTCGACGCGCAGCAGCCCGAGGTCACCGCCCCCTGCGTGCATTCGCTGTTTCCCCACCTGGGGGATACGCCGTGTTGGTACCTTCAGCGCAACAGCCAGAAACCCATCCCTATGTAGTTTGGGGAATGTAATCCGCCGGACCCACGCCTTGCATCGTCGATTTCGCGTGCTGGAGGTTACGCGCTTAACCTGATAAGATTCGCGCGGCCAATGGATCGGCGCATTTTTTTCGATATTCGATGGTGAACGACAACCTGAAAAGGAAAACCATGGACCGACGCGACTTCCTGAAGACAACAAGCACCGTGATTGCTGGCGCGACGCTCGCTCCTCGAACTCTGGCAAGCCGCTCCGCGGCGGCTTCGAGTGGCGACGGCCGCATGATCCTTCCTATCAATCGAAATTGGCGGTACAGCAAGACCTTCGCGCAAGGAGCGCATGGCCGCGAGTTCGACGATTCCGGATTCGACCGAGTCGTAGTTCCGCACACCAATGTGCGCCTGCCGTGGCACGGCTTCGACGACAAGACGTATGAGTTTGTTTCGATCTACCGGCGACGCTTCAAATTGCCGCCCGAAGCGCGCGGCCGTCACGTATTCGTAGACTTCGAAGGAGTGATGACCGCTTCCACAGTGTGGATCAACGGCGTGAAACTGGGCGAGTACAAAGGCGGATACACGCCATTTTCGTTTGACCTGACCCCGCACCTCGATTTTAGCGGCGAAAACGTATTGGCCGTTGATGTGGATTCCACCGAGCGACCCGACATCCCTCCATTCGGCTACCAGATCGACTACCTCACGTTCGGCGGCATTTATCGCGAGGTTTCCCTGCGCATCGTTCCGGGAACGTTCGTCGAGAACATTTGCGCGAAGCCCAAAGACGTGATGAGCAGCAAGCCCACCCTCGATGTCGACTGCCACCTGCAGCATCTGGAATCGTCGCACGAAGCGCTCACACTCGAAGTGGAGTTGCGAGATGTCGATCGCACAATAGCGAAGGCCACCCAGCGAGTGCCGGCGTCGGAAGCTGCCGCCGAACCGGTGGTCCACACCGTTCATCTGGAAGGCCTCGGCGCGATCAAACTCTGGGACCTGGAACATCCGAACCTGTATTCCGTGCATGTGCGCCTTCTGAAAGGCGCGCAACTCATCGATCAAGATTACCGTACGGTGGGTTTCCGTCACGCGG
>Ga0137403_10003427_pt1 | contig 19034 bp, 17 predicted proteins | sample CZOMad2_1_16fung_FD_122057 | JGI IMG/M metagenome (GOLD analysis project Ga0137403, IMG submission 122057) | Vadose zone soil fungal communities from Angelo Coast Range Reserve, California, USA - CZOMad2_1_16fungal (Hybrid Assembly) | ecosystem: Environmental > Terrestrial > Soil > Vadose zone...
CGCGGGAAATGACGTGCTTCGTGACGAGGGCGAAGCCTATGGACGCAAGCTGAGCGAGGCCGGCGTCGAAGTCACCTCCACGCGGTACATCGGGCAGATCCAGGACTTCGGTCTGCCCAATGCGCTCCACGATGGCCCTTCGACACAGGCCGCGCTCCGCCAGGCCAGCGAGGAACTCAAAAAGTACTTGCAGCCCTAAGACCGTGAGTGGCGCGGGTCATCTTGGCCCACCGAAGCGACGGGTAGTCGGGTCGCCGTTGCGGGTAGTCGGCTCGCCCGTGCTGTGCGGCTCGCCCAGCAACAGCCGAGCAAACTGGCGCGCGCCGCGCAGACGCATCTCGAAGGTCCGCTCGTCGAGCTCCTCACGGCGTAGGCGCTGCTCGAAGCCGGCGAGAGACTGCTCGATGAACTCGCGGAATGTCATGCGTTTCCTCCCTGCTCGCCGCGTTTCGGCGGCGATCGAAGGAGATTCGAGGCCGCTCGCCGTTCCGGAGGATCAGTTGCCCGCGACCGCCGTCGCGCACGGGTCGCGCCAGAAGAGCGCGCCGTTCACCACCCGGCCTCGCGCCAGCTCGGCGGCGAGGCGGCGGAGCTCGTCGACACGACGAATAGCGACGCGCACGACGCCCACGCTCACGCACCCCTCATAGCAGCGCGCCTGCAGCCAGAGCGCCTCGAACTCCGCGGTCTCCAGCTCGGTTTCGATCGCTTGCATGGTGAACGGGGATCCAAGCAGCTGGCGTGCCACCGCACGCGTGGCTGGAAGACCAGGAAATCTCGGGGGGCCAGTGCCGTAGGGTGTGGCGCGTCCGCCCGAACGGGCGGCCGTGACACACTGCGAGGCACGGCGATCCCGCGCCGTGGCCGACCGGCGCAGGGGCACGCGCCTGCCGAGGGTCTGGCGCAAAACGACACGGCGCACCTGTTCGTGGCCGATGCGGAGTGCCGAACCCGGGCTCCGGGGGCGACGCGAATGGTGGTCGAATGCTGGTTGATCCCTTGATGGATACGGGAGTCTCGTGACATAGGCTCGGGTGCAGGAGGAGTCGATGCCACGACGAAAGAGTCTGGTCACTGTGATCCGCGACATGGTTCGGAAGCAGGTGCAGGAGGCTGTCCAGGGGCTGCTTGGCGCAGTCGGCGGGCCGAAGAGGAAGGCCAAGAACGGGCGCAGACGGCGGCGGCGCGGGCGTCGAGGACCGGGACGACCGCCGAAGCAGGCGAAGGCTGAATGACGAGCATCGCGTCCCGAGCGATTCGCCAGGCGGTCCTTCCCGTCGCTTTACTCGGCCTCTTCGCTTGCGGATGTGCGTGCTTCGGCCATCACGGTGTCCAAGCTGCACCCCCTGGTGGTGGCCATTCGCCCCAGCACGTCGCCACCCGAGGCACCATCCCGCCCGAGTTCCTCGATCTCGTTACCACGAAGAAGGCATTCGCCAATCTCGCCACCGTCATGCCGAACGGCAGTCCGCAGGTAACCCCCGTCTGGTTCGACTTCGACGGCAAGTACATTCGCGTCAACTCGGCGCGCGGACGCGTCAAGGACAAGAACATGCGGCGCGATCCCCGCGTCGCCCTCTCGATCCTCGACCCCGACAACCCCTACCGTTACCTGTCGATCCGGGGTCGCGTGATCAAGATCACCGAGACCGGCGCGGTCGAGCACATCAACGCGCTCGCGAGGAAGTACCGAGGCATGGATATCTACCGCAGTCCCCGACCCGACGAAGTGCGGGTCCTGTACGTGATCGAACCACGGCGGGTGGCGGGGCAAAGTTGAGCGGAGTGCTACAGCCCGACGGGCACGTCGTGGAGTGGCGGCACGTGAGACGGCGCGCACTGGGGCATTGACGACGCCGTGGCCGGGGCGCTAAGGTCAGGGGACCGTGCGCGAACATCATCTCGACGGAATCCACGCTGAGAGGACACCATGAATGACAGGTCACGATTCGTGAGCCGCGTTTTGCTTCCCGTCACTATCATGTTCGCTCTGTTCACCGTTGGATCGCTGGGGACCGCGGCCGACGCACCAGGGAGCGCCCCGACGATCGTCGTTCCGTACGAAGCCTCCGAATACAAGTACCAAGTGGTGCCTGTCGGTGACGGCATCGGTTTCGAACGACCGGACTTCGACGATTCAGCATTCGCCGTCGGTGACGCAGGTTTCGGTAGCCGTGAAGGATACTGCGAACTCAACAGCCCGGGCGACGTCAGAACGGAGTGGCCGGTGTCGACCGATCTGCTGGTGAGAAAGACATTGGAACTGCCGGCCGGGACGACCGATGTGGTCGTGTATGTCGCCGTCGACAACGACGTGCAGGTTTTCGTGAACGGTCACGATATCTCTGACGGGCCTCAGATGCACGAGGGATGCCCCAGCCTCGATAGCTTCAGCTTTGCGGTGCCCGACAACCTCTTGCAAGTGGGCACCAACCTGCTCGCCGTGCGCGCGAGGGATCGGGGCGGTCTCGCCTACCTCGACCTCGGAGTGACGCGACGATAAGGTCCAGGTCGGGCTCGAGGAGCAGCGGGGGAGACTCCCGGCACCTCGCCGCGAGGTCTTCGAGCCGGCAGCACGTCTGGTGAATCCGCCTGATCGCCTCGCTGGCGGTACTGAACAGCAGGATGGCGCGGTGGTAGACGACGATCTCCACGTTGCCCTGGTCGTGCTCGATGCGTAGCTCGTCGTACTGAATGGGCTCGCCCCCGTTCGGGGGGCGTGATTTCAGAGCGGGTGTGCGCATGTCCGCCGTCCTGACGCTGACTGCCGGCTTTCTTCTGGCCGTGCTCTGGTTCGACCTGATGTTCGACGTGCAGGTCCTGGGGCGCCGGCCTGTCGGCGAACCGCTGGCCGAGCCGGTGCTTGCCTCCATCGCGGCGTACTACCGGCACGTCACGACGTCTGCGCGCCCGATGAGCTACCTGGTCGGGCTCGTGATGCTCGTGACGATGGGTGGCACCCTCATCCAGGTCTTCGTGGGCCGCGGCCCCGTAGCGATCCGCCTCGCCGCGCTCGCGCTCTGTGGGGTTCCGATCGTCACCGCGCGGGCGCGCACCCTACCTCATGCGGTACGGCTCGGTGCCCGCACCGACTCCGTGGAGGTTCAAAGTGCTCTGGCCCGCGCCATCTGCCGCGACCACCTCGCCTTCTTTCCCTCGATTGCGGCCTTCGCGGCGATCCAGCTCCTCGCCCGACCCTGAAGCGTGAAGCTCAACCCTGCGCGTTGCAGCGTGCGCGACGACCTACCAGAGCGTACGGAGGGGATACTGCCGGACGTCGCGATCCGGAGTAACGATGACGAGGCCGTGCGCGATCGCCTGGCAGATCAGCATGCGGTCGAACGGGTCTCGATGGAGCGCAGGGAGCCGGGTGAGGTGAAGCGTCGACTCCTCGTCGAGCGGTAGGCTGTCGACGCCGTGGCGGTCGCGCTCGGTGGGGACGAAGCGGTCGACCGGCTCCGGCAGCGGGAGCCGCCCCAGCGCGTGCTTGATGGCGATCTCCCAGGTTGAGACGGCGCTCAAGAACACTTCGTTTCCCGGATCGACGATCGCCTCGCGGGCGCGAGCGCCCAGCGCGTCGGGTTCCGCCACCAGCCAGAGGAACGTGACCGTATCGAGTAGGAGCCTCACCTGCCCTTGCCCTCGAAGGCATCGAGCAGGTCGCGGGGCAGCGGCTTGAAGAACGCGGGCGGGATGCGGAGCCTCCCCTTGGCCAGCCCCATCGGCCTTGCCTTCGTCCGCTCGCGCCGTACCGGCCGGAGCTCGGCGACGGGGGCGTTGCGGCGGCAGACGAGGAAGCTCTCCCCGCGTTCGACGTGCTCGAGGTACCTTGACAGGTGGGTCTTGGCCTCGTGAACGTTGATCCTCTTCATGATCAATCTTTGAGTCAGATAGTAGACTAAGTCAAGCTAAGAGCCCGACCAGACGGCCGCCGTCCCGAGTCGGAGCAGCGTGCGGCAGGGGCCCGCTTGACAGGTGACTAAACAGTCACGTATGAGTAGGGTGTGAAGGCAGTGTTCAGGGCCCTTGCAGCCCCGCCGCGCCGGAGGCTGCTCGACGCGCTGTTCAAGGAAGACGGGCAGACGCTCAGCGCGCTCGAACGGCGGCTGCCGATGACGCGCTTCGGCGTGATGAAGCACCTGCGGGTGCTCGAAGAGGCCGGCCTCGTGGTCACGAAGAAGCGCGGGCGCGAGAAGCTGCACTTCCTGAACGCCGTCCCGATCCGGCTCGTCCACGACCGCTGGGTGAGCAAGTACGCAGAGCCGTGGGCCGCGACCCTGAGCGGGCTCAAGCGCAGATTGGAGGACAAGACGATGGAGAAGGTGTTCGAGATCTACATCAAGACGACCCCAGAGCGCCTCTGGGAGGCGATCACCAACCCCGAGATGAGGCGCAAGTACAACTTTGGCGTGGGCGTCGAAACCGATTGGACGCCCGGCTCCCGTTACCGGGGCGTCAGCCCGCTGGCGCCCGCCGCGATCTTGGAGGGCGAGAACCTGGAGGTCGATCGGCCGCGCCGGCTCGTCCAGAGCTTCAGGGCCCTCTGGAGCGAGGACGTGAAGCGCGAGGGGACCTCGAGGGTCACCTGGGAGATCGAGCCGGTCGGCGATTCATGCCGGCTGACCGTGACCCACGACCAGCTGCGCGAGGAGGCCAACGCCGAGCTCTACGGTGGTTGGATGATGATCCTCTCCGGCCTGAAGACGCTGCTGGAAACCGGGCAGTCGCTCACGACGCCTGGCTCGCTGCGCTACTCGCAAGGCCGGAAACCGGCTGCTTGAGCCTCACCGTGTGGGTCCCTCGGGTCGGTCTCCGAGCACCACTCGCACGTGGTGGGTCGTCCCGTCATCGGCGAGCGGGATGCCGTTGCTCCTCACGTCCACCGCCACCCCGTCCACCTCCACGGCCGAGATCCCGCGCATCACCCCGCGCGGGTTCTCCACCACGATCGCGTACCGTGCCGAGTGATACCGGAAGGTGACCTCGTACGATGGCCACGCGCGCGGGATGCACGGATCGAGATGGAGCGTGGCGCCGCGCAGCCGGAACCCGAGGATCGACTCGATCGCGGCGCGGTACATCCACCCGGCCGCCCCCGTGTACCAGGTCCATCCCCCGCGCCCCACGTGCGGCGGCTCGGCATAGACGTCGGCGGCGACCACGTACGGCTCGACCTTGTACCGGTAGACGCCCGCGCGTGTGCTCGCGCGGTTGATGGGGTTGAGGATCGAGAAGAGCTCCCCCGCCTTGTCGCCGTCCCCGAGCGCGGCGAAGGCCATCACCGACCACATGGCCGCATGGGAGTATTGCCCGCCGTTCTCCCGTACGCCCGGCGGGTAGCCCGCGATGTAGCCGGGATCGAGCGGCGCGCGGTCGAACGGCGGAGTGAAGAGCAGGATGAGCTCCTGATCGCGGCGAACGAGGTACTCCTCGACCGCGGCCATCGCCCGCGCGGCGCGGGCGGGGTTGGCGGCCCCCGAAAGCACCGCCCACGACTGCGCGATCGAATCGATACGGCATTCGGCGTTCGTGGCGGAGCCGAGCGGCGTCCCGTCGTCGAAATAGGCGCGCCGGTACCAGTCGCCGTCCCAGGCCTCGCGCTCCAGCGCGGCCTGGAGCGCGTGCACGTGCTGGCGCCACCTCGCCGCGCGTTCGTGCTCGCCGCGCACCTCGGCCCGGCGAGCGAATTCCCAGAGGGTCGTGTGCAGGAACCACCCGAGCCAGACGCTCTCCCCGCGCCCTTCGCGACCGACGCGATTCATCCCGTCGTTCCAGTCCCCGCTGCCGATCAGGGGAAGCCCGTGGACTCCGACCTTCAGGCTGCGGTCGAGCGCGCGAGCGCAATGCTCGTAGAGCGTGCCTCCCTCGCCCGAGACGCTCGGCTGGAAGTACGACTCGGGCTCGTCCGCAGCGAGCGGCGGGCCTTCCAGGAAGGGGATGACCTCGTCGAGGACCGTGGTGTCCCCCGTCGCCTCCACGTAATGGACCACGGCGTACGGCAGCCAGACGAGATCGTCGGAGATGCGGGCGCGGACCCCCCGGCCCGATGGCGGGTGCCACCAGTGCTGGACGTCGCCCTCGACGAACTGCCGGGCGGCGGCTCGGCGCAGGTGGGCGCGTGCGACGTCGCGCCCGGCGATGGTGAGCGCCATCACGTCCTGGAGCTGATCGCGGAAACCGTAGGCGCCGCCGGCCTGATAGAAGGCCGAGCGGGCCCAGATGCGGCAGGCGAGCGTCTGGTAGAGGAGCCACCGGTTGAGGAGGAGGTCCATCGAGCGATCCGGCGTCCTCACCTGGACCGCACCGAGGATGTCGTCCCAGTGGGTCGTGACCTCCTGCAGAGTGCGATCCAGGTCGGCCGCCCGGTAGCGCATGATCAGCGCGCGAGCTTCCTCGTTGGTGGCTGCCTCGCCAAGCAGGAACACGATCTCGGCGCTTCCCGCGGCGGGCAGCTCGAGGGTCGCTTGCAGCGCCGCGCACGGGTCGAGGCCGGCCCCGATCCTTCCGGAAAGGCGGTCGCCCCGCTCGAGGGCGGCGGGATGGTCCGGGGTTCCGTGCCGGCCGAGCACTTCCGTGCGGTCGGAGGTCCATGCCGTCTGGCGTCCTCCGAGGTCGGCGAACGCCACGCGATCAGGGAAGTCGATGTTCCACGGATTGCGCGCCAGGAGGGCGCCCGTGTCATCGTCGAGCGCGGTGACGATGAAGGGTGCGGCGGCGCTACGCGAGACCCCGAGGACCCACTCGGCATATGCCGTGACGGAGAGACGGCGCGCGCGGCCGGTTCGGTTCTCGATCCGCAGCCGCGAGATCTTCACCGGGTCGTCCCACGGCACGAACTGCAGGAGGTCGAGCGCGATGCCGTGCGAGGTATGCTCGAAGCGGCTGTAGCCTTGCCCATGCCGCACGATGTAGGGCCTGGCCTCCTCACGGATCGGGAGCAGCGTCGGTCCCCACAGCGTGCCGCTCTCTTCATCCCGGATGTACAGCGTCTCCCCCGGGGGATCCCCGACCGGATCGTTGGACCAGGGGGTGAGCTGATTCTCGCGGCTGTTGATCGACCACGTGTACCCGGCGCCCGATTCGGAGACCTGGAACCCGAAGCCGTGATTCGCGACCACGTTGATCCAGGGGGCCGGCGTCCACTGGCCCTCGCCCAGGACGATCACGTACTCGCGGCCGCCGTCGGCAAAGCCACCGAGGCCGTTGAAGAACTCGAGATCCAAACGGGGTCCGGGGACGGTGAGCGACGGTCGGCGGGCACGTCTCGGTGGCGGCAGCGGAGCGGATGCCGGCCGCTCGGCGCGCATGACCTGATCCCGGAGCGTGCCGTGGCGGCTCAGCAGGACCGCTCGAGCGGCCGTCCGAAGGAGGTCGTGGTCCCTGGCCGAGACGAGATCCCCGCGGAGGATGAAGACGTTTCCGCGTGCGGCGTCCTCGTGCCGGACGGCTGACTGGCTCGTCCGGACCAGCGCCTCCAGCGCGCTCTGCAGGTCCTGGGGATAAGAGGTGGCCTTCTCGTTCAGAATGACCAGATCCACGGCGAGCCCTTTGAGGCGCCAGTACTCGTGGGCGCGGAGGAGTTGCCGGACGATTTCCGCGTCCTCGGGCTCGTCGATCCGGACGAGCACGATGGGGAGGTCGCCCGAGATCCTGTGCGCCCAGAGAGCAGCGGGTCCGGCCGCATTGCGCCCGAGGACTTCCGGTGACGGACGCAGCGTCGGCTCGGAGTAGAGGATCCGGTTGGCGAGATGCTGGAAGAGATCGGCCTCGTCGCGCTCGATGCCGAGATGATGGAGCTGGACCTGGGCCCGCGTCCAGGCCATCGTGGCCGCGCGTTCATACGTGCCCGGGTCGCGATACTTCTCGGCGAGCGCGAGCGCCTGCTCTCGTGAAGGAGCGACGAGCGTGGAGAAGACGACCCGGGCGCTGGCGCCCGGCGCGAGGCGGACCCGCCGCCTGAGGCTGAAGATCGGGTCGAGCACCGAGCCGGTCGTATTGGAGAGCGGCCGGCCGTCGATGACCGACATCGGGGTGCGGATTCCACGGCCGCGACCGAGGAATCGCCCGCGCTCGGTCTCGTGCTGCGCCCCGCTGTCGTGTAGGCCCTCGACGATGGCGACGTGCGCCGCCCAGACTCGCGGATCGCCGGCAGCGCGCGGCCGCCGGGTGGCGAGCAAGGTGTCGAGCTCGGGCACGGACTCCGTCTGAACGAAGAGATTCGAGAACGCCGGGTGTGCCGCATCGGCCGGTGCCGGCGCCAGCACGAGCTCGCAATAGGAGGTCAGCTCGATCTCGCGCACCTGTGCCCCGAGGTTCATGAGCGTGACGCGGCGAATCTCGGCGTCGTCTTCGGGGGAGACCACGACTTCGAGCGTGGTCGTGATCGTGCCGTCGCGCCGGCGAAACTCCGCTCGGTCCTCGGAGAACGTGACCTCGTAGGAGTCCGCCTCGACCGCGGTCGGCTGGTAGGTCGCCGACCAGACTGCTCCGCTCTGGGTATCCCGCAGGAAGACGTACGTGCCCCAGTGATCGCGCGTGACGTCCTCGCGCCAGCGGGTGACGGCCCGTCCGGCGCACTGGCTGTAGCCCGACCCCGCGGCCGTCAGCATCACCGCGTAGCGTCCGTTGGAGAGCAGGTGGGTCCGCGGCGTCCAGTCGTGGGGCGATCTGAACTGGCGGAAGATCGGCTCGACGAAGTCGCGCACCTGCGCCGGCGCCTTGACCTCGTCGACCCGCGGGCGGGTGACCGCCACGCTGCGGGGCGCCCGCTCCTGCAGCAGCAGCTCGGTCGCCTGGACGATGGGTTCGGCGTGGAAGCGCGCGCGCATCGCACCGGTCCGGAGGACATTGGTGAGCGCGACCAGCGTCATCCCCTGATGATGGGCCATGTAGGCGCGCACCACGGCCACCTCCGTCCCTTCCGGGAGGCGGGTCCGCGTGTAGTCGAGCGCCTCGTAGAAGCCGAGAGACCCCCGCGCGCCCGCCCCCGCGAGCGCGACGAAGTTGCGGGCCGCCGCCCCGGGGTCGATCATCGCCGCCAGCCCGGTCGCGTAGGGAGCGATCACGAGGTCCTCGCTCAGTCCTCTCTCGAGGCCGAGGCCGGGCACGCCGAAGTTCGAATACTGGTACGTGAGCTCGAGATCGCGCACGTTGTAGGCGGATTCGGAGATTCCCCAGGGGACGCCGTGCGCGGCGCCGTACGCCCTCTGGCGGCGGACCACCAGGCGCGCGGTCTGGTCCAGCAGGCTCGCCGGCGGCGAATCCATGATCAGCGCCGGCATGAGGTACTCGAACATCGACCCCGACCAGGAGACGAGGGCCGCGCCCAGCTCGACGGGTGTCATCGGCCGCGCGAGCCGGAACCAGTGTGACGCCGGGACCTCGCCCTTGGCGATCGCGATGAAGCTCGCCAGCCGGGCTTCGGATGCGAGCAGATCGTAGGCCGCGGGATCGAGGCTGCCGTCGTGCACCCGATACCCGATCGAGAAGATCTTGCGCGCCGGGTCGAACAGGAACTCGAACCCCATCGCCTCGAACATCTCGCGGCAGAGGCGACGGATGTCGGAGAGGCGGCGCCCGAGCGCGCGGCCGGCGGCGGATGAGGGCACGCTCGCGTCGACGTCCCGCAGGTGGCTCTGGATGGCGGCGTGCGTGGCCCGGGTCCAGACGAGGACGGCGGCGTCGTCGCCGTCTCCGCGTTCTGCGGCGAACGTCCTCGCGACGTCGACGAGCGTGTCTGCCAGTGTGCCGAGGTGGCGCAGGCGCGCGGCCCATTCCGCCGGGCTGGCCTCTGGTTCCGCGAGCGACGTCGCCAGGGCACCGATCGCCTCGTCGAGATTGGTCCGGGTGACGGTCTGGCTGCGGCGGTCGTCGGTGAGCTGGCTCGCTGCTTCCTGGGAGAGGAGCAACGCGTCTTCGATTCCGCGCAGCGCCTCGCCGCTGTCGAGCGGCCGCTCCATCATCTCCCGGCACGCGTTGCCGAGCACGATGAGGTGACCGGCGAGGTTTCCGCTGTCGACCGTCGAGACGTACCGCGGCTCGAGCGGCCGGAGGTCGCGCGTCTCGTACCAGTTGTAGAAGTGGCCCCGAAACCGCTCGAGGCGGCCCATGCTGGCGAGTGTCGATTCGAGCCGCTCGACGGTCTCGAGCGTCCCGATCCAGCCGAAGTCCCGCGCGGCGGCCGTCGACAGCAGATAGAGGCCGATGTTGGTGGGAGAGGTACGATGGGCCACGACCGGCTCGGGATCTTCCTGGAGATTGTCGGGCGGCAGGTGGTTGTCGGCGGGGCCCACGAGTGTTTCGAAGAAGCGCCACGTGCGGCGCGCCACCGAACGGAGAATCCGGGCCTCGCTCGGCGAAAGACGTTCGACCGGGTAGGTCGGTGTCGGGCGGCTCAACCATCGGGCTCCGAGCGGCGAGAGCAGCCACAGCAGGATGAACGGCGCGGCGAACGGCCAGCGCTCCGGTGCCACGAGAGCCACGAGCATGCCCACCGCGACGGCGAGCGCGATGGCCCCGTGCATCCGGCGATACGCTCCGCCGATCTCCCGGCGAAGGCCGGCCTCGGTCCGGGCGGCGGTCACCCATTCGAGCATCGTCCTCCGCGTCACCCCGAGGCGGACGAGCGTCCGCACGATCGCGTCGCCCATCAGCCACGCCTGGTGCGCGAGGAACGCGAGATGACAGGCGAGCTGTGATCCGCCGAGCGCCAGGGCGCGCGCGACGGCACGGACATAGACCCTCTTGGAGACGCCCGGGCGCGGCAGAACCAGCTCGGAGAACGCGGGCAGGAGGACGGGCAGGGCCATCGTGACCAGAATGAAATCGGTCCACACGGCGGGCGAGCTGCCCGGGAGGGTCCAGCCGGCGCCCAGCGTGAGCACGGCGGCGGGCGCGGACAGCGTGCGCCGCAGGTTGTCGAGCATCTTCCAGCGGGCGATCGCAGGAATCCGGGTCGGGATGTTGCCCGCCGCGCGCCCCCGGAGTATCCACGGCAGCAATTGCCAGTCCCCCCGCGCCCAACGGTGCTGGCGAGAGGCGGCGACCTCGTAGGACGAAGGGAACTCCTCGAAGAGCTCGATGTCCGTGACGAGCGCGGTGCGGGCAAAGAGTCCCTCGAAGAGATCATGGCTGAGGAGCGTGTTCTCGGGCGTCCGGCCCGCGAGGGCGGCCTCGAACGCATCCACGTCGTAGATGCCCTTTCCGATGTACGAGCCTTCGCCGAACAGATCCTGATAGACATCGGAGACCGCGTTCGCGTACGGATCCATGCCGGCCGGTCCCGAGAAAATGCGCTGGAACCGGGAGCCCTCACGCTCGCTGGGGAGGGTGGGCGTCACTCGAGGTTGCAGGACGCCGTACCCCTCGATCACGCGCCCCACCCGATGGTCGAACGTCGGCCGGTTGAGAGGATGCGCCAGCGTCCCGACGAGCTGATGGACCGCGGCTCTCGGCAGCCGGGTGTCCGCGTCCAGCGTGACGACGTACCGGACGCCGGAAGGCACCGCGGCGGGGGCCAGAAAGGTCGTGTCGACCGCACCCCGGAGCAGGCGGTTCAGCTCGTGCAGCTTGCCCCGCTTGCGCTCCCACCCCATCCACTTGCGCTCGCGCGCGTTCCAGACCCGCCTTCGATGGAGCAGGAAGAACCGCTCGCCGTCATCGCGAGGTAGTGGATGCCGTTGGTTGAGACGTCGAATCCCCTCGCGTGCCGTCGCCAGGAGCCGGTCGTCGCCCGGCATGGTCTCGGCCGGGGCGTCGGCCCAGTCCGAGAGGAGGGCGAAGCGCAGGTCCCCGTCCTGGTTGGCGAGATGGTGCACCTCGAGGCGGTTCGTCTGCTCTTCGATGTCGGCTTCGTTCGTGAGCAGGGTCGGCACGACCACCATGGTCCGCAGACCCGGCGGCACGCCGTCGCGAAGCGCCAGGCGTGGCAGCCGGCGCGGGCCGACGAGCTGCATCACGGCCCGATTGACGAGCGCGATGGCGAGGTCGGAGGCCGGGACGAGTCCGAGGAGCCCGAGCAGCCCCAGCCAGGCGAGCCTCACGCCGGACTCGTGTGCGTGGACGAGGGGCAGCGCGAGGAAGAACGCCGTGAGGATGGCGATGGTCCCCAGGTAGCTGGCCGTCGCAGTGGACACGTACGACCGAACGAGCCGCCGTCCGAGTGACAGCCGGTAACCGATCTCCTTCTCGAAGAGCTGCCGCCCCTTCGAGATCAGGTAGAACCCCGGGTCCGCTCGCCGATCCCCCGGCGGCGTGCCCGATCGCTGGGCGCGGCTCACCGCCTCCCGGGCGATGTCCAGCTCGGACGTGCCGGAGCCACGCGAGAGCTCCTCGATCGCGTGCCGGTAACGATCCCGGGTCACGAAGTCCATGGCCTGGAAGTCACTGCCCGCGCGCAGTGTCTCGTCCACCAGACTGACGCTTTCGAAGAAGTCGGCCCAGTCGAAGGTCGACATCAGACGCATGCTGGTGATGACGTTCCGCACGGTGACGTTCATCGCCCCCTGGTTCTGGTACTCGCCGCGGACGAGCTCGTCGGCCGAGGTCTCACCCGCCGAGAGCCGTTCATTCAGCCATGCGAGCGCCGGCGTCAGCTCGGGGTCCTGATCCCGCAGCCGCTGGACGAGCTGTACCGCGAACGCGGTGGGCAAGGGCCGTCCCCCGAGACGTCGGAAGGCGGTGGGTTCGGGCGTGTGGCCGTCGACGCCGAGGAGCTCATTGGCCAGCGCATCCGCCTCCTGGCGGCCGGCCCGGCCCTGCACGATGTGCTCCGCCAGGCGCCGGAGATTCTCGAGCAGTACCATGCGCAAGCCGATGGGAACGGCCCACAGCTCGCCGATGGTCAGCGGTTGCACTCGCTGGAAGGCGCTGACGAAGCGGCGAAGGGTCGCGGGATCGAAGTGGCTGTCGGTATGCGCGACGAACGCCCACGCCAGCGCGAACACGCGAGGATGGCCCGCGAAGGGGCCCTCGGCCAGCTTGGGAAGCTGGCGGTAGAAGCCCTCCGGCAGGTCGTTGCGCACGTCCCGGAGCCCCTCGTCGACGATGTGAAAGTTGTCGACGAACCATTCCGCGGCGGGAGTGATCGCGCCCTCGTTGCGGATGACCTCGGCGATCGCGCGGTAGCAGCGGAGGAGGATCCGCCCGTTGTCTCGCAGCCGCGCCGACAGGGCGGGGGCGTTCGGGGAGGATGCGGAGGTGCGCTGAGACGCGAGGCGCTCGGCGTGCTCCTCGAGGCGCTCGGCGCTCAGGAGCTCGTCGCGGATCGGCGGGTCCGGCTCGGAGCGTGGCGTGACGGCGCGAGCGCTCGACGTGACGGTCCAGAGCCGCGGCAAGCTCAGTCCGCGATATGGTTCGCGGCGGACCACGGGGTCATCCCAGAGGAATCCCAACCTCGGGAAGCGCAAACACCGGGATCGTTCGCAGCTCCCTCCGCAGACGGCCGGCATCCAGACCGAGCGCCTCGCAAAGGTTCTCGAAGCTGAACGCCCACCTGCGATCCGTGCTCGCTAGGTAGGCGGTCGCCTTCCGGACGTCCCGTCGGGCGATGGGCGTTCTGTCGCCCCTCGCTCGCCGGTAGGCCGAGCCCCGACAGTCATCGACGACCGTCTGCAGCACGGCCGCCATCAGCCGCTTGTGCGGCTCGGCCAGGCACGAGTCGGCGCTACGAAGGTCCTCCGTCGGGCGCATGTCGCGGATCATCGTCGTATCGCTACCCCTCTTCGGATGCCGTGGCCGGTCATCGACGCAGCCTCGCGCTGTCTACTTCAGCCTGATGCTGTCCCTCGCGAAACTCGGTCCAGAAACGGGCACGCGCGTCGGCCCAACGGCTGCCGTCATTCAGTTCCTTCGCGGTGACGGAAACGGGCCGTCGCCACAACCATCTCCAAAGACGTGCCAGCGCCATCTAGCTCGTCCACACGAAGTTCGGAGGCCCGCCATCCGGTGTCGCCCCCCGATCTCGTCGCACCAGGTGGAGCGGAGCCGCCAGGCGCCGCCGCGACATGGACGGCCCCAGGACCGAGACCGCGACCCTCGCGGGCGGACGGAGCAGGGACCGGTCGTGGGCGACCCAGCGCCGAATCAGGAGCGTGCCCCGATCACCCATGCTCGAGAGTCTGCCGCTGATGTGTCGGCGTGGGAGCCAGACGCTCTTGCCGCCGACCCCGCAGAACAGGGCCGTTGCCGTCGAGCTGATGACCGTGACGTTCCGGAACCGCACGAGATCATCGGCATTGTCCGCCGTGGGCATGGCACGATTCTCCTTCCGGAGTCCGCGCCGAGCACACGTGGGTAGGGAGCGGTGCCCCTTGCACAAGATCGCGCTGCGGGGCTCTGAACGGGCTCGAAACGAGTGTATCGGACTCGTGATGAGGGCGCAAGGTACGGGCAAGCTGTCACGCTAGGGAATTTGCGGGATGGGCAGTTTGACGCGGGAAGGTGATCGGGAGTACATCTGGCGGCGAGCCCGTTCTCAGCCCCGCAGCGCGACGACGGCAGGGTATTTCCCCTTTGCCACGTGTGCTCGGCGCGGACTCCGAAAGGGGACCGCCTGTGCAATACGAGGACACGATCGAGATTCGGGGCGTGACTGTGATGCGGCAGACAGACGCGGCGCTGCTCTGCCAGATGGGGAATCAGCACCGCTGGATCGCCCCGACCCAGCTCCAGCCGGGCAGCACGGTCGCGCGCTCGGGCGATGTAGGGATCGTTGTGCTCAAGCGGCCCTTCGCCGTCGAGCAGGGCTTGGTCCCCTTCCAAGGGCTCCATGACTGATCCGCAAGGAGAGCATGACGATGACGAAGCTATTCGTCGGCAATCTATCGTTCGAGGTGACGCAAGACGATCTCCGGGCGGCGTTCGCGGCCTACGGCCCGGTGAGCTCCGCGGACATCGTGGTGGACAGGTCGGATGGCAAATCGAAGGGCTTCGGCTTCATTGAAATGCCGTGGCAGGCGCACGCGGTGGCGGCGATTCAGGGGCTGAATGGCACCGACCTGAAGGGACGGAGCATCAACGTCAGTCGGGCCCATCCGCGCAGCGATGGTGGCAGCCGGGGGAATGCGCCACGCGGTTGGGACGTCGTCGGCGACGGACGCAATCGCTGGTAACACGGCATGAACCTGGACCAGCCGACGTGCGAGACCATGAATCGCATCAACGCGGCCATCGCGCAGGCGATGGAGCTGTGCCCGCGGCCGGAGCTCGTCTCATGGGGGCGCCGCTGGATCAGCGGAGATGATCGCTCGCGGGAGACCGTGGCATCGATCGCCGCGGCCATCGGCGTCGTGAACGTGCCCTCAGATCCGTTCGCGCGTGAGCTGCAGGAGGCCGGAAGGCGGGCGCTGATGCCAGACGAGCTGTTCGACTGGACCACGAAGGGCGCCGTCCTGGCGGCCCTGGAGTGGACACGAGCGGACCCAAAGGTTGGCAACTACCACGAGAACCTCGCGGGCCGCATCGCGTTCCTGGCGTCACTGATGGGCGAGACCTGGAAGGGCCGTCGCTTCCCGCGCCCTTGCCCGCCGCCTTCACGCCCCTCCGCCCCAGGGCTTCACTGAGCTCGCTGTCCGGCCCCGAGCTCCACCACCTGTTCAGGGCTTCACCGGGGCGCGCCGGGCCCCCGCGTGGCATTCTGCGCCAGCGTGCACGGTCGTAGGTGAAGGAGGACGTCATGCCCCGGACGCCGCACATCGAACGACACTTCACCGCCAGCGACAGCGTCCGCGACGTGGTGATCGGAATGTCGGACGGGCTCACGGTGCCGTTCGCGCTGGCCGCGGGGCTCTCGGGTGCCGTGGACAGCACCGGGCTCATCGTGGTCGCGGGCCTCGCCGAGATCGCGGCGGGAGGGATCGCGATGGGCCTGGGCGGATACCTGGCGGCCCGGAGCGACGCCGAGCACTATACCATCGAGCGCGCGCGCGAGATTGCCGAGACGGGCACCAAGCCCGCCGCCGAGGCGGCCGAGGTGACTCACATCCTCCGCTCGTTCGGGCTCGCGGCCGAGGAGAGCGCGCCGATCGTCGCGGCGCTCAGGAAGCGGCCCGAGGCGTGGGTCGACTTCATGATGCGCTTCGAGCTCGGTCTCGAGAAGCCGGATCCGCGCCGGGCGCTCTCGAGCGCGCTCACCATCGGTGGCGCGTACGTCGCCGGCGGCTTCATCCCGCTCGCCCCCTACATGGCGCTCGCGAGCGCCCCCGTGGCATTGACCGTGTCGGTGGTCGTCACGGTCGTGGCGCTCGGGCTCTTCGGGTGGATCAAGGGACGCTTTACCGGAATGGCGCCGCTCCGGAGTGCCTTCCAGACGACGCTGATCGGCGGGGCCGCCGCGGCCGCGGCCTTCGCGATCGCGCGGGCGATCACGTAGCCTGTATGCTGCCGGCGGCGCGCGCCGGGGGCCGGCCGAGGCCGGTGACTTCCAGAATCTCGCGCTCGTCGAGCGACTCGGCCTTCAGGAGCGCGGTGGCGAGCGCGACCAGCTGGTCGCGGTGCGCGGCGAGCAGGCGGGTCGCTTCGCCCTGGCACTCCTCGACGATGCGCCGCACCTCGGCGTCGATCAGCTCGGCGGTCGCCTCGCTGTAGGGTTGGCGCTGGAAGGCGGGCGGGAGCCCGTCGTCCTGCGCAGCAACGAAGCTGATCGGGCCGAGCTTCTCGCTCATCCCCCAGCGCAGCACCATCTGGCGGGCGATCTCGGTGACCTGCCGGAGGTCGTTCTCGCCGCCCGTCGTGACGACGCCGTAGATGAGCTGCTCGGCGGCGCGCCCGCCGAGCGCGCTGATGATGCGCGCCCGGAGATAGTCCTCGGGGTAGTTGGTGCGGTCGTCGGTCGGGAGCTGGTAGGTCGCCCCGAGCGCCATGCCCCGCGGGACGATCGTCACGCGGTGCACCGGGTCGCTGCCCGGGACGAGCAGCCCGAGCAGCGCGTGGCCGCTCTCGTGGTAGGCGGTGCGCTCGCGATCGGCCGGGTTCAGCAGGATGTGGCGCGCGGGCCCGAGCGTGATCTTCTCCAGAGCCTCGGAGAAGTCCCGAGCGTGGACCTCGCTCTGATCCTTGCGGGCCGCGAGGAGAGCCGCCTCGTTCACCAGGTTGCGGAGCTCGGCGCCGACCAGGCCGGGCGTCTCCGCGGCGAGCCGCTCGAGGTCGACGTCGGCTGCGAGGGGGACGCGCTTGGTGTGGACCTTGAGGATCGCGGCGCGGCCGGCCCGGTCGGGCCGCTGCACGAGCACGCGGCGGTCGAAGCGGCCCGGCCGGAGCAGCGCCGGATCGAGCACGTCGGCCCGGTTGGTGGCCGCGAGCACGATGACTCCTTCGCGCGAGTCGAAGCCGTCCATCTCGGTCAGGATCTGGTTCAGCGTCTGCTCGCGCTCGTCGTGCCCCCCGATCGCGGCCCCGCTCCCCCGGGCCCGGCCGATGGCGTCCAGCTCGTCGATGAAGATGATCGACGGCGCGTCCTCGCGGGCCTGCTTGAAGAGGTCGCGCACGCGCGCCGCGCCCACGCCGACGATCATCTCGACGAACTCCGCAGCGCTCAGGCTGAAGAAGGGGACGCCGGCCTGGCCGGCGACCGCCCGCGCGAGGAGGGTCTTCCCCGTGCCGGGGGCGCCGATGAGCAGCACGCCCTTCGGCACGGTGCCGCCGAGCCGCTGGTACTTCGCGGGGTTTTTCAGGAAGTCGACGACCTCGACGAGCTCGTTCTCGGCGTCGTCGATGCCCGCGACGTCGTCGAAGGTGACCTTCGGCCCCGCGTCGCTGTAGCGCTTGGCACCGCTGCGGCCGAGCCCGAAGAGCCCCCGACCGCTGGCCATCATGCGCTGATTCATCCAGACGAACCCCACGATCAGGAGGAGCGTGGGGCCGAAGCCGAAGAGCAGGTTCTGCCAGAGGGGCCGGCCCTCGTCGAGCGGCCGCGCGTTGATGACCACGCCCTTCTCCTCGAGCAGCGTCTCGAGACCGGGGTTGGCGAAGGCGGGTAGCAACGTCTTGAAGCGCAGCGCGGTGCGCGCGTTCGGCCCCTCGCGCGGGTAGGTCACCTCCTTCTTGAAAGTGCCCTGGATCGCGTCGCCCTGGCTGGTCACCTCCTCGACGTTGCCCGCCTGCACCTGCTCCTTGAAGAGCGTGTAGGGGATGTTGACGTAGCTCGGCTCGGGCGCGAGCGCCCGCATGAGTACCCAGTTGGTTGCCATGACCACGAGGACGGTGAGCCACCAGGCTTGCGGCCGAAGCCGCTGGCGCCCGTCGTCGGGGCGTTTCGCCGGCGTGCCACCGCTCGGTGCGCTCGTCACGGGCCAATACTGGCACAGCGATGCAGGTGCCGGAAACTGGTGGCTGGACCGACCTCGTCTCTGCCGCTAGAACGAGTCGACGATCCACTGGCACGCCAAAGACCCGGCAAGCTGCTACTCGCACTTCCTCGGGGTGGTGCTGTCGATCACTGGGCTGGTGACGTTGCTGGTGGAGTCGCGGGGCGATCCGTGGCGGGTCGTCGGCTTCTCGATCTATGGCGCGAGCCTGATCCTGCTCTACTCCGCCAGCACCATCTATCACTGGCAGGCGCTCCCGCCGCGCGGGGAGGATATTCTCAAGCGCCTCGATCATGTGGCGATTTTCGTACTGATCGCGGGCACCTATACGCCGGTGTGCCTGGTGACGCTGCGGGGCGGGTGGGGATGGAGCGTCCTGGGTCTCGTCTGGGGTCTGGCGCTTCTCGGGTTGCTGCTCAAGCTCTTCTTCCAACATCTGCCGCGCTGGTCCTCGACCGCGCTCTACGTGGGCATGGGGTGGATGGCGGTCGTCGCCGTCGTACCGCTGGTGCAGAGCCTGCCCGTCAGCGGACTGATATGGCTCGTGACGGGCGGGGTGCTCTACACCCTCGGCGCAGTGATCTACGCGGTGAAATGGCCGAACCCCGCGCCACGGGTCTTCGGCTTCCACGAGGTATTCCACATCTTCGTGCTGGCCGGCAGCATCACGCACTTCGTGTTCATGATGCGCTACGTTCTGCCTGGGGCGTAGGCGCGGCGTCGAGCGCGCGT
>Ga0137403_10003428_pt1 | contig 19032 bp, 18 predicted proteins | sample CZOMad2_1_16fung_FD_122057 | JGI IMG/M metagenome (GOLD analysis project Ga0137403, IMG submission 122057) | Vadose zone soil fungal communities from Angelo Coast Range Reserve, California, USA - CZOMad2_1_16fungal (Hybrid Assembly) | ecosystem: Environmental > Terrestrial > Soil > Vadose zone...
CAAAATCTCACATGAACTCAGTCACTTACGCCGACCCAACCCGAGATTTCGCCCCTCTCAGACCGGGGGCCGTGGAAATTGGGCTAACCAGCCGCAGGCGCCTCTCCGTGGCGGGCGCCGCCGACACGGGGACGTACCTCGACGAGTGGCTCGGCGTGCCTACGCTGCAAACCTTGCTGGGAGGCTCCGGAACCCCTCCGGATCGTTCCAGACTTCCTTCGGAAGCTTCCGGAACGTCTCCGGGTCCTTCCGGAACGTCTCCAGAGGCTGCCAATACACCTTGGGAAGGTTCCGCATACACATCGGGACCTTCCGGAACCTCTTCGGAAGCTTCCGAAACGTCTTTGGGAGCTTCCGGAACGACTTCCGGAGCATCCGGGATGACTTCCGGATCCTCCGGAACGACTTTGGAAGCGTCCCGATGTGTATTGGAAGGTTCCGAATGTGTATCGGGAGCTCCCGGATGTGTATTGGGAAGCCCAGAATGTGTATTGGCGGGTTCGGGAAGCGTTCCGGAGAGCCCCGGCGAGGTTTCGGAGGCTCCCGAAGGCATTCCGGAAGCCTCCGGAGACGTTCTGCACCCCTCGGAGGGATTCTTGAACGGCGGGGGAGGCTCGCGCCGAGGCAGGGGGCTTTGCCCTGTTGCCGGGGACGCTCCCCCGGGAAGCGCCGCGCTTCCCGGGGGGGGGGAGCTGCCGGAAGCCTCGCCTAGCTGACCAGCCGCAGACGCCTCTCCGTGGCGGGCGCCGTTTCGGGCTCGGGGACGTACCACACCGTGACGGGCGCCGTGGCCGGCTCGACCACCGGCTCCGCCTGGCCCTCCCACAGGTTGGGCAGCACCCCGAGCTGCCGCAACATCCCCACCGAATCCCACTGGAACCAGCTCTCGGCGATCTTGTCGCCGACGAACCGATCGACCCGAACCCCCTCGATCTCCATTGCCTTGCCGCGCGACGGGATCCCCAGCAGCGGGTTCTTCTGCGTGCCCCGGAGCCGCAGGCAGGTGACCACCTGGTCCTCTTCGGCGACCTGTCTCTGGATCTCGACCTGGAGATCCGGGAAGGCCTCGCGGTAGAGACGGATCAAGTCCGCAAAGTACTCGGGGGCGAGCCCCGGAGGAGCCGGATCGTCCCCCAGCTCATGGTTCCAGGCATCGGCAGCGAGGAAGTCGCGGATTCGCGACAGCTCTCCCTGGTTGAAGATCTCCTGGATGAAGCGGCGGCAGATAGCTTTGCAGGTCTCGTTCTCCACCGTGCGACTCCTCTCTCTCGAAGGGCTGAGATTCCACTTCTGACCCGATCAGGTCCCCCCGAATCTCAGCGAGTGTTAACAGCTATTATCGCACTACTGCTTAGGGCTGTCACTAGTCCGGCGTCTAGTACCGGAACACCGCGGCCAGCGGTTCGCCAGGGGCCGGGACCGCCTCGGGCGGCACCGCGAAGACCCGGCCGCCATGGAGGAAGGTCTGGACGGCGGCCTCGTCGAGGAGATCCTCGGCGGCGCCGCCGTTCTTCGCCACCTGGACCGTGCGGGCGCCCGGATCGTAGGCCCCCGGCAGACGGGCCCCCTGGGCGGTGAAGAGGACGTCGACCCGGCCGTCGTGGGCGGCGGGGAGGACCTCCTCCAGCTGGGCCGAAGCGCGGCCGGTGCCCACCAGATCGGCGAAGCGGGCCGCCGCCTTCTCGCGGTCGGCGGTGAAGCGGGGCGCGACGAGCGGCCAGGCGCGGTCGCGCAGCTCCTCGGGCTTCAACCCCTCGGGATTGCCCACCACCCCCTCCTCGATCACGTGGGGCCGGCGGGTGACCTCGCGGTAGAGCGGCAGAAGGTACCCCACCCCGGCGAGGACGAGAGGGGCGTCGCGATCGAGGTGCAGGTCCTGAATCCCCTTGTCGAGACGCTGGAAGAACTGCCGGATCTCATTCTTCCCCGCCTCCTCCCCGCCGCCCTGCCCATGAAAACTGGAAGCTCCATTGCGCGCCTGGCCGGCGGGGGCCGCGGCGTTGTAGCGCAGGATCTCCTGGGTCAGCTCGTGCCCGAGGGCGTCCGCCAAGCTCCGCGGGGCGTCCCCGAGATCGAGCTCGCTCACCCGCTCCTGCCGGGCCACGAAGAGCCGCACCTCGTTGACGCTCAGGGCCAGGATGTAGAAGTGGTCGTCCCCGGAGAGCAGGGGGAAGAGGGGCTTCAGATAGAACCGGCTGTTGACCACGGTCAGCTCGGGGAAGCTGCGGGCGAGCCGGTAGGCACGGAAGAGGTCCGGCGAGCGGAAGACCGCGAGGCCCTCCTCCTGGTGCTGCCAGAAATCGCCATCGCCGATGAGGGCCTCCACCGGCCCCATGAGATCCGCCGCCGCCACCGGCTCCATTCCATGATCGCCCAGCTTCTCCATCGTCCTACGCAGCAAATTCTTGAACCGGATGGGGTTCTGCTGCGTTCCCGCGCCCGTACGGAAGGTCGGCAGGAAGATCGAGACACAGGGACGGCTCCCGGCATGGAGAAGCTCACGGAGATGGTCGGCGGAGATGTGGGTCATGGGGATACCTCTCTTTCTGAGGGCAGCCCACCCACGGGCGCCCTCAGAAAGAAAAGGCCAGCAACCGGCATGCCGGGAGGGGGCGGCGGAAACGGTGGCAGCGCTAAACAGATGGTGGAATATGGGTTTGTGGGGCAATTATCGCGCTTTATCCCGATGGGCGACGCACGGGTCTCTGGGTATCGTGCACAGTGGTGCACGCCAGCTTGCAGTAGTTGCATTAGTTGAAAATATTCATCGCCCGACGCTGACCGGTCAGCCTGGCGAATCGATACGTCTCGTCACGCCAAATAGACCGGCTCGGCTTCGAGGATCTGGCGGCGGCGCAGGGTGTCTTCGCTCCTCTCGACCGCCGCGCGTTCGACCAGATCCACCGACCCGTCCAGGATCTCGGTAAGCTCGTTCTCCATCCTCATCAGATCGAAAAGATCCCGGCGGGCGTCCGGTGCGAAGGCCACCAGCATGTCCACTTCATCACCCGGGCGGAAGTCCTCTTGGAGAACGGGACCGAAGAGAGAGAGCTCGGTGACGTTCCAGCGCTGGCAGAAGGCGGCGATCTGGGCTCGGTCGATGGGGATCTTGGCACTCATGCCAGGTCGAGGCCCATCTCCGCCAGCGAGCCGGCGACCAGGACGCGCTTCGCCAGCGCACCGAGCTTCCTCGCCGAGGTGATCGCCCCCACCTTTCGGCGTACCTCGACAGGGACGGTCCCAAAGCGCTGCTCCAGCATTTGCAGGAGGAGCTTCTGCATGCCCTCGATCTGGCCCTCCTGGCGCCCGGCTCTACGGCCCTCATGCTGTCCCTCGACGCGCCCCTCGACGCGCCCCTTGCGCTCCGCTCCGTTCAGCCACTCGGTCAAGGTCTCTTCCAGCATGGCGATCTCCTCCAGGTCCCCGATCTGTGGAATTGTAACCCCGGGCCGCAGCCGCCGGAGCAACTGCCGTAGCCAGGTGGTGAAGTGCTCCCGCAATTCCGAGGCCTCTCCCCGGGGCAGGAGGGCCGCCAGCTCGCCCGTCAGGTCGGGCAGATCCTCGGGGGCGCAGCCCCCGCCGATCGCTCACTTGGGAAGGTAGACGAAAATCCCCCCGCCTAGCTCCGCCTCTCGAGGATACCTCCCGATCCACGTGAACGCCCCCGGGGGGATGGGCAGAATCCTCCCGTTGGCGTAGGTCGCGTACGGGTAGCCGTGGAGGAAGTTGGCGGAGACCGCGATCGGGCCGGGTTTCCGGGGGTCCGGGAACTCCCAGCGGATGCCGTAGAGCGCCGGATCGACGTGGCCGAAGTAGGCGAGGCCGATCTTCTCGATCCCCTGGCGGTCCATGTAGCGCTTCAGGCGCTTCAGGCCCTGGCCCCAGTCGAGGTTCGAGTCGAGGAGGATGCGGTCCCCCTGGCCGCCGGCCAGGACGTTGAAGTAGTCGATGGTGTCCGGCGTCGCCAGGAGAATCGCCCCGGGGTAGGCGACCAGGCAGGCGAGCCCGACGGCGCGGAAGGCCGGGCCGCGGGCGGCGAGCCAGGGGGCGAGGCGGCCGGCGTAGATGCAGAGGAGCGGCAGGACCGGCAGCACGTAGCGAATCCCGTAGTCCACTCGGGAAAGCAGCGAAAAGGCGAGGAAGAGGGCGAGGGCCGGCAGCCAGAGGACCCACTCTCCCCGCACCTCCCGCGCCCGGGCGAAGGGGGCGAGCAGGAAGGCCGCAAGGAGGAGAAGCGGGCTCTTATAGAGGACGGTGATCAGGTAGTAGGCCTTGAAACCCTGCCGCGACCAGCGGCCGAAGAGGTAGTTCGGATACTCCCCCCCCTCGTTGATCAGCTGGAGGTCGTCCACCCCCTGGAGATAGGCGGTGGGGAGCGGCACCGGCAGCCCCCCGGGCAGCGCCCCCGCCAGCCGCGACAGCGACCGGCTCTCGAACCGCAGCTCCCGGAGCGGCCGCCCCACCCCCGAGAAGAGGTACCCCAGGTCGATCACCAGGAAACTCAGAAAAAAGATCCCGGTGAGTGAGGCCAAACCCCAGCCGATCCTCCAACTTTGGCTACGGGCGCCTGTCTCCCCCCTCTCCCGGGGGCCCGGGGGGGCGGAGGGGAGAGGGGGGCCGGGGGGGTGAGGGGCCAGCCCCACCGCCACCCCCACCAGCACGACGAACACCGGATACAGCAGCAACCCCGTGAGCTTCGCCAGCTCCGCCGCCCCCAGAGCCAGGCCGCAGAGCAGCAGCCGTCTCCCCGTCGGCTTCCTGAGATACCGGTCCAACCGGTACAGCGCCAGGAGCGTGAAGCAAGCGGCCCCCAGGTCGACCGTCGCGAGGTGGGCGTGGGCCACGATCGACGGACAGAAGACATAGAGGGTGAGGGCGGCGAGGCCGGCTCCCTCGCCGTAGAGCTCGCGCGCCCAGCGGTAGACGAGGAGTCCGGTCAAGAGGCCGAGGAGCACGATGGGCAGCCGGCCGAGGAAGAAGACCCGCTCGTAGATCGCCCGGTTCCGTTCCATGAAGCCGGTGCCGTAGACCCACGGGTACCAGCCGGTGTTCTGCACCCGGGCCGCGGGGTCGAGCGCCGGATGGACGAGGAAGAGGGGGAGCGCCGAGAGGACCTTGACCAGCGGCGGGTTCTGGGGGAAGAGCGCGAAGCTCCCGGTCTGCAGGTAGAACCAGCCCGCCGGCAGGTGGGCGAACTCGTCGACCGTGGGGGTGTCCCAGAGGAGGCCGTGGAAGCAGAGGAGGGCGAAGGCGGTGAGAAGGAGAAGGACGGCCCAGCGGGAGCGGCGGCCTCCAGCGTCCATCCTCACTCCATTTCGAACAGCGGGTCCCCGCCCTCGACCGCCTGCCCGGGCTGGACCAGGATGGCCTTCAGGATACCGGCGTGCTCGGCGAGGATCTCGTTCTGCATCTTCATCGCCTCGAGCACCACGATCCCCTGCCCGGCCGCGACCTCGTCGCCCACCGCGGCGAGCACCGCGACCACCCGGCCCGGCATGTAGGCGGTCACCCGCTCCACCCGGCGGGCGCCCTTGCCGGCGCGCGAGGTCTGGACGAGATAGGCGAGCGGATCGAGCACCTCGACCGCCGTCGTCCGCCCCAGGGAGCCCACCTCGTAGACCCCCTCGCTCCGGACCCGGACCGCGACCTCGTGCTGCTGGCCGGCGAGAAGCAGGCTCCACACTCCGCCGCCCGCCAGCTCGGCGGCGTCGATCGCGTAGGTGCGCTCCCCCACCGTCACCTCGTGCGTGGCGCCGGGCGAGGCCCCCTCCACCCGGCGGATCCGCACCCGCTCCTCGCGGTCGCCGACGCGGACGATCACTTCCATGCGCCGCCTCCAGACACCGCCTCGCGCCGCGCCGCCTCCCCCCACTGCGAGCGCCGGCTGGTCCCCGGGACCCCGGTATGGGTGCGCTGAGAGCGCTCGAAGTGGGCCAGGGCGGCGGCGAGGAACGGCAGGTCGTCGAGCCGCGTCCGCTCCGGAGGGACGAGATCGCCCGCCGCGAGCTTCCGGTCGAGGAGGCCGATGTCCAGGTTGCCGGAGCGGAAGTCGGGGTCGGCCAGGAGCGCCTCGAAGAGAGGGACGTTGGTTTTGATCCCTACCACCTGCAGCTCGGAGAGCGCGCGGGCCAGCCGCTCCAGGGCCTTCTCGCGGTCGGCGGCCCAGACGATGAGCTTGCCGAGCATGGGGTCGTAGTGGATCGTCACCTCCGCCCCCTCGTAGACCCCGAAGTCGTTGCGCACCCCCGGTCCCTCCGGCAGCCGCAGCCGCTCGATGCGGCCGGGCGAGGGGGTGAAGCGGTGGAACGGGTCCTCGGCGTAGAGGCGGACCTCGATGGCATGGCCGCGCGGGCCGACGTCGTCGACCTCCGGCCCCAGCGGCTCGCCCTCGGCGATGCGCACCTGGGCGCGCACGAGGTCGATCCCGGTCACCAGCTCGGTCACCGGGTGCTCGACCTGGAGCCGGGTGTTCATCTCCAGGAAGTAGAAGCTGCCGTCCTTCGCCAGGAGGAACTCGACCGTGCCGGCGTTGCTGTAGCCCACCGCGCGGGCGGCGGCGACCGCGGCCTCGCCCATCCGCCGGCGCAGCTCCGGGGTGACGGCGACCGAGGGGGCCTCCTCGACCACCTTCTGGTGCCGGCGCTGGAGCGAGCACTCGCGCTCGCCCAACGACACCACCCGGCCGTGGAGGTCGCCCAGGATCTGGATCTCCACGTGGCGGGGGTCGACGAGGAGCTTCTCCATGTAAACCGCGTCGTCGCCGAAGCTCGCCGCGGCCTCGGAGCGGGCGGACCGGTAGGCGGAGGCGAGCTCGGCCGCGGCGGGGATCATCCGCATCCCCTTGCCGCCGCCACCCGACGCCGCCTTGAGCATGACCGGATAGCCGATCGCCTCCGCGGCGGCGGCCGCGGCCGCGAGGTCGGGCAGCGGGTCCTTGCCGCCGGGGACGACCGGCACCCCCGCCGCCATCATGAGCCGCCGGCTCTCGACCTTCGAGCCCATGGAGCCGATGGCCTCGGGCGACGGGCCGATGAAGGTCACCCCGGCCTCCCGGCAGAGAAGGGCGAAGTGGGCGTTCTCGGAGAGGAACCCGTAGCCGGGATGGATGCCGTCCGCCCCCACCCGCACGGCGAGCTCGACCAGGGCCTCGGCCTTCAGATAGCTCTCGCGCGAAGGCGCCGGCCCGATCAGGTAGGCCTCGTCGGCCAGCCGGACGGCGAGCGACTCGCGGTCGGCCGCCGAATAGACGGCCACCCCGGCGATCCCCATCTCATGCAGGCCGCGGAGGATGCGCACCGCGATCTCTCCGCGGTTCGCGATCAGCACCTTCCGCAGGCGCTTCCTCTGGACCGGGTCGGGCATGACAGGGGGGGTATCTTAGCGTGGGGAGGACGGGGAGGCCAGTCGGCGCGGACCGGACGGCGGTTTCCAGTCCTTGCAGAAAGTCAGGAATTTAGCGCAGAATGCCGACAGGAGGAACGCATATGCAAAAAGCGTCCATTCTCGTCGGCCTCATCGGCCTCATCGCCGCCCCCTGCTTCGCCCAAGCGCCGAGCGCCGCCCCGGTCAACCTCGCCGCCATACTGGGCCTCTCGGGGGAGGCTGCCCCGCAGGTCGGCCCCCTCTTCCTGGCAGGCGGAGGGACCGGTTCCCCGTCGAACGTCACCTGCACCGCGACCTGCGGCACGGATCCCAGCGTCTCCTGCACAGTCAGCTCCGGCACCTGCACTGCGGCGAACCGCAGCTGCCCTGGCGAGAGGGGACACGTAACCTGCGGCTCAACGACGATCTACTGCTCCGCGACGTGTCCGATCTGCACCGAAGGAAGCTTCAAGGTAGTTCGCGCCGGTTGCTGCGATGATGACACCGTGCGGCTGAATAATTATCAGTGCATCAACGGAGCTTGGGTCTTCCAAGACTTCGACTGCGGCAGACCCTGCTCGATCGTACCCTGAGCGCGAGCCGGCAGCGTGGGAGGGACTGGGGCCCTGCCGTGGGGCGCGAGGTGTGGTGATGGAATGAATCCCCGCACGCGGGATTCCGGTAGAGACGCCCCAGGCGCTATCGAAATCTTTGCCGTTACCACACCGACGGGGCGTCTCCAACGCCGCCTGGATCTCAGGCGTTTGAGGTCTGCGGAGACGCCCCGACAGCAGTGATTCCGGGTAGGTCCAGGAGGCCGGCAGGGGCGTCTCTACGAAGTCCCCTGCGTTGAATGCTCCTCCGATGCCGAGCCGCGCCCCTCCTTCCTCTTCAGCTGCGCAGAGGAATGAGCGCGCGCAGCCGGCTCTCGCGCAGGTAGAGCCCTCCCCAGAGCACGATGGCGAAAAGGATCGGAATGGGGACAGAGCGCAGGTCAAGAATGCGGACGTGGGTGGCGACGGCGCCGCCCAGATAGCCGGTCAGCAGGATCGCGCCGAGAATGGAGGTCCGCGGGATCAGATAGAGGATCGTGCAGAGGAGCACGACGACCCCGAGGCCGACAATGATGCTCTCGGGATATCCCATCTTCACGGTGCCCTCGACGACAGCCGGCGGCTTGATCAGATCCATGACGCCGCCAAAGAGCAGGAACAGTGCCGGCAGGGCACTCATGATCCATCCGGTCCAGAGCATCCCCTTCGAGACGGGAACGGTTTGCGTTTCTGATGGCATGCAGCCTCCTCCTCGTGGTTGGTCCAGTCGGCTCAGCTTCTCCTATACCGTGGGAACGGTACAAGTCTTCCAATCCCACGTCAATGCGCCACCCGCTCTTGGCGTCCTGCGCGCGGTCATCGCCAACCGTCGTTCAGTGACTGGCGCACTCCGCGTAGTGACCGGCGGACGTCATTCTGTGACTGCCGCACTCCGCGCGATGACCGGCGGACGTCATTCTGTGACTGCCGCACTCCGCGCGATGACCGACGGACGTCATTCTGTGACCGCCGCACTCCGCGCGATGACCGGCGGACGCCATTCTGTGACCGCCGCACTCCGCGCAGTGACCGGCGGACGTCATTCTGTGACCGCCGCACTCCGCGCAGCGACCGGCGGACGCCATTCTGTGACCGCCGCACTCCGCGCAGCGACCGGCGGACGCCATTCTGTGACCGCCGCGCTCCGCGCTGTGACCGCCGGATGCCGTTCTGTGACCGCCGCGCTGCTCGCAGTGATCGCCTGCCGGCATTCAGTGACCGCTGCGTTGCTCGTGGGGATCACCTGCAACTAATTGCTGTGAAAGGGCTTCGCCCCGTGCAAAGATCGCCGCCAGCCCCACGTCGCCGGCCGCGGGTTGACCGGCACAGACCGGCGCGGCGGCGGGCAGCGAGGAGGACGCAGGGCCCTCGACCGCGGCCTCGGTCGCGGCCAGGCACTGCCCCGAGCAGACGCCCCAGGCGCCGCAGGTGATGAAGGTCCCCGCCCAGCAGATGCGCGAGCAGGGCGTGGTGCACGTGCAGTTGTTGCAGGACCGGGAGACCTGCCCCTCGGCGGCAACGGCGAGCAAAGAGAGAGTGAGCAACAGCAGGATGGCTTTCCGCATGTTCCGTCTCCTTATGACATGGCAAAGGAGTATAAGACGAAAATTCACCGCGGAAGGCCCCTACCCAGACGGACGGAGGTTCAGCCGGTCCCCCACTGTTCCGCCTCGCGGGCGAACGCCGCGGGCTGGTCGGGAGTGACGATGAAGATCCCGGATTTCGTCTCCAGGACCACCGCGTTCCGGGGCTCTGTGGCGAAAACCCGACAGCCGCCGTAGGGCTCGACGGAGCGCCAGCCGAGAATGGCGAAGAGGCCACCGTTGCCGAAACCCCGACGACCTGCGGTATTACTTCACGGGCGCTTTTGCCGCAGTAGGGGCACTGGAAGTCCGAAACCTCGACGAGGACGGCCTCCGGAGATCCCTCCTTCACGGAAGGTGCGTCGCCTAAAGAAATCTTGGGGCCTTTCATGGCCAGGGCCCAGGACTGCGATCCGAGCAGGAGAACGACTCCCACCCTGACGACCAACGGGGAGAGGCCACGAATGCGAATCGCCATGGATCTAACCTCCTCAAGTCGGGTCCGGTTTCGAATGGGTCGACGATCAACAGCCATTCCTCTGGCCGTCGTGATTGAAACAGCCTCCCCCGTTGCCGCAGGCGTGGCTGACGGTGCCGTCGTTGCATTCACAGGTGTAGGTACCCGAGGGACATCTCTCGGTGGGCGACTGGCAGCTGGCGAGGAGTGCGGCGAGGGCGAGGAGCAGCGCGCAGAGGGCCGCGGATCGGGTACAGAACACGGCTCGAATCACGACGGACATCGCGCGGCGCCTCCATCCCAGCTTCGGAATTCAGCTTGTGCTGGAAAGTACCCGGCCCCGAGGGGCTGTCAAGGCGAGGCGGAGCCGCTTCAGCGCCCCCGCCCGCCCCACCACCCGAGGAGCCCGACGGCGAACAGTCCCACCGCCGCGGCGACCAGCGACATGGCGAGGGGGCGGCGGTCGATCCAGAGGCGGACCCGGTGGCGGCCAGGGGGGACTTCGACGGCCATCCGCTGGAGGTTGGCGATCTGGATCTCGGCCGGCCGGCCGTCGACCGCGGCGAGGTAGAGGGGGAGGTGGGAGCGCTGGAGGACGAGGAGCCCGCCGGCCGGGGCCTCGACGGCCACCTCCAGACCCTCGGCGCCGGTCGCAACCGCCGTGACCCGCCCGCCCGGCATGGCGCGGAGCAGACGGTGGCCGGGGATCACCACGTCCTCCCCGGGGCGGAAACGGGGATCGGCCAGGAAGTGGTAGGCGGCGTTCAGGTGCGGCGCCTCCAGCACCCGCGCCGCCATGTAAAGCTCCGGCGCCCGGTTTTCGATGGCGTAGACCCAGAGCCCGCCGCCGAAGCTGGGGAAGGTCGCGAGGAGGCGCGCGCCGACGGCGTAGGGGGCGAGCGGCCGTTCGAGGAGGAGCCGGCCCACCCCCCAGAGGGCGAGGAGGTGGACCCGCTGGGCGTCGGTCGAGCCTTTGATCGCCCCCTGCGACATGCGGGTGAGGAAAGAGTCGAGCCCCTCGGGTGAGACGTTGAGCTCGTAACGCCGGTGCCAGAGCGGGCCGGTCATCGGGTAGAGCTCGTAGAAGGCCCGCCGCTCCAGCCAGCGGGAGCGCGGCTCGGGATACTGGCCGTGCTCCATGTCGTTCGCGCCAAAGAGGCCGGTGAAGGCACCGTGGACCACCGCCTCCCCCGCCGGCAGGAGGGCCAGGGCGGGCGGCGGAACGAGGTAGGGGAAAACCGCGTCGGTGGGATAGAGCGGGCGGAGGAACAGGACCTGGGCCAGGGCGTGGAGGGCGAGGAGGAGCGCCCCCCCGGCCACCGGACGGCGGCGGCAGAGCCGCGCCGCGCCCCCCAAGGCGGCCAGGAGGACGAGCGAGAGGAGACAGAGCCCGGCCCAGCGCCGCTCTTCGTTGGCCACGAAGGCATCCGAAAGAACGCCGGGGATGAGGCCGCGCAGCCAGCCGAAGGCCGGGCCGGGGAGGAAGGTGAGGACGGCCCAGAGGACGGCGAGGAGGAGCGCCAGCCCTCCCAGGGTCCACCGGAAGCGCCGGCCGGCGGCGGGATCACCGCCTTCCGGCGTCGCGAGGAGCCGCTCGAACCCCACGCCGCAGAGGAGCGCCGCGCCGAGCGCCACCGGCAGCCAGAGCTTGACCGGGTAGCGCAGCGAGCTCCCGCCGGGGAGCGCGAAGAGCCAGCGCCCCACCGGGTTGAAGCGGCCGAGGGCGAAGAAGAGGCCGAAGGCGACGGAACCCCAGGCCCAGAGCGCCGCAGTATTGACCGCATCCCCCGGCTCGCCCCGCCGCTGGCGCCGCGGCAGTCCGGCGGCGGCGACGAGGGCCAGGGCGAGAAGGCCCGGGTAGAGGGAGAGGTAGTAGGGCGGCACGTCGGTGAAGAAGCGGGCGCCCCAGAAGCTCCCCGGTCCGACCAGGTCGGGACGGCCGAAGAGGAAGGGAAGCAGCCACTCCGCGGCCTGGCGCGGGTCCCAGCTGGCGACGGTCGCGACCGCGCTGGTATAGCCCCAGTGGCCGCGAAAGGAGAGCGGCAGGATACGCAGGAACTCGACGATCTGCGGCGCCGCGACGAGGCTGCCGGCCCCCAAAGCGGCGAGGCCGGGGACGACGACCGCGGCGGCGAAGACCGGGGCCGCTCCGGGCACGCTCGCCGGCCGCCGCAGCCGGAGGGCCAGGGCGCAGCCGGCAAGGAAGAGGGCAAGGAGGGCCATCAAGGGGTCGCCGCCGAGGAGGAGGAGCGCCCAGACCAGGGCGACCCCCGGCAGCATCCACCGCCGACGCTCGCGGACGGCGAGGCCCAGGGCCGCGGCGATCAGGGCCGGAGCCAGGGCGGCGCCGGCGATCAGGTTGTAGAAGGAGAGGTGGGAGAGGAAGTAGCCGCTCGCCGTGTAGCAGACCGCTCCCGCCCAGGCCGCCTCGCGGCGGAGGCCGAAGCTCCTCGCCATCCAGGCGAAGGCGAAGGGGGCGAGGAGGAGGTGGAGCCAGAAATGGGCGTTGAGCGCCCAGATGGGCGAGGCGAGGAGGTAGAGGAGGTTGTCGGGATAGAAGGGGACGGCGTTGGGGTTGCCGGCGAGCGGCTGGCCGCCGGCCCGCCAGGGGTCGATCAGGGGGAGGGTGCCGCGGTGGAGCGACTCCGCCTCCGACCATTTCATCGGCAGGTGGGCATTGAAGGTGTCGCGTAGGAAGAGGGTCTCGCTGCCGCGGGCGAGCGGCAGAGCGATCCAGGCGAGGAGCAGGAGGAGGGGGGCGGTATAGAGGAAAAGAGGACGTTTCATGCCGGAGCCCCCAGAGAACCCGTACTCCCCATACAATACCCGCCGTGCTCGTTCCCCTCGTGCGCTCGATGCGGCCCACCCAGTGGCCGAAGAACCTCTTCGTCCTCGCTCCGCTCGTCTTCGGGCGGCTCCTGGGCGACCGCCAGGCCATCCTGCGCGCCCTCCTCGCCCTGGTCGCCTTCTGCCTCGCCTCGTCGGCGGTCTACCTGATCAACGACATCAAGGACCGGGAGGAGGACAGGAACCACCCCCTGAAGCGCCACCGGCCGCTCGCCGCCGGCACCCTGGGGGTGCCGGCCGCAATGGCGGCGCTTTTGGTCCTCGCCGGAGCGGCCATCGCGCTCGCCCTCTCCCTGGGGACCGGCTTCGCGCTGATCCTCGTCGTCTACCTGCTGATCAACCTCCTCTATACCCATGGGTTGAAGCACGTGGTCATCCTCGACGTCATGTCGATCAGCGCCGGATTCGTGCTGCGCGTCCTGGCGGGGGCGGCGGCGACCGCGGTCCAGGTCTCCTCCTGGCTCCTCCTCTGCACCATTTTCCTCTCCCTCTTCCTCGCCTTCTCGAAGCGCCGGCACGAGATCACCCTCCTGGCCGAGGGGGCCACCTCCCAGCGCCGGGTGCTCCACCACTACAGCGCGGCGTTCCTCGACCAGATGATCAACGTGGTGACGGCCTCCTCGGTCGTCTCCTACGCCCTCTATGCGGTGGCTCCCGAAACGGTGGAGAAGTACCACACCCAGCACCTGATCTACACCCTCCCCATGGTGCTCTTCGGCATCTTCCGCTATCTCTACCTGATGTACCAGGAGCCCGGGGAGCGCAATCCGACCGAGGCCATTCTCGGAGATCCGCCCTTCCTGATCAACATGGTGCTCTGGGGTCTGGCGGTGGTGGCCATCGTGTACTGGCGGGCGTGAGGGGGGACCCTGTACAATGCCAGCAGGAGAATGGCCGTGACGATTCCCGATCTTGAAGCTGAAGCGCTCCGCCTCGATCCTCGCGACAGGGTCCACCTCGCGCACACCCTCGTGACGAGCCTGGGCGAGCTTTCGCTCCAACAGATTCAAGAGCTGTGGATCGACGAGGCGCAGCGGAGGGACGAAGAGCTCGAAGCCGGCACGGTTCAGGCCGTCCCCGGCCCTGAGGTCTTTGCCCGTATTCGCCGCCGGCACTCTTGAGCCTTCCCTACCAGTTTCATCCGCTTGCCGAGCAGGAGCTCGACGAGGCCGTCGACTTTCTTGAGGCCGAACGACCCGGAACCGGCCTCGCCCTCGCCACTGCCGTCGAGCAGGCCGTACACCAGGTCTGCGAGTATCCCAGGTCAGGCCGCGTGGTTCGCGCTGACATCCGATCCAAGCTCGTTCTGCCGACCCGCCGCTGGCATTACAGCGTAATCTACAGGATCAGGCACGACCATGTCCGAGTGCTGGCCGTCGCTCATCACAGACGACAGCCCTTCTACTGGTTTGCACGGCGTTAGGGCTAACCCCCTACCGGTAGCGCTCCTCCCCCTCCCGACCCCGATATTTAGCCCCCCTTGAATTGCGTCGCCGGGCGCGCTACCATCCGCGACCAGCAGTTTCTGTAGGCAGTCCGTCGGTCCGTTCTGTGCGATGAAGATCAAACTCTTCGCTGTACTCGGCCTCTTCCTCTGTCCGCTCCTCGCGGCGGCCACCGAGGTGCGCCTGACGCTGGGCGCCAGCGGCCGCCGGGTGATCTGCAACGAGTCGCTCGACCAGCGTACCCGCCGCCTGTCGAGCCGCCTGGTCGCCATCCCCGACGCCCGCATCGAGCCGCTCATCGCCTTTCACGCCGACAACCAGCAGCTCGACCCCAAGCTGGTGCGGGCGGTGATCCAGGTGGAATCGGGGTACAACGCCCGCGCCCGGTCGCGCAAGGGAGCCATGGGCCTCATGCAGCTCATGCCGGACACCGCCGCCGAGCTGGCGGTCTCCGACCCCTACGACCCGGACCAGAACCTGCGCGGCGGCACCACCTACCTGCGGCGGATGATCGACCACTTCAAGGGGCAGATCGAGCTCGCGGTGGCGGCCTACGATGCCGGCCCCGGGGCGGTCGAGAAGCATGGCGGAATCCCACCCTACGCCGAGACCCGCGACTACGTGAAGCGGGTGCTCGCCCTCTGGCGTGGTGCCGGCGGCGGTGGCGGCGGACGCGAGCTGCCGCGCTGGACGACGAACGCCAGCCCCAGCCCCGTCCGCAAGACCTACCTGACCCGCGCCGGCGGCCGCCTCCTTCTGACCACCGCCCTGGACGCCCCGCGGTAGCCCCGCCACCCACCCGCCGCCTTGCCGGCTCCGCTTGATCCTCGCGGAAGGTCCCGGCTGGCATAGAATGCCCCGGGCACACTCTGTCCCACCCCCGCGATGCTCAACGTCCCCAACCTGCTCTCGATCTGCCGGATCCTCCTCGTTCCGCCCCTCGTGGTGGTCCTGCTCACCAAGTTTCCGGGCAAGGAGTTCGTCGGCCTGGGGCTCTTCCTCTTAGCCGCCTTGATGGACTTCCTCGACGGCTTCCTCGCCCGCCGGCGCAACCAGGTCACCCGCCTGGGGACCCTGCTCGACCCGGCGGCGGACAAGATCCTCATCGCCGCCGCCTTCATCTCGCTGGTCGAGCTCGACCACGAGCTGGTGCCGGCCTGGATGGTGGTGGTGATCATCGCCCGGGAGCTCGCCGTCTCCTCGCTGCGCAGCTTCGCCGCGGCCGAGAGCCTGGTCATCCCCGCCGGGGTCTCGGGGAAGATCAAGACCATCGTCCAGATCGTCTCGGTCGCCTTGCTCATCATCTACCAGCAGCTCGGCGAGTTCCGCCACCTGGCGCCGCTCTCCCTCTGGGTCGCCGTCCTGGTCACGGTCTACTCGGGCGTCGAGTACTTCGTGCGCTTCGGCCGGCTCATCCTGCACGGCGAGACGCCCGAGTCCTTGAAGCGGCCCTCCTCGAGGCGCTAGATGCAGGGCCACCCCCTGGCGCGCCTGGCTCTCCTGGCACGGCGCAGGTACCGCGCGATCTTCGGCACCGCCGCCCTCCTGGTCGGGATCTCGATCCTCCTCGCCTCCCGGCTCACCTTCGACACCGACATGCTGAACCTCCTGCCGCGGCAGGACCCGGTGATCGGCGCCTACATCCAGACCCTCTCCGACTTCGGCGCCAACACCTTCCTCTTGGTCGCCGTGCGGGTGCCCGAGGGGGCTGACCTTCCACCCTACGAGAGCCTGACCGACGACCTCGCGGGCCGCTTGAAGGCGCTGCCGGAGGTGAAGAGCGTCGAGCACCGGATCGGCGACCCCCGGGAGCTGCTCGACACCTTCTTCCCCAAGGCCATCCTTTTCCTCGACGCCCCCGGCCGCCAGGCGCTCGCGGCGCGGCTCTCGGACGAGGGCATACGGCACCACGTCTCCGAGCTGCGCCGGCAGCTCCAGACCCCGGCGGGAATGGTGGTCAAGGAGCTGGCGAAGCTCGATCCGCTGGGCCTCTCCGGGATCTTCCTGGGCCGGCTCGAACGCTCGCGCGGCACCCTCGCCGTCGACTGGACGAGCGGCTACTACCTGTCGCGCGACCACCGGCTCCTCCTCCTCCTGGTGGAACCGGTAAAACCGCCGCAGGACATCCCCTTCGACCGCCGGCTCGCCAGGGCGGTCGACCGCGAGATCGCCCGCTCGCTCGCCGGCTGGAGCGAGGCGCCCCCGCGGCCGCAGGTGGTGGCCGGCGGCCCCTACCTGACCGCCCAGGGGGACGAGGCGCTGCTCCGCCGCGACATGGTGATCAACATCGTCACCTCAGGCGTCGGGGTCTTCCTCCTCTTCCTCTTCGCCTTCCGCCGGGTGGGGGCGCTGCTTTACGCCTTCGTGCCGCTTCTCTCCGGCCTCGCCCTCACCTTCGGCTTCTCCAAGGCGACGCTCGGCACCCTCTCCTCGGCGACCAGCGTCGTCGCCGCCCTCCTGATCGGCCTGGGGATCGACTTCGTCATCGTCTCCTACGGCCGCTACGTCGAGGCGCGCCGGAGCGGCGCCGACCTCGAGGGGGCGCTCCTCTGCGTCGGGAGCTCCTGCTCGGGGGCGGTGGTGGCGGGGGCGGCGACCACCGCGGCCACCTTCTACGCCTTCACCTTCACCCCCTTCACCGGCCTGCGCCAGATGGGGCTCCTGACCGGCACCGGCATCCTCTTCTGCATGGTCTCGGTGCTCCTCCTCCTCCCCGCCATGCTCGCCTGGGGCGAGGACCGGAGCCGAAGGAAGAAGACCGCGCCGCGGCTCTACCTCCACAGCTTCGGCACCCAGCGGCTGACCTGGCTGGCGATGCGCCACCCCCTCCCCGCCCTGGGGATCGGCCTCGTCGTCACCCTGGGGATGCTGGCCGCCGCCAGCCGGGTACAGTTCGACGAGAGCATGAAGACCATGCGGCCGAAGGGGAACCGGGGGATCGACGTCTCGGTCGAGGTCGCCAGCCACTTCGGCTCGGGGTTCGATTCGATGATCCTGGTCCTCTCGGGCGCCACGCCGGAGGAGGTGATCGACCTCTCGGACCGCGCCGCGGCCGGCGCCCAGAAGCTGATCGACCAGGGGGTCCTCTACCGCACCTCGGGGGTCACCTCGCTGATCCCGCCGCCGCGCCACCAGGCCGAGGCCCTCGACTGGCTGGAGCGCCAGCGCGGCGGCGCGCTCGACTTCGCCCGCATCCGCGCCACCTTCGGCCAAGCGCTCGCCGAGCAGGGGCTGCGCGCCGCGCCCTTCGCGCCCGGCCTCGACCTCCTCGGCCGGGCGATCAACCTGACCGGGCCGATCGGCCTCGCCGACTTCGACAGCACCCAGGAGACCCGCCTCCTCCTCGGCCGCTATCTGAAGAAGACCGACTCGGGCTGGCGGGCCGCCCTCTACCTCTACCCGCCGGGCAACCGCTTCCGCCGCGAGCCGCCGCAAGAGGCGGTGGCCCTCGCCCACGACCTCGGCCCCGCCGCCGTGCTCTCGGGGGTGAACGTGATCAACCAGCGGGTGCGCGCCCTCGTCCTCAGAGACGCCTGGATCGCCGGCTTCCTCGGCCTCGGGCTCGTCGCCCTCCTCCTCTGGCTCGACTTCCGCCGCCTCTCGGACGTGCTCCTCGCCCTGGCGCCGCTCCTCGTGGGGATCATCTGGATGGTCGGCGGGATGGTGCTCCTGGGCATTCAGATGAACTTCTTCAACATCTTCGTGACCACCATGATCATCGGCATCGGGGTGGACTACGGGATCTACATCCTGCACCGCTACCGCGAGTCGCGCGACCTGCCGCGCGAGCCCTTCGAGAAGGCGATCCGGGAGACCGGCAAAGCGGTGGCGGCCGCGGCCCTGTCGACGATCGTGGGCTTCGGCTCGATCTCGTTCTCCCACTACCCCGGCCTGCGCTCGACGGGAGAAGTGGCGATCCTGGGAGCGTTGTCGACGGCCCTGGTGGCGATCACCCTGCTGCCGGCCTGGCTCAGCCGGCGGGAGACGCGGCGGCGGGAGGAGCGGGAGCGGAAGGCGGCCTGAAACGCCGGCCCTCCGCTCCGCGGGCTTCGATCCTATCCCTCGTTCTCGTCGTTGCCGCTGCGATTCAACAGGTTCTTGAGCCGCTGGTACTTGGTGAGCTGCTGGGCGGTGAGGATCGCCGAGAAGTCCTTGTCGAACTTGGCGAAGGCGGCGGCGATCGCCAGGTCGTTCTGGTGCCGGGTGACCACCAGCTTGCCGATGGCGCAGTTGTCCGGCGCGGGCGAGCCCAGGGCGGTCCGGATCTGCTGGTCGAGCGAGGCGTTGGCCGTCGTCAGCGGCTTGACCGTGTTCTGAAGGGTCTGGATCAGCCCCTTCAGGGTGTCGGTCTGAGCGCGCGTCAGCTTGAGCGCCTGAATGAGGACGCTGGGACGAGCGACCAGGGAAGTGATCACAGGGTCCGGGCCGGCGGCGGCCGGGTCGGCAACCCCCGGGACGGCGAGGAGCGTGAGCAGAACGGCAGTGAGGAGGGCGGTTCTCTTCCGATTCATCACAGACTCCTTACGTAACTTGGCAGAGATGATAGGCCCTGCGCGGCCTCCGGGCAAGGGTCCCCGCCCCGACCTCAGGCGTCAATCCGGCGCGCCACCTCGGCAATCGCCGCCGCCAGCGCCTCCGGCGTCTCCTCCTGGAGGAAGTGGCCGGCCTCGGTGCGGGTGACCCGGGCGTTGGGCAGGGCGCGCTCGTGGCGGGCGAGGGTCCGGCCGAGGAGCGGGTCGCGCATC